>Ga0247790_10000469_pt1 | contig 10640 bp, 7 predicted proteins | sample UWRJS171409R4_FD_179913 | JGI IMG/M metagenome (GOLD analysis project Ga0247790, IMG submission 179913) | Soil microbial communities from Arlington Agricultural Research Station in Wisconsin, United States - UWRJ-S171-409R-4 | ecosystem: Environmental > Terrestrial > Soil > Agricultural land... | reverse complement strand
AAGCCGTCGGCGTCGAGCCACCGGCCGTTCTGCTCGTAGTTGGCGACGAGCCGCCGCTCGCACTCCTGCTCCGCGCCCGCGAACGCCTGGCCGGTGGCGTAGTACAGCGTGCTCTTGGCGACGAGGCTCCGATCGCCGATCTCCTCCGCGACCTCGACGCCGTGGCGGCCGTACTCCTCGACCACCGCTCGCTCCTGGGCGAAGCCGCTCACGAACGCATAGCTCATGCACGCGCGCACGAGCTGCGGCGACTTCCCGATCTGCAGGGCGACGGTGAGCCCTTGCTTGGCGCGCTCCATGGCCAGCTCGCGGTTCGCCGCCAGCCCCTCCATGATGGTCATGCAGTCGTACGCGTCGGCGATCGTCTTCAGCCGATCGAGCTCCTCGCCCTCCGGCTGGCGGCTCGTCGGGGGAGGGGCCGGGTGGGGAGCCGAGTGGAGGTCCGGGTGCGCGCCGCGCTCGACGATCGGGTGCGACCACTCGAGCTCCTGGAGCGCCGCTTCGAGCTCGGGGCGGGCCTTGGCCGCGCCGTAGTGGCTGACGAACACGCGCGCGAGGCGCTCGCGCAGCTGCGCGCGCTTGATCGACGTGGCGGCGGCCTCGATCGCGACGCGGAAGTAGCGCACCGCCTCCTCGGTCTCGTTGCGGCGGAGGCAGACCTCGCCGAGCACCTCGAGGAGCTCTACCTGTGGGGGCAGCCCCGCCTCGGACGCGAGCAGCTCGGCCTGCTTGAGGAAGCCTTCCGCCTCCTGGGACGCGTCGGCCAGCGCGCGCTTGCCCGCGGCGAGGCTCACCTCGAAGACGCGGCGCGGGTTCTTGGTGCGGATGCCCTGCCCGTAGTGACGGGCGAGCGCGTAGACGCCGCGGCTGCCCATCGGTCTCCCGGTGGCGGCTCCGGCGGCGTCCAGGCTCTCGGCCACGGCCTGGTGGAGCGTCGCGAGCTCCTCGGGCCGCAAGTCCGCGAGCATGGCGGAGACGAAGCCCGCGTGGACGAACTGGAGCTGTCCCCCCGCGCGCATCGTCGCGATCTGGGTCTGGACGGCGGCGCCGAGTGCGGCGGCGACCTGCTCGAGCGGCTCGCCTCGGGCGCGCGCCACGTCCGCGGCTTCGAACCGAAGGCCGAGCACGGCCGCCGTCCGCAGCACGTCCCGGGTCGCCTCGGAGAGCCTCGCCACCCGCTGCTGCGTCAGCGCGGACACGTCGGTCGGGAGCTGGACGAGATCGAGCCCGCCCTCGTCGGTCACCCAGCGATCCCACGCAGGGAGCAGGAGGCCCGCCTCGAACACGGCGCTCACGTACTCCGCGATGACGAGCGGGTTTCCGCCGGTGCGTGCGGCGACGTGCCGGATGAAGGCGCGATCGATCGGCGCGCCGCCGAGGAGCGATGAGACGAGCTGGGCGATCGCCTCCTCGTCGAGCCCGCCGAGCGTCAGCTGGGGACTCAGCGCGGGCGCCAGGTCTCGCTCGAGCACCTCGAGCATGCTCGGCGCGCCGGTCTCGGCGTCGGTCTCGGCGCGCCCGGCGGCGAGGACGAGGCATCGCGCCTCGGACAGGCCGAGCGCGAAGCGGCGCAGGACGTCCCCGCTGCCTTCGTCGAGCAGGTGGACGTCATCGAGGCAGAGGAGCATCGGCGCGGGGCCGCCGCACAGCTCGAGCAAAAAGTCGGCGAACAAGGTGCGGAGCTGATCCTGGTCCAGGTCAGCCAGGCTCGTCGTCGGCGGGTGGCGCGCGGCGATCCGCTCGGAGATCGCCGCCAGAAACGGCGCGTAGCGGTCGCACGTCGCGAGGACGTGCCCCCGGAGCTCGTCGCCGATCGAGGCTGGCGCGGTGTTGTCCGGACCGAGCTGTGCCAGGTACTGATCGAGCGCGGCGCGCAGCGGCGCGTACGGTGTGTCGCCCCGGGCGCAGTCGCCGCGCAGGGCGATCGCGCCGAGGCCGCACGCTGTCTGCGCGGCGTCGAGCAGCCGCGACTTGCCCATCCCGGCCTCGCCACGGACGAGCAGGACGGAGCCCTCTCGTCGCACCGCGCGCTTCCACTGCTCGGAGATCTGCGCCAGCTCGGCGGCGCGGCCGAGCAGCGGGGTGGGCCGCGGGGCGGCCATGGACTGGCCTGCGCCCTTGTCGAGCGCGATCGGCTCGCCGGCGGCGAGGCGCTCGTTCAGCGCGCCGAGGCGGGCGAGATCCGCGGCGAGCCCGGCCGCGCTCTGGTAGCGGTCGGCCGGCTCCTTGGCCAGGAGCTTGTCGAGGATCGCCTCGAGCACCGGCGAGATCTTCGGGTTGAGGGTGCGGGCCTTGGGCGGCGGCTCGGTCGCGTGCTGGCGGAGGAGCTCGGCGGCGTCGTTCTCCGCGAACGGCACCGCGCCGGTCGCGGCCTCGAACAGGACGACGCCGAGCGCGTAGAGATCGCTCCGCGCGTCGATCGGGCGCTTCGCGCCGCCCGCCTGCTCGGGGGCGGAGTAACGGAGCGTGCCGACGAACGAGCCGTCCGCGCGGACGCCGCGCTCGCCCGCCTTGGCGACGAAGCCGAAATCGATCAGCTTGGCGCGGTCGCCGGGCTCGACGAAGATGTTGGCGGGCTTGACGTCGCGGTGGATGAGGCCGCGGGCGTGGACGGCGGCGAGCGCGCCGGCGATGTTCGCGCCGATCGAGGCGACGAGCGGCTCGGCGATGGCGCCGCTGTCGAGGAGCTGGCTCATCTTGCGGCCCTCGAGCAGCTCCATGACGATGTAGGGCACGCCGCCGTGGTCGCCGACGGCGAACACCTTGACGAGGTGGGGGTTGTCGAAGCACGCGAGGGTGGCACCCTCGAGCCGGAACCGGCGGCGGGCATCGGCGGACAGCTCGCCCCCGAGGCCGCTGGCGATCTTTATCGCGAACGGCTTACCGTCGTGGAGCGCGCGGTAGACGACGCTGTGCGCACCTCGGCCGATCTCGCGCTGCAGGTGCATGCCCGGGATCTCGATCTGCCGGTTTGCCTCACTCATGGGGGATTCTCGGACGGTCCGGTGACGGGACCGTGGTGCGCTGCGTGCAATCTGCCATTCTTCTGGTCAGCCCTGGCCGCTCGCGATGCTCGCGAGGTGATCGGGCGCGAAGAACGCCGCCGGGGACGTGGTCTGTGAGTACAGCCCGAAGAAGCCGCTCGTGGCTCGGGGGCTCGCGGCCACCGCCTGAAACAGCGGGAGGTGGCTCGGGTCGATCGGCTGGAACGTGCCCTGCTCGTAGGTGTAGTCGTAGTACGGCAGCTCGATCTCGTTGCGGCGGTGCTCGAAGTCGGCGAGCGCCTCCTCGAGGGGCCGCCGGCCGGCGAGGCCCTCGTCGAGGGCGTCGGCGAGGAGCTGCGCCTGGCGGAGCGCGTTCGTGATGCCCTGCGCCGTCGAGAACTCGTAGGCGGCGCCGGCATCGCCGGCGAGCGCCCAGCCCGGGCCGTAGGGCTTGCGAAAGAAGTTCTTCGGCATGCAGCCGGTGATGAACTTGTCCTCGCGCTTGCCCGCCCGGAGGCGCCGGTAGAAGTCCGGCGCCAGGGTCTCGAAGGTGGCGAAGAAGTTTCCCTCGAGGTCCTTGCGCATCTCCTCGAGCTCGTGCGCCTGCCAGTTGATGCCGCAGATGATCTTGCCGTCGTGGGTCGGCCAGCCGAACAACCCGCGGTGCGTCACGGTGTGGATCTCGATCTGGGCGTCGTCGACCAGCTGAGCGCCCGAGAAGTACGTGTAGCAGGCCGACACCCGCGGCTCGCGAACGAGGTACTCCGGCGCGCGCACGGCGGCGGCGACCTTCGAGTGGATCCCGTCCGCCCCGACCACGACGCGCGCGTGCTCCGTCCCCGCTGGCGTGCGGATGCCGATCACGCGCTCGCCGTCCATGACGATCTCCTCGACCGAGATGTCGTCGCGAAACTCGACCCCGGCCTCCACGGCGGCGTCGGCCAGGAGCTGGTCGAGGATGTAGCGCCGTGGCGCGTAGGCATCGGTCTGCCCGCGCTCGGTCGGCGGCGGGGCGCCCCGGAAGACGAGCGGCCCCATCTGGACATGCCAGTTACGGATGGGGGGGCAGCCCGTCGCGATCACCCGGTCGAGCAGCCCCCAGTCCTTGAGGAGCTGGGTGCCGGGTTGGTGGATCCAGAGCGTCGAATGAAGCACGTCGCTCGGGAACTTCGAGCGATCCACCAGGAGCACCTTGTGACCTCGGCGGGCAAGCAGCATGGCCGTCGGTGCACCTGCACAACGAGCCCCCACCACGATGGCGTCATACATATGTTTGCCTTTCTTCGTGCGAACAGAGAGGCCCGCCGCCCTGGTTCGGCCCATCCTATCATCAATGGGGATGCATCGATGGGGATGGTTGGACGGAAGCCGCGGAAAGGGTCAGACGGCGACATCGACGAGCACCGGCTGGAGGACGCGCTGCACCTCGCGCGGTTCGATCGCCACGAGGAAGCCTCGCGCGCCCCCGTTGATATAGATGGTCGGCAGGTCGAGGACGGTACGCTGCAGGTAGATCGGCATCGCGCGGCGCAGTCCGAACGGGGAGGTCCCGCCGACCTGGTAGCCCGAGTGGCGGTCGGCGACCGCCGGCGCGCACGGCGCGACCGCCTTGCAGCCGATCGTGCGCGCGAGGTTCTTGGCCGAGACCTCGCGATCGCCGTGCATGAGGATGCAGAGCGGCTGCCTGGCCTCGTCCTCGAAGATCAGCGTCTTCACGACGGCGTGCTCGGGGACGCCGAGCGCCTCGGCCGACGCGCGCGTGCCCCCGTGCGGCTCCCAGTCGTAGAGGTGGGGCACGAACGCGACGCTCGCCGCGCGCAGCGTACGGATCGCCATGGTGACCGGGTGCTTGGGCACGGCGCGATGATAGGGCTAGACTGCCCGTGAGTTCATGAGCCGGCACGAGCTGTCCGCGCACGTCCATCACGAGGACGAGCACGTCTTCAACCGCGCGGGCGAGCGCCGGACGCTGCTCGTCATCCTGCTCGCGTTCCTCATGATGGTCGGCGAGATCGTAGGGGGCTTCCTCAGCGGCTCGATGGCGCTCACGGCCGATGGCTGGCACATGGGGACGCACGTCGGTGCGCTCGGGCTGACCCTGGTCGCGTACTGGTACGCGCGGACGCGGGCCCGGAACGACGCGTTCAGCTTCGGGACCGGCAAGGTGTACGCGCTCGCCGGGTTCACGAGCGGCGTCGTGCTCGTGCTGGTCGCGCTGTGGCTCGCCCGCGAGAGCCTGGAGCGGCTCGTCCTCCGGGAGACAGTGAACTACGGGGAGGCGCTGCCGATCGCGATCCTCGGGCTCTTGGTCAACGGCGTGTCGGCGGTGATGCTCGGCCAGTCGCATCACTACGGTCACGGCCACGGTCACGACCACGGCCACGACGGGCACGGGCACGACCACGGCCACGGCCACGGCCGTCACGGGCACGACCACGGCCACGACGGGCACGGTCACGACCACAGCCACGACGGTCACGGCCACCACGGCCACCACGAGGGCCGGGGGAGCACCGGCGCCTCTGCCGGCAAGCCGCAGGCCGGCACGCTCGACTTCAACCTGCGCGCGGCCTACGTCCACATCCTCGCCGACGCGCTGACGTCGCTGCTCGCGATCGTCGCGCTCGTGCTCGGCAAGTGGGCGGGCGTATGGTTCCTCGATCCGGCCATGGGCGCGGTCGGCGGGGCGGTGATCATCTGGTGGGCGATCTCTTTGTGCCGGCAGGCGGGCCGGCAGCTGCTCGACGTCGTGTCCTCGCCGACCCACGAGCGCCGGGTGCGCGAGCGGCTCGAGGCGGTCGACGATGTCCAGGTCGCCGACCTGCACGTGTGGGAGCTCGGTCCGGGCCGCCGGGCCTGCATCGTCTCGATCGTCACCGCCGTCCCGCGCGATGTGGCGTTCTATCGCGCGAAGGTGCTCGAGGCGCTGCCGCTCGCGCACCTCACGATCGAGATCCATCAGTGCGAGCTGCGGCACGACACGCGCACGTCGGTGCCGGCGCTGCAGGCGCACGAGCACGAGCACCTGCCGTAGCTGCTAATCGCTGTGCGTGGCGCGGCGGCGGACGACCTTGCCGACCTGCGTCGGCTGGACGGCGGCGTTGATCGTCGGCGCGCCGACCATCATGTGGCCGGCCTCGTTGTTGAGATCCTCGCCGCGGATGTTGTTCTTGCCCTGCGCCGCGACGCTGTGCGCGCACCGGCTGACCTCGGTGATGAGCTCGCGCACGTTGCCCGGCCACGGCCGGAGCAGGCACACCTCGATCAGCGTCGAGTGGATCTGCAGCCCCGGCTCGGCGCCCCGCACCGCGTCGTGGACGAGGAACGCCATCTCGTCGGGCCGCTCGCGCAGCGGCGGCAGGCGGAGCGTGCGCGTGGACAGGCGCGCCGCGAGCTCCGGGGAGAGCCCGGCCTGATCGAGCGGCGTGGCGGCGGTCGTCACGACGCGCAGCCCCGGCCGCGTGTCGAGCAGCTTCACGAGCGTCGCCACGTTGTTGAGGCCGAGCTTGCCCACCTGCTCGAGGATCAAGGTCTCGATCTTCGGCCCGACGACGCGCTCGAGCGGCACCGCCTGGATCAGCGGGTTGAAGACGACGTCGGTCCGGTTGCGCGCCCGCGCGTAGGCGCGTGCCATCCGGCCCTTGCCGGCCCCCGCCTCGCCGATCACGAGCAGGTTCGCGTCGGCGGCCGCGATCGCCTCGATCTCGCTCCACAGCGGCGCCGTGCTCGGCCCGACGATCGCGTCGTGCGCGCTCGAGATCGTGGCACCCTCGAACGGGCGGACGTCGGCGAGCAGCACCGAGACCGTGCGCCCGGTGCGGACCACCGAGGGCGGCGTGACGGTGACCTCGCGATCGACGAGCGGGTGCCCCCCGGTGTACGTGCCATTGCGGCTGCCGAGATCGGTCACCACGAAGCGGGTGTCGCGCCACGCGACGCGCGCGTGCTGGCGGCTGATCCGATCGTCTGTCGTCTGATCGAGCAGCTCCCGGCCGAGGATCAGCCCTGCGGGCGGGATGCGAAACGCCTGGACGGTCGGCGTTGCGCCGCTCCAGACGATCACGGCTCCAGGCGCTGGGGCGGAGCCGTGGGGGCCGTCGGGCATGGGCGGCAGTATACCCGCGGTGCCATCCCTGGGATACAAGGGGTCCTTGGACCCGCTCATCACATTCGACGCCGGTCAGACGATCATCGAGCTGGATCTTGATTTACTCGCCCGCCGCCTGGGGGAGCGCGGCGTGCGCGTCGCTCCGGCAGCGCTGGCCGAGGCGCTCCCCGCCGCGTGGCGCCGCTACGACGAGCTCGTTGATGCGAGCCGCGGCCACCCCTGGCAGGAGCTGATGGCCACCTTGCTCTCCGGCGCGGGGGTGGGGACGGCGGAGGACGGGATGGACGGGATGGACGGGATGGACGGGATCGGCGGCCTGGTCGACTGGCTGTGGCGCGAGCAGCCGCGGGTGAACCTGTGGCGCCGCCCGATCGAGGACATGGTCGCGCTCGCGCGCGAGCTGGCCGCGGCCGGCGTCGCGGTCGCCGTGCTCTCGAACTCGGAGGGGCGGCTCGCCGAGCTGCTCGAGGAGATCGGGCTCGCGGCGCCGTTCGCGGCGATCGTCGATTCGGGCAAGCTCGGGATCGAGAAGCCGGATCGCCGGATCTTCGAGCACGCGCTCGCGCGCACCGGCCGCACGGCAGGCGTCCACATCGGCGACTCGTGGTCGGCCGACATCGAAGGCGCGCTCGGGGCGGGCTGGCGTGCGGTGTGGTTCGGCCGGCGGGCCGCGCCCGTCGCGGATCCGCGCGTGGCGGTCGCGCGGAGCGCCGCCGAGGTGCGCGCCGCGCTCGCGCGCTGGGGTGTGCCGGGCGTCTCCGGCGTTCCGAGCCTTTCGTAGGAAGGGCCGGCTCAGGCCCGCGCGGCACGCGCGTGCAGCGCGGCGAGCAGCGCCGCGATCGGCGGCGCCGCGAAGACGATCGCGATCGCGACGACCTCCACCATGCGGCGGAACATCGCGAGCTGCTCGGGCCGCAGCTTGGCGGCGGGCGGCGGGCGCAGGAGCGCCTGCGCGAGGAGGACGGCACCCAGATCGATCACGAGCAGCGCGGCGACCGCGGCCACGGCGAGCGGGAAGCACCGGCGCACGAGCTCGGCGCTCTCGGCGAGCGGCGCGGGCAGGCCGCTCCGCGTGCTCGCCGCGGTCGTCGAGAGCAGCACGAGCAGCGCGAGCCCCGGCAGCGCGAGCGCGAGCCCGCCGAGCGCGATCGCGGCCACGGCGGCGAGCCACGGCACGGCAGCCCGCGCGAGCTGCCGCGCGCCGCCCGAGAGCGCGCGGAGCTGCGAGAGCGGGGCGCCGGTGTCGAGCGCGCGCACGAGCGGCGCCGCGGCGCCGACGAGCAGGAGCTGGCCGATCCACGCCGTCGCGCCGAGGAGCCACGCGGTGCGGAGCGCGACCTGCGCGCCGGCTGGATCCGCGGGCGCCCGCGCGGTGAGCGCGACCGCGAGCCACGGCGCGAGCACCGCGCCGGCGAGCAAGGTCAGCGGGACCGCGTAGCGCAGGTACGCGCGGAGCGCGAGCCGGAGGATCTGCGCCGGCTGCGCGATCGCGTCGGTGCGAGGCGGCGCGCTCACCGGATCACCGTATCAGCGATCCCAACGCTCGAGCTGACCGCGCACGCCGCCGAGGTCCACCGGGAGCGCGCGCGTCCGACGCAGGCCGCATCGCTCGGCGACCGGCTCCGTCCGGCGCGGCGCAGGCGTGATCCAGACGAGGCGGCCGCCGGGCGCGAGCCGGCTGGCCAGGTTGGGCAGCGCGGCGGCGAGCAGGGCCGCGGCGTCGAGCGCGACCCGGCTGCCGAGCGGCGGGTTCGTGAGGATCAGATCTACCTCGCCCGGCGCGAACGTCCGCGCGTCGCCGCGGGCGAGCGCGGCGGTGAGCCCCGCGGCGTCGAGGTTCGCGCGCGCGGCCGCGAGCGCCGCGTCGTCGACGTCGCTGCCGTGCAGCGCGCGGTACGGGCCGCGCCGCGCGCGCTCGACGAGCTCGGCGCCCGCGCCGCAGAACGGATCCCACACGCGGTCGGCCGCGCGCGCCTCGCCCGCCCACGCGAGCGCGGCGGCCACCGTCGGGTGCGACGCCGCGGGCACCTCGGCGACGCGCCAGGAGAAGCGCGGATCCGCGAGCCGGCGCGGCACGAGCTCGAGCGAGCGCAGGTCCGCGCCGACGAGGAAGTCCCACGTCGTCGCCGTCGGATCGTTGATCAGCTCGGGCGCCGCCGCCGTGACGTCGCGCGCGACGCGCCAGACGATCGCGCGCTTGTGCCCGCTCGCGAAGCCCAGGCGCCAGCGGATCGGGCCGAGCGTCCACGCCCGCAGCAGCGCGCGGGTCTCCGGCGCGGCGATCGAGCGGGCGATCGCCGCGGCGAGGGCGTCCGGATCCGGCACGCGATCGCCGCGGTCGCCGGCCTTGGCTCGCGGCGAGCTCGGCGCGGCGGGCGCGAGCGGGAGCGGGATCTGCACCGCCGCGGTGGCCCACAGCCGCGACGCGAACAGGGACGACCACGGCCCGGCGAGCGAGAGCTCGACCCCATCGCCCTCGTCGCTTTGGCGCGCCGGCCCGAGGCCCAGCGCGGCCAGCTCCTCGGCGAGCAGCGGCGCGAGTCCCGCGCGGCAGCCGAGCGTCACGGTGACCGGGGCGGGCGGCGGCGCGGCCGGATCGATCGCCGACTCCTCGCCGCGGCGCGCGGCGCGATCCGCCATGAGGAGCGCGCGGTCGCGGCGGCGGGCCAGCTCGGCGTCGCCGCCCGCCTCGATCGAGCGGAGCCGCGCGAGCGCCGCATCGCCGCCCACCTTGCCGAGCGCCTCGGCGAGGGCGCGTCGCTCGTCGGGCGGAACATCGGCCGCGTCCCAGCGCGCGAGCAGCGCCGCGCGCGCGCCTTCATGCGCGCCGATCTTGCCGAGCGCGTGCGCCGCGGCGCGCCGCACGCGGGCGGACGCGTCCTGCATCCGCGCGATCACGGCTTCTTGCGCGGCGCCGTCGCCCGCGCGCGCGAGTGCGCCGAGCGCGCCGACGAGCCTCGCCCGCGCGCCGTCGTCGGGCGCGGCGCCGCCGCTCGCCGCGAGCCGCGCCTCGATCGCGGCGCGATCGCCGAGCCGGGCCAGCGCGGCGGCGGCGCGGGTCGCCGCCGGCTCCGCGCCCTCGACGATCAGGCTGACGAGCGCGGGCGCGTCGGCGCGCGCGGGCGTGAAGCTCGGCTTGCCGAGCTCGCTCGCCAGATCGAAGTCGGGACGCCTCGCCAAGGGAGCGGAGAGTAGATCGCCGCTTGGACCGGCGTCACCCGCCTGCGCCCGGCGATGGCAGGCTCACGTGGGCCGCGCGCTGCGCCCGGGCGTGTCGAGAGCGAGATCGCCCTCGAAGCCTCGGGGCTCAACTCAAGACGTGTCGATAAATCGCCCCGGCTTTGTCGAACGGCTTGCCGGCGAAGACGCCGGCTGCGCCTTGCGGAGCAGATCGCCCCTCGAAGCTTCGGGGCTCAGCGCTTCTTCTTCGCGGCCGGCTTCTTGGCGGGCTTCTTGGCCGGTGCCTTCTTGGCGGGCTTCTTGGCCGGTGCCTTCTTGGCGGGCTTCTTGGCCGGTGCCTTCTTGGCGGGCTTCTTGGCCGGTGCCTT
>Ga0247790_10000468_pt1 | contig 10650 bp, 5 predicted proteins | sample UWRJS171409R4_FD_179913 | JGI IMG/M metagenome (GOLD analysis project Ga0247790, IMG submission 179913) | Soil microbial communities from Arlington Agricultural Research Station in Wisconsin, United States - UWRJ-S171-409R-4 | ecosystem: Environmental > Terrestrial > Soil > Agricultural land... | reverse complement strand
TGCTCGGCACGCCGCTCTACATGTCTCCCGAGCAGGCGCGCGGCGACGACGAGCTCGATCACCGCGTCGACATCTACGCGCTCGGCGTGATCATGTACGAGGCGGCGACCGGCCGCGTGCCGTACATCGGCAACAACTACCTCTCCGTCATCTCGCAGGTCCTGAACGAGGAGTGCAAGCCGCCGCGCGCGATCGTCCCCGAGCTGTCCGAGGAGTTCGAGGCGATCGTGATGCGCGCGATGTCGAAGGACAAGCACGACCGCTACGAGAGCACGCAGGAGATGCTCGCCGACATCGCCACGGTGCTCGACGATCCGACGCACTCGACGGAGCGCGCGAAGATCACCGGCCCGCGGCGCAAGATCCCGAAGAAGAGCTCGCTCAAGGTCGCGGTGTGGGCCGGCTCGATCGCGCTGATCGTGATCGCGCTGCTCCTCCTCGTGAACTTCACGATGGGCGGCTCCCCGGTCAAGAAGCGGCCGGTCGTGGTGCCCCCGGACGCCGGGGTCGCGACCGTGGACGCGGCGATGACCGTCCCGGCCGACGCGACGGTCGAGCAGTTCAAGATGGTCGCGCTGCGGATCGTGACGGTGCCGCCAGGCGCGACGATCATCAAGGACGGCGTGCCGCAGAGCGACATCACGCCGGCGACGGTCGACATCGTCGACAAGGAGAAGGACGTCAAGTTCATCCTCCAGCTCGACGGCTACAACGAGCACGAGTTCTCGGTGAACCCGAAGGAGAAGCTGCCGAAGGACAACAAGTTCACCTTCACGCTGAAGAAGCCGGCGAAGGGTGAGCCGATCCGGCAGACGCCGCGCATCCCGCCGGCCGGCGGCGGCAGCGGCAGCGGTGCGAGCACCGGCTCGGCCGCGCGGCCGCCGGATCCGACGGGCGGCGAGCTCGGCGGCAACCCGCTGCGCAGCGGCAGCGCGCCGGTCGCTCCGACTCCGAGGCGGTGACCGCCGTGCGGATCGTCGCCGCGCTCGCCGCGATCCTCGCGCTCGGGGCCGTCTCGCGGGCGGCGGCGCAGCCGGCCGCGCAGCCGGCGGCACAGCCGGCGGCGCAGCCCGCGGCTCCGGCGGCCGACACCGGATTCATCGGCGGCGGCGCCGATCTGCTCGAGGTCGACGACTGCCCGCAGCTCGATCCGGCGGTCACCGAGGCGCAGCTCACCGCGCGGTTCAACGCGCTCTACGAGCGCGCCGAGGTGCTCTACACCCAGGGCGACTACGCCGGCGCGGTCCGCGAGTTCATCGCCGGCTACTGCGTCGCCGGCGGGTTCGAGGCCGGGCGGTCCGTCCGCTACAAGCTCCTCCGGGACATCGGCCAGGCGCACGAGCGCAGCCTCGAGTACGAGCAGGCGATCGGCTACTTCGAGCGCTTCGTGCGCGACTTCCCGGCCGGCATCAGCCAGGCGGACAAGCGCAACGTCGAGAGCCGCGTGCTCGTGCTGCAGAAGCTGCGCGGGCAGATCCTCGTCGAGACGCAGCCGCCTGGCGCGGTCGTGACGATCTCCAACGAGAGCCGCGTCGCCAACAGCGGCCGGTCCGGAAAGCCGATCGATGTCCTGAGCGGCCGGTACACGATGCTCGTCGAGCTGGCGGGCTACCAGCCGCACACGCAGCCGATCGAGGTGCGGATCGGCAAGCCGTCGGCGTACTTCGTGCCGCTCCTGCCGCTGCGCGGCCGGCTCTCGGTGCAGGTCGAGCCAGGCGACGCCAAGGTCTTCCTGCGCGATCGCAACGTCGAGCGGTTCGCGGGGCTGGGGCGCGTCGACGAGGAGCTGCCGACGGGCAAGTACGTGCTGATCGCCGAGGCCGAGGACCGGCTGCCGGTGCGGCGCCCGATCGAGGTCCTGCCGGATCAGGTGAGCCGGATGCAGATCGATCTGCCGCTCAGGCCGCGGTTCGCCCGCCGCCAGCTCGTGATGTTCGCGGCGGCCGGCGCGGCGGTCTCGATGGGGGGCCTCGTGCACGCGTACGGCAGCCCCCCGATCTCGTTCTTCGGCGGCGTCCTCGGCGGGGCCGCGGGGTTGTTCGGCAGCTACCTCTACCTGCCCGAGCAGGTGCCGCTCGGGATGAGCAACCTCACGATCACGTCGGGCGCGGCCGGCGTGGTCGCGGGCGTCGCGGGCGCGCGCTTGTTCACGAACGAGCTGCGGGCCGTCCTGCCGGTGATGGGCCTGACCACGGCGCTCGGCGCTGGCATCGGCTACTACGCCGGGCGCAGGACGGACGTCTCGCCCGGCGACGCGGCGCTCGTCGGCTCGAGCGTCCTGTGGGGCACCACCGTCGGCGCGCTGTTCGCGCTGTCGTTCGGGACGGACGATCGCGTGATCTCGTCGGGGCTGGTCCTGACCGGCCTCGGCATGGGCACCGCGAGCGGCGTCCTCATGGCCCGCTTCTTCGAGGTCAGCCGGCGGCGCACCGTCCTGATCGACATCGGCGGCCTGGTCGGCGTGATCGGCGGCCTCGCGGCCCAGAGCATCGCGTACCCGCAGTCGAGAGCCGGGCAGAGCTCGGAGGACTCCGAAGAGCACGCGGCGAACTTCATGCTCGGCGGCGTCGCGATCGGCCTGATGGGCGCGGGCATCCTGACGCGGTCGCTCGACGTGCCGCAGCTCCCGGTGAAGCCGGCCGTCGGCGCGGCGTCCACCGTGAGCGGCGCGGCGGCCCCGACGTACGGGATCTCCGGATCGTGGTGAGCGGCCGTCCGCGCGGCCGTCCGAGCGGCTGAGCGCTCGGCCAGCGGCCGGCTGCACCGCCCCGGGGTCGGTGGATCTGCGCTGGTAGCCGGCGCGGCGATCCCCCAAGATCGACGCCATGGAACAGCGCCAGAGCGCGTGCCCGCTCGACTGCCCGGACACGTGCAGCCTGACCGTCACCGTCGAGGACGGGCGCGTCACCGCCGTCGACGGCGACCAGCGCGGCCCGATCACCGACGGCTTCATCTGCGGCAAGGTCCGCAAGATCGCCGATCACCTCTACGGCGAGGATCGCGTGCTCGCGCCGCTCGTGCGCACCGGCCCCAAGGGCGCCGGGCAGTGGCGCACCGCGAGCTGGGACGAGGCGCTCGCGCTGGTCGCGGAGCGGCTCGCGGCGATCCGCCGCACGTCCGGCGGCGAGGCGATCCTGCCGTACCACTACGGCGGCTCGAACGGCTGGCTCACCGAGGGCGCGCTCGCGACGCGGCTGTTCCGGCGGCTCGGCGCCTCGATCTGCGATCGCACGCTGTGCGCGGCGGCGACGACCGCCGCGGTGCGCGGCCTCTACGGCGCGATGCCCGGCGTCGCGCTCGAGGACTACGAGCACGCGCGGCTGATCGTCCTGTGGGGCGTGAACCCGTCGGCGACCGGGATCCACCTGGTGCCGGTGATCGAGCGCGCGCGCGAGGCCGGCGCGAAGCTCGTCGTCGTCGATCCACGGCGCACGCCGCTCGCCCGGCGCGCCGATCTGCACCTCGCGCCGCGGCCGGGCACCGATCTGCCGCTCGCGCTCGCGGCGATCCACGCCGCGTTTTCCCGCGGGCACGCCGACCGCGCGTTCCTCGATCGGCACGCGACCGGCGCCAGCGAGCTTGAGCGCCGCGCGGCGCCGTGGACGCTCGCCGCGGCCGCCGAGGTCGCCGGGATCGAGGCGGGCCTGATCGATCGCTTCGTCGAGCTGTACGCGGCGAGCGCGCCGGCCGCGATCCGCGTCGGCTGGGGCCTCGAGCGCAACCGCAACGGCGGCAGCGCCGTGGCGGCGGTCCTCGCGCTGCCGGCGGTGTACGGCAAGCTCGGCGTGCGCGGCGGCGGCTACACGATGTCGAACGGCGACGCGCGCTGGACGGTGAGCGCCGAGGGCGGCATCGGCGAGCCCGCGCCGCGGACGCGCGTGGTCAACATGAGCGATCTGCCGGGCGCGCTGCGCGAGCTGCGCGATCCGCCGATCGAGTGCCTGTTCGTCTACAACTGCAACCCGGTCGCGACCGCGCCGGACCAGCGCGGCGTGATCGAGCAGCTCTCGCGCGAGGATCTGTTCGTCGTGGTCCACGAGCAGGTGATGACCGACACCGCGCGGCTCGCCGACGTGGTCCTCCCCGCGACGGCGTTCCTCGAGCACCGCGACCTGAAGCGCGGCTACGGCCAGATGCGGATGTTCGACAGCCCGGCGGTCGCGGCGCCGCCCGGCGAGGCGCGCAGCAACAACCAGCTGTTCGGCGCGCTGCTCGAGCGCCTGGGTCTCGTGCGGCCCGAGGACGCGATGACCGAGGACGCGCTCGTCGCGCAGACGTTCGCGGCGAGCCCGCGGGGCGGCGAGCTCGCGGGGCAGCTCGCGGCACAGGCCGTGGCGGCGCCGCCCGACGGGCCGCGGCCGATCCCGTTCGTCGACGTGTTCCCCGGCACCGCGGACGGCAAGATCCACCTCGTGTCGGAGGCGCTCGATCGCGAGGCGCCGGAGGGCCTCTACACGTACCGCGCCGATCCGGCGACGGCCGCGTTCCCGCTGGCGCTGATCTCGCCCGCGCTGTCGACGCAGATCAGCTCGACGTTCGGCCAGCTCCGCAAGGCGCCCGGCGCGCTCGAGATGGCGCCCGCCGACGCCGCGGCGCGGGGCCTCGCCGACGGCGATCGCGTGCGGATCTGGAACGCGCTCGGCGAGGTCCGCTGCCAGGTCCGGATCGCGCCGGACGTGCGCCCCGGCGTCTGCGTCCTGGCCAAGGGGCTGTGGCGCAAGCACACCGAGAACGGGCTGACGGCGAACGCGCTGATCCCGGCGACGTTCGCGGACCTCGGCGGGCAGGCCACGTACAACGACGCGCGCGTCGAGGTCGCCAAGCTATAGTCGCCAAGCTATAGGAGGCCGGTCACGGCGAGCGCGAGCGCGACGCCGGCGCCGATCGCGAGCAGCGCGCCGAGCACGAGCAAGGCGCCGCTCGTCCGTGGCTCGGGTGAGGCGGCCGGCGCGCCGCCGGACCGGTCCGCCGCGGGCACGGTGCTGGTCGCCGAGGCGGCCGGCGCGCCGAGCGAGGGCGGCCGCACGGACGCCGGCACGCCGACGCCGAGCACGGTGCCGGGGATCGGCATGGGCGCGTCGCCAGCCAGCGCCGATCCGGGCGGCGGCTGGCCGGCGCGCGGCATGGAGGGCGGCCGGAGCCCGGGCGAGCTATTCGCCGAGCCGGGCGGCAGCGCGGCCGAGCTGCCGCTGCCGCGGCCGTGCGTCGAGCCGGCGGGCCCGTACGCCGATCCGTGCGGCGGCTGCGAGGCGGCCGCGGCGCCGTGGCTCGAGGCGCCTGGCCCCGAGCCGGGCGGCGCGGCGCCGTGGCTCGAGGCGCCCGGCCCCGAGCCGGGCGGCGCGCTCGAGGCCCGCGGCGCGCCCGATCGCGCCGACGCCTCCCCGCGCAGCGGCGCGGTCAGGATCGGCTGCTGCGGCCCGCCGCTCGGGAGCACCGGCTCCGCGCCGAGCCGCGACGGCCGCACGTTGCCGATCGGCTGCGCCGGATCGGTCAGCGGCTCCGCGCTCGGCCCCGCGACGACCTCGACGATCGGCGGCGTGATCGGCGCCAGGCTCGGCACCTCCATCCCGGCGGCCGTGCGCGACGGCAGCGTGGCGCGCAGGCGCTTGATGACCGCGCGGATCGCGGCCAGGGACGGGCGCGCGCCCGGCTCCTTCGCGAGCATCGCCGCGACGAGCTGCACCAGCTCGACGGGCAGCGCCGGGACCAGGTCGGCCAGGGACGGCGGCGTCTCCACGGCGTGGGCCTGCAGCGTCGCGAACGAGTCACCGAGCGACGGGAACGGCCGCACGCCGGCGAGGATCTCGAACGCCACGACGCCGAGCGCGTAGATGTCGGTGCGGTAGTCGACGCCGATGCCGCGCGCCTGCTCGGGGGACATGTACTCGGGCGTGCCGAGCATGACGCCGGTCTTCGTCTGGAACGGCGCCTTCTTGCCGGCGTCGGGCATCAGCTTCGCGAGGCCGAAGTCGAGCAGCTTCACCTCCGGCCAGCGGCCGGGGCGCTCGACGAGGAACACGTTGTCGGGCTTGAGATCGCGGTGGACGAAGCCCTTCTCGTGCGCCGCCGTCAGCGCCGACGCCATCTCGTCGAGCACCGACGCCGCCTCGCTCGGGTGCAAGGCGCCGCGCCGCAGCCGCTTGCGCAGCGACTCGCCGACGAGCAGGTCCATGATGTGGTACGCGCGCCCGTCGGGGAGCTTGCCGAACGCGAAGATGTCGATGATGTTCGCGTGGCCGATCTCGTTGACCGCGCGCGCCTCCTGGATGAACCGCTCGACGACGATCGGCGACTTCGAGACCTCCGGCTTCAGCACCTTGACGGCGGCGCGCTTGCCGATCACCGGGTGGGTCGCGCTGTAGACGAAGCCCATGCCGCCCTTGCCGATCTCGCCGTCGATGATGTAGCCGCCGATGTCAGTGCCGGGCCCCAGGCGCGAGTCCCGCTTGGTCTCCTCCTCGTCGGCGCCCCTCAGGGAGAGGGGCGCCGCGATGGTCGTGGGTCGCTCGTCCTCGTCCACCACGCGCTCGCTATTGTACGATCACAGCGTCTCGAGGAATGCGATCAGCGCGTCCCGATCGCGCCGGGGCGCGTGCCGGAATGCTTCGCGGGATGGCTGGGCCTCGCCCCCATGCCAGAGGATGGCTTCGGCGATCGTGCGTGCCCTCCCGTCGTGGAGGAACGTGGCGTCCGGGTTCACGAGCTGCGCGAGCCCCAGACCCCACAGGGGCGGCGTGCGCCACTCGATGCCGGTGGCGAGGAAGTCACTCCGCGCGTCGGTGAGGAGGTCTCCGACGTCATGGAGCAATAGATCGGTGTACGGGTGGATCGTCTGTCCGGCGAGCTGCGGGAGCTCGTGCGCGCCGGTGACGAGCGCCGGCGTGTGGCAGCCCGCGCAGCCGAGGTCGTCGAACAGATCGCGGCCGCGCCACGCCGCCTCGGTGCGCGGGGCGGCGCGCGGGACGGCGATCGTGGTGATGAAGAAGGCGCTGTCGCCGAGCTGGAGGTCGCTGACGTCTCGGTTGCCGTCGGCGTCGGGGAACATCGCGTTCGAGAGCCCCATGTCGGCGGCGAACGCGCCGGCCGTCTGCTCGCGCACCGTGGCGACGCTCGCCTTGTGGCCGAAGCGGCCGGCGCGCGTCGCCTGCGCCGCCGTGTCCCAGACCAGGTTGACGCGGCCGGAGATGCCGTCGCCGTCGGCGTCGTCCGGGTCGGCGAGCGCGTGCAGCGCGGCCTCGGGGACCGCCTCGAGGAGCCCCAGCCCGATGAGCGGCGGCGCCTGCCGATAGGACATCTGCATCGCGATCGGGAGCGGCTCGCCGCCCGGCAGCGTGACGTCGACGCGCGGCGCGCGCAGCATCGCGACCTCGCCGTCGCCGTAGTACTCGGGCGACTCGACCCATGTCAGGCGCGCGCGGATCTCGGGGAGCTGATCGACGGCGTGATCCTGGAGCTGGGTGCCAAACCCCGGCACGGGGACCACGCCGCCGGGGACGTCGGGCGTGCCGGCGCCGAGGCTGACCCGGATCAGCGCCTGCGAGCCGCCCATGCCCGGGGCGATCTGTGACGCGCCGCGCCCGTTGCCCGGGTGGCACGCGAGGCACGCGCTGTGGTTGAACAGCGGGCCGAGCTGCGGCGGCGCCCACATGAACGCGACCGGGCCGCGGCCGAACCGGTGCCGCTCGGCCTGCGCCGCGTCGAGCGTGGGGAGCGGGTGCGCGAACGCCTCGGCGCTGCGATCGTCGACGGTGGCGTCGCCGCCCTGGCGGTCCTCGCCGGGCAGGTTGTCGCCGCAGGCGCAGAGCCCGCAGAGTCCGCAGAGTCCGGTAGCGAGCGCGGCCGAGCGCACGCTACGACGATATCAGGACTCGTCGATGCGCTCGCCAGCGATCAGCTGCTCGTACGTTTCCCGAGCGCGGATGACCGTGTACCGGTCACCCTTGACGAGGACCTCGGGGGCGCGCGGCCGCGTGTTGTAGTTCGAGGCCATCGACGCGGTGTAGGCGCCCGCGGCGCCGATCGCGATGAGCTCGCCCTGCGCGAGCTCCGGCAGCGCGCGGTCGCGCGCGAAGAAGTCGCCCGTCTCGCAGACGGGCCCGACGACGTCGGTCGTGATCGTCGGCCGATCCGGCCGCGCGACCGGCTGGATCGGGTGGAACGCCTGGTAGAGCGCCGGCCGCATGAGGTCGTTCATGGCCGCGTCGACGATCGTGAAGTGCTTCGCCTCGTTGCGCTTGCGATACAGGACGCGCGTCACGAGCGCGCCGATCGCGCCGACGATCACGCGGCCCGGCTCGGTGTAGACGGTGATCCCGCGCTCGGTGAGCGGCGCGAGCGCGGCGCGCACCGCGGCGCCGTACTCGGCCGGCGAGGGCGGCGGGCCGTCGCCTTTGCCGTAGTCGATGCCGAGGCCGCCGCCGATGTCGACGTGATCGAGCCGGATGCCGTCAGCGGCGAGCGCCTCGACGAGCGCGACCAGCCGGGCGATCGCGTCGGTGAACGGCGCCGTCTTCGTGAGCTGCGAGCCGATGTGGAAGTCGAGCCCGGCGACGCGGATGCCGGGGCGCTGCGCGGCGCCGCGCAGGAGCTCGCGCGCCTCGGCCATGCCGATGCCGAACTTGTTCTGCTTGAGGCCCGTCGAGATGTACGGGTGCGTCTGGGGATCGACGTCCGGGTTGACGCGGAGGGCGACCGCGACGCGGGTGCCGGTGCCGACGCTCTGGGCGACGCGATCGAGGACGGCGAGCTCCTCGGCCGACTCGACGTTGAACGTGCCGATGCCCGCCGCGATCGCGGCGCGCATCTCCGCCTCGGTCTTGCCGACGCCGGAGAACAGGACCTTGGCCGGATCGCCGCCCGCCTTCTGCCAGCGGAACAGCTCGCCCATCGACACGATGTCGGCGCCGGCGCCGAGCCGGGCGAGCACCGCGAGGATGCCCAGGCTCGAGTTGGCCTTCACCGCGTAGTGCGTGCGGTGCGGGATGCCGTCGAGCGCGGCGTCGAACGCGCGGTAGGCGCGCTCGAGCTCGGTGCGGCTGTAGACGTAGACCGGCGTGCCGACCTCGGCGGCGATCCGGCTGAGCGGGACGCCCTCGCAGTGGAGCTCGTCGCCGACGTATTCGAACGGTGCGGGCATGGCGCTGTTCTATAGCGCAAAGTCGGCCGCGAGCTCTCGCTCGGCGCGCTCGATCTCCGCGACGACGCGCGCGCGGGCCGGCCCGCCCGGCAGATCGCGGCGATCGACGGCGCGCACCGGATCGAGCCAGCTGGCGACGTCCGCGTCGAAGCGCGGGTGCGCGGCGCGCAGCTCCTCGAGCGTGAGCGCCGCCAGCTCCACGCCGCGCGCGCTCGCCGTGCGCACGAGGTGGCCCGCGACGTCGTGCGCCTCGCGGAACGGCACGCCGCGCGTGACCAGGTAGTCCGCGAGCTCGGTCGCGACGAGGTAGCCGGTGTCGACGGCGGCGCGGAGCACGCCGGTGTCGAACACGAGGCTCGCCACCATGCCGCGCGCGACGGCGAGGCTCGCCTCGAGCGTCTCGACGGCGTCGTAGAGCGGCTCCTGCGTCTCCTGGAGGTCCTTGTTGTAGGCGAGCGGCAGGCCCTTCACGACCGTCATCAGCGTGACCCACGCGCCGATGATGCGGCCCGACTTCGCGCGCACGAGCTCGGCGAGGTCCGGGTTCATCTTCTGCGGCATGAGGCTCGAGCCCGAGCAGTACGCCTCGCCGATGCGCGCGAACCCGAGCTCGGTGCTCGTCCACAGGACGAGCTCCTCGCCGAGCCGCGACAGGTGCACCTGCGCCAGCGCGCACGCCGAGACCAGCTCGATCGCGAAGTCGCGGTCGCCCACCGCGTCGAGCGAGTTGCGCGTGATCTGCGAAAAGCCGAGCGCGCGCGCGACGGCGTCGCGATCGATCGGCAGCGTGGTGCCGGCGAGCGCACCCGAGCCGAGCGGCGAGGCGTCCGCGCGCCGCGCCGCGTCCGCGATCCGGCCGCGGTCGCGGTCGAGCATCGCGTCGTACGCCATGAGGTGGTGCGCGAGCCGCACCGGCTGCGCGCGCTGGAAGTGCGTGTACCCCGGCATCAGCGTGTCGACGTGCGCGCGGGCCTGCGCGACCAGCGCGCGGCGCAGCTCGCGGATGCCCTCTTGGAGCCGCGCCGCGGCGGCGCGCGCGTACAGCCGCAGATCGGTGGCGACCTGATCGTTGCGGCTCCGGCCCGTGTGCAGGCGCCGCCCGGCGTCGCCGATCTCCTCGATCAGGCGCGCCTCGACGTTCATGTGCACGTCCTCGAGGGCCAGGTCCCAGGGCAGCTCGCCCGCCGCGAGCCGGGCCTCGACGCGCCGGAGGCCGTCCACGATCGCCCGCGCGTCCTCGGCGTTGATGATGCCGCGCGCGGCGAGCATCTCGGCGTGCGCGATCGATCCGGCCACGTCGTGCGGCAGGAGCCGCTGGTCGAACTCGACCGACGCGTTCATCCGCGCCGCGATCGGATCGAGCGCGCTCTCGAACCGGCGCCCGCGGGCGCCCTTGGCGTCCGACACGGCTAGCGCGCCCCGCGCTTGCGCGTCGCCCGCGTCGCCCGGGCCGTCTTGGCCGTCTTGGCGCGGCCGGTCCGCCGGTGATCCCGGGACCGCCCCGGCTGCTTCGC
>Ga0247790_10000467_pt1 | contig 10689 bp, 6 predicted proteins | sample UWRJS171409R4_FD_179913 | JGI IMG/M metagenome (GOLD analysis project Ga0247790, IMG submission 179913) | Soil microbial communities from Arlington Agricultural Research Station in Wisconsin, United States - UWRJ-S171-409R-4 | ecosystem: Environmental > Terrestrial > Soil > Agricultural land... | reverse complement strand
TCCATTTCAGCCATAGATCACGGACGGGATCTGCGTGTCAACCGACTTCGCATCGGATCGTTTCATCGCCCATCATCTACCCGACGATAAATTCTTTATTTCCCCAGGGCCGAAGTCCCTGTCAGAGATAATGAGCTCTCCGTCAGGCCCTTCGACACTCGTGACCTTCTTGAAGAGCTCTAGCGACTCATCCACTCGGTAAGCATTGCCTACTTCTTGCAGATCAAGCAGAAAATCATCATCGATACCAGGGAGAGTCGCCAGGAAGAAAAACAAGAATCCTCGGTCCAGGGAGGAAAGAACACCGGCAGGCCCCAGCGGAGGCCTGTCGCCCACCGAGAGCCCGAGCTCCGCGTCGTATCGAAGCAGTGGACGGCGACCTACACCTTCGAACACCTCGGCTGAAGGCCGGAAGACATTCCGTACCTGAAGCTCGACCGGTGTCTGGGTCTGCTGCATGGATACACATTCGTTCCGAACGATCACAATGAGGCTCTCTGCTTCACGCATCGAGAGCTCGTACTCGACAGCAAACTCTTCCTCAGCGAGAGCGCGGAAGTCCGACCGTACAACCATCGAGATCAGCTCGAGCAGCGTGGTCTTCCCGGTTCCGTTCTGGCCGAGCAGGACATTGATGCCGTCCGAGAACAAGAGCTCGGTTTCCTTGGCAAGGCTCCGGAACTTCTCGACTCGCAGCCGCCTGAGCTTCAGCATCCACAGGACAGTAACCGACCCCCTCTCGTGGTCAAGAGCCGGCTCGCGAGGTTCTCTGCTGGCACCACGATGAGCGCCGCTCCAATCCTCCGTCACCAACCCGGGCACCTCCGCACCGTAGAGCGCGTTGCGTTCGCGGTCCGTCTAACGGCCGCATCGTGGACCTGGTTCGCGGTCATGGCTCTAACCTCGCACGCTACCCACGCGGGTTGTCAATCGCTGGGGGATTCAGTCCGGTGAGCCGCTTTGTATCGGACGACACCCGCCGCGTGACGTTCGCAAGCGTGGCTGATAGCGGATCACGGCAATTGTCGTACAGGTCACAGTGAACGAGCGCGACAAGGAAAAGCGCGCTGGACAGGGTCTACGACGAGGACGGCGTCTGGGCCGTGCTCGATCGTCACTGCTAAAACCGTTTCGTCAGATCGCCCCGCGACGGCGTCCGCGGCCGGGGCCAACTCAGCGCCGGGGGCAACCGCCACCGGCGGGCGCGACGCGATAGTCGTCGAGCGCGGCCGGATCGTGGTCGCGCAGCGAGAGCTGCAACGCGGCCCCGCCGCCGCGATCGCAGTCGAGCTCCATTCGCCAGTCGAGGGCCTCGCGCACGGCGCCCTTGATGCGGCAGGCGCCTTGGGTGGCGCGCAGATCTGCGAAGTATTGCTGGGCATCGGCGCGCGACCGCTTGGTCTTCGAGAGCAGCCGCCGGTGCAGGCCGTCGTCCCACTTGCCGATGAGGGCGACGATCGCGTCGGCCTGCGCGCGGAGACCCGCGGGCGGGGCGACCCCGCGCGAGGTGCCGACGAAGCTAGTGACGAGCCCCGAGCTCGACGAGATGCTCACGTCGAGCTCGAGCGCGCCGCGGTCGCACTCCACCTTGAACCGCGCGCTGGTCGGCGACGCGACGTGGAGGGGCGCGAACGATCTGCACGCGCCGTGCAGGTCCTTGTAGCCGGCGAGCTCGGCCCGATCCTCGACCAGCCTCGAGCGCCAGACGGGATCGATCATCGCCTTGTACGCGGCATCGTCCCACTGGTTCTGGACCGCGAGCAGCTTCTGCATCGCGGCCGGAAAGGCATCTGAAAGCCGCGGGACGCGCTTGGCCAGCGCGCCTGTGCGGGCGAGCTCGGCGAGCGCGCGCCGCGCGATCGCGTTGGGATCGCTGTGCGCGAAGTTGGTCAGCACGACGACGCCGACGCCGCGCGACGGCGAGAGCGCGATCTGCGCGCGGTAGCTGTCGATCGAGCCGCTGTGCGTGACGAGATCGTCGAAGTCGCAGCTCTGCTCCCGGATCCAGCCAAAGCCGTAGGTGGACGCGCTGTAGGCGATGAGCGGCTCGCCGGGCTTCGGCGCGGGCTCGAGGCGACCCCAGCCGCTCATCGGGATGCCGGTCGAGTGGGCCTCGCGCAGCGTCGCGCGACGGATCGGGCCGTCGTCCCGATCGCTGCGCGGCGGATACGCGGACAGCTGCCACGCCACGTAGCGCCCCATGTCGCGCACCGTCGAGTAGATGCCGCCGCGGGCGCTGCCGGCGCCCCGGCGGACGGGCTGCGTCCGCGCGAGGCCGGCCTGGCTGACCTCGTAGGCCGTGGCGAGCCGGCCGGCGGGGACGTCGTCGTGCGACCAGACGGTCGAGGTCATCCCGAGCGGGACCAGGATGTGCTTCGCGACGACGTCGTGGAACGGCTCACCAGCGGCGCGCCCGACCACGATCCCGAGCAGCGAGTACGCGAGGTTCGAGTAGCGCCACTCGGCGTCGGGCGCGAGATCGAGCGCGAGGCCGGGCAGCGATCTCACGATCGTCTCCTCGCTCGGGCCGTTGTCGCCGTCGTACGTGCCGACGCGCGGCAAGCCCGACGTGTGCGCGTGCAGCTGCCGCAGCGTGATGGGCCGCGAGTCGCGGGACGGGTACACGAGCCCGCTGGCCTCGGGGATCCAGCGCGCCAGCGGATCGTCGAGGTCGAGCTTGCCGGCGTCGCGCATGGCGAGCAGCGCGAGCGCCGCGAAGGACTTCGTGATCGAGCCGATGCGATACACGGTGTCGCCATCGGGCCGAGCCTTGGTCTCGAGATCGGTGACGCCGAAGCCCTTCTCGTACTCGAGCACGCCGTCGATCACGACGCCGATCGCGAAGCCGGGCAGGTTCTGCCGCGCCATCTCGGCGGCGACCGCGGCGTCGAGCGCGGGGAGCGCGGCGACGAGCTTCTTGTGCCGATCCGGATCGGTGAACGCGTACCCCGGATCGGCCTCGGCGAACACCTGCCGGCTCGGCGCAGCGGCGGGCGCGGCGGCGGGCGCGGCGCTCGGAGGCGGCGCCATGGGCGGCGCCGCCGCGCCGGGCGCCAGCGGCGTGGCGTGGCGCGCGGGAGCCTCCGGCGCGCCGCACGCCGCGAGGAGCATCGGGAGCAGCACGCGCGAGCTCGTGGCCATGCGCCACTATAGGCCGGGGCGCGGCGCGGCCATAATTGAAAGCGACTTTCATTTTCTCGACCCTGGCAGACGCCCGGCGCCGCGCGGAGCACGTCCGTGCGCGCGCCTCCCGCCACGCACGCCGCGCGCCTCCCGCCACGCACGCCCGCGCGCGACACGGCGAGACACGTGCGACACGGCGCGATCGCGGCCCCTCCGGCTCCCGCCGCGCTCATGCGAGTGATATTGCGCGGCCATGAGGACTGCACGAACGCTCGCCCTCGTCTCGGTGATGCTCGTCTCGGTGCCGGCGGCCGCCGAGACCGCCGATCAGCTCATCGCCCGCAACGTCGCCGCGCGCGGCGGTGACGCGAAGCTGCGCGACATCAAGTCGATCCGGCTGACCGGCCGCGCCGTCATCGGCGGCGAAGGCTTCAGCATCGACGCCGCGTGGGGGATGGTCCAGAAGCGGCCCGGCATGCTACGGACCGAGCTCACGTTCCAGGGGCTCACGCAGGTGAACGCCTACGACGGGCGCGAGGGCTGGAGCATGACGCCGTTCGGCGGGCGCCGCGAGCCGGAGAAGTCGTCCGAGGACATGGCGCGCGGCCTCGCGCAGCAGGCGGACTTCGACGGCCCGCTCGTCGACTGGCGCACGAAGGGGCACAGCATCGAGTACCTCGGCACCGAGGACGTCGACGGCACCCCGGCGCACAAGCTGCGCGTCACGCGCAAGGACAAGGACGTCCAGTACGTCTTCCTCGATCCGGACTCCGCGCTCGAGATCCGCATCATCACGATGCGCAAGATCCGCGGCGCCGAGGAGATCTCCGAGACCGACTACGGCCAGTACCAGCAGGTCGGCGGCGTGTGGCTGCCGTTCGCCGTCGAGAGCGGCGGCAAGGGCGGGCCGAAGGGGTTCCGCATCTCCGTCGAGCGCGCCGAGCTGAACGTCCCGCTCGACGACGCGCAGTTCCGGTTCCCGGCGGCGGGCGCGCGGATCACGTCCTCGATCACCGCCGGCCCGCCCGACAAGACGCCGCCCGGCCTCACGCCGCCCGCCAAGCTCGGGCCCGCCGTCATCGACAACGGCACGATCTCCGGCCTCGGCGCGCGCAACATCGGCTCGGCCACGATGTCTGGCCGGATCTCGGCGATCGCCGCGTTCAAGGAAGGCGGCAAGACGGTCGTCTACGTCGGCGCAGCGTCCGGCGGCGTGTGGCGCTCGCGCGACGGCGGCACGACGTTCGAGCCGGTGTTCGACAAGCAGCCGGTGCAGTCGATCGGCGCGATCGCGGTCGATCCCTCGAACCCCAAGACGATCTGGGTCGGCACCGGCGAGTCATGGACGCGCAACTCCGTGTCGATCGGCGACGGCATCTACCGCTCGACCGACGAGGGCGAGACCTGGACCCACATGGGGCTGCCGGCCTCCGAGCGGATCACGCGCATCATCGTGCACCCGCGGAACGGCAACATCGTGTACGCGTGCGTGCCCGGCAAGCTGTGGAGCGACTCGCCGGATCGCGGGCTCTACAAGACCGCCGACGGCGGCAAGACGTGGACGCTCGTCCTGCGCGGCGGCAACGCCTCCACCGGCTGCTCGAGCGTCACGATGGATCCGACGAACCCCGAGCTCCTGCTCGCCGGCACGTGGGACTTCCGCCGCAAGGGCTGGACGTTCCGCTCCGGCGGCGACGGCCCGACGGCCGCGAGCGGCTCGGGCCTCCACCGCACGACCGACGGCGGCCGGACGTGGACGGCGCTGACCGCGGCCGCGAATCGGGGCCTGCCGGCGGCGCCGTGGGGCCGCGTCGAGGTCGTGATCGCGCCGTCGGATCCGAAGGTCGTCTACGCGATGATCGAGTCGACGGTGTCGGGGCTGTTCCGCTCGGCGGACGGCGGCGCGACGTGGGAGGCGCGCGACAAGAGCCAGATGATGGTGTGGCGGCCGTTCTACTTCGCGCGGCTCATCGTCGATCCGACGAACCCGAACCGGCTGTTCAAGCCGAACCTGAACCTGATCGTCAGCGAGGACGGCGGGCGCAGCTTCTCGGGCACGGGCGGCGGCGCGCACGGCGACTGGCACGACCTCTGGATCGATCCGACGAACCCCAAGCACATCATCGGCGGCGACGACGGCGGGCTCTGGATCTCCTACGACGGCGGCACGCGCTGGCACAAGAACAACAACCTGCCGCTCTCGCAGTTCTATCACGTGAGCGTCGACAACAAGGATCCGTACCAGGTGTACGGCGGCCTGCAGGACAACAACAACTGGGTCGGCGACTCGGCGTACGGCGGCGGCATCACGCCCGCGCGCTGGGAGAACCTCGGCGGCGGCGACGGCTTCTGGGTCCTCGTCGATCCGACGGATCCGAACGCCGTCTACGTCGAGTCGCAGGGCGGTTACATCCGGCGCGTCGATCGCCGAGCGATGAGCTCGCGCGACATCCAGCCGACGGCCCGCTACAAGGAGAAGCTGCGCTTCAACTGGAACACGCCGATCCACGCGAGCCCGACGCAGAAGGGCACGATCTACATGGGCGCGCAGTTCCTGTTCCGCTCGCGCGACCGCGGCGACACCTGGCAGCGGATCTCGCCGGATCTGACGACGAACGATCCGCTGAAGCAGAAGCAGGAGCAGTCCGGCGGCGTCACCGTCGACAACTCGTCGGCGGAGATGCACACGACGATCTACTCGATCGCGGAGTCGCCGCGGAACGCGAACGTGTTCTGGGTCGGCACCGATGACGGCAACGTGCAGCTGTCGCAGAACGGCGGCACCACGTGGACCAACGTGGTCGGTAACGTCACCGGCCTGCCGCCGAATTCGTGGGTGAGCTGGATCGAGCCGAGCCGGTTCGACGCGGCGGCGGCGCTGGTCGCGTTCGATCGCCACACGTTCGGCGACATGACGCCGTGGGTGTTCCGCACGACCGACTACGGCAAGACGTGGAAGCGGATCGTCTCGCCGGATCAGGGCGTGCGCGGCTACGCGCACGTGATCCGTGAGGATCTCGTCGAGAAGAACCTCCTCTTCTGCGGCACCGAGTTCGGCCTGTGGATCTCGCTCGACGGCGGGGCGCGCTGGGCGGAGTTCAAGGGCCGCGAGTTCCCGGCGGTCGCCGTGCGCGACATCCAGCTCCAGGCGCGCGAGCACGATCTGGTGCTCGGCACGCACGGCCGCGGCATCTGGATCATCGACGACATCACGCCGCTGCGGGCGCTGACGGCGCAGACGCTCGAGAAGCAGACGGCGTTCCTGCCGACCCGCCCGGCGCAGCAGCGCATGGACGCCGTCGGCGGCATGGCCACCGGCGACGCCCTGTTCATCGGCGAGAACCCGCCGAACGGCGCGGTCATCACGTACTACCTCCGCGCGCGGCACGTCTACGGCCCGCTCAAGCTCGAGATCCTCGATCCGGCGGGGGCGGTCGTCGACACGATCACGCCGACCAAGCACCGCGGCATCAACCGCGTGACCTGGAACATGCGCGTGAAGCCGCCGCGGGTGCCGCGCGCCGCGCAGATCGCGTTCAGCTCGACGCAGGGCCCGCGCGTCGTGCCGGGCACGTACCGCGTGCGGATGACGCGCGGCGGCGAGGTCACCGAGACGAAGCTCGCGATCGGCCTCGATCGGCGCGCGCCCTACGACGCCGCGGGGCGCAAGGCGCAGTTCGACGCGGTGATGCGCGCGCACAAGCTGTTCGGGGACATGACGAAGCTGATCGAGCAGATCGAGGGGCTGCGCGCCGCGGTGGCCGATCGCGAGAAGGCGCTCGGCACCGACGAGCTCGCGAAGAAGCTGCACGCGCTCGGCGAGAAGCTCGAGGAGGCGCGCAAGCAGATCGTCGCCACGACCGAGGGCGGCGCGATCACCGGCGAGGAGCGCATCCGCGAGAAGCTCGACAACGTGTACGGCGCGATGAACGGCTGGGAGGGCCGCCCGGCGGCCTACCAGAACGAGCGCGTCGAGGCCCTGCGCAAGGAGCTCACCGACGTCGAGAAGGAGCTCCAGGCGCTCGCGACGAAGGACGCGCGCGCCCTCGACGAGGAGCTGAGGAAGCGCAAGCTCGCGCCGCTGCCGGCGCTGTCGGCGCTCGCGCCGCCGGCCGTGCTCGACAAGCTGGCGCTCGAATGCCTGGCCTCGCGCGGCGCGGCGTGCGGCGGCGGCGAGGACCGGGCCGCCCGCGCCGAGCGCGACTAGCGGGCTGCGTCGTTGACGTTGGTCCAGGCGTGCCGAGCGAGCAAGGCCCGGACGCCGTCCTCGTCGTGGACCTTGTCCAGCTCCAGGAGGATCTGCACGAGCCGTGCTTCGGGCTGCCCGTAGAGCCGGTCCAGTGCCTCGTCGCCGAGCCCGGGCGTCCGCGCCTCGACCAGCGTGGCGATCGCGCGGAGGAACCCCATTTCGCGGCCCTGCGCGACGAACGTGCGGGCGAACTCGCCCATGGGCTCATCGGTGTTGATTTTCATTTTGATCATGGTTGGCTCCAGGGACTGCCGGACGTGGGGCGGCAGGCGGGACAGGATGATGCCCCAGTATAGCTTCCGGTCTTCCTCGGGCAGCTCGTCGAGCGCCGCCCGCGCGGCTGTGGCGGTTTCGAGCTCCGGGTGCGCGATCGCCGAGAGCACCGCGAGCTGGGGCGCCGCGCGCGCCGCGGCCGGGTCACGGACGCGCGGGATCTCCGCGTAGCCGAGCACGACCGGGCGAAGCACGAAGCCGGGGTGGCCCAGCTCGATCGGCTGGCTTCCCCAGCGCGCGACGGCCGGATCCGGCGCGAGGACGAGCAGCGTCACGGGGCAGCGGTGGCTGGCGCGCGCGGCCGCGACGTACAGCGGCCAGGTCCAGCGCTTGTCATCGTCCCTGTGGAGCTGGACCTCGGCGATCACGGCGGCGACCGCGGCGCCGTCGGAGCCGCGGAGCACGGTGAGCGCGTCGGCGTGGTACCCGGTCGGGGCGACCTGGGACAGATCGATCGAGCCACGCTCCGTCGTGGCACCCTCGAGCCGGATCGCGGTGCACGCGCGGAGGAGCTCGGGAGCGAGCTCCGGGCGGCGGCGAAACAGCTCGACGTGGAGCTCATGCTCGAGTGACAGCACGGCGGAGGGGTGAGCAAGCAGCGTTCCTGCGCGCGCGGCAGTGCAAGTCCACGAATTATCGGCCCGATGCCGGCATTCGTGTCCGAATACCGGACAGGTGGGGTCGGACGTCCGCCGGACAAGCGAGGCGGCACGCGTGAGCCCGCGCCTCCTCGCCGAGCGGCTGCAGCAGGCTGCGGCACGGGCGGCGTGACCGCTCCGGGCGGGCGCCGCACATGACGTCGGCAGGTTGGTGCGCCAAGACACGGCTCATGCACGTCACGATGGTGAAGAAGAAGCTCGTAGCGCCGGCTCAGTGCCTCGTCGCGGAGCCCGGGCGTCCGCGCCTCGACCCGCGCGACGATCGCGCGGAGACACTCACTGTGTCGACGTGCATTCGCGGACGATCTCGTTGCCTTGGCCGAACGAATAATCGCGCTGAGATCGGCACGCCTGCATCGTTGGATGGCAGGAGATGAGCGCTGACGATCCTCTCTTGACCGAGAAACACGTCGCCTCTAACCGCGGCGCGCAAGGTTTCGAACCGTACTGTCTAAGTTTCTCGTAGATGTCATTACAATCAGTCACCGCGCGAAAACACATGCCCATCGTGGCGGCATCGTCGCTCGTGCAGAACCAGTTGCCGCTGATGGGCGCGGCTGCCGGTGGATCAGTCGACCCAGGTGCGCCTGCAACTACCCGCTGTCCCGGATAGGCGCCTTTGAAGTGACGCCCCAGCACGGGGCGAAGCGTCCCCGGAAGCTCAAGCCATCGCTCTGGAGGGACTCGCACAACAACGAATGCACCGCGATGACGCGTAATGGGTATCTCGGCGCCTGGCGTGTAGGTTGTCGTAGCTGTGTTGCCGTAGACCGTTGTTGTAGCGCGGTCGGGCGTTATCTGCGCCCAACTTGTCGAAGAGCCCTCGCCCGCGACGAGCAGATGAGTTCCGCCTACTCTCGCGGCTTCGTCCACCGCCCGCACCCGAATGTCGGCAGCATCCGCGTAGCCGTTGCCGCCGACGTTGAGGGTCCCGACGACGACTCCCCCAGCCTGCGCCAAGGTCGCTATGTCTCCTTGATATGCGATGATCGCGTAGGTCATCACTGGGCGAAAGGTCCCGACGGTTGACGAATAGGGTTTGAAATCGACGAACGTGTGAGCACATGCTGTGAGCGCCAACGCGAATGCAGCGAGAGTGATTCCCTTCATGGTCCCCGCGGTTGCTGTTCTCGCCATCATTCCACAACCCCGACGGGGCAAGCCGAAAATTGATAGACAAGACGCCGCTCGCGGTGAGCTGGTCTCGCCTGACCAACGACGCCGGTCGAAGACACACGCCGGCTTGCTCGCTACTCGCGGAACGGCTGTGAGCGATAACGCCTCCGGGACGAAAGTGACGGGCTAGGAGTGGCGATCGAGCACGGCCCGGACGCCGTCCTCGTCGTGGACCTTGTCCAGCTCGACGATGATCTGCACGAGCCGCGCTTCGGGCTGTCCGCGGAGCCGGTCCATGGCCTGGTCGCGGAGCCCGGGCGTCCGCGCCTCGACCAGCGCGGCGATCGCGCGGAGGAGGCCCTCCCCACGGCCCGATTCCTGGCCCTGCGCGAAGAACGTGCGGGCGAACTCGCCCATGGGCTCGTCGGTGTTGATTTTGATTTTGATCATGGTTGGCTCCAGGAGCTGTCGGACGTGGGCCGGCAGGCGAGACAGGATGATGTCCCAGTATAGCTTCCTGTCCGCCTCGGGCAGCGCCTCGAGCGCCTCGAGCGCGGCGACGGCAGTCTCGAGCTCCGGGTGCGCGATCGCCGAGAGCACCGCGAGCTGGGGCGCCGCCCGGGCCGCGGCTGCGTCACGGACGCGCGGGATCTCCGCGTAGCCGAGCACGACCGGGCGGAGCACGAAGCCGGGGTGGCCCAGCTCGATCGGCTGGCCTCCCCAGCGCGCGACGGCCGGATCCGGCGCGAGGACGAGCAGCGTCACGGGGCAGCGATGGCTGGCGCGCGCGGCGGCGACGTACAGCGGCCAGGTCCAGCGCTTGTCGTCGTCTCTGTGGAGCTGGACCTCGGCGATCACGGCGGCGACCGCGGTGCCGTCAGAGTCGCGGAGCACGGTGAGCGCGTCGGCGTGGTACCCGGCGGGGGCGACCTGGGACAGATCGCTCGAGCCACGCTCGGCCGTGGCGCCGTCGAGCCGGATCGTGGTGCACGCGCGGAGCAGCTCGGGCGCGAGCTCCGGGCGACGGCGAAACAGCTCGACGTGGAGCTCATGCTCGAGTGACAGCACGGCGGAGGGGTGAGCAAGCGGCGTTCCGGCGCGCGCGGCAGCGGAAGTCCACGAATTCTCGGCACGACGCCGGCACTCTTGTCCGAATGCCGGACAGGTGGGGTCGGACGTCCGCCGGACAAGCGAGGCGGCACGCGTGAGCCCGCGCCTCCTCGCCGAGCGGCTGCGGCAGGCTGCGGCACGGGCGGCGTGGCCGCTCCG
>Ga0247790_10000462_pt1 | contig 10811 bp, 11 predicted proteins | sample UWRJS171409R4_FD_179913 | JGI IMG/M metagenome (GOLD analysis project Ga0247790, IMG submission 179913) | Soil microbial communities from Arlington Agricultural Research Station in Wisconsin, United States - UWRJ-S171-409R-4 | ecosystem: Environmental > Terrestrial > Soil > Agricultural land... | reverse complement strand
GCCGATGTCCACGATCATGTTCCCGGTCGGCTCGGCGACCGGGAGGCCGGCGCCGATCGCGGCGGCCATCGGCTCCTCGATCAGGTACGCCTGGCGGGCACCGGCGCTGAGCGTCGCCTCCTCCACGGCGCGCTTCTCGACCCCGGTCACGCCGGAAGGGACGCAGACGACGACACGCGGGTGCGCGAACCGGTGCTGGTGCACCTTCTGGATGAAGTGGCGCAGCATCTGCTCGGTCACGTCGAAGTCTGCGATCACGCCGTCCTTCAGCGGGCGGATCGCGGAAATCGTCCCGGGAGTCCGCCCGAGCATGCGCTTTGCCTCGACGCCGACCGCATGCACCTCGCCCGTGCGCTGGTCGATCGCGACCACGCTCGGCTCGGAGAGCACGATGCCGCGGCCGCGCACGTAGACGAGCGTGTTCGCGGTTCCGAGGTCGACGGCCATGTCGCGGCCACCGAAGCCGTTGAAGTAACCCCTGAGACCCATGATCCCGGCCGAGTCTAGCTAGGAAACCTCAGAAATCACCGGTCTTCCGGGGAGGACGTAAGAACTCCGGCCCAGCGCACACCAACTCCTCCGACAGCAATTTCGCAAGGAGGAGCAATGCCCTACGGAAGCTGGATCAACGACCTGCCGACGTCGTTCTTCCTCGTCGTGCACAGCCGGGCCAGGTAGATAGGAACCTCACCGCACGAGCTCGAACCCTCGGGTCAACGTGCGGACGTGGACTTGCGGGCCGAGCTCTTCTTTCGCTGCGAGCTTCCGGCGCTGCTCGTTCCTCGACTGGACCCGCCGGTGGTGCGGCTGCGCTGCGGCCGCGAAGCCTGGCTGACCCGACCCATCAGGTCATCCGGGAGCTCCGCCGCGCGTGTCTTCGCCTGGTCCACCACGCCCTTGGCGTGCCGACCGACCGAGTTGTTCGTCACGAGCGCGTACAACCCCGCGCCGGCGGCCGGAAGCAAGAGCCATTTCGCACTGATGCCGCCTCCGCCTCGGTTGCCCTTGCCCTCTGCGGCGTCGGCGACATCTTGGAGTCGTTTCGCCAGGTCGATTACGCGCTCGGAAAACTTGTGAACGTCTGCCATTGCAATTCCTCCCTTGAAAAGGCTGTTACAAACCCGTTTCCCGGCACATTGAGTCCCAAAACCGCCGTTGTCGGCCGCCGGGGATGTCAGCCGAAGCCGTAGGCGCCCGCGAAGCGCTCGGCCAGCAGTCGCACGAGCGTCGCTGCGGGCAGGCCGACCACGTTCAGGTAATCGCCCTCGATCCGCTCGACGAGGGACGCGCCGAGCCCTTGGATCGCGTAGGCGCCCGCCCGTCCCTCCCACTCGCCGGTCGCGACATAGCGGGCGAGGTCGCGCGGAGTGAGCGCCCGAAAGGTGACCTGCGTCACCTCGCGGTGCACCTCCTCCCAGGCGGGTGTGAGCAGCGCGAGGCCCGAGACGACCTCGTGCGTCTTGCCCGAGAGGCTGTCGAGCATCTCCTCCGCTTCCCCCACGGTCTCGGCCTTGCCGAAGACGCGGCCGTCGCAGAGGACCTCGGTGTCGCAGCCGAGCACCGGCTGGTCGCCGAACGAGCCGACCGACCGGGCCTTCCCGAGTGCGTGCTCGACGGGATCGCCACTCGTCTCCTCGTAGTGCGGCACGACGACGTCGAACGGGATGCCCAGCTGCTCGAGGATCTCCCGCCGCCGCGGCGAGGTCGAGGCGAGGATCAGCGGCGGCGCAGGCGGAGCCGCCAAATCTCCTCGTCGGGCCAGCGCTTGGCCCACTCGGCCGGAACCGTGTCGTAGTACTCGTGGTCCGGCGCGTCGTCGGGCGCGAACAGCTCGCGGAAGTCGAGCAGCTCGAAGCCGCTGTCCCACAGGATCCGCAGCAGCTCCGACATCGGCGGGTGGAACTCAACCCCGGGGTCGTCGTCGTACCACTCGAGCCTGTACAGGCCCTTCTGGGGGCGAACGAGCTGCGGTCCGACCTGACCCTCGTCGGGCATGCAGAGCAGCTGCAGCGTCGAGCCCCGCATGAAGACGAGCTCACCGCCGTCGCGCAGGAGCCGCGCGGCCTCCGGGATCCATTTCGCGGGATCGCACCAGATAGAGGCGCCGTACTCCGAGAAGGCGAGGTCGAACGACTCCCCGGGCAGGCCGGTCTCCTCGGCGTTGGCCTCGACGAACTCGAGGCCGAGGCCGTGCTGCTCGTTCAGCTGCCGTGCGGTCTCGAGCTGCGCGGGAGTGACATCGACTCCGACGACCCTCTGCGCGCCCGCGCGCTTGAGCCAGGCGCCCCAGTACGCCGTGCCGCAGCCGAGCTCGACGACGTCCTTGCCCTGGACGTCGGGGAGCACGTCCAGCTCGCGCTCGGGGATCGACCACTTGCCCCAGGTGATCTCCTTTTGCGCCCACGCCCCTTCGGCCTGCTTGCTGGTGTACTGCGCGTTCGCCTGCGTCCAGCCCTCGCGATTGATCGCGACGTAGTCGGACTCAGCCAAACCAGAGACCGATCTCACGCTTGGCCGACTCCGGCGAGTCGGACCCGTGCACCAGGTTGTCGGGCATCGACAGCGCGAAGTCGCCGCGGATCGAGCCCGGCTCCGAGTCGGCCGGGTTGGTCGCGCCCATCGTCCGGCGGACCGTCGCGATCGCGCCCTCTCCCTCCAGCACGAGAGCCAGCGTCGGTCCCGAGGTGATGAACTCGACCAGCTCGCCGTAGAACGGCTTCTCGGCGTGCTCGGCGTAGTGCGTCTCGGCCAGACCGCGATCAACGGTCAAGAGCTTCGCCTCGCGCACGACCAGCCCCCGGCGCTCGAAGCGGGCAAGGATCTCGCCCGCGAGCTGACGCTGCATCGCGTCGGGCTTGATCAGGACCAGTGTGCGCTCGACCGCCATAACGGCGGCGAGTTTACGGCGTACGGGGCATTGCCCGCGACCCGATCGGTCGTTTCAAACGGACGACCGGGAAACCCGGCTGTCCTGAAGTCGGCATCGCAAGCGATGCCTAGGCGCGCCGTTCGCGCCGCGGCGGCGTGAGCGCCTGCGTCTCGCCGAACGACTCGACCGCGGCGGGCTCGACCGGGGTCTCGCAGAACGGGCACACCTGCCAGAGCGCCTCGAGCGGCTGCTTGCAGTTGCGGCAGGCCTGGCGCAGCCGCGTGGTGCAGACCGGGCAGACGAGGAACGACTGGTCGACCTCGGCCCGGCAGACCGGGCAGTGCAGGTCGCGGCGCGAGAGCCGCTGCTCCATCGCCTTGATCTCGAGCTCGCGCTCGCGCCGGTCCTCGATGTACTCGGGCGGCCGGAAGAGCATGTACACCAGCGGGCCGATGAACGGCGGCACGAGGCCGAGCACGAGGGCCATCCCGACCAGCCACGGGTCCTCGATCCGACGCCGCGCATCCTTGTAGACCCAGAACGCGGTCGCGAGCCAGAAGACGACGACGAAGAAGATCGTCAGGTTGCGGATGACGATCCACGTGCTGTGGCTGAAGAAGTCGAAGATTCCGTTGTCGGCTACCAGCACGTGCGTCTCCTCAGAGAAGGAGCTTTCCGACGAGGTATCCGGCGCCAAACGCGAGACCGATGATCGCCAGCACGAAGACGACCGCGACTGCGAAGACGCTCAGGCGCTCGCCGAACTGTCCCATGGTACGTGCTGGAGTCGGACGGTGAGATCGGCCAATAAGTAGAGCGAACCGGTGACGAGAACGGCTCCGTTATCGCCCGCGAGCTCGCGCGCGCGGGCGAGTGCGTTGCCGGGGTCGGCGACCGTCTCGACCGTGTCGAAGTACGCCTGCGCGAGGCGTGCCAGCTCCTCGGCAGGCAGTGCCCGCGCGCTGTGCGAGGCGGTCGCGACGACCACCCGGCCGGCCCCGGCGAGGCGCTGCAGCACCGCGTCCGCATCCTTGTCGGCCAGGATCGAGGCGACGACGACGTAGTCGCGCCGCGGCAGCCGCTCGAGCAGCCACTCCACGCCGGCGGGATTGTGCGCGCCGGCGAAGACGTCCTCGCCGACCCGCTCGAAGCGGCCGGCGAGCACGGTCTCGACGTCGCCCTCGAGCGGCCTCCCCAGGATCGCCTCCGCCGCCGCGCGCCCCACGTCCTGAGCGTTGATCACGCGTCCCGCCTCGCGCGCGCGCGCGTGACTCGCCCACTCGGGCTCGCCGAGGACAACCGTCGCGCCGGGAGCGACCACGGCGAGCTTCTCGGCCGCGATCGCCTCGCGCGTGTCGCCCAGCACGTCCGTGTGGTCGAGCGCGACGTTCGTCAACGCCACGACCTCTGCGTCGAGGACGTTCGTCGCATCGAGACGCCCACCGAGGCCGGCCTCGACCACCGCGACGTCGACTTCCGCGGCCGCGAACTCCGCGAGCGCGGCGGCCGTGAGCACCTCGAACTGCGTCGCGCCTCGCCGTTCGGCCGGAGCCCGCACGCGCTCGAGCGCCGTCTCGAGATCCGCGTCCTCGAGGTCGACCTGGATCCGCTCGCTCCAGCCGGCGACGTGCGGCGAGGTGTAGGCGCCGACACTCAGGCCCTCGCGCGCGAGGAACGCCGCCGCGCGGCGCGTGGCGGTCGACTTGCCGTTCGTGCCGACGACGTGGATCGCGCGAAAGGCGCGCTGGGGCTCGCCGAGCTCCGTGAGCAGCGCTCGCATCCGGCCGAGGCCGAACTCCTCCGGCCACGGCGAGAGCGACTCGAGCCACTCAACAGTCTGTCCGGTCACGTTGCCGCGCCCCTGGCGTGCGAGGAGCAAGTCAGGCTAGGACGCAGGGAGTGCCCGTATCGAGCAGATACGGGCGCGACTGAGGACGACGCCTGGCGCCGCTCATCGCGCGTCAGGGGCCCGGAGGGCGTGGCCGGGCAGACTGTTCTAGACGCCGAGTGCATCGAGCTCGCGGCGGTAGCGCTCGAGCTTCTCGCGCTCCGCCTCGACGACGTCGCCGGGCGCGTTCTGGACGAAGCGCTCGTTCGAGAGCATCTTCTCGGCCCGCTCGATCTCGCCGCGCAGCCGCGCCGCCTCCGCCTCGACGTTCGCGCCGTCCACCTTCGCCCGGTCCGGCTTGACCACCGCGTCGAAGATCCGCTGCTGATCGCCCTCGAGCGGCGCACGCACGCCCGCACGCCGAAAGACCTCGGCCGCGACGCGGATCGGCTCGAACTCCGCGGACACGTCGCCGGCACCCACGGGCTCAGGCCACAGCGAGACGATCAGCCGCTCCTCCCGCGCCGGCAGGTTCGACCAGATCTCCTCGGTCACGTGCGGCATCGCCGGGTGGAGCAGCTTCAGCAGCCGCTCGAGGTTCGCAAGCGCCGTCGCCTGCGCGTCCTGGTCGGCATCGTAGAGCCGCGCCTTGATCGCCTCGGCGTACCAGTCGCAGAAGTCGTCGAACGTCAGGTGGTAGAGCACGCCCATCGCGGGTGAGAAGTCGAAAACCGAGTAGTGCTCCTCGAGCTGCGCCTGCGCCTGGTCGAGCCGCCACGCGATCCAGTGCTCCTCGAGCGCGTGCGGCCGCGGCTCCGGGGTCGCGTCGCCGACATTGGCGAGGATCAGCCGCGAGACGTTCCAGAGCTTGTTCGCGAGCTTCCGCCCCTCCTCGACCGCGCCTTCGGAGAAGCGAACGTCCTGCGAGGAGGTGAGCTTCAGCAGCCCGTAGCGAGTCGCGTCGGCGCCGTGCTTCCCGACGAGCTCCATCGGGTCGAGCCCGGTGCCGAGGCTCTTGGACATCCGCCGCCCGTCTGAAGCGAGCACCGTCGTGTGGATGATCACGTGGCTAAACGGGACGTCGCCCAGCAGCTCGAGGCCGGAGAAGATCATCCGGTTCTCCCAGAGGCGGATGATCTCGCGCGCGGTCGTGTTCAGCGTCCCGGGATACCAGGCGTCGAGCTCGGGCGTCGTCTCGGGCCACCCGAGAATCGCGAACGGCCAGAGCGCCGACGAGAACCACGTGTCGAGCACGTCCTCGCTGCGGGTGAGCTCGGTCGAGCCGCACTCCGCGCACGTGTCCGGCTCGTCCTCGCGCACGGTCAGATGGCCGTCCGGGCACTCCCAGACCGGCAGCTGGTGACCCCACCAGAGCTGGCGGGAGATGTTCCAGTCGGGCGCGTTCTCGAGCGAGTCGATCGCGAAGCGGTGCTGCGACTCGGGGTGATAGCGGACGCGGCCGTCGCGCAGCGCCGCCAGCGCCGGCTGCTTGAGCTCGTCCATCTGGCACCACCACTGCAGCGAGATCAGCGGCTCGATCCGGGTCTTGCAGCGCTCGCAGAGCGCGACCGAGTGGCGATAGGCCTCGCGTTTGACCAGCAGGTCGCGCTCCCGCAGCCACTCCAGGATCCGCTCCTCGGCCTCGGCCTGCGTCAGGCCCGCGAGCTCGCCCGCCTCGTCGTTCATCCGCCCGTCGAGACCGATCACCGTCAACTCCGGGAGCCTGTGCGCTTGCCCGATCTCGAAGTCGAGTGGGTCGTGCCCGGGCGTCACCTTCAGCGCGCCGGTGCCGAACTCCGGGTCGACGCGCTCGTCCTCGATCACGGGCACCGTGCGCTCGACGAACGGCACGATCACCTCGCGGCCGACGGCACCCCGCCAGCGCTCCTCGCCCGGGCTCACCGCGACCGCCACGTCGGCCAGGATCGTGGCCGGGCGTGCCGTCGCGATCGTGACCCCGTCGGCGGGGTCGTCGGCGAACGGGTAGCGCACGTACGTGAGCGCGTCGTCGACCTCCTCGTGCACGAGCTCGAGGTCGGAGAGCGACGTCTCGTGGTACGGGCACCAGTTGATGATCCGGTTCGCGCGATAGATCCAGCCCTTGTCGTAGAGGTGGACGAACCAGCGCATCACCGCGCGTACGTACAGGTCGTCCATCGTGAAGCGCTCGCGCCGGTAGTCCATCGAGGCGCCCATCCGCCGGAACTGGCCCATGATCGTGCCGCCGTACTCGCGTAGCCAGTCCCACACGATCTCGACGAACTTCTCGCGGCCGACCTCCTCGCGGGAGGTGCCCTGCTCGAGCAGGTGCTTCTCGACGACGTTCTGCGTCGAGATGCCCGCGTGGTCGTAGCCGGTCAGGAAGGCCGTCTCGAAGCCGCGCATCCGGTGCCAGCGCACGAGCAGATCGGCCAGCGAGATCTGCAGCGCATGGCCGGTGTGCAGCGCGCCGGTGACGTTGGGCGGCGGGTGCGCGACGACGAAGGTCTCCCGGCCGCATCCCGGCTCGGCGTTGTAGAGGCCCTCGTCCTCCCAGGCGCGCTGCCAGCGCTCCTCGACGCCCTCCGGCTTGTAGAGCGGCTCCATTCGGGCAAGTTTACGAAGACGTGGGTGAGTTCTTTCACGCACTCAGGGTCTTCGGAGACCAGCTCACGGACGTGGGCTGGCTCGCGGTGGCGGTCGCGCTCGCGCTGCAGCTGGCGAAGCTCTTCGTGCGGTCGATCGCCTGGCGCAACATCCTCCAGGCTTCGTACCCGGAGACGCGGGTTCCCCGGCGGCCCGTCCTCGGCGCCTACCTGGCAGGCGTCGGCGTGAACTCGATCGTCCCCGGCCGCGCGGGCGACCTGGTGAAGATCTACCTCGTCCACCGCCGCGTCGAGGGGACGACCTACACGACGCTGGCCTCGACGCTCGTCACGGAGACGCTGCTCGACTTCGTGCTCGCGGGCGCGATTCTCGTGTGGGCGCTGACCCAGGGAGTCCTGCCGAGCCTGGACGTCCTCCCGAGCCTGCACTCTTTCGACTGGACCTGGCTGATCGCGCGGACGAAGACGGGCGCGATCGTGTTCGCGCTGCTGACGACCGCGGCGATCGTGGGCATCTGGTGGGCGTCGCAGCACGTCGACCACTTCAAGCAGAAGGTCGGGCGGGGCTTCTGGATCCTGCGCGACTGGCGCCGCTACGCGCGCGAGGTCGCCAGCTGGCAGCTGCTCAGCTGGATGTTCCGGATCGGCTCGCTCTACTTCTTCCTGAAGGCGTTCCACGTCCATGCGTCGATTCACAACGCGCTGCTCGCGCAGGTGGTCGACAGCCTCTCGACGCTGCTGCCTTTTTCGCCCGGCGGCGTCGGGACGAAGCAGGGCCTGCTCGTCTATGTGCTCAACGGTGAGGCCTCGTCGTCGCGGCTGCTCGCCTTCAGCGTCGGCCAGTACGTCGCGGTGACGGTCTTCAACGTCGTCGTTGGCGCGATCGCGGTCTACGCGATGCTGCGCACGCTGCGCCTGCGCGAGATCCTCGGCCGCGCCAAGGCCGCCGAGTCGGAGAGCCGCGGAGCCTAGGCCTTACGTCCCGCGTAGTCGACGCGGATAGCGGTGATCTCACCGGCGTCGATCGCGCGCTGCTCGTCCTCGGGGCTCGTCGACGACAGGTCGGCGAAGAGGTACGGCCCACGCGAGAGCCGCCGGCGCTCGAATCGTTCGTCGAGCAACGCCAACAACGTCTTGGCCTCGTGGAGCCCCTCCTCGCGTGCCCAGCCCTGGAGGTACGTGCTCCACGCCTCACCGGACCCGAGCCACTCGTCCCGCCGCCGGCGCAGCCAGCCCTCCTCGGAGCCAAGCCGGCGGAAAGACCATTCGGCCGTGGACTCGTCGAAGTCCTCCCAGGCCCACTCGACCACCACCACCGTTCCGCCCTGCGCCAGCGTGGCCGCGACCCGGTCGAGCACCGCGGCGGGGTCGGCGACGTGATGGAGCGAGGCCGAGGCGACGAGTGCGTCGGCCTCGGCGGGCAGCTCCGCCCGCTCGAACTCGACGCGGTGAAACCCCGGTTCCTGCGGCGCCTTCGGATCGACCCCGACCGCGTCGTACCCGCTCGCACGCAGCCGCGGAATGAATCCGCCGAGCGGGCCGCAGCCGAGCTCGACGACCCGAGCCGGCGCAGCCGGGAGCTGTGCGTGCACGATCGGCCAGATCGCCGCAAGCCACCGTTCAGCCGCCATCACCGGCCGAATGCTAGGCCGTATTTCGCCGAACCCTCGACCCCGCTCCGTCCCCCCGTGAAGCGCAGCGCCGTAGGCGCGGAGTCTGCGCGGGCTAGGCCGTAGGCCGTTTAAGACGGCCACGTCGGCAAAGCCGCCGCGGCCTCTCTGGTCGGCGCCGCCGAGTCGGCGCCTTAGGCGGACTCTTCGGCGAGCTCGGCCGGCTCGTCGTCGGCGCCGGCGCTCGTCACGAGGGTCGGCTTGAGGCCCTTCTCGATCGTCTCCTTCGTGATCGCGCACTTGACGACGTCCTTGCGCGACGGCAGTTCGAACATCACGTCGAGGAGTGCGGTCTCGATGATCGACCGGAGCCCCCGGGCGCCGGTCTCGCGCGCCAGGGCCTTGTCCGCAATCTCCCACAACGCCTCGTCGGTGAAGACGAGCTCGATGTTGTCGTAGGCGAAGAAGCGCTGGTACTGCCGCGTCAGCGCGTTCTTCGGCTCGGTCAGGATCTGGACGAGGTCCTCGCGCTGGAGCTGGTGCACCGCCGAGATGACCGGCAGGCGGCCGATGAACTCCGGGATCAGTCCGTACGAGAGCAGGTCCTCGGGCATCACCTTCGCCAGCATCTCCGAGGCCTCGAACGAGTTGCGTGAGCGGATGTCGGCGCCGAAGCCGACCGCGTGCTTGCCGATCCGCTTGCCGATGATCGTCTCGAGGTCGGCGAACGCGCCGCCGCAGATGAAGAGGATGTTCGTCGTGTCGATCGAGAGGAACTCCTGGTGCGGGTGCTTGCGGCCGCCCTGCGGAGGCACCGAGGCGACCGTGCCCTCGAGGATCTTCAGCAGCGCCTGCTGGACGCCCTCGCCGGAGACGTCGCGCGTGATCGACGGGTTGTCCGCCTTGCGCGCGATCTTGTCGACCTCGTCGATGTAGATGATCCCGGTCTCGGCCTTCTTGATGTCGAAGTCCGCGGCCTGGATCAGCTTCAGGAGGATGTTCTCGACGTCCTCGCCGACGTAGCCCGCTTCGGTGAGCGCGGTCGCGTCGGCGATCGCGAACGGGACGTTGAGGATCCGCGCCAGCGTCTGGGCGAGCAGCGTCTTCCCGCAGCCGGTCGGGCCGAGCAGGAGGATGTTCGACTTCTGCAATTCGACGTCGTCGTCCTCCGCCGCCATCTGCACGCGCTTGTAGTGGTTGTAGACGGCGACGGCGAGGGTGCGTTTCGCCTCTTCTTGCGAGACGACGTAGTCGTTCAGAACCGCGTAGATGTCACGCGGGCGGGGCAGGTTGTCGAGGTCGAGCTGCGCGGGAGCGGTGAGCTCCTCGTCGATGATCTCGTTGCAGAGGTCGATGCACTCGTCGCAGATGTAGACCCCAGGGCCTGCGATGAGTTTCTTGACCTGCCGCTGACTCTTGCCGCAAAAACTGCAGAGCAGCTGCTCGTTGCCATCGGATGCGCGAGCCACCTCTGTCTCCTTTTACCTCGGATCGGCCCCAAGATCTAGGGCTTGGCTCCATCCTTGGCGGTGTCGCGGTGGATGATCACGCTGTCGATGATGCCGTAGTCCTGCGCTTCTTGCGGGGTCATGAAGTAGTCGCGCTCCATGTCCTTCGAAACCTTGTCGATCTCCTGGCCGGTGTGCTCCGACATGATCTCCTCGAGTCGCCGCTTGAGGGCGATCGTCTCCCGGGCGTGGATCTCGATATCCGTCGCCTGCCCCTGGAAGCCGCCCCAGACCTGGTGGATGAGGATCTTGGCGTTCGGCAGCGCCATCCGCTTTCCTTTCGCGCCGCCGGCAAGCAGGAGCGCGCCCATCGACATCGCCGTGCCGACGCAGATCGTCTGCACGTCGGGCTTGATGAACTGCATCGTGTCGTAGATCGCGAGCCCGTGGTAGACGGAGCCGCCCGGCGAG
>Ga0247790_10000460_pt1 | contig 10948 bp, 3 predicted proteins | sample UWRJS171409R4_FD_179913 | JGI IMG/M metagenome (GOLD analysis project Ga0247790, IMG submission 179913) | Soil microbial communities from Arlington Agricultural Research Station in Wisconsin, United States - UWRJ-S171-409R-4 | ecosystem: Environmental > Terrestrial > Soil > Agricultural land... | reverse complement strand
CGAACGGTGACGGCTGCGACAACAACTGCACGGCGACGGCGTGCGGCAACGGGATCCCGACGGGCACGGAGGCGTGCGACGACGGCAACGTCACGAACGGTGACGGCTGCGACAACAACTGCACGGCGACGGCGTGCGGCAACGGGATCCCGACGACGGGCGAGGGCTGCGACGACGGCAACACGACGAACGGCGACGGGTGCGACAACAACTGCACGCCGACGGCGTGCGGCAACGGCATCCCCTCGACGGGCGAGGCGTGCGACGACGGCAACGTCACGAACGGTGACGGCTGCGACAGCAACTGCACGCCGACGGGCTGCGGCAACGGCATCCCGACGACGGGCGAGGCGTGCGACGACGGCAACGCCACGAACGGCGACGGCTGCGACAACAACTGCACGCCGACGGCGTGCGGCAACGGCATCCCCACGACGGGCGAGGCGTGCGACGACGGCAACGCCACGAACGGCGACGGCTGCGACGTGAACTGCACGGTGACGGCGTGCGGCAACGGCATCCCGAGCACGGGCGAGGCGTGCGACGACGGCAACACCACGAACGGCGACGGCTGCGACAGCAACTGCACGGTCACGGGCTGCGGCAACGGCATCCCGACGCCGGGCGAGGCGTGCGACGACGGCAACCCGACGAACGGCGACGGCTGCGACAGCAACTGCACGTTCTCGGCGTGCGGCAACGGCGTGATCGCCGCGAACGAGGAGTGCGACGACGGCAACTCCACGCCGCTCGACGGCTGCAGCGTGGACTGCACGCTCGAGCCGCTGGAGCAGGAGCCGAACGAGGACGGCACGCCGTCGCTCGGCGGCACCGCGACCAACGGCAACGACTTCGGCACGACGTTCTCCGACGCGATCGGCGCGTTCACGCGCACGACCATGATCCGCGCGGCGATCGCGCCGGCGGGCGACGAGGACGTCTACCTCTTGCGGAACACGTCGACGACGCCGCAGGTGGTCACGCTCAACATCTGGAACCCGCAGCTCGGGGTCGGCCAGCCGTGCGGCACGACGTTCGACTCCGTCCTCCACATCCGCACCGCGGCGGGCGCCTCGCTCGCGCTGAACGATGACCGGAACGGCGTCCTCAACACCGACCTCTGCTCGGCCGTGATGTACCAGCTCGCGCCCGGCGCGAGCGTCTACGCGCACGTGTCGGTCTACGACGACAACCTCGCGATCCCCGCCTACGTGCTCGACGTCGCGTTCCGCGGCATCGTCTGCGGTGACGCCGTCATCGGCCCGACCGAGCAGTGCGACGACGGCAACACGACGAGCGGCGACGGCTGCAACGCGACGTGCCAGATCGAGACCCGGGCGGAGGTCGAGCCGAACAACACGAACGCCCAGGCCATGACGAACGCGGTCCAGATCACCGGCGACATCACGCTCCAGGCGGCGATCACGCCGCTGGCCGACGTCGACACGTTCCAGCTCACGGTCGCGACGACGACGGTGGTCCGGTTCGAGGCGCTCACGTCGCTGTACGAGTGCCCGACGGCGACGATCGACCTCCGGCTGTTCAACTCGGCCGGCACGTCGATCGTCACCGACCTGACCGGCAAGGGCATCGGCGGGTGCGGCGCGATCGTCATCCCGCTCGACCCGGGCACGTACTTCATCAGGGCCGAGGAGCGCGGTAACAACGCGACGATCGCGAGCTACCTGCTCCAGGTCGACTACCAGACCAACCTGGGCGCCGAGCCCGAGGGCTCCAACGTGACGGGCGTCAACGACACCCCGGCGACGGCGGATCGCAACCTGCTCGGCGGTGACAACGTGTACGTGTTCGGTAATCACCTCGACACCGAGGACGTCGACGTCTACGCGATCACCGTGCCGGGCCTGGCGCGCATCCGCGCGGAGGTCGTCGAGGGCAACCGCGCCATGGAGACCTGCGAGTCGCTCGGCGTCGACAGCCGGCTGACGCTGTTTGACCAGAACGGCGTCCAGATGGTGGACGACGACGACGGCGGCCGCCCGTACTGCTCGATGATCGATGGCAGCGGCGCGGTGCCGCTCGACCCGGGCGCGAAGAACGTCACCACCAGCCCGCAGACGTACTACCTGATGGTGCGGCGCTCGGATCTGGCGGTCGGCGGCGAGCAGACGTTCTCGTACCGGCTCCAGGTCTCGTTCCACTGACGAGCCTGGCGCTGGCATCCCGCGCGGCGCGCCGCGCGGGGGCGTAGTACGGGGGGCCCCAGCGGCCCCCCGTTGTTGTTTCGGCGGCGGAGCTGCGCGGCCGGCTCTCGATCAACGCTTGATGCGCTCGTTGGTCGGATCGTACAGCGGGCGCAGCGACGCGGCGGCGGGGTAGCGCCGGCCGGCGATGTCCACCTCCCAGGTGCCGGCGTCGATCCACTTCTGATCGAGCGGCTGATCGCCGGCGTCGATCATCGCGAGCCCGACGGCACCGCCGAGCGTGTGGCCGTACGACGCGGCGCGGACGTAGCCGACGGGGCGGCCGTCTCGGTGCACGATCTCGGCGTGGAACAGGAGCGGCTCGGGATCGGAGACGAGGATCTGCAGGAGCCGCCGCCGCAGCGGGCCGGCGGCCTTCTGCGCCAGCACGGCCTCCTTGCCGACGAAGCCGCCGGGCTTCTTCAGATCGACGGCGAAGCCGAGGCCGGCCTCGAGCACGGTGTCGGTGTTGTCGATGTCGTGGCCGTAGTCGCGGTAGCCCTTCTCCATGCGCAGGCTGGCGAGCGCCTTGAGGCCGGCGTGGACGAGGCCGAATCGCGCGCCGGCTTCGGTGATGCGCTCGTAGACGTGGGCGGTCTGCTCGGCGGGGATGTACAGCTCGTAGCCGAGCTCGCCGAGGTACGTGATGCGGATGCACAGGACGCGCGCGTAGCCGATGTCGATCTCTCTGGCGGCGCGGAACGGGAACGCCGCGTTCGACAGGTCCGCCGACGTCACGGCCTGCAGGAGCTCGCGCGACCGGGGGCCCTGGACGTTGAGCTGGCCCCACCCCGACGACGCGTCGAAGACGAACGCGTGGGCGCCGCTGGTACCGCCGGGGCCGCCGGTGTCGTCGGCGATCGCGCGCCGCATCCACGTCTCGACGTGGCGGTGCGCGGTGTCCGACGCGACGACCCAGTAGCGCTCGTCGCCGAGCTTGGTGACGGTGAGATCGGCCTGGAGCTTGCCGGCCTCGTCGAGCCACTGCGTGTACGTGATCTGCCCGGGCGCGCCGTCGACGTGGTTCGCCGAGATCCGCTCGAGGACGCGGCCGGCGTCACGGCCCTCGACCTGGAACTTGGCCATGAACGACATGTCCATCACGATCACGCCCTCGCGCGCGGCCTTGTGCTCGGCCTCCCAGTACGGGAACCAGTTCTGCCGCCCCCACGACAGGCGCTCGACGACGGGCGCCACGCCGGGCGGCGCGTACCAGTCGGCGCCCTCCCAGCCGCTGACGTCGCGGAAGTAGGCGCCGCGGGCGGCGAGCCGATCGTGGATCGGCGAGCGCTTCGCGCCGCGCGCCGTCTGCATCCCGTACGTCGGGTAGTGGCACTTGTAGACCATACCGAGCGACTCGACGGTGCGCGTGCGGCGGTAGTCCGGCGTGCCCTGGTAGCGGTGCAGGCGATCGATGTGGATGCCGGTCACGTCGGCCTCGGGGCGGCCGTGGATGATCCAGTGGGCGAGGAGGCGGCCCATGCCGCCGCCGGTCAGGATGCCGATCGAGTTGAGCCCGGCGGCGACGAAGTAGTTCCGCAGCTCGGGCGCCTCGCCGACGATCGGGCGCAGATCGGGCGTGAAGCTCTCCGGGCCGCAGAAGAACTTCTTCACGCCGACCTCCATCGTGATCGGCACGCGCCGCATCGCGGTCTCGACGTACGGGCCCATGCGCTCCCAGTCGGGCGGCAGCTCGCCGAACGAGAAGTCCTCGGGGATGCCCCCGACCTGCCACGGCGCGCAGATGGGCTCGAACAGCCCGATCATCATGCCGCCGACCTCCTCGCGGAAGTAGACGTACGACGCGGGGTCCTCGAGCACGGGCCAGTCCGGGGAGAGCCCGGGGATGCGCTCGGTGATGAGGTAGTAGTGCTCGGCGGCCTGGTTCGGGATGTTGATCCCGGCGGCGTCGCCGAGCTGGCGCGCCCACATGCCGGTGCAGTTGACGACGTACTCGGCCTCGATCGTGCCCTCTGCCGTGACGACGCCGGTCACCGCGCCGCGCCGCTGCGTGATGCCGGTGACGGCGACGTTCTCGAGGATGGTCACGCCCTGCTGCCGCGCGCCCTTGGCGAGCGCCATCGTGACGCCGACGGGATCGGCGCGCCCGTCCTCCTTGACGTAGAAGCCGGCGAGCAGATCGTCGGTGTGCGCGAGCGGGAACAGCTCGCCGACCTGCGCGGGCGAGATCTCGTGGACGTCGATCCCGAGGTGGCGGTTGAACGCGGAGACGCGGCGATACTCCTCGAGGCGATCGGGATCGGACGCCACCTCGATGAAGCCGGTGCGGCGAAAGCCGGTCGACTGGCCGGTCTCCGCCTCGAGCCGCTCGTAGAGATCGCACGAGTACTTGCGCATCTCCGTCGAGGTCTCGGACGTCGAGCCGAACGTGACCATGAGCCCGGCGGCGTGCCACGTGGTGCCGGCGGTCAGGCGGTGGCGCTCGAGCAGGACCACGTCGCGCCAGCCCATGTGGGCGAGGTGGTACGCGACCGAGCACCCGATGATGCCGCCACCGATCACGACGACGCGCGCGCGCTCAGGAATTTCGACACCCATCACGACGCAGTGACGCGTGTTTCGGGGCTATTTGCAAGATAGTGAGCGGGACTAGACGATCGGCCGGATCGCGGCCGTCGGGTGCCGCAGCGGCTCGGCGCGGAGCGGGTACGTGCCGACGAGCCCGAGCTCGACGAGGCTCGGCATGCGGTTGATCGCGGCCTGGAGGTTCGCGGCCTGCTCCACGTGCTCGACGGGCGGCACGCGCAGCCGCTCGATCTGCGGCGCGATCGCGATCCCGCGCAGGTACTTGAACACGTCGTAGCCGGCGTCGGCGCCGACGGGCTCGGTGCAGCGCGAGACGTCGAGCTCGCGCAGCGCAGGGAGCTGCGTCGGCGGCAGGAGCGCCTCGAGCTGGCTCTGCGGCAGCGTCCAGACGAGCCGCAGGTTGACGCTGTCGGCGGCGGGGAAGCACGGCGGGCCGCCGCTCGACGCGGTCAGGCCCGTCACCGCGTCGGCGCAGTGGGCGACCACCTCGCGCACCGTCGGGAACTCGACCATCGGGATCACGCGCCGGCCCTTGGCCTCGAGCGTCCGCAGGCGCGGCATCATGCTCGCGGCGCGCACGGCGACCTCGCGCGGCAGATCGACGTAGTGCAGCTCGTGCGGCCCCTCGAGCGACAGCCGCCGGAGGAACGGGCGCGGCCGCTGCGCGAGCTGCGTCATGAGCTCGCGCAGGCGCGGGCCGTCGCCGTAGAACGTGACGTCGCGGACGTACGTCCCGAGCGGGCCGCGGAGGACCCCGTCGAATGCGGCCATCGAGCCCGCGAGCATCTCGTGCTGGAACGCGAACATCAGATCGACGAAGCCGTAGCGGCACCGGACGAGCGGGTGCGAGGCCGCGGGGCCGAGCAGCTCGCCGAGCAGCTCGCGCCGCCGGTCGGCGGCCTCGCCGTAGAGGCTGTCGTGCGAGATCTCCTCGGCGACCTGCTCGCGCGCGCGCAGATCGAGCGCGATCAGCTCGCCGCGCGGATCGCCGAGGCGCTGCAGCTCCTCGGCGTAGAGCGCGAGGTGATCGTGATCGAACGCGTCGTGAAGTGCCTCTTCGAGGTCATCGCGTCGCATCCGTGACACAGAGTGCCATGCAACGTGGCGTCGCGGCGAGATGCTTTCGAGATCGGTTTAGCGAATCGTCCACTGTGAGGGCGGTACGTAAACTTCGTGGGTGCCCGCACGTATCACCGACGGGCCACTCTGGAGCTTGCCCGCGAAGGTCGGGATGAGGCGGTATTTCGCAGTGAGTACCTCCCCAGGGTCGAGCGCGGGCGCATACAGCTCGACTTTCCCGTCGGCGATCTCGAAGCGGGAGAGGATGTCGCTACCGACGAGCGCCTCGAGGCTCGGGCGATCGGCCTGCACGCCGGCGGGCAGCGCGTGCGTGATATGCAGGGTCATCCCCGAGGGGGCAACGGCCGTGAGGACGATCTCGCTCGGCTTGCCGACGGCGGCGGTGACTGCCGCAGGAAGCTGCAGCTCGAGGCCCGCCTTGACGGTTTCTTTCGGCCACGGCACGTAGCTCTGCAGCGCGAGCGAGTAGCCGAGCCCGGGGACCGCGGGCTCGGCGGTGACGCGCCACTCGTGCGCGCCGGCGACGCTCTGCCCGGTGGCGCCCTCGAGGACGAGCACGTCGCGCAGCTTCTCGCGATCGAAGTTGCCGGTCGCGACGAGCTTGCCATCGAGCGTGAGCGAGACCTGGACGCTCGCCGGCAGCTGCGTCTGGAACAGCGCGAGCACCGCCATCATGCACTCGAGGTTCGCGCGGCCGTCGCCCCAGCCGTGCGCGGGGCTGTACGAGCCGAGCAGCGTGGCGCCGAGGTCCGCGCGGAGGGCCGCGGCCTTCGCGTCCCCGTCGAGGGCGAGCACGGCGAGCGCGGTGGCCTCGGCTCTGCCGGGGACGGTCCCGTCGGGGCGCACCACGCCCGGTCCGACCTCGAGCCACTTGCCGCTGTCGTCGCCCTTCACGGCGTCGCGCACGCGCTGGCGCAGCTTGTCGGCGATCGGCCCTGATCCCTTCAGGGCGCGCGTCGCGAGGATCGCGGCGGCCGTGTACGCGTCGGGCACGGCCTCGACGTTGCGCTCGAACGCGCCGGCGGCGCGGAACGCCACGGCCTGGGCGCGCTGGCGTGCGGCAGGGGTGCCGTCGGCTGCGGCGACGGCGCGCGTGCCGGCGGCGGTCGCGACCAGCACGCGCTGCAAGGTCCAGCCCTGGCCGCCCTCGAACGTGCCGTCGGGGCGCTGGTTCTTGTACAGGTGCTCGGCGGCGCGCTCGCCGAGCCGCGCGAGCACCGGACTGCCAGGGTGCGCGAGCGCCGCGGCGGCGACCGCCGTGGCGGCGGGGACATCGAGCCGGCGCGCGTGCCGGATCACGCGCTGCCCGGCGATGATCGACAGGTTGCGCAGCACCTCGGGGTCGGCCTTGTCGCCGAGCTGCGAGAGCAGTGTGGGCGCGCGGCCAGCGAGCAGGAGCGCGTACGCGTCGTCGGTCACGCCGCTGCGCGCGGTGGAGATCGACAGCTCGGAGCGGAGCAGCGCGAGCGCGCCGGGGAACACCATGAGCCGCACCCGGGCGGTCGCCGGATCGGCGCCGGCGGGCCCTTCGATCGAGAGCGTGCGCGGCGCCGCGAGCGTGCCGCTGCGGGTCACGGAGACGGGCCGGCCGCCGGGGGCGACGTCGATCGAGCGCTCGACGAAGTCGGTCGCGCCGAGGCCGACGCGGAGCTTGATCGCGCCGGGCCGCGCGGCCTTGAGGGTCGCGTACTCGACGAGGCTGCCCTGCGCCGGGATCGTGCGCGCGCCGCGCGGGCCGGTGAGCGCGCCGGCGTCGGGCTGGGCCTCGAGCGAGAGCTCGCTCGCGATCGGCTCGTTCGTCGTGTTGATCATCTGGATCGGCAGCCGGATCTCGTCGCCGGCGACGAGGAACGGCGGGATCACCGGATCGACGTACGCGGGGAGCGTGCCGAGGAAGCTCGTCACGGCGCCGCCCTGCGCGCCTTGGCGCGAGTGGCCGAGCGCGAGCACGCGCCAGGTCGTCAGCCGATCCGGCACGCGCACCGGCACCGTCGCGGCGCCGGTGTCGTCGGTGACGACGAGCGGCTCGAACAGGAACGTCTCGGGGAACCACGCGCGCGTCGGGCCCTCGGGCCGGCGCGCGGGGGCGGGCTCGCCCTTGACGGAGGCGGCCTTGAACGCCGAGCTCTTGAGCGCCGCCGAGCCGAGGATCCCGGCCGTGCGCGCCTCCTCGATCGCCTGTTGCCGCGCGAGCGCCGGGGCGCCCGGCGCGTCGTTCTGGACCGGCATCTCGTACTGCCCGTCGGCGCGGTCCATGTCGTCCGGCGCCGCCCCCCCGGAGCCGGCCGCGGACGGCTCGTCCTCCATCTCCTTCTTGAGCGCGAGCGGTTCGCGGGCGGCCAGCTCGGCGTACCCGGCGCGCTCGTTGTCCGCGCTGCGGCCCTTGCACGCGGCCGCGAGCGCGGCGGCGCAGAGGATCGATGACACAAGCTGGAAGCGACGCATGATCACGGCCTCTCCCGGGCGATCCATTGCGCCCAGTTCTCGACGTCCTCGGGGAGCCTCGTGCCCACGACCACCACGGCGCGCGGGTCGGTGAGCGTCAGCAGATCCGACGGCAGCCGCGACAGCTTGAGCCTGCGGCCGTACGCGTCGGTGACCCGCTCCTGGCGCCGCTCGCACGCCTCGAGCGCCTTCGTCCACAGCCGCGCCATCGTCGCGGGCTGCATCTTCTCGTCGGGCGGCGCGCTCGCCTCCCACGCCCGCACCTGCGTGTGCAGCTCGGTGAGCACGAAGTAGAAGCTGTCGGTCAGCTCGACGACCGGGTCGAACGTCGAGCGCGCGGACGCGTTCACGTACGCGTCGAGATCCGGGGGCTTCGGGATCTCGCTGACGCGCAGCACGGTGGCGGCGGCGGCGTTCGCGCCGCGGATCCGGCCGAGCGTGAGCGCCTGCCCGTCGAGCGTGCCGAACGCTGGCGCCGAGGTCTCGACCTTGGGCTGCACGCGCGCCATGTCGCCCGGGCCGGCGAGCGGCGCGAGCTGCGCGAGGCTGTCGTCGACGCCGAACAGGCCGACGGCCGCCTTGCCGCCCTTGCCGCCGACCAGCGTGCGGAGCTGGAGCTGCGCCTTGTCGCCGGGCTTGTAGCGGTCCTGCGCGGGCGCAAGCGAGACCGCGAGGTCCTGCGCCGGCTTGACGAAGACGAGCGCGCGCACGCCGCCGCCGCGGATCTCGACCCAGCCCTCGGTGCCCGGATCGATCGTCGCGCTCGCCTTCTGCTCCTTGCCGACGTCGACTTCTTTTTGGCCCTTCAGGTGCACGACTTCGAGCTTCTTCGGCAGGACGCCGCGGAACTCCGGGCCGCGGATGAGCTGCGCCGTGACGGTGTCGCCCGGCTTGGCGAGCACCGGCGCCACGCGCAGGCGCAGATCGGGCACCGTGCCGGGCGAGAGGCGGAGCTTCGTCGACGGCTTGCCCGGCAGATCCGCCGTCACGATCAGCTCGTAGCCGAGCATCGTCGTCGGCTGCGGGCGCGCCTGCGTCACCGCCTCGGCCTGCGCCACGGAGAACCGCACGAGGCCCATCGAGTCAGACTCGGCCGGCTCGGCCAGGGGGACGCGCGCGCCGGCGAAGCGGGCCGCCGCGCACCCGACGGCAGCGGCGGCGGTGGCCTCGCCGGAGGGATCGTCGATCCACGGCCCGAGCTCCACGACCTTGGTGCCGGCGCGCACGCGCCACGACAGCGCGCGCGGCAGCTGGCCGAACGCGGCGGCCGGCAGGCAGTCGCGCGCGCCGCGGGAGAGCTCGGCGACCGCCGGGGTGAGCCCGGTGGGCTCCTCGAGCGTGCTCTCGACGGTGGGCCCCAGGGACGACAGCCCCGGATCGGAGAACGTGAACGCCAGCGCGTACATCCGCTCGGGGCCGGCGGGCAGCCGGCGCCCGCGGACGACGCCAGCGACGCACCGCTCGAGCGCGCCGGTGCCCGCGGCGACCGCGACCACCGCGCCGCCGCGATCGACGCGGAGGCCGAGCGCCGCTTCGGCGGAGTCGGCGTCGAACCACTTCGCGCACGGCTCGAGCGCCGGCAGCCAGCGATCCAGCTCGACCTGATCGGCGAGCGGCGCGCCCTCGCCGCCGATCAGCTCGCGGACCTCGCCGCGGGTGACGAGCTGCTCGCGCGGCGCGGGGCGAAACGGCGCCGCGGGGATCACGACGTTGACCGGCGGGCCGGGATCGACCTGCAGGCTCGCGACGCCGTCCTCGTCGAGGAGCGCGTCGTACCCCTTGTCGTCCGGCTGCCACGCGCGCCGCACGTTGATCTTCGCGCCCGCCACCTCGCGCCCGCTCGGCGTCGTGACGCGGACGTACAGCCGGTTGTTGAACGATGGCACGAGGCCCGCGCCGAGCTCGGTCACCGCCGAGGCGTCGATGCCGTCTTCGCTGAGGAGGACGCTCGCCACGCCGACGGCGCGATCGCCGGCCGGATCCACCGCCGAGAGGTGCGCGGTCATCGTCACCTTGCCCTGCAGATCGGGCGGGATCTTCGGCAGCGCCAGCTCGAAGCGGCCGTTGTCGCCGGTGATTGCGCGCTTGGGCAGGAGCTTCTCTTCCCACTCGAGCGGCGCCGGCCACGCGCCCGCGAGGTTCCACTGGATGTCGATCGCGGCCTTGGGCACTGGCGCGCCGGAGCTGTAGAGGACCGCGCCGCGGATCACCGGCGACTCGTTCGCGCGGTAGAACGCCGCGTCGGTGGTCGCCTCGACGCGGAAGCGCGGCAGCGTGAATGGCTGGACGGTGAACGTCACGGCGTCGGTCGCCTGGGCCGAGCGCCACTCGACCTTCCACGCGCCGGACGGCGCGCCGCGATCGAGCGGGAACGAGCCGGCGACGATGCCCCAGTCGCCCGCGGGCGCCTTCTCCTCGAGCATCACCTCGCCGTTCGGATCGGTGATCACCCACGCGCCCGGGCGGTGATCGAGCGGCGCGAGATCGCGCGCGCGCAGCGCGACGGCGCGGAACCGCACCACGTTGCCCGGCTCGTAGAGCGGCCGATCGGTGATCACGTGGATCCGCGCCGGCGTGTACAAGGGGATCGGCACCTCGAGCTCGCCGGCGCCCAGGCGCGTCTCGTACTTCGCGCGCAGGCGGTAGTCGCCGTCGGGGACCTCCGGCAGCTT
>Ga0247790_10000457_pt1 | contig 11081 bp, 9 predicted proteins | sample UWRJS171409R4_FD_179913 | JGI IMG/M metagenome (GOLD analysis project Ga0247790, IMG submission 179913) | Soil microbial communities from Arlington Agricultural Research Station in Wisconsin, United States - UWRJ-S171-409R-4 | ecosystem: Environmental > Terrestrial > Soil > Agricultural land... | reverse complement strand
CGTCAGCGCGAACCGCCGCCGCTTGATCTGGGTCGCGAGGAGCAGCGCGGTCAGAAAGCCGAAGAGCATCTCGATCACGACCGCCGAGACGACGAACACGAGCGTCGTCGTGAAGCTGTCCCAGAACACCGGATCGTTGCGCACGAGCCGACGGTAGTTGTCGAAGCCGACGAAGCTGCCGTCGTGATCGGGGAGCGCGTAGGACAGGTTCGTGAACGAGAGCGCGATCGTGTAGAAGAACGGCCCGACGACGACGAGCGCGAGCAAGACGAGGGCCGGCGTGACGAACACCGGACCCAGCCGGCGATCCAGGCCGAGGCCCAGGGAGCGCCAGAGGAGCGTGGTGCGCGAGGGAGCCATGTTTGCGGATCGCACCCCGTCAGCGGGTCAGTTCACGGGGTACTTGAGCTGCGCGCAGGGGCCCAGGAGCTTGCTCATGTCGACGGCCGCGGCGTCGAGCGCGGCCTTCGACGTCTTCTTGCCGGTCAGGACCAGGCTGAGCTCGCGAACCAGGATCTCGGTGATCTGCGGCGACTCGGGGATCGTGGGCTTGGGCTTGGCCACGGCGAGCGTCTCGACGGACGCCTTGGAGTAGCTGAGCGCCTTCACCGCCGGATCGGCGTACACATCGGGGCGCGACGTCGCGCCGCCGTTCAAGTGCTGCACGCGCTGCTGATCGAACGCCATCATCCACTGGATGAACAGGTACGCGGCCTCCGGGTTCTTCGAGTAGCTGGGGATCAGGTACGTCCAGCCCTCGATCTGGCCGGCCTTGCCGCCCTTGTCCTGCGGGATCACGTCGAACGCCATCTTGCCGGCGACCTTGCTCTGCTTGGGATCCTCGACGGCGTACGTGGCGTCCGTCCACATGAGCACCTGGAACACCTTGCCCTGCTGCATGAGCGCCATGAGGTCGTCCCAGAAGTAGTTGAGCGTGTCGGGCGGCGAGTACGCCATGAGGCTCTTGTAGTAATCGAGCGAGGCGATCGCCTCGGGGCTGTTCACGATGATGGGCCCGCACTTGCTGCCGGTGTCGGTCTCCATCATGTCGCCGCCGAAGCTGTAGAGGACGCTCAGCCACTCGTACCACAGCGCCTCGTGGCGCTTGCCCTGGATGGCGGTGCCGTAGAAGCGCTCGGCGGGCCGGTGGAAGAACGCGGCGAGATCCGTGTACTCCTTCCACGTGGTCGGCACCTTCATCTCGTAGCCGTACTTGGCCTTGAACGCGGTGCGCTCCTTGGGATCGTCGAACAGATCCTTGCGGTACCAGAGGTACTGGGTCAGCGCGGTGAACGGGAACCCGTAGACCTTGCCGTCGTACCAGGAGATCTCCTTCCACAGCTTCGGGTAGAGCTGCTCCTCGGGCTTGAAGCTCGGATCGCGGAGCGCGGGGTTGTCGAGGAAGGGCCTCAGCTCCTTGAGGTGGCCGTTCTTGACGAACCGGCCGAGCTCGCGGTGCGGCTGGAGGATGAAGTCGTAGCGGCCGCGGCGCGAGTTCAGGTCGAGCATGACCTTGTTGACGGCCTCGGAGTGCTCGTACATCTCGATCTCGACCTTGATGCCGGTCGCCTGCTCGAACTTCGTGGCGAGCTTGGCCATGGCCTCGAGCGGCGGCAGCGACTCGCCGACGGTGTGCAGCGTCACCCCGCGGTACGGCGCGGCGGCGGTGGCGAGGGTCCACGGCCCGCCGGGCTTGGGGACGGGCTTGGTGCCCGAGCCGCCGGAGCCGCCGAGATCGGCCTTGGGGGGATCCTTCTTGCCGCCGCACGCGAGCGCGAACGCGAGCACGAACACCACGGGCACCCCGCGCGATCCGCCGAACCGGCGGCCGCTGAACCGAGCGGAGAATAGCGCTCCCATCAATCTCTCCTTGGTGCTGGATCCCTGTGCTGGATCTCGTGCTGGTCTCGTCGCACTGCAGATCGACCGTTCTGGGGCATCCTGCACGATCAGGGAGATCGCCGCCATCCTCGGGCCCACCTCTCTGCAGGGGGTGCCGGGGGCTGCCGGGAGCTGCACGGGCCTTCCGGCCGCCGCGGGCCGGGCAGCGCCGGGCGGCTCACGCACGACCGGCGGCGGCGCGGCGGTGAGCTTCAGGTGCGGGCGGCGGCGCAGAGGTCCCGCGCCCGCTCGCGGGCGCGCGCGAGGATCCGCTCCTGCGCCTCGGCGGGGAGACGGATCCACGCGCCGGGGAACGCCAGGCCGAGATCGATCGCGACGTCGAGCGCGACCTCGTCGGCGATCGCCGACGGATCGGTGCCGACCTTGGACCGCGCGCTCGCGAGGCGCGCCGGCACGACGAGGCGATCGAGCCACGCGGTGAGATCGGCCTCGCCGAGGTGGCCGGGGTCCCATGCCTCGGCCTCGCGGAAGCGCTCGTCGTCGAAGTCGGCGAGCTTGCGCTTGATGACGGGGCGATCTGCGGGCGCGGCGCGCGCGTCGGGCCGGAGCACCACGCCCTCGGCGAGGTTTCGGGGGAGCGGCGGCAGGCCGAGCCACGCGGGCACGTGCGTCGGGAACTCGATCGGGACGTGCTCGACCTCGGCGCGCGTGCCGCGGAGGAGCCGCGGCGCCGTGCGGACGGCGGCGGCCGCGGCGAGCTCCTCGAGCTCGCGGAACGCGAGCAGCTCGCCGTCGTCGTCGTCGCTGGCGGCGACGAGCGCGTCGAACGCGACCCAGGCGAGGCCCGGCGTGTACCAGATGCCGGTCTGCACCGGCGACAGCCCGGGCACGGGCGAGACCTCGGGGTGCGGGTAGCCGCCGCCGATCAGCTCGCCGTACAGCACGGTCTGCGCGGCGCCGAGCTCGCGCGCGATCGCCCGCGCGGCGGCGCCGAGCTCGGCCGCGAGCAGCTGCCAGCCGAAGAACGGCTCGTCGGGGGCGAGCCACGCCTTGCGCTTGCCGAAGTGGACCGCGTCGCCGACGACGCCGACGACGAGCTGGCCGCCGTGCAGCTTCTCGAGCGCCACCCACGGCCCGCCGACCGCGCGCGGCGGGGCGGCGCGGTGGGTCGGGATCTTGGGGAACATGCGGAAGCGCATGCGGAAGCATATCGCGGGCGGCGAGCCGTTATGGTCAGCCCATGGAAGCTCGCGTCTTCAAGTGGGTGTGTCTGGGGCTCGCGGCGATGGCGGCCGGCATCGTCATCTATCTGCTCGATGACGCGCGCCGCGAGCTCAAGCGCACGAACCAGCTGGTCCACGATCACGTGCCGGCGATCCTCGCGAACGTCAAGGTCGCGAGCGACACGGTGGCGCGCCTGGCGAAGGACATCGAGAGCGTGCGCGACCTGGCGGGGCTGTCGGCGGCCGCGTCGGGCGATCGCTCGCTCGCGGCGTACGCCGACAGCGTGCTCGACTTCCTCGAGCAGCAGCCGGGCGGCATCGGCCTCGAGAAGCTGATCGGCCACGACATGAAGGGCGTGATCCCGGCGGCCGACTGGGCGCGCGACGCCCGCAAGGAGGCGCTGTGGCTGACGTTCCGCGCGCGCACGCGGACCGAGCTGCTCGAGCGGCTCGGCAAGAACAAGCTCGGCTCGCACTGGCACTACGTGCCGCAGGGCGGCGGCGCGCCGGTGCCGCTGATCGACTTCCTCAAGCAGCAGCACCCGGAGTCGGCCAAGCTGTGAGCTGAGCGCGGTCGCGGCCGCGGCTCAGCGCACGCGAGCGTGCGAGGCGCGCGCGCAGGGAATGCGCAGGGATCGACGCGTATCAGGGCGCGAACGTCTGGATCCAGCCGCCGGTGTACGTGAGCCCGGTGTACGTGCCGCCGACGGCGAGCTCGCCGCCGGGGCCGGCCGCGAGACCGCCGGGGCCGGCCGCGAGATCGAGCGGCAACGTGCCGAACGGCCCGAGCAGCGCCGCGGTCCCGCTCCGCGTGAGCGACCACAGGAGCGCGCCGGCTGCGCTGTAGCGGCGGGCGGTCCACGGCGGCGCGGGCCAGCCGAGCTCCGAGGGCTGGTACACCCACAGGACGTCCCCGGTGCCGGCCCCCGCGAGCCCGGTGGGGACCCAGTCGGGGTCCTGCGTCTGGAGCACCTGCGAGAACGCGGCGGTCTCGAGCGAGACGCTGCTGTGCCCCGACGACGTCGCCATGAGCTGGCCCGCGCCGTCGAGCGCGAGCATCGCGTGGTACTGGGCGGTGTACGCCTCGAGCAGCGGCAGCGGGCTGCCGTCCGGCGCGAACCGCACGACGTCGATCGACTCGAAGGCGCCGTTGTCCTGCGCCGCGTACACGACGCCGGCGGCGTCGATCGCGACGGCGCGGGGGCCCGCGGGCACCGGACGCGTCCACGTCTGGGTCCCGGCGGCATCCCAGCGCGTGACGCCGGTGGTGCCGCGGACCGCGGTGGCGCCGTCGGCGCCGACCGCGAGGCAGCGATCGAGCTCGCCGCTGGCGGTGCAGCCCTGCGCGTGCGCGGGCAGCGGCCGCGCCCACTGCTCGGCGCCGGCGGCGTCGAGCTTGCGCAGCATCGTGTCGAGGACGTAGATGGTGCCGGCGGGCCCGGTGGCGACGTGGTGCACGCCGGCGAGCGGCAGCGACCAGATCGTCGCGCCGGCCGGCGACAGCTTCGCGAGCCCGGCGGCGGCGACGATCAGGTTGCCGCTGCCGTCGTACGCGAGCGCGCGGACGGGGGCGGTGCCGGGCAGGCGCGTCCAGCGCTCCTTCGGATCCTTGGCGAACGTCACGGTCGCGGCCGACGCGCCGAGCGGGGCGGTGAACGTGCAAGCGCCGGTCGCCGACGCGCACGCGCCCGCGATCCCGCCGAAGCTCGAGGGCGTGGCGGGCGTGAGCTCGTACTGCGAGCCGGGCTCGAGCGGGACCGTGCAGCTCGCGAAGCAGATCACGGGCGGCTCGCCCGAGCCGAGCGCCTCGATCTGCACCTCGCCGCTGCCGCCGCCGGCGAACACGAGATCGAGCGCGCCGGCGCCGGCGAGCGCGAAGCTCACGGTGATCGCGAGCGGCTCGAGCTGCGCGGGCACCGCGCACGTCGGGCTCCCGCCGCACGCGGGGATCGACCAGCCGACGAGCGCCGAGCTCGCGCCAGGCGCCGCGGTCAGCGTGATCGCGTCGGTGTCGAACAGCGCCTCGCACGCCTGGCCGCAGTCGATGCCCGACGGCGCGGACGTCACGGTGCCGGCCCCGGCGCCGGCCACGGCGATCGTCACCTTGCGCGCGCCGGTGCCGGCGAGCGGCGCGACGAAGCCCTCCCCGCCCGAGGTGACGACGACACTGCCGGCGAGCGGGCCCAGCGCCTGCGGCACGAGCCGGATCGCGAGATCGCAGCTCTCGCCGGGCGGCAGCGCGGCGCCGCACGTCGAGAGGCCGCGCGAGAAGCCGGCGCCGGTGACGGCGATCGCGTCGAGCGGGATGGCCGCGGCGCCCTCGTTGCGGAGCTCGATCGTCGCCTGCGCGAGGTGCCCGGCCTCGAGGCGCCCGAACGCCAGCTGCGCGGGCGAGAAGACGAGCGAGGGCGCGAGCGCCGGGCCGATCAGCGCGACCTCGGCGGCGCCGCCGGGCGCGCTGGTGATCGCGAGCGTCGCGCGGCGCTCGCCGGCCGCGCGCGGCCGGAACACGACGGCGACCTCGCAGCGCTCGCCGGGCGGCAGCGCGGCGCCGGCGCAGGTGGTGCGCTCGTTGTCGAGCGTGAAGTCGTTGGCGGCCGCCCCGGAGATGGCGATCGCGAGCGGCCCGGTGGCGCGCGCGCCGGTGTTCGACACGCCGATCACCGCGGCGGCGCTCTGGCCGAGGCGGGTGCCCGCGAGGGTGAGCTCGGTCAGCGGGCCGCCGTCGTCGTCGCCTCCATCGCCGCCGCCGTCGAGCACGAGCTGGGGCTGGCTGTCGTCATCGCCGTCGCCGCCGCAGCCAGCGCCGAGGGCGCCGCCGGCCGCGCACGCGGCGGCGACCAGTGCCAGGGGGGTGGAAATCCGCATACCGGCAGGATGGCCGGACCCGCGGCGGGCGATCACGAAAACTGCGGCCCGGGCTGAGCCGACCGCTTCAGTCGGCGAACACCTCGGCGAGCGTGGCGGCCGACAAGATGCGCATGATCCAGCTGTCGATCTGCTCGATGAATGCTGTCGCGATGCGTTGCTCGACGTGAGCGTCCACCGCGTCACCGAAGCGCTGCCGCAGCAGGCGCAGCAGCATCCCGCGTTCGCCCTGCTGGATGCCCTCCTGGACCGCCTGCTGGCGCCAGGCTTCGACGATGTCTTGGGTTTGCATGAGGAACCTATCGAGGCCGGACACCAGATCCCGATGTCTTCCGGTGCGATCGCGACGCCGGCCCGGGCGAGCCTCTCGTTCAGTCGGCGAATACCTCGGCGAGCGTGGCAGCCGACAAGATGCGCACCGCCCAGATCTTGATCTGTTCGATGGATGCCGTCGTGATCCGTTGCTCGACGTGAGCGTCCACCGCGTCACTGAAGCGCTGCCGCAACAAGAGCAACAGCAGCTCGCGTTCGCCCTGCTGGATGCCCTCCTGGATGCCCTCCTGGATGCCCTCCTGGACCGCCTGCTGGCGCCAAGCTTCGACGATGTCTTGGGTTTGCATGAGGAACTCCTGGTCGCCTTCGGTCCACTGTACGGGGTCGGCGGGAATCTCCAGCCGCAAGCGTACCAGAAGCGGCAGGGCGAGGCTGCGCCTCGGGTCTTCGGCCTGCAGCGCCTTGAGCTCGTCGATCGCCTGCTTCAGCACCTGACCGGCACCGAGGAGGCGCAGGAGCAGCGTGTCTGGCTCTGCCGGCAGCTCGCTCACCACGACTAGCCGCGTCCAGAGCAAGGGCGGGCCCTCGTAGATGCCGTCGGGCCAGACCTTCAGCCGGCGCAGCCGCAGGCCCGTGATGCCACCCCGGGGACGGCCCGAGGAGATCACCCACTGCGTCGGGACCGGGGGCGGCGGCTTGCGCAGCGCGAGGTAGTGGCGGAACTGGCCATGCTTGATCACGCAGTCGGCGAGCTCGTCGCCGCTCGGCGTGTTGTGGAAGAACTCGAGCGTGCTCGGACCCGTGATGATGCGCCCGAGGAGACCGAGATAATCGGGGACCGGTGCACAGGCCGGATCGGGCATGAACCAGAGGTCGATCCTGCGCGTGTCGGCGGGGACCTCCGCATCCGTCTCGACCGGGCCACACGTCGCGACCGCGGTGCGCACCAGCTGCTTGCCGAACTGGTCGAAGCGCGTCCGCGTCCAGGCACCGAAGCGGCCACTCCGAGCTCCCTGCTGCTGCGTGACCATGATCGCGAGGAGTATCTAGCAGACGGGCGGAATCGATATCAATTGCCTCAATGGCCCATTTGATTCCAAGTTATCTTCTTTATATTGATCTGATTTTTATACAGATTAGGAGTCTGGATCGCTGCCCTTCAGAAGCGCGCTCAGAGCGTGCGGGCCTCGAGGATCGCCACTTCTTGCTGGAGCACCTCGATGCCGCGCAGGAGCTCGGCCACGCGCTCGACGCCGAGCGCAGAGAGCACGCCGGGCTCGCTGGGTGCCGGGGCGCTGCCGAGGTGATCGGACAGCCACTCGTGCAGGACGTCGAGCAAGGACGGGCCGAGCTTGTCGAGCGCGGTGTCGGTGCCCGGCGGGAGATCGCCGGCGTGCCCGAGGATCGTCGTCCGCCCCTTGCGCAGCTCCGCGAGGTGATACCCGATCACCTGGCCGCCGTGGCGCGCGGAGGGCTCGCCGAGCTTGAGCAGCGGCACGAAGTCGGGATCGAGCGCGAACGCGCGCTCCTCCTGCTCGCGCGCCCACGGATCGGGTTCGCGCACCGTGGCCGCGGGATCCGCGAGGGCGAGGAGCTGCCAAGGGTGAAACATCGGCTCCACAGGCAGCGGGAGCTGATGCGGATAGACGCGATCGAGGACGTACAGCTCCGGCGGCATATCGGTGCCGTAGATCGCGCGCATCACCGCGCCGGTGGACTTGCCCGCCGCGAGGAGGCGGCGCGCCCACGGGATCAAGGAGTCGAAGTCGGCGCGTGATGCGCCTGGGGGTACGGCATCCGACACAGCTGGTCCTGCTCCTGGTCGTCGGGCCTCGCGTCGTCATTCGAACGTCGAGACTGCCGCCCAGTGTAACCGGACCGCGCAGCTCCCGGAAGACGCGTCTCACCTCCGAGCCGCCTTGGCGGCGCCGGATCCCTGCCGCCGCCTCCGCATCCGCTGCAAATTACAGAGGCGCCAGTCCTCGCGGATGAGCCAGAGATCGCCCCCCCCGCGGGCAATGAACCCGCAAGCGACAGCAGGCGCTACTCCGGGCCGGCCGCAGCCCCCATCGTCTTCGCTCCACTGCGATGAGATCTGCGCCAGCCGGCGCGCCAGTTCTGCAACCGCCGCCTCGTCGAGCTCGCACCGCAAGACGCTGAGCAGTGTGATCCGCGTCGCGTTGGGTGCCTCGGTCGGGTTGTCAGCTTGCGGACACAAGCTTGCGTGAGCTCTCTCGGTGAGATGTCGTTGATTTCTGGCGAGTTTTGCCTTTGGCTGCTGGAAGCGGCGCGTCGAACACGTCAGCCACATCCTGGCGAGTAGCCCCCATTGCAATAAAGCCGCGTAGCAGGAGCTCGAACGAGACTTCAGGATCTGCCGCCTCCATCTTTGCAATGCGGGACTGGCTCGATTTGATCCTCTCAGCGAGGTCACGCTGCGAGAGCCGCAGCCTGGTGCGTCGCTCTTTGAGCGCCTGACTCAGCGCAAGGCGAAGGTCGACGAGGAGGGACTCAACGTCCGACCAGCCGAGAAACTCGCTGACGGAGCCAACACGCCAACCAGCAGCCTCGAGTTGCTTTCGTTTACTCTCCTTCATGTCTCATATCCTCTCGAGCTATTTGATCTGGTCGTACGCTTTGAGTCTCTGCTGACAAACCGCGATCAACTGTGCCGGCGTGGTCTGAGTCCGCTTCTCGAAAACAGCTGCGATCACGATGGCTGAAATACGCACCATCATCCGGCACATGCCCAGTTTATGCCAGATCCGACATCATGCAAGCGTTAATCTGCGCGTCGAGTTCGAGACGCGCGACCTCGGGAGCGCGGGCGATATTATGGGCGCAGCGTGCCGTTGGCGAGCGGGGTCCAGTCTCCTGCGGGAATGAATGCAGCCCAGTAATAGGGATGTGTGAAGCGCGGCTGCCGAAGAATCCGGAGCTTGGCCTGGCGTAGCGCCTCGGCGCGTCCCGTGCCGCGCGCGAGCTCGCCATAGAACTCGCGCATCAGCTCCGGCGCGGACGAGTCGTTGACGTTCCATAGGCTGACCACCTGGGACTGTGCGCCGGCCAGGACGAGCGCGCGGCGCATGCCGAACACGCCTTCGCCGGAGGGCACCGCGCCGACACCGGTCTCGCACGCGGACAGCACGACGAGCTGGGTGCCCCACCAGTCCAGGCCGGCGAGCTCGCGCGCGCTGACGATGCTCTCGTCGGGTCGCACGTTCGCGCCGGTCAGGACGAGGCCCGCTCGATCGAGCGCCTCGGCCAGATCTTCGGACGGTGGTGGCGGCGGCAGAGCTGGTACCGAACTCTCGAGCCACATGCCACGCTCTGCCTCGGGCTGGCGCCGTGGCGCGACCGGCGGCGGTAAGATCGGCGAGGGTGAAGGAGCACCGCGGAAGTAGAATCCATGCGTCGCGACGTGGAGCAAAGAGGGGCCAGTGAGAGTCGTGAACGCCGCCTTGGTCGCCTGGTCCTGAGCCAGCACCTTGATGCCGGGAAACTGGCGCTGGATCTCTTCGGCCTCGGCGCGCGTGCCGGGGAGACGGCCAAAGGGCTTCCCCGGTCCGTAGTCAGGATCTGCAACGATCGTCGCTGCAGACCGGGGCGCGGGGCGCGCGGCGAGGCGTAACAGGTCGCGGCCGCTGGTCACATAACTGATGAGGTACTGCTCGAGCGCGTGACGGCCCTGCGGATCGATCAGCGCCTCGAACGGCACGAGGTTGAGCTTGCCGTCGGGCGACAGAATGAGGTGCGAGACGCCCGAGAGCTGGCTGCGAATCGGCGCGAGCACGAGCGCGTCGAGATTTCGCAGCGCGGCTTTGGCCGTGCTCGCGCTGGTGCTCTTGCGCATCGCGGCGAGCACGCCATCGACCGCGGCATCGATGCGAGCCGCGTCGCCGAGCGCGACCCATCGTGGCGGCCCTTGCTGGGGCAGCAAGTAGGCGAGGTAGCGTTCCTCCTGCCATGGGCGCCGCGCCTGCCGAGCATCGTAGCGGCGGTAGCGAACGAGCTCGACGAGCACAGCCCCGGACGGCAAGGCAGCTTGAACCTTGGCGATGGTAACCGGCTCCGATTGCGCGCGAAACTCGAGGCTCGCCGCGTTGAGCTCCCCCTCGAGCTTGTCGATCCGGGTGCGGAGGGCAGCAACCTCGAGGCTCTGGTTCTGCGCGGTCTGTGGATTGAATGGTGCGCGCAGACGCGCCGAGAGCTGCGCGCTGGCGCCTGCGAGCTGGTCGAGCTTGTCCCGGAGCTGCGGAGTGAGGTGAGCGCGCAGGCTGGCCTGGACATCCGTGAGTAAATCGAGAACTCGGCCCTTGCGACGCAGAACCGTGGTGATCGCTAGCTCAAGCGTTCGAGTGGAGGTGAGCCTCGAGTGAGCTTGAAACGAGATCAGTCTCTGAGTCTCCTGTTGCAATAGGGACATCATGTCTAGCTGGCGTGCCGAAGAGAGATGAGCGAGCTCGATTCTCAGGTGGCGTTCTCGGATCTCGGCAATCCGAGCAAAGAGCGGCTCGGCCCGCGCATACGCGCCTTGTGCTTGGTAGAGCGCCGCGAGAATGCCGAGGCTAAAGGCGACGTCCGGATGCATCAGTCCCAGCTTCTTCTCGGTTATGTCGAGTGCACGGACCAAGAGCGGCTCGGCCCTTGCGTCCGCGCCTTGTGCTCGGTAGAGTATCGCGAGGTTGTTGAGACTGATTGCGACGATTGGATGCATCCCCCCCAGCGCTTTCTCTCGAATGTCTAGACCCTAACCAAGCGCTAAGCGGGTTCATCGACTCGCCTGGGAGAGATGGGAGCGTAGCTCACGATCCATGTCGCGGCTTGGCAGCGCAACCCCGCTCAGCTTGAGCCAGGATCGTCGTCGGAAACCGC
>Ga0247790_10000456_pt1 | contig 11148 bp, 5 predicted proteins | sample UWRJS171409R4_FD_179913 | JGI IMG/M metagenome (GOLD analysis project Ga0247790, IMG submission 179913) | Soil microbial communities from Arlington Agricultural Research Station in Wisconsin, United States - UWRJ-S171-409R-4 | ecosystem: Environmental > Terrestrial > Soil > Agricultural land... | reverse complement strand
TCCTTCGGCGTCCCGTGCGGAACACCGAACCCGAAAAATGCGCTGGCCTCATAACCTGGCACCGTTTCGGCCACAGTCGGAACATCCGGGAGCTCCTCCGAGCGTTTCGCGGTGGTCACCGCCAGCGCACGCAGCTTGCCAGCCTTGATGTGCGCTATCGATGACGGAAGGTTGTCGAAGGTGACCTGGACCTGACCGCCGAGCAGATCGGTGAGCATCGGCGCCGAGCCCTTGTACGGTATGTGGGTCATCTTTGTTCCCGTCATCATCTTGAACAATTCGCCGGAAAGATGAATCGACGTTCCGTTACCCGACGACGCGACGTTCACTTTGTCGGGATTGGCTTTCACGTAGGCGATGAACTCGGCAACCGTCTTGGCCGGTACCGACGGATGCACTTCCATCACGTTCGGCACGCGAGTGACGCCGGCCACCGGATCGATGTCGCGCAGGAAGACAAAATTGAGATGCTTGTAGAGCGAAGCGTTAATGGCATTGGCCGGGTTGACGAGGATCAGCGTGTAGCCGTCGGGAGCTGCTTTGGCGACGGCTTCCGTCGCGAGGTTGTTGCCGGCGCCGGGACGGTTTTCGACGATGAATTGCTGGCCGAGCCTCCTGCCCAACCAGTCGCCGATCAATCGCGCAATAATGTCGGTTGAGCCGCCGGCCGGGTAGCCGACAATGATGTGAGGCGGCCGGGTCGGATAATCGACGGCGGCGGCACCTGAGACCTGGACGAGCACGAGACCGGCTGCCGCCAAGACCGCTGCAAAAGCGGATGTGACTAAACGTTGCATAAATTCCATCCTTCCCGCGTCAAAGAAAGGCGCGAACCTACGCGGGCGTAGCGGGACGGACAAGTCTGAACCGTCTCTTAACGATGGTGCCCTAGATTCGGCCACGCCATGATAGCGCATAGGTCCTCTCACCGTCGCTGGATGTTGCGCGATATTCCGCGCACTTACGTGCTGCTCACCTGGCTCGCCTTCGGGGCCGCCCTTCTCATTTATTCCAACGACTGGCACCCGAGCGGCTGGACCGCGCTGCGCAAGGAGGCGACCGCCCCGAAACCGCCGGTTTCCGTGACCGAGCAATACACCGGCTCGATCATCATCGTTCCGACGCGCGGCGAGGATTGCCGGCAGATGATGCTCGATAATCGCACCGGAAGAATGTGGGACAAAGGGATCGTCAATTGCTACGAGGCAGTGTCCCGTCCGGAAAAAGGCCAGCGCGGCGGAATGAGCTCTTTGCGCATGAACGCAATCGGCAAGGCATTTAATCGCCGCGACGAATAGGACTGGCTCACCACGGCGTCGTGCCCACGCTACTCGCCGAAATCTGGAAAAGATAAAAGCTGGCAAAAGCATGAGCGTCCGCGAGCCCTTCCATTGGTAGGCTAAATCGCTACGATGCCCTCTCGTGAAGTTCGGGGCAGCAATGAGACATCACAAATTCCTGGCGTTTCTAGGCGGCGCGGCGCTGGTGGCGGTTTTTATCATCACGCCGGCGCATGCGCAGGTTCTCAAAGCCGTAAAGGATCGCGGCGCGCTCAATTGCGGCGTGAGTGAGGGCCTGAACGGGTTTTCCGCTCGCGATAGCAACGGCAACTGGAGCGGGTTCGACGTCGATACGTGCCGGGCAATCGCCGCAGCAATCTTCAACGATGCCAGCAAAGTCAAATACGTTCCTCTCGACGCCAACCGGCGATTCGAAGCTCTCCAGGCGGGCGATATCGATGTGCTTTCGCGCAACACCACCTGGACGATATCGCGGGAAGTCGATCTCGGGCTGATCTTTGCGGCGACGAACTACTATGACGGTCAGGGATTCCTTATTCCCAGATCCATGAACAAAGAGACCGCGCTCGACCTCAACGGCGTGAAGGTATGCGTGCAGACCGGAACGACGACCGAGCTCAATCTCGCCGACTATTTCCGTGTCAACAACATGAAGTATGAGGTGATCGCTTCGCCGACTCTTGAGGCGGCGATCAAAGGTTACGATTCCGGCCAATGCAACGCGCTCACAGCGGACGTATCGGCGCTCTGGGGGATTCGACTTCTGCTGTCGAAGCCGGGTGAGCACGTCATCCTGCCGGATGTCATTTCCAAGGAGCCTCTTGGGCCCGCGGTGCGCCAGGGGGACATGCAGTGGTTAAACATTGTGAAGTGGGTGAGCTTCGCGCTGGTCAACGCCGAGGAGCTCGGTGTGAGCTCGAAAAATATTGACGAGTCTCTCAAGTCTGAAAAACCGGATGTCAAACGGCTCGTCGGAATCGAGGGTAACTATGGCGAGCGAATGGGCGTTACCAATGATTGGGCCGCCCGTATCATCAAGCTGGTCGGAAACTATGGAGAAATTTACGAGCGAAACGTTGGCGTCGGCTCACCGCTCGGCATTCCACGCGGCATCAATCAACTGTGGAACAAGGGTGGTATCCTTTACGCCCCGCCGATCCGGTGATTGTGATCATGACGGTTGGGTAGAGATGCTACATTCGTCGGCGGAGGATCGATGGTCGACTACGTTCAGCTGATCAGTCGCGCAGTTACGACACTTAATCCGAATACCCGCGAAGCGCGTCAGGCACTCTATCAGCGGGCTCGGCAAACACTGGTCGACAAACTCCGCAGCGCCGACCCGACATTATCCCACACCGACTTGAACGCGGAACGGGCCGCACTCGAATCCGCGATCCAACAGGTCGAACGGGACGCGGTGCGCCGCACCGCGCCGCTTCAACGGCAACCTGTCCAAGATCGTGCCCAAGATCGCTACGACTATCGGGACAGACCGCCGTTGAAAGATCCTCGAAACTGGCTACACACCGCCGCGGTCGCGCTCGGAGTCTTGCTGGTTTTTGCTGTTGGCGCGGGCATCTATTCGTTCTGGCCGCGCAATCTGGATGACGTGCGCAGCATGGCAAAGCAACGAAACGTCTCTTCAACGTCGGATCCGGCAGAAATAAAGTCGGACTTTGTGCGTCTGCGGCAGCTGGTTTACTACCGGACCACTCAGCCTGTGGGGACGATCGTGGTCGACAAATCGCAGACCTTTCTCTACGTCGTACGACCCAATCTCTCCGCGATGCGCTACAGCATCGGCGTTGGCACCGAATGCACCGCGTTGTCCGGACTCTATCACGTTGCGCGCAAGGAGGAATTGCCTGGCGGGAAGCCATCCGGCCAGCAATCGGCCGTTCCGCCCGGTTTACCCGTCCTTTATCTGGACAAGGCGGATTACCGCATCCACGGTTTCGACGGATCGGCCAGGATATCTCTGCCTGAAGGTTGTATCCGGCTCATCAAGGACGATGTGATCTACCTCTACAACCATACGCCTCTGGAGACGCCCGTCGTCGTGGCGAATTAGCCGCGCTCATTCCGCGGTGATGTTTCCCCCTCGACCACCTTTTTGAGCGCTGCGTTTTGCCAGCCAAAAAAGCGACGAAAACGACCCCAGCCCGCTCTTGACCCTTAGCGAAAGGTTGTCTTCTGCTGCCGTATCTCCGCCATTGACCCAAAGCGGGACATCGCTCCCCGCGCCTTTCTGGGCATGCGCCTAAATTGCTACAATGCTCGCTGAGCGTCCGGGGCCAAGTCATCGGTCATAAGTCTCCGCACGCGGCGTCCGGTTTCGTGAGCCAAAAGCATGGCAGAGGAGGACGAAAAATGGCCAAGTCCGAGACAGGAAAAGCGGAAAGGTCAAAGAGCAACGGACCGACAAAAGTAGCCGTTGCTTGCCAGGGCGGTGGAATGCACGCCGCTTTTGCGCTCGGCGTCCTGAAGGCTGTCCTCGAGCGCGTGGATGACAAAACCGAACCCAAGTTCAAACTGGTGGGATTGAGTGGGACTTCGGCCGGCGCCCTGTGCGCGTTGATGGCCTGGTACGGCCTTGCTCCGAAGACGGGGAGCCCCGGCTCCGGGACGGCGGCGGAAGCGCTTAAAAAGCTCGAAGACTTCTGGCTGGATTTCGTTGCCAGAACAGGCGCTGAGACTTTGCTGAACACCTTTACTTTCGGCGCACTCAGAGCGGAGGAGATAGAGGTACCGCTGCTTGGATTAAGCGCGAGAGTATTTGGCATCAATCCGTATTCGGCAGGCTACAACGCGCTCGCCGCCTTCCTGCCGACTCTTGGCGTACGCAAGCAATATTTTGATTTGAATGAGTTGCTTGCCGAGACATGCCCCGCGTTGAAGAAAGAAAACGACATCGATTGGAAAAATGTAGACACGCGCCTGCTGATCGGCGCCTCGGAGGTGGTGAACGGCCTTGAGACCGTGTTCGACTCTGACGTCAACAAGGGAATCAAATATCCTAAAAACACGGCTAGCTACTGGCGCCAGCAATTGCCGCTTAGCCTGGAAGGTGTCGCCGCGTCAGGAACACTTCCTGTTTTTCGCGAAGCGCAACGGATCGGTAGCGGTTATTACTGGGATGGCCTTTACTCCCAGAACCCGCCCGTGCACGAGTTCATTGCGGGACCAGTGCCTAAGGATATCCCCAATGAACTTTGGATCGTGCGCATCAATCCGCAGCAATGGCGGCATCCACCCGACACCAATAAGGACATTGAGGACCGCCAGAATGAGCTGATGGGCAATCTGTCACTAAACAAAGAGTTGGATTTCATTATGAAGGTCAACGAATGGATAAAAAAGCCGGAATATAAAAACGATAATTTTGTGAAGGGCAAAAAGCCAGTAATAGTCCGTACGATTAAGATGGAAGAAGAAATAGCCGAGGAACTCTCGTACTCGTCGAAGTTTGACCGCAGTCGCGATTGCATGGCGCGGTTGTGTGATCACGGCCACAAGGTCGCTCTGCGTTGGCTCGACGCCTGGCGAGATAATAAAGTCGGGAAATACCCGGAAGACGCCGGATACCGTAAATTCTGAACAACAAGTTGATCGCAGACCGCTCCTGAGGCTGTGAAGGAATTAGAGTGCTACCATGAACGTCGCGGACTGGCTGCGAAATTTAGGTCTCTCGCAGTACGAGTCGGCATTCATTGAAAATGCTATCGACATCGATGTCCTGCCGGAGTTGAGCGAACACGACCTCGAAAAGCTTGGGATCCCGCTCGGCCACAGAAAGCGCCTCGTCAGGGCGATCAGGGAGATGGCGCCCGGCGGCTCTTCCAGTAAGCCCGCCACAAGCGAACGCGGGCAGGTTGCGCCGACCGAACACCCCTCGACCGGTACTGCCGAGCGCCGTCACCTGACCGTAATGATCTGTGACCTGGTGGGCTCGACAGCGCTATCGGCCCGACTCGACCCGGAAGACATGGGTGCAGTGATCGATGCGTTTCAGGCCACCTGCGCCCGTATCACGCTGGCCTATGATGGCTTCCTGGCGGATTTCCGGGGCGACGGGATTTTGGCCTATTTCGGTTATCCGCGTGCGCACGAGGACGATGCCGAGCGTACCGTACGCGCGGCACTCGATATCGTTGCTGCCGTTGCGCGGGTGAAGACGCCTGCGGAAGAGCCGCTCTCGGTCCGCATTGGCATAGCCACCGGTCTGGTCGTGGTCGGCGACCTCGGCGGCGAGGGTACGTTGGGAGAGCATGCAGTAATTGGTGACACGCCAAGCCTGGCGGCGCGGCTGCAGGCCTTGGTCGAGCCCGGGACCGTCGTCGTCGCCAGTTCCACACGCCGATTGCTCGGCGATCTGTTCCTCCTGCGCGACCTTGGCCTTCACAAAGTCAAGGGTATTGCCGAGCCGATCCCCGCCTGGGCGGTTGATGGTGTGGCGGCATCCAAGAGCCGCTTCGAAGCGATCCACGCGACGGGTCTGGCTGATCTGATCGGCCGCAAAGACGAGCTCGATTTCCTCCTGAAACGACAACAACTCGCCTGGAAGGGCAAAGGCCAAGTCGTGCTGATCTCTGGAGAGCCGGGGATCGGCAAATCGCGTCTTGTGAGAGCTCTCGAAGAACGCATCGCGGACGAGCCGCATACGCTCCTGCATTACCAATGTTCGCCTCATCACACCAACAGCGCGCTTTATCCATTTATTACCCAATTTGAGCGAGCAGCCCGGTTCAAGACGGACGATTCCTCCGAAACGCGCCTCGACAAGCTGGAAGCGCTTCTTGCCAGAGCATCACCGCGAGTTCGAGACATTGCACCATTTTTTGCGGCGCTGCTGTCGATTCCATTCGGTGACCGGTATCCGCCGCTAACGCCTAACCCTGCGCAGCAACGCCGCCGCACGTTCGCCGCCTTGTTCGATCAATTCGAGCATCTCGCGCGCCAGAAACCGATCCTTCTCCTGTTCGAGGATGCGCAATGGGCCGATGCCACTTCCGTGGAGCTACTCGATCTGACGATCGAGCGGATCCGCCAATTGCCGGTCCTTGCCCTTCTCACCATGCGGGCGGATTTCGAGCCGCCCTGGGTTGGACTCGCCAACGTCGGCTCGTTGACGCTCGGTCGCCTCGACCGCAAGAACGTTGAAAGCATCGTCACGCAGTTGACGGGCGGACGTGTCTTACCGAACGAAGTGATGGAGCAGATTGTTGCCAAGACCGATGGCAACCCGTTGTTCGTCGAGGAACTCACGAAGGCCGTGCTCGAAGGGGATATCCTGGTCAAGGACGCCGACGGGTATCGGCTCACGGGGCCCCTGCCTCCGCTTGCCATTCCGACAACTCTTCAAGATTCCCTGATGGCGAGGCTCGACCGCCTGGCGCCGGTGAAGGAAATTGGCCAAATCGGAGCAGCCATCGGGCGCGAGTTTTCCTATTCATTGCTGCGCGAGGTGGTTGGGCGCGACGAACCGTCGCTGAAACTTGCTCTCGCCAGACTGGAGCAGGCTGAGCTTGTGTTCTGCCGAGGTGAGCCGCCGGAAGCCGTCTATAGCTTCAAGCACGCGCTGGTAAGGGATGCGGCGTACGAGAGCCTGCTCAAGAGCCGCAGGCAGCGATTGCACGGCCAGATCGCGCGCGCGATGGAGGAAAAATTTCCCGACATTGTGATGAGCCAGCCGGAAATCGTGGCTCACCACTTTAGCGAAGCCGGTCTTGCTGAACCCGCGATCAATTACTGGCTTAAGGCCGGCAATCTTGCGCTCAGTCGTTCGGCGAACGCCGCTGTCAGCCACCTGCAACAAGGGTTGAGGCTGATATCCGGTGTCGAAAACCCGATGTTGCGCAACAAGTTTGAGTTGCTGCTTCAGACGTCGCTCGGCAATTCCCTGAGGGCGACCCAGGGCTGGAGCTCCGACAGTGTAAGGCATGCGTATACGCGAGCGCTACAGTTGTGCAGGGAAAGCGGGCTTGACGAACATACTTTTTCCGCCGTGTTTGGTCTGTGGACCTGGAATTTCCTGCGCGCGTCCCTTCGCGAAGCTCAAGCCCTCGCCGAATATTTGCTGAGTAGCGCCGTGCGTGTCGCCGACTCGGCTTACGAGGTAATCGCCCGCGAAGCTTTGGGCTTTACGCTATTTGCACAAGGTAACTTTCCCGCTGCCCACACGGAACTGGAGCGCGGCATCAGCCTGTGTGAGGACAGCAAGGCTGCGTCGTATCTTGAACTGTCAGCGCAGGACCCGCGCGTGCATGTAAGATCATACGACGCCATGGCACTTTGGTTTGCCGGCTTTCCGGATCAGGCGTTGCGGCTTTGCGCCGAGGCCAGACGTTACGCGGATGCAACCCGACATCCGTTCAGCGAGGCGATGGCACAAACGATAAGCCTCCGGGTCCACCAGCTTCGCGGCGAGACATCCATCGTTGCAGCTCAGGCTAATGCTGCAATCGCACTCTGCGAAGAGTATGAGTTTGTCCACTACGTCGCCATGGCCCTGATTTTACGCGGATGGGCAAGAGCCCAGCAGGGCGAATTCGAGAAAGGTATTGCCGAAATTCGGGAAGGGTTGGAAAAAGAGCGGACGATGGGCGCGTTGTTATTTGACTCGTACTCTCTGGGATTGCTGGCCGATGCATGCATAAAGAACAAACAATACAAGCAAGCGGTCGACTTTCTGAATGAGGCGCAATCGAAGCTTGACGAAGAGAACTCCCCGCGCTTTTTCGCGGCCGAAATATTTCGCTTGCTTGGTGAAACACATTTGCGATCAAACAAGAATCTGGATCAGGCGGAGCATTATTTTGCTAAAGGCCTTAGGGTCGCCCGCGAGCAAAATGCCAAATCCCTCGAACTCAGGCTTTGCCTGAGCATGTGTGACTTGCATGATGTCGGACAAAACGCCGGCAAATGCCGGGCACAACTTAGCGAGGTCTACGGATTTTTTACCGAGGGCTTTGAGACAGTGGACCTCGTCAGAGCCAAGGCAAGGCTGGAAAGGCTCGATAAATAGCGTTGGTCCTGTTCATTTGATTGCTGAATTCACGAACTCTTTATTGATCGTCTCCAGGATGTAGCCGCCGTCCTCCGCCATTAGAAAATGTGAACCTTTGCGCACGTGATTGGTGAACTCGCCGCGGGTGAGTTCGCCCCAGCCGGCGGAATCTTCTTCCGAAACCCACGGGTCCGAGTCACCGACGAAGCTGCTGATCGGGAACGAAAAGAGTTCGACACGCTCATGCTTATAATTATAGGCCATGCGGAACTCGGCACGGATTGTGGGCAGCAATACTTCTCGTAGCTTCGGTATCTCCAGCATTCTGTTGGCAGCCGGAGTATCGAATTGCCGGATGATATCCGCGAAGATTTCGTCAGTTTGGGCGAAAGGTGGAAGCCTCGCATCGAACTCCCGATGCAGCATCATGTCATAAGCCAAGTTGTCCTCGAACTCTCCCCTGCGCTTCAACAGATGCGGTGGTCTCACTCCGCAGGCAAACGCGTACTTGATAAAGCGCGTACACGCTTCGGGCAGCGCGTGAAGCGTCGCGAACATGGTTAGGCCGCCCAGACAGTGGCCAAAAAAGGCAGACGGCCTGTCCAGCCAGTCAACCATCTCCGGCAACAAGCCCTCGACGAAAGTATCCATGTCATCGATGGCCGTTTCACTGATACGTGTTCCGCGTCCCGGCGCCTCGACCGCAACCACCTCCACAGCGCCATCGAACAGTTGCGCCCAGGTCCGAAACGATACAAGGCCACCGCCGGCGAAGGGAAAACAGAATATGCGGGCTTTGGCATCCGGATTTGGCCGGGGTGCGATCAACCATTTTCCAGGATCGTGCGATACGGCTTCTCCGGCAGGGCGAAGGAAGGTCGTCGCAAAATTCGCTCCGCACCCGTTCGTCAGCCTGCCGTTGTGCAGTATCTTTTCGTTCGTTTCGGGTTCAACGTCGCTTCGATCTTCAGTTGGATATGCCGCTATCTCGTCCGGAGCATAATCATTGGTGTATTGCACGGCCATGCTGCTCGGGGATCGGCCTTTTCCATTCTGGATAGTCAGTGCCGAGCCCACCGACGCGGCCTCGTTTTTTGCCGTTCCTGCAAGCAGATTGGATAAGTGATCGACAAGCTGGTTGATGGTCGGTCCACTGATGAGCTGCGAAATCGAAATCAGTATGCCGAATTCATCTTCCAGGTTGTTCGCGAGCGTGACCGACCTCAGCGAATCGAGCCCGACTTCGTTCAGAGGCCGATCCGGATCGATGGGATCTACGAAGCCCAACTCCGCCATTATACGCTGTTGCAATCTGCTCAGTAGCTCTCCGCGTGTCCCGCCATTCACTCGGACAACCGCCGCAGCCGGCTCACCATTTGCCCGCGCAGATTTGGACGGTCCGAGGACCTCACGCCCGTTCATAAGCTCCGCCAAAAACGGAGGGTTGCCGACCTTTCCGGCGTAGGTTGGCCAATCAGCTATTGCCACCGCAATCTGATCCACATCGCGGTGCATCAACGTGTCAAAGCTCTTCATCGCGAGATCGGGGGAAACAAATTTGACGCCAAGCGATGACCACATCGCTTCACCCCGAGCGCCCGAAGCGGTGGCCAGCCCACCCCCAGACCAGGCGGACCAGTTGATCGCCATCGCCGGCAAGCCCGCGGCGCGACGATGAGCCGCCAAGGAATCCACAAATGTGTTGCTGGCGCTGTAGTTCGCCTGGCCTGCAGAACCAAGCAGACTCAATACAGAAGATTGTAAAATAAGGAAGTCCAGCTGGAGCGATTTCGTATTCTCGTGCAGAAGCCAGCTTCCATACACCTTGGGCTCGAATACGCGCGCAAATCTGTCCCAGTCAAGTTGTGCCAATATTCCGTCGTCGAGAACGCCAACCGAGTGCACGACGCCCTTCAATGGCGGAAATTTCTTGCTAATTGTCCGCATGAGACGGCGTACATCGTCGTGCCGGCTGATATCGCACGCCACGACCTCAATTGAGGCGCCGTCAACTTCTTCCGCACTGAATAGTTCTTTTGCCGCGTCGGGCTTCGCGTTGCGGCCCGTCAGGATAAGTTGTTTGGCACCTTTGCTGATGAGCCATTTGGCGACACTGCGCCCTAACATTCCCAAACCGCCCGTCACCAAATACGTCGCGTCGCCCCTGACGGGCGGCGACTGCACCGCGAAATCCGAAAGGGGTTGCCTCACGAACCTCGAAACGTGGCGCCGTTTGCCGGTAGAGATGACAATCTGCGTCTCACCATCCGGATTCAACAACTCTTCGGCCAGCGCATCGATGTCCTGCGTCTGGTCATCGTTCAGTTGCAGATCAATCAATCCACCCCAGATGCCGGGGTACTCGATCGCGGCAGTTCGCCCCAGGCCCCACAGAGAGGCCTGAACGGGATCAACATGCTGGCGCCGGCTTTCCGTATTTTGCGTATTTGCGGTCACAAACCAGAGCTGCCTGCCATCCGGGTTTGCCCCTCGCGTTTCAGAAAGAGCATGCAGGATCGCCAACGCTCCGCGACACATCATCTCGCTGCCGCTTTTCAACCTTGCCAGGGTCAGGCCATCAATCGACGGGGCATCCAATCCCCACAGATAAACGACGCCACCGCAGGGTAGCGCCTCGCTCGCGCCGAACTCCGCCAGCAATTGACGAAAATCCTGAGGCCGCCGCTCGTTTACGGTCCACGCGCGGGCACGTTGTCGGGCAAATGCACTGCCCCTGCTGACAATGTGGCAATGATGGCCCGCGGCTTCCAGCTTGCCGGCCAAGGCTGCAGCGACACCCCTTGCATCGGCGAAAAGAAGCCAGCTTGCCGGGGCACG
>Ga0247790_10000455_pt1 | contig 11187 bp, 7 predicted proteins | sample UWRJS171409R4_FD_179913 | JGI IMG/M metagenome (GOLD analysis project Ga0247790, IMG submission 179913) | Soil microbial communities from Arlington Agricultural Research Station in Wisconsin, United States - UWRJ-S171-409R-4 | ecosystem: Environmental > Terrestrial > Soil > Agricultural land... | reverse complement strand
TGCCGCCGCGATCTGGACGATCTTGTCCTGAGCCTCGCCCTTCACGACGACGAACGCGTGCCACGACTTGCCGCGCCGCACGACCGCCTCCTTGGGCACGACCGTCCGCGGGACGGACCCGGTGGTGACGTGCGCCTCGGCGAACATGCCGGGCACGAGCCCCGAGCCGGGCTCGAGCGTGGCCTCGACGATCAGCGAGCGCGTGCGGCCGATCTCGGCGCCGATCCGCGTGATCTTCGCCTTGTGCGACTTGTCGCGCGCGGCGACCGCGATGACGGCGACCTCCTGCCCCTCCTTGAGGGCGCGCACCTGCGACTCGGGCACCGACAGCTCGATCTTCAGCGGGTCGTCGTCGACGAGCGTGAACAGCGGCCGGCCGGGCGACACGAACTCGCCGGCCGTCACGTTCTTCTGCGCGACGACGCCCTCGAATGGCGCGCGGACGATGCCGTCCGCGACCGACTTGATCATCATCTCCGTGCGCGCCTCGGCGGCGGAGACCTGCTGCAGCGCGGACGTGCACTGCGTGGTCTGGCGATCGTACTCGCTGCGGGTGATCGCGCCCTTGTCGAGGAGCTGCTTGGTCCGTGCGCACTCCTGCTCGGCGAGCTCGCGCTGCGCGCGCGCCGAGGCGAGGTTCGCCTGCGCCTCGCGCGCCGCGAGCGCCGAGGTCCGCACGTCGAGCTGCACGACGGGCGCGCCCATCTTCACGCGCTGGCCGCGCTCGACCATCACGTTCAGGACCTTGCCCTGCGTGTCGGCGGTGACCTCCGAGCGCTGATCGGCGACGATCATGCCGGTGAGCACGAGCTGCTCCGGGGAGGCAGCCTCGTCGGCGGTCGCGACGGTGATCTTGAGCGGCGGCGGCGGCGGCGCCTTCGCGGCCGCGCCGCCCTCCTTCTTGTTGCAAGCCGCGAGGGGAGCGGCGCTGGCGGCGAGGGCCAGGATCGAGGCGATCGTCCAGGAAACGCGCATGGGCGGCTGGGATGCACGGCCTTTGCCACTCGATACGCTGCGGGGTCGGGGCTTTAGCGACGCGGCGCTGTACGAAAACCCGACAGGTGTCGGTAGCCGCTGCTCACTTGATGTCGTTTCCAAGCGCGTGCGCGAGCTGCGTCAGCGCGACGCGCAGATCGACGCGCGCGTTCAGGGCGGTGATCCGAGCGCGGGTCAGGTCGGTCTCGGCGTCGACGAGCTCGACGGCGGTCCCGCGCTGCGCGGCGAGCAGCGCCTGGCGGACGCGGTAGCTCTCCTCGGCGGCGGCGAGGCCCTTCTGCGAGGTGGCGAACGCGCGCTGCGCGAGCGCGACGGCCTGCTGCGCGGCGAGGACGGCGAGCCGGGTGCCGCGCTCGAGGTTCTCGCGATCGGCCGCGAGCTCGCGCCGCTCGGCGTCGATCCGGCGCTCGGTGGTGCGCGAGAGCAGCATGTCGTTGAGCGTCCAGGAGAGCTGCAAGCCGGCCGACCACGTGAACTTGAACTGGTCCGGCTGGAAGAAGACCCGCTGGTTCGGCTTGGCGTAGTCGGTGGTCGCGAACGCCGACAGCTTCGGCAGCTGGTTGGCCTTCTCCGCCTCGCGCTGCTTGTCCTTGGCCTGGATGCCGATGTCGAGCGCGCGGAACTCGAGCCGCTGCTGCTTGGCCTTCGCGAGCAGCTGATCGAGCGCCTCCACCGACGGGGCCCCGAGCTCGACGCGGATGTCCTCGCCGACGACGAGCGGCTCGCCGGGCGCCGCACCGATCAGGAGCCGGAGCTGCTCCTCGCGCAGCTCGGTCAGGAACCGGAGCTGATCGAGGACCTGCTCGGCCTGCGCCTCCTGCGACTCGACGCGCATCCGGTCGGCGTTCGACAGCCGCTGCGCCTCGGCGAGCGCGCGCACCTGGCCGAGCGTGGCGCGCACCTGCGTGAGCTGGCGCGTCGCGATCAGGACCTGCAGCTTCGCGCGGACCCACTCGTAGTACGCGAGCCGCGCGTCCTGCCCGGCGCCGATCTCGTCGGCGCGCTTCGAGACGCGGGCCGCCTCGAGGCCGAGCTTCGCCGCCTCGATGATCTTCGGGTAGCGCAGGACATAGTCCGAGAGCGCGATGCCGACCTGCGCCTGCGCGCCGAAGCTGTTGGTCGGGAATTCGATCTTCGGCTGCTCCCCCGTGATGGGGTCGGGCGGGCCGAACGGAAGCGGATCGATCGATGACAGCCGCGTGTACGTGGCGGTCGCGCCGACGCGCGGCACGCGGACGAGCTCGGCGGCCTCGGCCTGCGCGATCGCGGCGTCGATCTGCGCGGCGGACTTGCGCACCGACGGCGACGCGGCGGGGGCGCGCGCGGCGGCCTGGTCGGCGGTGAGCCCGCCCTGCGTGAACAGGGCGTCGAGCTCCTTCTCGAAAGCCGACAGCGCATCGGCGGGCGGGTCGGCCGGCGGCTTGATGGCCGGCGGCTGGCTGGCCGGCGGCTGGCTGGCCGGCGGCTGATTCGCCGGTGGCCTGGTCGCGGGCTGCGCGAGCGCCGGCGCGGTCGCGAGGACGGTGAGTGCCAGTGAAAGGCCCAGTCTCATGGGGGAGGGCCCCAAGCAGCCGCCGTGCCACGCTGAACGCGCGATCTGACTCCTTTGCGCCGCGAAACATGACAAGGACCCGCAGCACGCTGTCGGCTCGCCTTACAGAGCGTCGGGTCCAGAAACGTGGCCGGGCGAGGTCTCGCTCCGAACCGTCAGCGTCTAATCGACGGTTCGAGCTAGAGTTGCGGCATGCCGCCGCAGGCAAGCGCATCCGAGCCATGCCCTGGCACGTCGCTGGCAGACGTGTCCCCCGTGCCTCCCGCGAGCAATCCCCGGACGCCTGCCGAGATGGTGTGGCGACGCCAGCGGGACCTGTACTTCATCGCCGAGGCGCGCAATACGACCCGCACGACGCTCGGGCTCGGCGTCCTCGTCCAGCTCGCGACGTTCGGGCTCATGTTCCACGCGGACTACCCGACGTGGCGGATCGGGGGGCTGGCCGGGCTCTACCTCGCGTTCGTCAGCGTCCACCGCTTCATCATGAGGGGCCGGCTTGCCACGCACCGCGTCGCGAGCTCCTTCATCATGATGAGCATCGCCGCGATGCTGCTCGTCATCGGCTCGGCGGCGCTGACTGGCGGCGTCCACTCGATCTTCGTCCCGGGCACGGTGCTGCCCGCGATCGTGTCGCTCCTGTTCTTCGGCCCGCAGGCCGTGGCGCGCTGGGTCGCGCTCGGCAACGCGCTGCTCCTCATCGCGATGGTCTCCCTCCCCGCCGACGTCGTCGGGCCGCAGCTGCCGACGATCCACTACACGATCGGCATCCTGATCAACTTGACGTGGTTCCTGTTCATGCTGCACCTCCTGGTCGGCAAGCTGACGATCATCTCGTCGCGCGCCGGCGAGTCGGCGGCGTGCCTGCGCGAGGAGCGGCTGTCCGACGCCGAGGAGCAGCTGCGCCGGCTGCAGTCGGTCGGCGCGAAGGTGGCGCACGAGCTGAAGAACCCGCTCGCGTCGATCAAGGGGCTGTGCCAGCTCGTGGCGCGGACGCCGGAGAGCGAGCGCACGCAGGAGCGGCTCACCGTGGTCGCGTCCGAGATCAGCCGCATGGAGACGATCCTGAACGAGTACCTCTCGTTCTCGCGCCCGCTCGAGGACATCCGGCCGGAGACGATCGATCTGACCGCGCTCGCGCGCGACGTGCTCGACGTCCTCGATGGCCGCGCCGTCGGCGCCGGCGTGGGGCTCGCGCTCGAGGGCACGGCGCCGACGGTGCAGGGCGATCCGCGCCGGCTCAAGGAGGCGCTGATCAACCTGGTCGCGAACGCGATCGAGGCCACGCCGAGCGGCGGGAAGGTCATGCTGCGCGTGCGCGGGACGGGCGCGGGCGTGCGGCTCGACGTGCAGGACAGCGGGCGCGGCATCTCGCCCGAGGATCTCGAGCGCCTCGGCACCTCGTTCTTCACGACGCGCCCGAACGGCACCGGCCTCGGCGTGGTGCTCGCGCAGGGCGTGATCACGCAGCACGGCGGCTCGCTCGCGTACAGCTCCACGGTCGGCAAGGGCACCACCGCCACGATCCTCTTGCCGCTCCAGGCCGGGGCGCGCTCCGGGGCCGCGGCGCGCCCCGAGCCGGCGACGCGCGCGGCGATGCTCGAGGCCCGGGCTTGACCACAGTACTCCTCGTCGACGACGAGCCCGGCGTGCTGTTCACGCTGAGCGAGCTCCTCACAGAGCGGGGCCACCGCGTGCTCTCCGCCCGCAGCGGCGACGAGGCGCTCGGCAAGCTCGACGAGGCCGACGCCGTGCTGACCGATCTCTCGATGCCGGGCATGGACGGCCTCGAGCTGATGGGCCACATCGTGCAGCGCGACGCCGCCCTGCCGGTCATCCTCCTGACGGCGCACGGCAGCGAGCGGGTCGCCGTGGCCGCCATGAAGCAGGGCGCCTACGACTACCTCACCAAGCCGTTCGACATCGACGAGATCGCGGTGGTCATCGAGCGCGCGCTCGAGGCGCGCCGGTTGCGCGTCGACAACCGGCGGATGGCGGCCGAGCAGACGCTCGGGCGCCGCATCATCGGCGCCTCGCGCCCGATGCGCCGGCTGCTCGAGGCGACGTCGCGCGTCGCGGGCCGCGACGTCACGGTGCTCGTGCGCGGCGAGACGGGCACGGGCAAGGAGTTCGTCGCCGAGCTGCTCCACGCGCAGTCCGCGCGCAACAAGCACCCGCTGATCCGGTTCAACTGCGCGGCGCTGCCGGCCGAGCTCGCCGACGCCGAGCTGTTCGGGCACGTGAAGGGCGCGTTCACCGGCGCCACGGCGGGCCGCCCGGGCTTCTTCGCGCAGGCCGATGGCGGCACGCTGATCCTCGACGAGGTCGGCGAGCTGCCGCCCGCGATCCAGGCCAAGCTCCTGCGCGCGCTGCAGGAGGGCGAGATCCAGCCGGTCGGCTCGGGCCGGATCGAGAAGGTGAACGTCCGCGTCGTGGCGTCGACGAACCGCGACCTCGCCGCTGACGCCAAGGCGGGCACGTTCCGCGAGGACCTCTACTACCGGCTGGCGGTGGTCGAGCTCGTCGTGCCGCCGCTGCGCGACCGCAAGGACGACATCCCGGCCCTCGCCGCCGAGTTCGCGCGCCGCTACGGCGAGCGGTTCGGCCTCGGCCAGGTCACGCTCGAGCCCGCGCTGATCGACGCGCTCGTCCGCGCCGACTGGCCGGGCAACGTCCGCCAGCTCGAGAACACGATCGCCCGCCTCGCGGCGCTGTCTGCCGGCGGCGTGATCGGCCTGGCGGACTATCAGGCCGCGATCGGCGGCGGTGTCGGCGGCGGCGGCGCGGCGGCCCCCTCCCCGTCCGGCGCGCCGGCTGGCGCGCCCGCCAGCTCCGCGAGCCAAGAGATGCCCACCGCCCCGACCGATCACGACCCCTCCGACGATGCCCACCCGGCCCCCGACGCGCGCCACGGCCCCTCGCTCAAGGAGCAGGTCGAGGCGTTCGAGCGCGGCCTCGTCGCGCGCGCGCTCGAGGCGACGGGCGGCAACCAGTCCGAGGCGGCGCGCCGGCTCGGCGTCAGCCGCGTCACGCTGATCGACAAGATGAAGAAGTACGGCCTCGAGAAGAAGCGCTGAGCGCGCCGCGGGCGTGCTTCCCCTTCACCGGCTGCCGTTGCGGCCGCTCACGCTCGCGACGACCGCCACGAGCTCGGCGGCGTCGACGGGCTTGCGGACGTGCGCGCTGAAGCCGGCGGTGAGCACGCTGGCCCGGTCGTGCGCGCGGCCGTACGCGGTCAGCGCCACCGCGGGGAGCCGGCCGCCGCGCTCGGGCGAGCGCTGGCGCAGCTCGCGCACGAGCTGGAGCCCGTCGATGTCCGGCATCCCGACGTCCGAGATCAAGACGTCGAGCTCGCGCGCGCCGATCAGCGCGAGCGCCGCGGCGGCGTCGGGCGCGGTGGTCACCACGGCGCCCTCCTGGGCGAGCAGCGCCGCCACGAGCTCGCACGCGTCGCGATCGTCGTCGACGACGAGGCAGCGCAGCCCGGCGAGCGCCCCGGTGCGCTCGGGCACCGCGCTGGCGGTGCGCGGGAGCCGCAACGGCGCCATCGGGATCCGCACCCGGAAGGTCGCGCCCTGGCCGGCGCCGGGGCTGTGCGCGGTGATCCGGCCGCCGTGCAGCTCGGTGATCCGGCGCGCGAGCGCGAGCCCGATGCCGAGGCCGCGGGACCGGCGGTTCAGCCCGGAGTCGCCCTGGCGGAACAGATCGAACACGAGCGGCAAGAGCTCGGGCGCGATGCCCTGCCCGGTGTCGGCGATGGTCAGCTCGACGTCCGACTCGACGCGCGTCAGCGTCACGGTCACCGAGCCGCCCTTGGGCGTGAACTTGACCGCGTTCGCGAACAGGTTCGCCACGACCTGCCGCAGCCGCGTGTCGTCGCCGAGCACCGGCGTCGCCGACGAGTCGAGCACGCGCTTGATCCGGAGCTGCTTGGCCTCCGCGGCGACCGCGAAGCTGTCGGTCACGCTCTCGACGAGCGCGACCAGATCCACGGTGTCGAGATCGAGCGCGAGCTTGCCGCCGACCATGCGCGAGACGTCGAGCAGATCGTCGACGAGCTCGGTCAGCGCGCGCGTGTTGCGCTCGATCACCTCGAGGCCCTTGCGGATCTGCTCGCGCGGGCCCTCGCCGGTGCCGAGCAGCTGCCGGTAGCCGGAGATCGCGTTGAGCGGCGTGCGCAGCTCGTGGCTGACGATCGCGATGAAGTCGTCCTTGGCGCGGTCGGCCTCGAGCAGGCGCTCGTTGACCGCGCGCAGCTCGGCGGCCCGCAGCCGCACGACCCCGAGCAGCGCCGTGCGCAGGTTCGACGCCGCGCGCACCTGCCACGCCCCCCACGGCAGCGAGCGCCCCCGGACGATCTCGCGCCACAGCGCGAACGAGCCGCGCGGGGAGAGGCGCGGCGGCGCGCCGGCCTCGTCGACGAGGGTCTTGCGCGGATCGCCGGCCCAGTCGACGGTCTGCTCGGTCGGCGCGCGGAACCACAAGATGTACTCGCCGAGGCTGCGCGAGATCGCGACCGCGAGGAGGCCGGGGAGCTCGGGCACAAGCGACGCGAGCGCCTCGGTGGGACGATCGGTGGCGATCACGTCGCGCTCGATCCGCCGGAGCTCGCCGATGAGCGCGTGCACGACCGCCGCGGGCGGCACGTCGCCGAGCGTGCGCACGCCCTCCTCGAAGACGATCGCCGCGCCGGCGGCGTCGACGAGCGCGAGCAGCGCGGGCGTCGCCAGGCCCTCGCGCAGATCGGTCGTGGTCGCGATCGCGCGCACGATCTCGGACTCGTGCACCTGCGTCACCCGCTCGCGCTGGTCGGCGGCGGCCGCCTCGAGCACCCGCAGCTGCCAGGACAGCGCCTGGCCGAGGAACTCGACGGTGTCGCGGACCCGGTACGGCACGAGCCACGGCCCGCTGTAGTGGTGGCACGCGATGAGGCCCGCCAGCTCGCCGTCGATCACGAGCGAGACGGACATCGACGCGGCCACGCCCATGTTCTTCAGGTACTCGATGTGGATCGGCGACACGCTGCGCAGCGCGGCGTGGCTCAGATCGAGCGGCCCACCGGTCTGGGGATCGGCGCGCGGCACGAGCGGCGACGGCCGGTAGTCGACGTCGGCGATGAAGCGGAGCCAGTTGATCGTGTAGAGCCGCCGCGCCTGCGCGGGGATGTCGGAGGCCGGGTAGTGCAGCCCGAGGAACGGCTCGAGGTCGTCGCGCCTACTCTCGGCGACGACCTCGCCGTTCCACTCGGCGTCGAACCGGTAGACCATCACGCGGTCAAAGCCCGTCAGGGCCCGCACCTGCTCGGCGGCGATCTGCGCGAGCGCGCGGACGTCGCGCGCGGACTGGAGGCGGATCACGCTGCCGCGCAGGCGGTGATCGAACGCGCCGGCGTCGAGCTCGCCCGGGGGCGCGCCTCGCTCGAGCTCGACGATCAACGGGCCGGTCGCCGAGCGGTGCACCACCGCATCGAGCTCGGCGCCGCCGGCGGTGCGCACCCGGGTCGGGTTCAGCTCGCGGACCCGCTCGGGCTGGCGCGCCGCGAGCGAAAGCCCGGCGATGGTCGCCGGATCGAGCAGCTCGAGCAGCGAGCGCCCGAGGACGGCCTCCGGGGGCAGCTCGAGGTGATCGGCGACGCTGGCGCTGACCTGGCCGATGACGAGGCGGTCGCCACGGCACGAGAGCAGCACGCCGTGCGGCTGGATCGAGCTGGGGATGTGGATCGGCTCCTGGGCGCAGGTATCGAGCGTGACGGCGGGAGGATCGTCAGTGGGTCGCATACTGGAGCAGCGCCTCGCGGTAGCGATCGAAGGTCGCGCACGCGGCGGCGCAGGCGCGATCGCGGTCACCGTCGGTCATGTGCGCGTCGTGCGCGTCGAGGACGGCGAGGAAGGCCCGCCACGCGCGCGCGGTGTCAGCGCCGCGCAGGCGCAGGTAAGCCGTGGCGCGGGTGGAGAGGGCGCGCTCGACGCGCTCGGCGAGGACGAGCCCGCCGAGGGTCGAGCCTTCGATCACGTAAGCGCAGCCGAGCAGATCCGGGTCGTCGGCAGGATCGGCGGCGGCGAGATCGCCGACCGGCGGCGGCTCGGGGAGGTCGGCGGGGTCGGCGGAGCGGGCGGGCTCGGGGGGATCAACGCCCAGCGCCTCGAGGTCGCGGCGCAGGCAGGCGCAGCGCCGGAGGTCGGGCCGCCAGCACAAGGGCGCGACCGCCGGCTCGATCCCCTCGAGCACGGCGAGGCTGCCGCGGAGGAACGCGACGTAGCGATCTCGGGTCAGCGCTGGCTCGGTCAGGGCCAGGGACCGGTCCAGCTCTTCGTGGCGAGACGCGGTGGCCCCGCGGAGTGCATACAACAGCCGATCGGACACGATCGCTCATTGTACAAGTACGATGCCGAGCGTCCGCCGCGCTCGGGGCTCGGCCGGACGCGCACCCCCGACGAGGATCGCGCGCATCGGCGCGAGCCCTGCGTGCACTGCCGCACAGTGCGCGCGATAGCGCGCGACCGCGCGCGACCGAGCCTCGTGGGGCGCGCACATCCTGGGCGGTGGCCTTGCGGCGGGCGCGCGCTCGCTGTACGTCCGGGGCATGGAGCGCATCGTCCACGTCTGCAACGGCGACACCACCGCGGACACGCTCTCGCTGGCCGATCTGCCGGGCGAGATCCGCGTGTGGGCCGACGCCCTCGATCAGGGGCCCGTCCTGCCGGTGGCCGATGAGGAGCACTGGAAGCTCCGCGGCGAGTTCTGGGCCGCGCGCGGCGAGCCCGGGGCCGCCGAGCGCCTCGCCGCGTGGGATCGCGGTGTCGATGAGGCGGCGGCGGCCGAGGAGCTGATCCTGTGGTTCGAGCACGATCTGTTCGATCAGCTCGCGCTGATCCGCCTGCTCGCGCGCCTTTTGCGCCGCGGCCTGCCGCAGCAGCTCACGATCGTGTCGATCGATCGCCACCCCGAGGTGCCGAGCTTCCTCGGCCTGGGCCAGCTCAAGCCCGAGCAGCTCGCCGAGCTGTGGCCGCGCCGCACGCCGCTCTCGCGCGACGCGATCGACGAGGCGATCACCGCGTGGATCGCCGTCACGGCGAGCGATCCGCGCGCGCTGCCGTTCCTCACCCGCCGCATCAAGGCGATGCCGTTCCTCGCCGGGGCGCTCGAGCGCCAGCTCGAGGAGCTGCCCGATCCGCAGAGCGGCCTGTCGCGCACCGAGCGCCAGCTCCTCGCCGCGATCGCCCGCGGCGTGGCGACCGCCAGCGAGCTGATGAGCACGGTGCACGCGATCGATCCGCGCTATCCGATCACGGACGCCCTCCTCCACACCACGCTCCAGACGCTCGGCCGCTGCGGCTTCGTCGAGGGCGCGCCGGCCGGGCCATTTTCGGAGGCCGCGCTCGGCGGCGTCCGGGTCAGCGCCACGGCGCTCGGCCGCCAGGCGCTCGCCGGCGCCATCGATCGCGTCCACGAGGTGGGCATCGACGACTGGCGCGGCGGCGTCCGCCTCGCGGGCAAGGGCCCGGTGTGGCGCTGGGACGGCCAGCAGCGCAAGCTGATCGAGCGCTGAGCCGGGGCGACCGGGTAAGCTAGCGGCGTGCGCGCGCGCCCTCTCGTGATCGCGATCCTCCTCGCCGCGTGCGGGGACAACACGCCTACGATCGAGCTCGACGACCTGTACGCCGAGACCTTGCGCGCGCGCTGCGAGCGGCTCGTGCGCTGCGGCGTCGCGGCGTCGGCCGAGGGCTGTGCCGGCTACTTCCGCACGCCCGACGAGGACAACCTGCACGCCGCGATCGAAGCCGGCCGGATCTCCTATGACCCGGCGAGCGCGATCGCCTGCCTGGCCGCGCTCGCGGCGCTGCCGTGCGACGAGACGTCGCGCGAGGCGCGCGCCCCGATCGAGGCGTGCGAGCGCATGCTCCGGGGGACCGTCAGAGTCGGCGGCGTGTGCGGGTTCGATCGCGAGTGCGACTCCGGCTCGTGCGACGCGCCGCTCTGCCCGGCCGACACCTGCTGCAGCGGCGCGTGCGTCGCGACGCGGACGGCGGCGGCCGGCGATCCGTGTACGGCCGACGAGCAGTGCGCGCGCGACGCGTTCTGCGGCGGCCAGGGCACGTGCACGCCGCTCGCGGCGCGCAGCCAGCCGTGCCGCATCGACGCGCACTGCGAGCCGGGCCTGGCCTGCGTCGGCGCGACGGACCTCCAGGACGGCGCGTGCCGCGCGCTCGGGCTCCTCGGCGAGAGCTGCCCGTACCGGCGCTGCGCCGAGCTCGGCGCCGTGTGCGACGCCGCGCTGCGCTGCGTGCCCGCCGGGCTGCCCGGCGCGCCGTGCACGGCGGACACGGACTGCTCGCCGCTCGCGCTGTGCGGCCCGGGCAACGTCTGCATCGACGTCCCGCGCCTCGGCGAGCCATGCGGCTTCAGCTGCGGCGGCGAGGCGTGGTGCCGGCAGGGCACGTGCGTGGCGCCGCTCGAGAACACAGCCCCGTGCACCGCGGACAACCAGTGCGCGAGCCTGTACTGCGAGGAGGGCGTGGCCTTCGATCAGTGCACCGATCGGCCGATCTGCTTCTGATCTGAGCGTCCGCGGCGCGCCGACGCCGCTGCCGATGCCGACGCCGACGCCGACGCCGACGCCGAAAATGGCTGCGGCAGGCTCC
>Ga0247790_10000454_pt1 | contig 11219 bp, 9 predicted proteins | sample UWRJS171409R4_FD_179913 | JGI IMG/M metagenome (GOLD analysis project Ga0247790, IMG submission 179913) | Soil microbial communities from Arlington Agricultural Research Station in Wisconsin, United States - UWRJ-S171-409R-4 | ecosystem: Environmental > Terrestrial > Soil > Agricultural land... | reverse complement strand
CCGGCCGTCGTCAGGCCGCCGCCGCCGCCGCACGCGGCCTCGAGCGGCTCGACGGGCGAGCCGCGCTCCGCCGGGTTCGAGGTGTCCCCGTGCTTCGAGGCGCTGACGTTGCCCGACTCGTTGTCGAAGCAGGCGGTCAGCGTGCAGGCCAGGGCCGCGGCGGCCCCCAGTCGCGCGTTCGTCCGGTACATCGTCATGCGAGCTCCCCTGCTTCGCACAGCCATCGATACTGCCGTGCCCGCGCGGCCCGCTGCAAGGACGACTTCGCGTCGCCAGCAGGTGACCGCCCCGCACGCGCCCCGCACGCGCCCCGCACGTGCATAGACTCACGGCACGGCGGAGGGTTGCCCGATGTTCTCGACGAGAAATTGCCGTAGGAAAGCCGCGCACGAGCTCCCCACGCCGCCCCATCGATCGAGGCACCATGCAAGCGCGCGGCCACCGCGGCACAAACTTGGCGGCGATGGGCGCGCCCCACGCCGGCAGGCGCACGAACGCGCGCGGCGGCTGCCGCTGCCGGTGGATGCGCGCGCGCCACGGTGCCATCCTGGCGCCGCCACGAACCTGCCGGTGCGTTGCAGGCGGCGAGGAGACCCCCGATGCAAGCAGCAGAGCTGACCCAGCGCGAGATCTTGACCTGCTCCGACCGTGACTCGCTCGAGCACGTCGTCAGCCTCATGTGGAAACACGACATCGGCTGCCTGCCCGTCACGAGCCCCGACGGACGCCTCGTCGGGATGATCACCGATCGCGACGTCGCCATGGCGGCGTACCTGCAGGGCGCGCCGCTCCGCTCGATCACCGTGTCGAGCGTGATGTCCCGGGAGGTCGTCACGTGCCGCGAGCGCGATGACGTGCAGGAGGTCGAGCGCGCCATGCGGCAGCGCCAGGTCCGCCGCGTCCCCGTCATCGACGAGGTCGGTAAGCTCCTCGGCATGATCACGATCAACGACATCGCCCGGGCGGCGCACGAGGGCAAGCTACCCTCCGCCGACGTCGCGTCGACGCTGGCGGCGATCAGCCGCCCGCGGCTCGTGCACCCTCAGGCGGACTGAGGCGCGTCGCGGGCTCGGCACGAACGCCGTTCGCCGCGCCCCCGGCGGAGTAGGCGCGCAGAGCATCTACCCACACTCGCTCCACCCAACCGAAACATCGCAGCCATGTGCCGGCGAGCGCGGCCTGGAGCCCGCTGCACGGTTAGTGTGGTTCATGCGATCAGACCACGTCACCAAGGGCCACGGCCTTCGGAGCGAGTTAGGCTCGAGCGGGGGGCCGTCCCGAGGCTCTCGCACACCCTGCGCCTTATAACACTCCTCGCAATGATCGTAGGGCAACCTACAACCGAATCCTTGCCAGTGAAATGATCGCTAATCATAACGTTTTATGAATGCCTCCCCCGTGGTGTCTCGGGTGTATTGCTGTTTCAAGGTGTACAAATGAATCGAACGAGTTGGTCTATCGAAGAACTTCGCACGTTACTCTCCACGGTCTCACATGATCTGCGCACCCCGCTGTCGGTGATCACCGGCCGCGCGAGTGTGCTGCGCGAGACCGTCCGCGAGGAGCAACGCCGCGACCTCGACACGATCATCCACGAGGCGCAGCGGCTCAGCCGGACCCTGGAGAACCTGCTCGCGATCACGGAGGCGTACCGCGAGACGGCGCCCCGCGAGTGGATCCCCGTCGAGGAGCTCGTCGGCGGGGTGCTCGCGCGGCTCGAGTCCTCGCTCGAGGGGCGCCCCGTCAACGTCGCGGTCCCCGACGATCTGCTCGCCCACATCCACCCCGTGCGCGGCGAGCTGCTCCTCGCCAACCTGCTCGATCACCTCGCCACGCACACGCCCGCGGGCGCGCCGATCGATCTCACCGCGCAGCGCGACGACGGGGGCATCTCGATCGAGGTCGCCAGCCACAGCACGGAGCTGCGCGCGGCGGAGGCGCAGCAGCAGGTCACCCAGCGCGCGACACGCGCCGACGCGTTCGCGCTCGCGGCATGCCAAACGATCATCTCGAGCTACAGCGGCTCGATCGAGGCGAGCGAGGGCAACGGTGGCGGGACCGTGTTCCACATCCGCTTACCAGACGGCGAGGCGCTCCCGGATCTCGCGGAACCCGCCGGCGCGGAGCTCGTCGGCGCGGAGCCCTCTGGCAAGGAGGCCGAGTAATGGAGACCGTCCTCGTAGTCGAAGACGAGAGCGCGATGCGCCGCTTCCTCCACGACGCGCTCACCACCGCCGGGTTCACCGTCGTCGAGGCCCACACCGCCGCGCTCGCCGAGCAGCTCGCGAACGAGGCGCGCCCCGCCGCGATCCTGCTCGATCTGGGGCTGCCCGACTCCGACGGCATCAGCCTCCTGCGCCGGCTGCGCGCGTGGTGCGCGGTGCCCGTGATCGTGCTGTCCGCGCGCCACCGTGAAGACGACAAGGTCATGGCGCTCGACGCCGGCGCCGATGACTACCTCACCAAGCCGTTCTCGACCGGCGAGCTGCTCGCGCGGATCCGCGTCGCCCTCCGGCACAGCCACAAGCTGACGTTCGCGAGCAACCCCGTGCTCACGGTCGGACCGTTCCGGATCGACCAGACGCGTCACGAGGTCACGATCGACGGCACGCTCATCCACCTGACGCCGATCGAGTTCAAGCTCCTCGCGCTGCTCGCCCGCCACGCCGGCAAGGTCCTCACCCACCGGCAGCTCCTGCAGGAGGTGTGGGGCCCGCTCAACAACCACCAGACGCACCACCTGCGCGTCCACATGGCCGCGCTGCGCCGCAAGATCGAGCAGGACTCGCGCTGGCCGCGATGGCTCACCACCGAGGCCGGTGTCGGCTACCGCCTGCGCGACGAGTAGCGCGCCGCGCGGCGCCGAGCCGCGCCGAGCGGGCGTACAGCGTCAGTCTCGCCCGGGGTTCGCGAGCCCGAGGCGGTGCAGCATCTTGTGGATCGACATGCGATCGATCCCGGCCGCGCGGGCCGCGGCCGAGATGTTGCCGTCGTGCTGCGAGAGCAGGCGCGAGATATACCGCCGCTCGAACTCGCTGATCACGTTCTGCTTGGCCTGCTTGAACGGGATCGACACGTCCACCGGCACCGTCATCGACGCCTCCGCCGACGTGGCCGTCTGCGACGGTGTCACCGTGATCGACGGCTCGCTGCGCAGGATCGGCGCCGGTGCCCGACGCAGCGCGTCCTCGCTGTCCGGCGACTCGGCCAGGAGCACCGCGCGCTCGATCACGTTGCGCAGCTCGCGCACGTTGCCCGGCCAGTCGTGCTTCATCATCAGATCGATCGTCTCCTGCGCGATCGACGCCGTCTCGCCGCCCGGCGTCGTCGTCAGGATGTGCTCGATCAAGAGCGGCAGGTCATCCTTGCGCTCGCGCAGGGGCGGCACGTGCACGCGCGCGACCGCGAGCCGGTAATAGAGGTCCTCGCGGAACCGGCCGCGGTTGACCTCGACGCCCAGATCGCGGTTCGTCGCGGCGACCACGCGCAGATCGACCTCGAGCGTCTTCGTGCCGCCGACGCGCCGCACCTCCTTGCGCTCGAGGACGCGCAGGAGCTTCGGCTGCATCGCGAGCGGGAGCTCGCCGATCTCGTCGAGGAACACCGTGCCGCCGTGCGCGCGCTCGAACGCGCCGGCGTACGAGCTCGTCGCGCCGGTGAACGCGCCGCGCTCGTGGCCGAACAGCTCGCTCTCGATCAGGTTCGGCGGGATCGACCCGCAGTCGAGCACGACGAACGCCCCCTTCTCGCGCGGCGAGTGATCGTGCAGCGCCTCGGCCACCAGCTCCTTGCCGGCGCCCGTCTCGCCGGTGACGAGCACCGTCGTGTCGGTGCGCGCCAGCTTCTCGAGGCGCGCGAACAGCTCGCGCATCTTGACCGAGCGGCCGATCATCGAGCCGAACCGGTCGCTGTCGGACAGCTCGATCTCGACGGAGTCGCCGAGCGGCTCGAACCGCAGGCGCGTGGCGCCCATCGCGATCTGCGCGCCCGGCGTGATGTAGACGTCGTTGATGCGCAGCTGCGAGACGTACGTGCCGTTCGTCGAGTCCAGATCGCGCAGCCGGTAGCCGCGATCGTCGAGGCGGATCTCGCAGTGGAGGCCCGAGACCTTCGAGTCGGTGAGCTGGACGTCGTTGCCGCGCCGCGCCCCGATCCGGATCACCGACGCCTCGATGTCGCGGACGAGCCCGGCGTCGGGACCGGACGTGACCTCCAGGCGGCAGCGGCGCAGGCGCGCAGACGTGGCGCGCCCGCCGATGTACGTGACCCATGTACCCGAGCGCAGGTCATCCACCGGCATTGGCCGGCACGTTAGCACACCGCGGAAAGCGCGGGAGTGGCCGCGGAGAGCTACGCGCTCCGGCCCGTCGGGGCGCGGCGGCTCTCTTCGAGGCGGCGGTAGATCGAGCGGCGATCGATCCCGAGGATCCGCGCCGCTTGCGTCTTGTTGCCGCCGGTCGCCGCGACGACCTGCATCACGTAGCGCTGCTGCACCTCGGCGAGCGTCAGGAGCTGCGCCGGCGACTCGGTGTTCAGCACGAGCCGCGTGCTCTTGTGCTCGACGACCTTGGCCGGCAGGTCCACGACGTCGAGCTCGTCGCCGCGGCACAGCGCGACCGCGCGCTCGATGCAGTTCTCGAGCTCGCGCACGTTGCCCGGCCAGTCGTAGTCGACCAGGAGCTGCGCCGCGGCGCGCGAGAAGCCGGCGAGCACCTTGCCCTTGCGGGCCGCGGCCCGGTCCGCGAACACCTTCGCGAGCAGGAGCACGTCGCCGCCGCGCGCCCGGAGCGGCGGCACGTCCACGGCGACCACGTTGATGCGGTGGAACAGGTCCTCGCGGAACCTGTTCTCGTCGACCTCGTGCGGCAGATCGCGGTTCGTCGCGGCGATGACGCGGGCCTCGAACGAGACCTCCTCGTCGGCGCCGACCGGCCGGAGCTGCCGCTCCTGCAGGACGCGCAGGAGCTTGGCCTGCATGTCGAGCGGCATCTCGCCGATCTCGTCGAGCAGGATCGTGCCGGCGCCCGCCTGCACGAACAGGCCCGGCCGCGACGACTTGGCGTCGGTGAACGCGCCGCGAACGTGGCCGAACAGCTCGCTCTCGAGGAGCGAGGCCGGCATCGCGCCGCAGTTGATCGCGACGAACGGGTGCTCGCGCCGCGCCGGCGACAGCTGGTGGAGCGCGCGCGCGACGATCTCCTTGCCGGTGCCCGACTCGCCGGTGATCAGCACGCTCGCGTCGCTGTCGGCGACGCGCCGGATCACCTGCGACAGCTGGCGGATCGCCATGCTCTCGCCGATCAGGCCCTCGATCGGCTCGTCGCTCGGGTCCTCCGACGACCCGAGCCGCTTGACCTCGCGCTGGAGCGCGAAGTGCTCGATCGCGCGCATGATCGCGATCTGCAGCGCGTCGCCCGACGCGGGCTTGGTCAGGAAGTCGTAGGCACCGGCGCGGATCGCGGCGATCGCCGTGTCGAGCCGGCCGTAGCCGGTCAGCACGATCGGCGCGACATCCGGAAACCGAACATAGAGCTGCTCGCACAGCTCGATGCCGGTCATGCCGGGCATCTGGACATCGATGACGACGACGTCTACCTGATGGTTGCGGAGGTAGTCGAGGCACGCGGTGCCCGACGACACCGATTCGGCCCGATAGCCGCGCCGGGTCAGGACATCACGCAGAAGGTGAGCCGTCTCATCCTCGTCATCTACGACAAGGACCTTGGCGGCCGTGGGGGCTGCGGAGGTCATGGGGAAATCGACCATACCCCGCGCCGCTTCACAGGGGCAGGGGGCTTCGTAGGCCATCGGAGAGAACGCTCCCGATCCCTCCGACAATGCATGGAGAGAGTGTGACGTAGGCGCTCGTTTTTGGAGCCCGGACACCGGAATCGGATCCGGGTGAGCGAATACGCACGCTATGTCCGTACCGCGGACATCTCCACGTTTCCCTACCCCACGCGCTACGGGATCCCGGGGGGGCACCGTTACGATCTTCGTGAGCGCTCGGCGCGGCCCCTGCCAGAGATCGTGGACCACGTGCGCGAGCTGCTCGCGCCGGGCGCGCCCGGCCGGGGCGGTTCCTCGCGCAGCGCGCCGAGATCGATACGCGCTCCGGGCCCACACCGCGGCAACACCGGCGTCGAGGTCATCCTCAACGCGAACACGCTCGCGGGCTCGCTCGCTCGATCAGTACACACCGATGATCCCCGAGAAGACGCCCGCGGACGCGGTACCGGAATCGGCCGGAGCTCCCCCCAACCCTCTCCAGAGGTGATCGCGTACTTACTCAAGAGGTATCTAAATTAATATTTGCTTCATGCACAGGCATTTCCGTCACACCGCGCATGAGCGCTCGCCTCCCTGGATAGGGTGACGATTACGTGGGTCACTGCGCTTCGGCCTTGTCGCTCATCGGTCCCCTTCGGGCGCCGGGCGGGCTCGGCGGCATCTCCGTCTCGGAAGAACGCGGTATATCGACGTGCTGCATGGTCGAGCCGTTCAGTGTCGATTGGCCTTCGGGCGGGGGGGTGGGAATCAGCTTAGGCTTTCGGCTGGGCTTGAATCGCTGCTTACGGGGCATTGGAAATCACCTCCGAGCTCGCAGGCATGCAAGACTTGACGCACTGAGTCTTGAGGACGCCTGAGCAGCAGAACCGGACTGATACCCGTCCGCGGGATGAATCGTGAATCTTATTATTCTGAAGAAAGCATCAATGAACGAAATGACCGAATGAGGCTATCGCGGGCGGCACTCATGATCAGCACTGCGAGCAGTACTGAACGAGTGGCTAGTAACATCAAGAGATCCTGTCCATGTACATCGACGGCGCGCACAGGCACTGGTCCGGAGCGGTGTCCATCCGGTGCCTTGCGCGTCGATCCACTTCCCACGGCCGGTGAATCGGAGGACACTCGCCCGCACGTGCCAGACCAGACACCCGCGCATCGAGTCCTCATCGTGGACGATCATCCCGACGCCGCACAGGCGCTCGCGATGCTCGTGCGGATGCTGGGCCACGAGTGCGTCGCGGTGACGACCGGACGCGAGGCGATCGCGCAGGCGCGCGCCGCGGAGTTCGATCTCGCGATCGTCGACATCGGGCTCCCCGACGTGAGCGGCCTCGAGGTGGCCCGCGAGCTGCGCCGCCTCCCGAGCGGGAGCACGATGTACCTCGCGGCGGTCTCGGGGTACGGCCAGCCGGAGGATCGCGCGAACGCGCTGCAGGCCGGATTCAATCACCACGTGCTGAAGCCGCTCGACGTCGCGCTCGTCCGCCGCATCGTCTCGCTGGCCGATCGCGCCGCCGCATCGCGCTGATCGCACGGCCGATCGCGCCGCCGCATCGCGCTGATCGCGCGCCGCGCTGGCTCGCGCCGGCCGCTGGCCGTGCCGATCTGGCAGCGCTCAGGCGTTTTTGGCAACCGGAGCTGCCTTCCGGCATCGCGTTTTGGCGGACTTGCCGCGCGGGTTGGCGTGGCTCGCTGGTTGCGTGAAGCTCGGAGGACATGTCTGCGATCCAGTCCCTCCTCCGCGTCATGACCCTGCGCGACGCCGAGGCGATCGTGCTCGAGGCAGGCAAGGTGCCGAGCCTGCGCCGCCGCGGCCAGGTCGAGTCGCTCGCGATGCCAGCGCTCGAGGCAAAGATGCTGGCCGAGTTCACGGCGCCGCTTTTAGAGGGCCGCGCCGCCGAGGGCCGCGCCGCCGACGAGTGGCCGGCGGTCGTGCCGTTTCAGGATCCCGACGGCAGCCGGTATCAGTGCACCATCGAGCGGGTGGCCGCGGGCCTGCGCGTCGTCGTGCGCCCCGGCAAGCCCGTGCCCGCGGCGGCGGCCCCGCCGCCCCCGCCGCCCGCGGCGGACTCAAAGCCGCACGCCTGGTGGGCGAAGCCGGCGCCGCCCGCCCCCACGCCGAGCGGCGCTGGCACCGCGGCCGCGCCGGCCGCGCCGGCGATCACGCCGGCAGCGCACGCGCCGGCAGTGCCGCTCGCGGCACCCGCGCCGGCCTACGCGCCGGCCTACGCGCCGGCCCACGCGCCGTACGCGCCCGATCCGGCCGCCGCGACGCGGGACGCCCTCCTCCGGCTGGCGCGCCTGCTCGAGGGCCCGGTCGCGCTCGCGCGCGAGCACCGCGCGTCCGACGTGCTCCTGTCGACCGGCCGCACGCCCAGGCTCCGGATCGACGGCCGCCTCGAGCAGGTCGACGTCCCCGTCGACGACGCCGAGCTCGCGGCGTGCGTCGCCGGGCTCGGCACCAACACCGATCACGGCCTCGAGCTCGCCGGCACGCGGCTGCGCGTCAACGCGTTCGATCACCTGAGCGGCGTCGGCGTGGCCGCCCGGCTGATCCGCGATCGCGTGCCGTCGCTCGCCGACCTGGGGCTGCCGCCGGAGCTGCTCTCCGTCGTCGAGCAGCGCGACGGCCTCGTGCTCGCGTGCGGCCCCACCGGCTCCGGCAAGTCGACCACGCTCGCCGCGCTCGTCGATCAGATCGATCAGCGGCGCGCCGCGCACGTGATCACGCTCGAGGATCCGATCGAGTACCGGTTCGAGGGCCGGCGCTGCCTGATCCACCAGCGCGAGGTCGGCCAGCACGTGCCGTCGTTCGCGGTCGGCCTCAAGGCCGCGCTGCGCGAGGCGCCCGACGTCATCCTGCTCGGCGAGCTGCGCGACCGCGACACGATCGCCACGGCGCTCACCGCGGCCGAGACCGGCCACCTCGTGCTCGCGACCCTGCACGCGCCGAACGCCACCGGCGCGATCGATCGCATGATCGACGCGTTCCCCGACGGCCAGCAGCGCCAGATCCGGTGGCAGCTCGCCGCCGTCCTGCGCACCGTGATCACGCAGTACCTGCTGCCGCGGCGCGACGGCGGGCGCGCGGCCGCCGCCGAGGTCGTCCCCGTGACCCCGGCCGTCGCGAACATCATCCGCAAGGGAGACCTGCACACGCTGCCGACCGCGATCCAGTCCGGCCGCGACGCCGGCATGATCCCGCTCGAGCGCTCGCTCGCGCGGCTCGTCGAGTCCGGCCTCGTCGCCCCGCAGGTCGTGAAGCGCGTCGCCGCCGATCACGACCTGCTCGCGGCGCTCGCCGGCAAGCTGCGCTGAGCTTGCGAGCCGGCGCTGACGCTGGCCGCTCACGCCTTCTTGAACTGCGCGCGATCGAGGCCGTGGCGCACGACGAGCGCCCACAGGTTCTTGCGATCCATCCCGGCCGCGCGCGCCGCCTGCGCGAGGTTGCCCTGGTGCTCGGTCAAGAGCTCGTTCAGGTACTGCGTCTCGAACGCGTCGATCGCCTCCTGCTTGAGCTCGCGGAACGGCCGCGACAGGTCGACGCGACCGCGGATCACCACGCGCCCGCCCGGCAGCGCGACGTCCTCCTCCTCGATGATCGAGCCGGCCGCCACCACCATCGCCTGGTGGACCTTGTTCTCGAGCTCGCGCACGTTGCCGGGGAAGCCGTACGCCTGGAAGCGGGCGAGCGCCGCCGGGGAGATGCCGTCGCAGGCCTTGCCGAGCCGATCGCGGTACTTGTGGATGAAGTGCTGCACGAGCAGCGGCACGTCCTCGGGCCGCGCGCGCAGCGGCGGCAGCTGCAGCGGGAACACGTTGATGCGGTAGTAGAGGTCCTGGCGGAAGCTGCCGCTCCCGACCAGCTGCTCGAGATCGCGGTTGGTCGCGGTGACGATGCGGACGTCGACCTGGCGATCCTGATCGTCGCCGATGCGGCGGAACTCCTGCGACTGCAGGACGCGCAAGAGCTTGGCCTGCAGCGCCAGCGGAAGCTCGCCGATCTCGTCGAGGAACAGCGTGCCCGTGTGCGCCGCGGCGAGCAGGCCGTCGCGGTCGCGCGTCGCGTCGGTGAACGCGCCGCGCACGTGGCCGAACAGCTCGTCCTCGAGCAAGGCCTCCGGGATCGCCGCGCAGTTGACGACGACGAACGGCGCCTCGTGCCGCCGCGACGAGTTGTGGATCGTGCGCGCGACGAGCTCCTTGCCCGTGCCGCTCTCGCCGAAGATCGCGACGGTGGCGTCGGTCGCCGCGACCATCGAGATCCGATCGTAGAGCTCCTTGATCCACGCCCCCGTGCCGATCAGGACGTCGCTCTTGCGCGTCCGCCGCTTCTCCGCGCGATCGGGCGGCGCGCTGCGCCCGACCCGGAACGCCAGCTCCGCGGCGGAGAACGGCCGCGCCACGACGTCCGCGGCGCCGCAGCGCGCCGCGATCGCCGCCCCGTCCGGCGGCGGCGCTGCCAGCACGACGCGGACGCCGCCGCCCTGCGTGATCAGCTCGCGGACCTGCGCGCCCGTCGGCGCCGGCTCCGCCTCGAGCAGCACGACGTCGTACGGCTGCCCCGCGGCGATCCCCGCCCGGAGCTGCGCCGTCGCCTCGTCGCGCGCCGTGTACGTCACCTCGCTGGCGCCGCCGAGCAGCTGGGCGACGACGTCCCGCGTCTGCGGGCTGCGATCGACGACCAGGACGCGCGGCATCGCGCCCGAGCATACCGGCGATCGATCCTCGCAGGGCCGTGCCCCGCTCCAATGGGCAGGGGCCGCGGATCCCGCGGCTGCGCGCGTCTCCCGTCGCTCTCACGCAGGGAGCTTGACCGGTCCCACGCAACGCCCACGCAACGCACCGTCCCCGGATCGCGCCGCCCGCTGGCTTGCGCCCATGGCGCCCGCGTGGAAACGCGGCGGCTGCCGCAGCCCGCGGCGAGCGCGGCGCTACCAGTCCTTCTGCGGATCTCTCGAGCGGCCGCTCGCGCGCCGCCGCGCGCTGTCGCGCTGGAGCCGGCGCGAGAACGTCTCCAGATCGTCGAGCTTCTGGTCGGCGGGCGACTCGGGCGACTTGGGCGCGGTGCGGCCCTGGTTGGGGCGGATCGGACCTTGCGCGTCGGGGTCACCGGAGCCCTGACCTTGGCCCTGCTGCTGTTGCTGCTGCTGCTGCGAGCCCTGGCCCTGCCCCTGGCCCTGCTGCTGTTGCTGCTGCGAGCCCTGCCCCTGGCCCTGCTGCTGTTGCTGCTGCGGGCCCTGTCCCTGGCCTTGCTGCTGCTGTTGCTGCGAGCCCTGACCTTGGCCCTGCTGGCCCTGCTGGCCTTGCTGGCCCTGCTGCCCTTGCTGCCCTTGCTGCCCTTGCTGCCCTTGCTGGCCCTGCTGCCCTTGCTGGCCCTGCTGCCCCTGCTGCCCTTGCTGCCCCTGCTGCCCCTGCTGCCCTTG
>Ga0247790_10000450_pt1 | contig 11289 bp, 8 predicted proteins | sample UWRJS171409R4_FD_179913 | JGI IMG/M metagenome (GOLD analysis project Ga0247790, IMG submission 179913) | Soil microbial communities from Arlington Agricultural Research Station in Wisconsin, United States - UWRJ-S171-409R-4 | ecosystem: Environmental > Terrestrial > Soil > Agricultural land... | reverse complement strand
ACCCCGAGCTGATGAGGCTCGGGGTCTTCGTAGCTCTAATCGAGTCAGAGAGTTTAAACCCTACCCCCCGAATCCCCCGAATCTGTAGTTCACACCGACCAAGGCAGTGGCCGCAGTCGCTTTGGTACTGAAAACACAGGCGCCACCCGCACAGACGGGGTCAACTATAGTTCGATCACGCGAGCCAAAGTCATAGTAATTGCCTTCGATAAACACCGACCACTGCGGCGAGAATCGATATTCCCAGCCACCGCCAATCGTCCAGCCGGTTTTGGTAGTGGAAGCCGAGCCGGCAAAAACTGCGCCGGTGGCCGTATTGGTCAGAACTAAGTTTGCCTCAACACGACTCCAGACCGCGCCGCCCTGAAAATAGAGCAACGAGTTGGGTTGCCACGAATAGCCGATCCGACCCGTCAGGGCATCGAACCATCGCATACGCAATTCGGCCGCTCCAGTCGCGACTAGGGTTCCAGCTGCGTTTACGACGTTGAATGCCCGGTCTCTGCTGTTGGTTGTCCCATCGAACATGTTGCGGAAGCCGAACACCCAGCCGCCGGCAAATTGATAATCGCACCCGATCTGGCCGCCGCCGACAAAGGAGGCGTTATTAGTACTCTGTTCGGCTGAACCACCAAATGGACCCTCAACCCTGAAGCGGCCCCATGCTCCGCCAAGGTTGGCGCCGATGTAGCATCCGGTCCAGGTCAACGGAGGCGGTGGCGGTGGTACGTAGGCCGGAGCCTTCCGCGGAAGGTCAGCTGCCCATGCTTGACTTGCAGCCAGACCAATGGCGGCAGCAAGCAGCGTCAATGAAGATTTTCGCATGACAATTCCCCTTACTAATTTCCAGAGCCAGATGCGGTCCGGACGACCCATGGCAGATTCTTAATACGCGGGCCTTACCAAGGCTCCACAAAATCACATCTCTTCACAACTTCTCGCCATCCTGTGTTTGAAATGCAACAAAACGATTATCATCGTACCGAAAGTTTGGAACACGACGCCGCCGATGCCATACCCGCTTACCACCGACGAGTTCCCTCGATCATGTTTCGAGGGCGCAGGCTCGAGCGTTTGGAAATTTGGCTGAAGTTATCTGCCCTCCTTGCCGACGCCTTCGCTCGTGTCATCGCGCTCCGCCAAGTTTCAGAAGCGGACATCGCGCGTGCCTTCCGATCGATAAAGGACTGTCGGCGTCATGTCCGTTTTCCGTTCGGCGTCGATCATGAAATCGCGCGTAATCGGCACCGCGTCACGCCTGGTCGAAAGCAGTAATTGAAACACCATGTGCGAACCGTGAAGGAATTCGAGCTCGACGGCAGCGAGATAGAATTCCCACATCCGGCAGAACCTTTCATCGCAGATCGCCGCCGCCTGGGCTCGATTTTTGGCGAAGCGCTCACGCCAATGCTTGACCGTGTAATGGTAATGTAGCCGCAGCACTTCCATATCGTTGCACCACAGGCCGCAGCGCTCGGTGGCAGCAAAAGTTTCCGACAGCGCGGGCACATACCCGCCGGGAAAGATGTATTTGCGGATGAATGGGCCGGTTGTGCCGGGCGGCGACATCCGGCCGATGCAATGAATGAAGGCATAGCCGTCAGGCGTCAGCAGCTGGCGGACCTTTGCGAAATATTCGTCGAAATGCTGCGCACCGACATGTTCCATCATGCCAACCGAGACAACGCGGTCGAACTGACCGGTGAACTGCCGATAGTCCAACTCACGAAACTCAACACGGTCGGAAACACCGGCAGCCTCGGCATTGGCGCGCGCGATCTTGATCTGCTCGGGCGAAACGTTGACCGCAGTGACACGGGCGCCCGTTTCGCGCGCCAGATGAATGGCGAAGCCTCCCCAGCCGGAACCGATCTCGGCGACGGTCATGCCGGGCTTTAATTGCAATTTGCTGGTGGCGTGGATCAGCTTGTTTTGTTGTGCCTGCTCAAGCGTATCGCGCTCGGGATCGCGAAAATAAGCGCAGGAATATTGCAGCTGATCGTCGAGGAACAGGCGATAGAGTTCGATCGGGACGTCGTAATGGTGGCGGGCATGAGCGGCGGCAAGCCCAATCGGGTTGGACTGATGCCAGCGACGCAGACTGCGCCACGTCCGCCGCATCAGCTTCTGTGAGCCGTACGAATAAAGCGCGGCGCGATTGACCGAGAACAGCAGAAGAAAGTCGTGGATTTGAGCGCCATCCTCAAGAGTCAGCGTGCCGTCCATGTAGGCTTCGGCTGTATGGAGCTCCGGATTGATGAACAACTTGGTGTAAAGCTTGCGATCGCGCAGGTGAATGCCGACGTCTGGTCCGGGCAGAAGACCGCCGAAAACATGCACCTTGCCGTCGGCGTCGCGGACTCGCAGCTTGCCCTTGCGGATGAAGCGCCGAAGCAGATTGGACAATAGACGCACGTGGGAGTCCTCCGCAGCCGTCCCATCTCCATAGCAATGAATTGGGAAGGGATCACGTGGCGCCGGAAGAAGCAGCGCTGGTTACCTCACGGAATCGATCGTCTTGCCCTATATCCGTGCGATGGCCGCGGCAAATCTGCCCGTCTCTCTATAACAGAGGACTGCCCGGACGGCCTTTGGCTTTCCGGGACTCCCGCCGTCTGCTATCGTTTGCGACATCCCGACATGTCGGAAGGAGAAAATACAGTTATGGCGAGTGCCGCTGAGGATATTGTCGAAATGATTACGGGCAGAATCAGCCCCACCAGCGGTGCGCTTCAACTGTCGGAACCGCTCGACAAACTGGGACTGGACTCCTTGCAGGTGGTCGAATTGATTTTTGATATCGAGGAGAAATTCGACATAAACCTTCCAGTCAACGCGAATTTGGATATTGAAAGCAAGACAGTCGGGGATCTCATTCAAGCGGTGGACCAGCTCGTTGCCGCTAAAGCGAAGCCGAATTGAACCGCGTTGTTATTACCGGTCTCGGCGTCGTCTCATCCGTTGGACAATCGACGCAGGACTATTGGGCCTCCCTGATTGCGGGGCGTTCAACTTTCGCGCCGCCGACGCTCGGAACCGCCGCACAGGCCACCAGCAAGCTCGTCGGCGAAGTCAAAGATTTTGAGCCGACGGCCCATTTTGAGTCATCGCAGCTCTCGCTGCTCGACCGGGTTTCCCAATTCGCCATCGTTGCCGCGCGACAGGCTGTGAGCCAATCAGGCCTCGGGTTGCGCGGCGAAATTGCCGAGCGAACCGCCGCGATCATCGGAACCGGATCGGGCGGACATACGACTGTCGATGACAGCTTCCACCGGCTCTATGCGGGCGGCGCCGCGCGCCTGCATCCCCTGACCATTCCCAAGGCCATGATCAGCGCGCCCGCCAGCCAGGTGTCGATGGACTGCGGCATCAAAGGTCCGGTTTTTTCGGTTTCCTCCGCCTGCGCATCGGCAACGCATGCCATTGGCCAGGCCTTCCATATGGTGCGAAACGGCAGTGCGATCTGTGCCGTGACCGGCGGCACCGAGGCGAGCATCACCTTCGGCGCCATGAAGGGTTGGGAAGCCATGCGGATCATGTCGACCGACACCTGCCGGCCTTTCTCGAAAGACCGGAAGGGAATGTTGATCGGCGAAGGCGCTGCCGTGGTGGTGCTTGAGGCCCTGGATCACGCGCGCAGCCGCGGCGCGGACATCCTGGCCGAGATTGCCGGATTTGGAATGAGCGCAGACTCGAAGGATCTGACCGCCCCCGACCCGGATGGAATGGCGCGGGCCATGACCGCGGCGTTGGCGGATGCGGCCCTGTCTCCGGACATGATTGACTATGTCAATGCGCACGGAACGGGCACGACCGCCAACGATCATGCCGAAACGCTCGCCTTGCATCGGAGTTTCGGGGCCCATGCGCGGCAACTTGCAATTTCGTCCACGAAATCCGTTGTCGGTCACACGCTTGGCGCCGCGGGCGCGCTGGAATTTGTCGCCGCCATCATGGCGATTCGCGATGGCATCGCACCGCCGACCATGAATTACCTCGGGGCGGACCCTGGCTGCGATCTCGACTACGTTCCGAATGAAGCGCGGCGCATGCCCCTGCACGCGATCTTGAACAATTCCTTCGCATTTGGCGGATTGAACGCTGTTTTAGCGGCGCGGCAATTTTCTGGGTGATTTGGCGTGACAGCCGCTTGGCTTGGATAGGATCACTTACCCGGATATGAGTTTCAGCCACTCGTCCTCGGTGAGCACCTTTACACCGTGCTTCTTGGCCTCGGCGAGCTTCGAGCCCGCACCGGGCCCTGCGACGACATAATCGGTCTTCTTCGAGACCGAGCCGGCCGCCTTGGCGCCCAGGCGCTCGGCCTGGGCCTTGGCTTCCTCGCGTGTCATTTTTTCCAGCGAGCCAGTGAAGACCACGGTCTTGCCGGCGATCGCGCTGTCGGTCTTCGGCTTCTCGGCTTCGAGCACCTCGACCTGTTTCTTCAGCCGCTCGACAATGCCGCGATTGTGGCTCTCCGCGAAATAGGCCTTCACCGCGTCGATGACCGTATCGCCGATCTGATCGAGCGCATCCATCTCGGCAGCGGCTTCCGCGTCTCCTTTGGCAATCTTCAGACTGGCATCGTGGAACGCCTGCCACGACCCGTAGCCGCGGGCGAGTGCCAGCGCCGTCGTCTCTCCGACATGGCGGATGCCGAGCGCATAGATGAATCGATCGAGCGCAATCGTACGGCGCGCATCGATGGCATTGAACAGGTTGCGGACCGAGGTCTCGCCAAACCCTTCCTCGTCCTCAAGCCTGATCTTCTTGTTGCGCTGAGCAAGCGTGAAGATGTCGGCCGGCTCCCTGATCCATTCCTTCTCGAAGAACAGCTCGATCTGCTTTTCGCCCAGTCCCTCGATGTCGAAGGCCCGCCGCGAGCAAAACAGCTTCAGGTGCTCGATTTTCTGGAACGGACAGGCAAACTCACCGGTGCAGCGGGCGCGGGCGCCCTCCTCGCCAGTTGCGGTCTCTTCGCGCACCACCTCCGTGTGCAGATAGCACGGGCATTTCCTGGGAAATTTATAGGGCTTGGCGTCCTTCGGCCGCTTGTCGATCACCACGTCGACGATCTGCGGAATGACGTCGCCCGCGCGCTGGACGATCACAGTGTCGCCGATACGGATATCGCGGCCTTCGCGGAGAGTTTCGCCCCTGCCATCGACGCCTTTGATGTAGTCCTCGTTGTGCAGCGTCGCCATCGAGACCATAACGCCGCCGACACCCACCGGCTCAAGCTGCGCGGTCGGCGTAAGCACCCCGGTTCGGCCGACCGTGATCAGCACATCGCGCATCACCGTCGTCGCACGCTCGGCCGGAAATTTGTGCGCGACCGCCCAACGCGGCGTCCGCGAGACAAAGCCCAGCCGCTCCTGCCAGTCGATGCGGTCGATTTTGTAGACGACACCGTCAATGTCGTAATCGAGCTTGGCGCGGCCCTCCTCGATCTTGCGATGGAAGGCGATCAGTTCGTCGGTCGAGCGGCAGAGCCTGGTCAACGGATTGGTCTTGAAGCCGCAGGCCTCGAACCATTTGATCATGCCGGTCTGGGTGTCCGCCCGCATGTCGCTCATTTCTCCCCCGGCATAGGCGAAGAAGCCGAGCGGCCGCGACGCCGTGATCGCGGGGTCCTTCTGACGCAGCGAGCCCGCCGCAGAGTTACGCGGGTTTGCGAAAATCTGGCCGCCGGACGCCTTCTGCCGTTCGTTCAATTCAAGAAATGCGCCTTTGGTCATATAGATCTCGCCGCGCACCTCGCAGACTTTCGGCACGTTGCGGCCCTTGAGCTTCTGCGGCACGTCCTTGAGCGTACGGATGTTTGCGGTGACGTCTTCGCCTTCGGCGCCGTCGCCGCGTGTTGCGGCCGTCGTCAGCTCGCCACCCTCATAGCGCAGCGACATCGACAGGCCGTCGATCTTTGGCTCCGCGCTGAACGCGATCTTCTCGCTCTCGTCCAGTTTCAGAAAGCGGCGGATGCGGGCGACGAAGTCGACAACGTCCTCATCCGAGAAAGCGTTGTCGAGCGACAGCATCGGCAGCGCGTGGCGCACCTTCTTGAACTTGCCGCTGGGCGCGGCACCGACTTTCAAGGAAAGCGATTCAAGCGTGCGCAGATTGGGGAAACGTTCCTCGATGGCGTTGTAGCGCGCCCGCAACGCGTCGTATTCCGCATCGGCGATACTCGGCCGGTCGTCCTGATAGTAGCGCTTGTCGTGCTGGGCGATTTCAGCGGTCAGGCGCGCGTGCTCGGCCTTCGCCTGCTTTGCGGTGAGAAAATCGACGGGTGTTTTGTCGGGTTTGACCTTGGACATCGATACTCATCACAGCCCGGCTTCAGCTCGCTGCCTTGATCAACCGTTCGGCCGCGGCGCGCGCTTCGTTGGTGATCTCCGCGCCCGCCAGCATACGGGCGACCTCCTCGCGCCGGCGTTCCGCCGCGAGCTCAGTCACGCGGGTTGCAACGCGTTTGCCCTTCTCCAGCGTGTCCTTGGTGATGAGGTAGTGATGGTCGGCGCGTGCTGCCACCTGCGGCGCGTGCGTCACCGCCAGCACCTGGACACCGCGCGCGAGCCTGGCGAGCCGCATGCCGATGGCATCGGCGACCGCACCGCCCACGCCGGTATCAATTTCATCGAACACCAGGGTCGGCGCCGAGCCGCGGTCGGCCAGCACGACCTTCAGCGCGAGCAAAAAGCGCGCAAGCTCGCCGCCGGAGGCGACTTTCATCAGCGGCCCAGGTCGTGTTCCCGGGTTGGTCTGCACCCAGAATTCCACGCGGTCGATGCCGTTCGGCCCTGCGGCGGCCGGATCGGCGTCGAGCTGGGTCGAGAACTTCGCGCGATCGAGCTTGAGGGGCTTCAGCTCGGCGTTGACCGCCTTGTCGAGCCCCGACGCGGCCTTGCCGCGCGCTTTCGACAGCGCATCGGCGGCCTTGCGAAAGGCGGCGTCGGCCTCGCCGGCAGCTAATTCCAGCGCTTTGAGCCTGTCCTCACCCGCATCGATCAAGGCGATGTCGGCATTGTATTTGCGGGCGAGTTCGGCGAGCTCATCGACCGGGACATTGTATTTGCGCGCCGCTGCGCGCAGCGCGAACAGCCGCTCCTCGATGCGCTCGAGCTCGGCCGGGTCGAAATCTGCGGCGCGCAAGGCGGTTTCAAGCTGCGCGCGCGTCTCGTCCAGCGCGGTGAGCGCCGTGTCGAGCGCCTTCACCGTGGGTTCGATCAATCCGGGCGCCTGCGGCGCGCGTCGTTCAAGGCGCCTAATGACTCCCGAAAGCGCGGGCACGCTGGAATTCGTGCCGGCAATAACCTCATGGGCGTCGCGTAGATCCTCCGCGACCTTCTCGGCCTGCATCATGGTGGTTCGCCGCTCGGCGAGCGCAGTCTCCTCGCCGCTTTGCGGCGCAAGCTTGTTGAGCTCGTCGACGGCATGGCGCAGCCAGTCGCCCTCGCGCTTGGCGCGCTCGACCTCGGTGCGATGAGCCTCGGCCGCCTCGCGCGCGTCGCGCCGCGCCTGCCAGAGCGTTTCGACCTCTGAAGCCTGAATTTCCAGCCCGCCGAAAGCATCGAGCAATCGCCGGTGCGTGGCCGCATCAGTCAGCGCTCGCTCGTCGTGCTGGCCATGAATCTCGACCAACGCGCTGCCGAGCTGCTTGAGCACTTGCACACTGACCGGCTGGTCGTTGACGAATGCGCGCGTTCGCCCATCGAAGAGCTGCACGCGGCGGAGGATCAATTCATTCTCCGACGAAATGTCATTGGCCACGAGCAGTGCGCGAACGGGATGGCCTTGCGCGACGTCGAAGACGGCCGTCACCTGCCCCTGCTCGAGCCCTTGCCGCACCAGCGTCTGGTCGCCGCGGCCGCCCAGGGCCAGCGCGAAAGCATCGAGCAGGATCGATTTTCCGGCGCCGGTCTCGCCGGTGAGCGCGGCGAGGCCGTCGGCAAAATCGATGTCGAGCCGCTCGATCAGAACGATGTCGCGAATGGACAGTCGGGAGAGCATAGGAATTGGCCCTGCAGATTCGCCATCATTAAAGACGCGGAAGGCCGGCACAAGGCTTGTCCTTGGGCCGGCCCTACGCTGTGAATCCAGTCTGCCGGGCGCTAACCCACGATGCCCTTGAAGGCCTTGCTGATCCAGGAGCCCTGGTTCTCCTTGGGCTCAACCCCGCCCGTTTTCACAAGAGCGTAGGCGTGCTTGTACCACTGGCTGTCAGGGAAATTGTGCCCAAGCACCGCTGCAGCCGTCTGTGCCTCGTCGACGATACCGAGCGCCATGTAGCTTTCGGTCAATCGCATGAGCGCTTCTTCGACGTGACGGGTGGTCTGGTACTTTGTGATGACCACTTTGAAACGATTGATGGCGCCGGTGTAGTCCTTCTTCTTCAAATAATAACGGCCGATGTCCATTTCCTTGCCGGCGAGCTGGTCGCGCGCGACTTCAATCTTCTGTTTCGAGCTGTTCGCATACTCGGTCGTCGGATATTTCCGGATGACCTCTTCGAGCGCGGCCAGCGCTCTTTCGGTGCGCGCCTGGTCGCGCGTGACGTCAGGAATTTCCTCGAAGTAGGACGAGGCGATCAAATATTGAGCATAGGCAGCGTCCGGACTGCCGGGATGCAGGGTGACGTACCTCTTCGCCGCATTCACGCAGTCATCATATTCGCCGGCCTGATAGTAGGCGTAGGCCGTCATGATCAGCGATTTGCGCGCCCACTCGGAATAAGGATGCTGGCGATCGACTTCCTCGAACTTCTTGACCGCGTCTCTGGCGTCCTTCTTCGCGTTGAGAAGATAGAGGCCCTCGTTGTAGAGCCGGTCGGCCGGCTCGTCAGGCGGTGTATCGTCCTTTTTGGAGAACATGTCGAAGCTGCTGCACGCGCCGAGGCTCGCGGCCACCGCCGCGACAGCCAGCACGCGCGCGAGGCGTGACCAGCCTGCCAATTTTGGCGGCGTGGTCATGTCTGAGGTGCCCTGAGGCACGACGTGCTTGGCCATAAGCGTTTCGAACACGGACCCATCTACGCGAACGTGTCGCTTCCCCCGCTAGCCCGGTTTTCCAACGGCGGTTATCCGCGCCGGTCTATCTGAAAACACAGGCTCTCGCCATGCGACTAAGCCGACATTCGGCCCGGATTAAGGCGAAGGTTAAGGCCAAAACGCCTGATTTTCAGGACACTTCTGGCCCATATGCCGGTGCCACAAGACCGGTCACAAGATTGGCCCTGCCACGGACGCGGCGTACCGGCTCGGCTGCTTCCACAACACGCCAAGCGGTCCGGTCGGCCATCAGTGCCGACAGTACGGCGTGATTGAGCTTGTGGCCACCGCAAACGGTCTTGTAGGCGGCAAGAAGCGGCTGACCGGCAAGCGCCAGGTCACCGATCGCATCCAGCACCTTGTGCCGCACGAACTCGTCGGCAAAGCGCAGGCCTTCCGGATTGAGCACGCGGTCTTCGCTGACGACCAGCGTGTTCTCGAACGATGCGCCTAGGGCGTAGCCTGCGCTCCACAGCTTTGAAACGTCGCGCATGAAGCCGAATGTTCTTGCGCGCGCGATCTCGTGGCGGAATGTGTCGGGCTCGATGTCGAGCGAAAGCGCCTGCTGGCCGATCAGCGGGTGATCGAAATCGATTTCGGCCTCCACGCGGAAGCCATGCTGATACGGGCGCAATTCGCCGTAGGCACCGTCCTTGGACACCGAAACCGGCTTGATGACCTCGATGTAGCGGCGCGGCAGCGCCCGCGCTGTCAGGCCTGCCTGGTCAATCGCGTCGACGAAGGCGGCTGCGCTGCCATCCATGATCGGAACTTCCGGCCCGTCGATTTCGACAACGACGTTGTCGACGTAAAGGCCGCGCAACGCTGCCAGCAGATGCTCTGCTGTCGAGCAAAGCGGGCCTTCGGCATCGCCAAGCACCGTGGCGAATTCGGTGGCCGTAACGGCGCGCACGTCGGCGCGGATTTCACGCTCGATGGAGCCGTCGGTAGCGATGCGCTGGAAAACGATGCCGGCGTCGTCGTCGGCCGGATGAAGCGTAAGGGTAACCGGGAGGCCGGAATGAACGCCGATGCCTGAAACGGCAACCGGGTGGCGTAGCGTTGTCTGCTTGGCGCCCTTCATCTACCCAACTTCCGCCGGCTCACGCAGCCTGCGGCCCCATCCCCAAGGCCCTCGCGGGGCCATATTTCTGCCTTCGTCGCAACCGCCTTTAAGCTTAGGCGGCGTCCCCCAGAGACTCGAAAAGTCCCTGTCGCCGCTGAAACTTAGGCTATCGATGGGGGGCCTCCAACTCACGCTTTCTTACCGTCTGTTACTCTTTTTTGCCGCAATTTCGGCCCGCGGGGCGGTGACCGGCCCTGAATTTTCCGGGCCATAGAGCGATTAAGCCAGCGGTCATTCTCTCCCGGCCCACTTCCCACCGCTCGGGACCGTCGAAAACATACGTCTACTCAAGCTGTTAGCCTGAGCCCGTAATAAGGCAGCGGCCCCGCCCTGGAAACCAGAGCGGGGCCGCTGGGGTCAGTCTTACCGTCAGTTGGCCTGGCGGCGGAGGAAGGCCGGGATATCGAGCTGGTCGTCCTCGCCGGAATTATGCACAGGCGCGTTACGGCCGTGCGGATCGAGACCGTGCGGCGCGGCCCGGCGTGCGTATTCCGAGACCGGCTCAGGCGGACGGCCTTCAGGATGGCGGGCGCTAGGACGCTGCGGCGGACGCTCATATTGCGGCACTGGCCGCGCCTGCCGCGGCATGGGCGCCGCAGGTGGTGGTTCGTTGTCCGCCCGGCGACCGAGACCAACCGAAGCCAAGCGCTGCATCAGCGACATGCGACGCTTCTCGGGATGATCGTCGGTGATCTCGCCGCGTTGTGCCCGGATTTCGTTTTGCGCGGGCAACGGCAGCTCGTCGATGCGCGGCATACGTGGTGTGCGCGCGGTGCGCTCCGGAGCCGGCGGGATGTACGCCGCCGGCATATGCGGCTCGGGCTGTGCTTCGGCCTGCGCCGGCTCGAACAAAGACGGCTTCATCGGCATTGGCCGGATCGACACATCTTCAATCGCAGTCGGCGGAAGGATGGCGGCTGCGACCGCGGCATGCGCGGCGGACTCAACGGACGGCGCGGCGTGCGCCGTCATCGCGGTCCGCTCGATGCGGTCGGCGATGCGCCGGCTGTCGTGGCGAATCTTGCCTGCGAGCTCCTTGAGCGCGCTTTCCGCGGGCTGGGACTGGCGCATGTGACCGGTATTGTCGATGCCGGTCGCCACCACAGAGACACGGATGAT
>Ga0247790_10000449_pt1 | contig 11323 bp, 11 predicted proteins | sample UWRJS171409R4_FD_179913 | JGI IMG/M metagenome (GOLD analysis project Ga0247790, IMG submission 179913) | Soil microbial communities from Arlington Agricultural Research Station in Wisconsin, United States - UWRJ-S171-409R-4 | ecosystem: Environmental > Terrestrial > Soil > Agricultural land... | reverse complement strand
TCGCGGCGACCGGCCGGCTCTCGACGACGAGCCCCAACCTGCAGGCGATCCCGATCCGCACCGAGCTCGGACGCGAGATCCGCTCGGCGTTCGTCACCGAGCCCGGCCAGAAGCTCCTCTCCGCCGACTACTCGCAGGTCGAGCTGCGAATCCTCGCCCACGTGTCGGGCGAGCCGAAGCTGCGCGAGGCCTTCGAGGCCGGCGAGGACATCCACGCGGCCACGGCGGCCGAGGTGCTCGGCAAGGAGCGCGCGGCACTCACGAAGGACGAGCGCAACGTCGCCAAGATGGTCAACTTCGGGATCATCTACGGCATCTCGTCGTTCGGCCTCTCGGAGAACCTCGAGATCTCACGGGAGGACGCGCAGGCCTACATCGACGCCTACCTCGCCCGCTTCCCGCATGTGCAGGACTTCATCCAGCGGACGATCGAGCAGGCGACCCGTGACGGCTACGTGACGACGCTCCTCGGCCGGCGCCGGCCGGTGCCCGAGATCCGCGCCTCCAACCGCCAGACGCGTTCGCTCGGCGAGCGGCTCGCGGTCAACTCCGTGATGCAGGGCACCGCGGCCGACATCATCAAGAAGGCGATGGTCGCGATCCACCGCCGCCTGCGCGATGAGGGCCGTGCGGCGCGCCTCGTGCTGCAGGTCCATGACGAACTCCTCCTCGAAGTGCCCGAGGCCGAGGTGTCGGCGGCGAGGGAGCTGGTACGGGCCGAGATGTGCGATGCGTATCCGCTCGACCCGCCGCTCGACGTCGACATCGGCGTCGGCGACGACTGGAACGACGCCAAACGCTGAAAGTCCGGCCGGCTTCTAAACGGTGAAAGTCCGGCCGGCTTCGCCGGCCACGATGACTTTCACCGTGAGTGACATCGATGCACGCCGTTGCGGCCGTGACGGGCAAAGCCCGCCACGGCGTCGACCCCTGACACTCGTGCCGCGCTAACGCGGCACCGGGCGCAGTGCGTCGACGAGACGGAGGACACCCGCCCGTGTCAGCCCGGACGACGCCGCGAAGGGACCGGACGGGGAGGCGAGCACGAGTACGCCGTTGCGGGTTAACGCCGCCCACTGCACCGTGGCTCCCGCTACCGGCGTGTCGACCTGTCCTCCGTAGTCGCGTCCACTCTCCAGAACGACGTGACCCGGCCGTGGCCCCTCTCGGTACCAGCTCGGGTGCCTTGCGCCGTACTCCTGCAGGAGGATGCCGCCGTAGTCGTAGCGCACGAACGGCGCCGTGCTCAGCTGGACCCCGGACGTCCCCTTGAGGATCTCCACTCCGAGCGCGATCGACCGAAGAGGCTGGCCCTCGAACACCCGGCCGAGCCAGAGCGGCGTGCGGCGCAAGACGCGTCGCGTGCGAGCCTCGAGCAACCCTCGTTCCGGTGAGACGGCCGCTTTGGTCGCGCTTGACAGTTTGGGGAATCCATCCTCGACTCCGCCGTCCGGCACGGTGAACGAGAAGCGGTTGGCAGGCAGGCTTCTCAACCGCATCTTGATCCAGGACTCCGCGGCGACTTCTCCGTCTTCGAGGTACCTGTACGCGATCGGCTCATGCGTTCGTACGTCGATCCCCACCCGCTCACCAAAGCCAGGTGCTGGCGCGAAGCCCTTGGGATAGGGCTTGCCGGCCCAGATGACGTTTCGGCCGTGGAAGCGGTAGGTCCCGGGATCGCGCACGTAGTTCTGCGAGTCGATCGGCGAGTTGAAGGCGAACGAAAAACCGAGCGCGCACGACCCGTAGCGCGTCCGGTTGCAGGGCACGACTTGGTCCGACCGCGTCCGGCCGTCCTGCCGGACAACTACCCGCGCCAGTCCGCCGCGCGGGTCGAACCAGAGCTCCGAGGTCGTCCTCGTCGGGCGCTCCCGGCCGGTTGCGAGGTCGACCGTGTTCAGGCGCAGCAAGCCGTGCGTCCCGATCACCTGGTGCTCGACCGGGCCGCGTGCCTGTATGAGCTGGAAGCCGGGCGGCGCTGCGCCGTTCGTGGGCGAGCCGTTCGTGAGCGCGATGGCTCCCCAAGCGGCTGCGCCTATCAGCACCGCGAGTAGCGCCGCTGCCGCGTAGGAGAGTCGCCGGAGACGGGTGCGCCGGCGCGCCTCCTCGATCAGCGCCTCGAGGTCGTTTGGTACCTGGAGGTCGTCCTGGCGAAGAGGCTTGGGCGGAGCGATCACCGAGGTCATATGAAGCTATCTTGACTAGCACCATGCGCGACGTCAAACGCCGCGGAGGAGACGGCTAGTCGACTGTCACGCTGCGACCGCGACGCGCGTGCCGGAGCGCTTTGCTTCGTACATCGCCTCGTCGGCGATCTGCAGCAGCTCCTCGGGCTGTCGGCCGCCGGCGCTTGGCGCGATGCCGAAGCTCGCGCTGAGCGTGCGCACGAGCGGGTCGAAGTTCGCCTCGACGGCGCCCACGATCCGCGCCACGACCTCACGCGCTTCCAGCTCGCCGGCGCCGCGCAGGAGGAGCGCGAACTCGTCGCCGCCCACGCGGAAGGCGTCGTCGCCGCTGCGCACCAACTCGACGAGCAGCGTCGCCACCTGCGCCAGCACGCGGTCGCCTGCCGCGTGGCCGTGGCCGTCGTTCACGTCCTTGAAGTTGTCGAGATCGAGGAAGACCAGCGCGAGCGGCTCGTCCTCGGTCGCGGCTGCGGTCAGCTCACGCAGCAGGGCGCGGCGGTTGAGCAGCCGCGTCAGCGGGTCGTGGTCGGCGAGGAAGCGAGTCTCCTCGAGCTGCGTCGCCACCGCCAGCGCCTCCATCGCGTGGTTGGCAAAGATCCGCAGCGCCTGGAGGACGTGCTCGCTCGGGAGCAGACGCGAGTGCGGCTCGTCTGCCCAGAGAACGCCGCGCACGTCGCCCTCCGCGTCGCGCAGGGGGACGACGAGCCAGTGATGGTCCCAGGCCTGAGGCCCGCGTCCGTTCATCACGGAGCGGTAGATGACCTGGCTGGCGCCGACGCGCTTCGCGGCCTCGGTCCGCGGGACGAGGTAGCAGCCCGCGATGTCGAACTCGGGCTCGAAGAGCCGCGAGATGCGGTCGAGGTGCAGCGTGCCGCTCGCCTCGACCTCCTCGGCGCTGAAGCCGGCGGCCGCGGCGGGTTGCAGCGTGCCGCTCCCCGGCTCGACGAGCTGGATCAGGACCTTGTCGAACTCGAGCGCGTCCGAGATCGCCTCGCAGACAGAGGTCAGCATCGCCTCCGTCGAGATCGTCTGGGGCAGCTGCGACGTCACGTGCAGCAGCTGCTCGAGCCCGAGCTGGTGGCGCTGTGAGCGGGCGCGCTCCTGCGCCGCCTCCAGTGCGAGCGCCGCGTGCGAGGCGAGGGCGGCTGCGACCGCGAGCTGCTCGTCGTCGGGCCGCCGCCCGTCGACGGGGTCGCCGAAGGACATGATCCCGACGATCTGGCCGTCGGAGTGCTCGAGCGGGACGAACAGCTCGTCGTTCGGGTGCCAGCCCTCGGGCCCGGCGACCGCCGGCTCTCCGGCCGGGACGAAGCGCTTGCCGACGTCCTGTGACCAGTCGAACGCGTCGTTCGGGATGAAGTACACGCCCGCGCGCGCGAACCGCTCGTCCAGAAGCGGCGTCCAGCTGCTCCACTCGTAGACCGAGCCGAGCAGCGCATCGCGAACCGGGTCATTGCCGTGGACGGTCGCGACGTAGAAGTCGTCCCACTCGGGCCGGTAGACGTTGAGCACGACCGTCTGGAAACCCAGGGTCTCGCCCACGACGCGCGCGATCGCGTCGAGGACGGAGTCGACGTCGGCCCCGCTGCGCACCGCCTTCGCGATCTCCAGCAGGGAGCGCAGGGAGGACGCGAAGTCGCGCGCGGCGACGCCCGCGCCCCGCGGGCGCGGCTCGTTTTCGGAGAGGTGGGTGTTTGTCATGGCCGCAGTGCCGTTAGAGACACAGCATCGAATTTCCGGCCGTTACCCACATCACCCGACCGAGGGACGCGCGGTTTCGCCCATTAGGGCGGGAACCCAGAGCGGAAGCGGTACGCGGCTATACTGAGCGACTTCTCGATGGCGAGTGAGACCGTGAACAGAGAGGGCACGCAGCTCGACGACGCCTCCGTCTGGACGACGACGGAGGACGGCGAGCGCATCCCGAACTACGAAGCAACCTTCCCGACGATCAACGAGGGTGAGGTCGTCCACGGCACCGTGGTCCGCGTCGACAAGGACGAGGTGCTGGTCGACATCGGTTACAAGTCGGAGGGCGTGATCCCGGTAGCCGAGCTCTCCATCAGGCGCTCGGTGAACCCGGCGGACGAGGTGAGCCTCGGCGACGAGATCGACGCGCTCGTGCTGACGAAGGAAGACGCCGAGGGCCGGCTGATCCTGTCGAAGAAGCGCGCGCGCTTCGAGATGGCCTGGAAGGCGATCGAGCGGGCGGCCGAGTCCGAGGAGCCGGTCGACGGCAAGGTGATCGAAGTCGTGAAGGGCGGGCTGATCCTCGACCTCGGCGTTCGCGGCTTCCTGCCGGCTTCGCTGGTCGACATCCGCCGCGTGCAGGACCTCGACGAGTTCCTCGGCCAGGAGCTGCGGGCGAAGGTGATCGAGCTCAACCGGTCGCGCAACAACGTCGTCCTTTCGCGCCGCGCGGTTCTGGAGGACGAGCGCAAGGAAATGCGGCAGGCGATCCTCGACCGGCTCAATCCCGGCGACGTCGTCGACGGGCAGATCTCGAACATCGTCGACTTCGGCGCCTTCGTGGACCTCGACGGCATGGACGGCCTGATCCACATCTCCGAGCTGTCGTGGTCGCACGTCAACCACCCCTCCGAGGTGCTCGAGATCGGCCAGGACGTGAAGGTGAAGGTGCTCGACATCGACCGCGAGCGCCAGCGCATCTCGCTGGGCCTGAAGCAGACCCAGTCCGATCCGTGGCAGCAGGTGCTCGAGACCTACCACGAGGGCGACGAGGTCGAGGGCAAGGTGACCAAGGTCGTCACGTTCGGCGCCTTCGTCGAGATCATGCCCGGCGTCGAGGGGCTTGTTCACATCTCCGAGCTCGCGCAGCACCACGTCGAGAACCCGCGCGAAGTGGTCTCGCAGGGTGATCTCGTGCGCGCGAAGATCATCGAGGTCGACGCCGAGCGGCGCCGCCTCTCGCTCTCGCTCAAGCGGGTCGAGGGCGGCGGCGTGCAGCAGCGCGTCGACGATGGGGAGGCGGTCGAGGGCACGCCGAATCTCGACCTCTCGGAAGAAGTGTTCCCGGAGTCGTCGGAGCCCGTCGCCGAGGTCGCGGAGGCCGAGGAGGCCGAGGAGCCTGAGGCTCCCGAGGCAGCCGTGGAGGCAGAGCCGGAGCCCGTCGCCGAGGCGGAGCCCGAGGCCGCTCCCGAGGAGCCCGTTGCCGAGGAGCCCGTCGCCGAGGCGGAGCCCGAGGCCGCTCCCGCTCCCGAGGAGCCTCTTGCCGAGGAGCCCGCGGTCGAGGAGCCCGAGCCCGCAGCCGAAGAACCCGCTGCCGAGGCCGAGCCGGCCGCCGAGGCCGAGCGCCCCGCCGAAGCGCCCGAGTAACTTGGCCCGCCCGATCGCCGTCGCCATCACCGGCGGCATCGGAGCCGGGAAGAGCGAGGCGCTGGCTGCCTTTGCCCGTCACGGCGCGGCCACGATCTCCAGCGACGACATCGTCCACCGCCTGCTGCACGAGGACGACGAGGTGCACCACGCGGTGGTGGACCGCTTCGGCGACCGCGTGCTCGATCCGCGGGGCGAGATCGACCGCGGCACACTCGCCGACATCGTGTTCGCAGACCGCGAGGCGCTCGAGTGGCTGGAGGGGCTGCTGCACCCGCGAGTGGTGCAGGAATACATCGGCTGGCGCGAGCAGCTGGCGGAGCAGGACGACCCGCCGGCGGTCTGCGCGACGGAGGTGCCGCTGCTCTACGAGGTCGGCGGGCAGGACCGATTCGACGCGGTCGTCGTGGTCACGGCGCCGCCGAACGTGCGGGGAGAGCGCACCGAGGTCGCGGTCGAGGAGCGCGAGCCGCGACTGCTGCCAGACTCGGTGAAAGTGGCCCAGGCCGACTTCGCCTACGTGAACGACGGCTCCCTCGAGAAGCTCGACGACTTCGTGCAGGCCGTCCTCCGGGAGCTCACGCGCTGAAGAAGCTCCTCGCGCTGCTGCTCGCGGGCGCCCTTCTCGGAGCCGCCTTCGCGTACGTGAATTCGTCCGAGCCCGCCTGGTACGTGCGGCTCCGCTACCCGCTGCACTACGAGTCGATCGTCCGTGCCCACGCGCACAACTACCGCCTCGACCCGGCACTGCTCGCCGGCGTGATCTACCAGGAGAGCAAGTTCCAGCCGCACGCGCGCTCGAGCTCCGGAGCGATCGGCCTCATGCAGCTGCTGCCCGACACGGCGAAGGGGATCGCCGTGCACACCGGCGGCTCGAAGTTCCGCGTTTCGGACCTGGACGACCCCGAGATCAACGTGCGCTACGGCTCGTGGTACCTGCGCCACCTGCTCGACAAGTACGGCGACGAGCAAACCGCGCTGGCCGCCTACAACGCCGGGCAGCAGAACGTCGACACCTGGCGCCGCGAGGGGAAAGGGATCGCGTTCGCAGAGACCCGCCACTACGTCTCCCGCGTGGAGCACCTGAAGACGCTCTATCGGCGTGGTTACGGGGATCAGCTCCACGCAGCGGGATGACTCCACCGATGACTCATAACTGACGCTTGACAGACACTGTCAGTGATGTCATAGTGACATCACGATGCAGCTACAGAGATTCGTCGACTCGCTCAAGGCCGACCTGACGGCGGTCGCGGAGCTGGGTGACGAGACGACGGCCGACGCGGCCGGACGCCTCGTCCTCACGCTCCAGGCTTCCGTCGGTCTGCGCCTCCTCGACGCGCTGTCGGAAGCGGCGCAAGAGCTGAACGACAAGCTTCCGTCCGGTCATGTCGAGGTGCGGCTGACCGGCCAGGACCCGGAGTTCGTGTACGTCGGCGACGAGCCCGAGGCGCCGGCGGCGACGGCCGACGAGGCCTTCACCGCGCGGATCACGCTCCGCCTGCCCGAAGGCCTCAAGGAGACCATCGAGAAGGCGGCGTCGCGCGAGGGCGTCTCCGTCAACACGTACATCGTCCGCGCGCTCGGACGCACGAGCACGTCGGCTCCGACACAACAGTCAGGCAACCGGCTCACGGGCTACGCCCGTGGCTAAGAGGGGAGGAACGATGGTGCGCTACTACCCGATCCCGATGGGTTACGTCGAGGTCCGCGTCGACAGGCGCCCGCAGCGCCCGCCGTACGTGCCCGCTGGGAGGCGCGGACGGTGAGGACCGAAACCTTCGAGACCCCGGGCGACGTTCGGCTCGAGATTCGGCTCGGCGCCGGCGAGGTCCGCGTCGACACCGCCGACGTGAAGGAGACGAAGGTCGTGCTCGAGCCGCTTCGCAACAACGACGCGAGCACGGCCGCCGTCGCCAACGCCCGGATCGAGCTACGCGAGCGTGGCGGCGGTCACGAGGTCGTCATCGATGCCCGCGACCGCGGTCGTGGGCTCTTCCGCAACGCGGAGGTTCTCGTCACCGTCAACTCGCCGCACGGCACGAGCGTCGAGTCCAAGACCGGTTCCGCAGACATCACCGGCCACGGCCGCTTCGGCGCGGTCGAGGTCGAGACCGGCTCGGGCGACGTCGAGTTCGACGAGATCGCCCGCGAGGTCCGCGTGAACGCGGCCAGCGGCGACGTGCAGATCGGCGAGATCGGCGGCGACGCCCGCCTGAACACCGCATCGGGCGACGTGCAGGTCCGTTCCATCGCCGGCGAGGCGAAGGTCAACACCGCTTCGGGTGATCTGATCATCCGCGAGGTCACCGGCGAGCTCTCTGCGAACTCGGCCTCCGGTGACATTCTCGTACGCGAGGCACGGGCCTCGGTCAGCCTCAACACGGCGTCGGGCGACCAGGAGATCGGCAAGGTCACCCAGGGCAGCGTCAGCCTCAAGTCCGCCTCCGGCGATCTCCAGATCGGCATCGCCGAGGGCTCGTCGCTCTTTGTGGACGCGCGCTCGCGCAGCGGCGAGGTCCGCTCCGAGCTCCCCGTCAGCGACGTTCCGCCCGAGAACGGCGGCCCCGCAGTCGAGCTCAGCGCCAACACGATGAGCGGCGACATCACGGTCGCGCGCGCGTGACCCAGACAGGCTCAACCCTCGCCGCGCCTTCGCCGCGGCGGCTTCGGCTTCCCGTCGTACTCGGCGACCGCGAGTTCCGCCGCTTCTGGTCCGGCGAGACGGTCTCCCTGTTCGGCGACCAGATCACGATGATCGCGCTCCCGCTCGTCGCAGTCCTCGCACTGGACGCCAGCCCGGCACAGATGGGCTACCTGGGGGCGGCGCTGTTGATCCCGAACCTGCTCTTCGCGCTTCACGCCGGCGCGTGGGTCGACCGGCACGGCCGCCGCAGGCACACCATGATCTTCACCGCCCTCGGACGCGCGGCGCTGATCGTGACCATCCCGCTCGCGTACTGGCTGGACCTCCTGACGTTCGGGCAGCTGTACGTCGTCAGCTTCCTGATCGGCACGCTGAGCCTGCTCTTCTACGTTTCGTACAGCACGCTCTTCGTCTCGCTCGTGCCGCGCGAGCGCTACCTCGAGGCCAACGCGCTTCTGAACGGCAGCCGGGCGTTCTCCTACGTCGGCGGACCGAGCGTCGGCGGGCTGCTCGTGCAGGTCTTTTCGGCTCCGGGCGCGCTTGTCGCGGATGCGCTCTCGTTCCTCGTCTCCGCGCTCACGATGAGCTCGATCTCACCCGTGGAGCCGCCCACCGAGCAGGCTGAGCGGGGGCACCTGAAGGCCGGCATGGCGTACCTCTGGCGGACGCCGCTCATTCGCTCTTCGCTGCTGGCGACGGCCACGATCAACTTCTTCAACTTCATGTTCTGGGCGCTGTTCTTCCTTTACGCGACCCGCACGCTCGACGTTGGGCCCGGCCTTCTCGGGCTCGTGCTGGGCGCTGCGTCGGTCGGCGGCTTGATCGGCTCGATGGTCACGGGACGGATCAGCCGCCGCATCGGCGTCGGGCCCGCTTTCGTCCTCGGTTGCGTCCTGTTCCCGGCGCCGCTGCTGCTCGTGCCGCTGGCCGGCGGGTCCGACTGGTCGATCCTCGCGCTGCTCTTCCTGTCCGAGTTCGGCTCGGGCTTCGGCGTGATGGTTCTCGACATCACCGCCGGCTCGATCAAGGCGGCGCTCGTGCCCGACCGGCTGCGCGCGCGCGTCTCCGGCGCGTACATGGTCGTCAACTACGGCGTCCGGCCGCTGGGCTCGCTCGCCGGGGGCGCGCTCGGGACGTGGATCGGGCTGCGGCCGACGCTCTGGATCGCGACGGTCGGCGCGCTGCTCGGCGTGCTCTGGCTCTTGCCCTCGCCGTACCTGCGCTTGCGGGAGCTGCCGGAGGCGGACCTATGACGGAGGAGCCGCGGTGAGCCGCACCGAGCTCCTGCGCGAGCGCTCGATTCTCGCGCTGCTGGTCGCCGAGGTCGTCTCGACCACGGGCGCCCAGATGACCTGGCTCGCGCTGCCGTGGTTCGTGCTGGTGACGAGCGGCTCGGCGACGCACGCGACGTTCGTCGTCGCTGCCGAGGTGATTGGCCTCGCGCTGCTCGGGCTCCCCGGCGGTCGTGTGCTCGGCCGGCTCGGAGCGCGCCGCACGATGATGCTCTGCGACGCATTGCGGGCGCCGCTCATGCTCGTGATCCCGGTGCTGCATTGGACCGTAGGCGTCTCGTTCCCGCTCCTGCTCACGGTCGCCTTCGCCCTAGGCTCGCTGGCCGCCCCCTACTTCGCCGCCCAGAAGGTGATCGTCCCGGAGCTGATCGGCGAGGACGAACAGCGGGTCACGGAGGCGAACGCGCTCTTCCAGGGCGCAAACCGCGTGACGATCCTCGTCGGGCCGGCGCTCGCGGGCCTGCTGATCGGACTGATGGGAGCGACCTCGGTGCTCGTGATCGACGCGGCGACATATCTCGTCTCGCTCTTCCTCGTCGCGGTCTTCGTGCCGCAGCGGCCGCCTGCGCCGCAGGAGGAAGAGCACCGCAGCGTCCGCGCAGGGCTTCGCTTCATTGCGCGTGACCGGCTGCTGCGGGTGTGGTGGCCGACCTTCGCGCTCGGAGACGCGGCCTGGACGGCGTTCTTCATCTCCGTCCCCGTGCTCGTGCTCGATCGGTTCGGCCACCACGCCTCCATCGCGGGCTTGCTGATCGCCTCCTTCGGGGTCGGCGCGGTGATCGGCAACGCGATCTCGTTCAAGTACCTGACCCGTCGGTTCGCCGGCCTCGCGGTGATCGCGACGTTCGCGATGTTCCAGGCCCTGCCGCTGTGGTTCCTGTGGCTGCCGCTCCCGGCAGTGGCTCTCGCGGGGCTGATCCTCGCGTCGGGCGTGGCGAACGGCCTCGTCAACCCGAGCCTCCACGCCATCACGACCCTTCGCGTCCCGGCGCCGTTGCGGCCGAACGTGTTGACCACCGCGATGGTCGGCTGGGCAGTCGTGAACCCGCTCGGGCTGTTCGTCACGGGGCCGGTGCTCGACGCCTTCGGCACGACGCCGGTGCTGATCGGCTTCGCAGCGGTGCAGACGGCGATGATGGCCGTGGTCGCCCTCTCGTCCACCCGCGAGCTCGGCCGGCAGCGGCTCGAGCCGGCGCCGGCCTAACTCACCTCGTTCGCCTTGCCGGTGAGCGCGGCGAAGCCGGCCTGCAGGAAGTCGTTCGCCGCCGCTGCGCCGAGCGACCACGTCAGCAGCCGGCCGAAGCGCGGAGCGACAACCTGGGTCGTGGCCAGGGCGGCCGCGACCCATGTGCCCCCGCAGCGCGAGCACGTGACGAGCTCGCCGATCGCCTGGCCGAGCCCTCCTTCGACGGGCTCCTCGCTCACGCCTTCGTGTGCGCGGCCGCGGACGAACGGCTCGCGGATGAAGCTCGTCACCTCGTCGTGCGAGAGCGTGTGCGCCGCCTTGAACGAGGCCGCACCGAGCACGACGAAGTCGAGCGCCGTGTGGCACTGCGGGTCGCGGTCGAGCGCCCGGGCGACCATTCCCGCAGCCGCGAGGCCGCCTGCGAAGACGCCCATGATCGCCGCGTACGCGCCATAGGGCGGGCGTTCGTAGGTCGAATCCATGACGGTACCCTTGGCCTCGTGCGGGAGTTCAAAACCTCGGATGCCTACCGACCGACTGGCGACCAGCCGCAGGCCATCGCGGAGCTCGCGGCGGGCCTACAGGCGGGCGAGCGCTACCAGACGCTGCTCGGCGCGACCGGGACCGGCAAGACGGCGACGATGGCCTGGATCGTCGAGCAGGTACAGAAGCCGAC
>Ga0247790_10000446_pt1 | contig 11411 bp, 7 predicted proteins | sample UWRJS171409R4_FD_179913 | JGI IMG/M metagenome (GOLD analysis project Ga0247790, IMG submission 179913) | Soil microbial communities from Arlington Agricultural Research Station in Wisconsin, United States - UWRJ-S171-409R-4 | ecosystem: Environmental > Terrestrial > Soil > Agricultural land... | reverse complement strand
TTTGAGGATGGCGTAGATGGCGACGACCATGTCGAGCGAGCGCTCGAGCAGCACGGCGATCGGCTGATCGCGCGCGGCGCCGGTGGCGAGCAGGTGATGCGCCAGCCGATTGCAGCGCTCGTCGAGCGCGCGATAGGTGAGCGCGTCCCCCTCGAACCGGACCGCGATCGCGTCGGGGGCACGGTCGACCTGGGCCTCGAATTGCTGGTGCACCCACCCCGGCGGATCGAGCACTCGCGCGGTGGCGTTCCACGCGTGCAGCACGCGGTGCCGCTCCGCGTCCTCGAGCAGCGGCAGGCGCGCGAGCGGCCGCCCCGGCTCCGCCACCACGGCGCGCAAGAGGCGCACGTACTGGCCCGCGAGCGCCTCGAGCAGCGCCCGGTCAAAGCGATCGACATCGTAGACAAAGCAGATCTCGAGTCTCGCCTCTGCCTCTGCCTCTGCCTTTGCCTCTGCCTTTGCCTCTGCCTTTGCCTCGTACACGTGGATCGCCAGGTCGACCTTGGCCGGCTCGGTCGGGAGCGTGATCGGCTCGCCGGTCAGGCCGTACAGCGGATCTCGCTGCCAGCCGAGGTCTTGATAGGCAATCATGACCTGGAGCAGCGGCGCGTCACTCTGCGCTCGCGGCAGCCCGCCGCCGAGCGACTCGAGGACCGCGTCCACCGGCGCCTGCTGGTGGGCGTACGCCGCGAGGGCGGTCCGCCGCTCGGCCTCGAGCAGGACCGAGAAGCTCTGCTCGCGCTCGACCCGCGTGCGCAGGATCAGGGTGTTCACGAAGCAGCCGATCACGCCCCGGAAGACCACCGGGCCGCGGTCGGTCACCGGCGTCCCGATGCACAGGTCGTCCTGATCGCAAGAGCGGGCGAGCAGCGCGCGCAGCCCCGCCAGCAGCGCCATGAACGGGCTGGCCCGGTGCCGCCGCGCGAGCGCGCAGAGCCCCTGGAAGCTGTCGGCATCGAGCGCCACCGCCACCTTCGCGGCGACCCGCCGGTGCGCCGCGCTCGGCCCCGGCGCGCGCGCGCGGCGGCCGGGGAGCGCGCGCTCCGTCGGCGCCCCGGCGAGCTGGCCGCGCCAGTAGTCGAGCTGGCGCCGGGCCTGCGCGCTGCCCAGCCAGCGACGCTGCGCGATCGCGTGATCGACGTAGCGCGCAGTGACCGGCGGCAGCGCGGGGCGCTCGCCGCGCGCGAGCGCGCCGTAGAGCTGCCACAGCTCGCGCCAGAGCAGCGTCACCGACGAGCCATCGGAGACGATGTGATGCATGCAGGCGAGCAGCGCGTGGTCGTCGTCGCCGAGGCGCAAGAGCTCTGCGCGGAGCAGCGGCCCATTCGCCAGATCGAACGGCGCGCGCGCGTCGGCCTCGGCCCGCCGCAGGAGCTCGGCTTCGCGCACGGGCGCGTCGAGCCCGCGCAGATCGAGCACGGGCAGCTCCCAGCCAGCGGCCGGCTCGACGCGTCGCACCGGCCGGCCCGCCGGGGCCGGGAAGCTCGCACGCAGAAGCTCGTGCCGCGCCACGAGCGCCGCGAAGGCGTCGCGCAGCGACCGGGCATCGAGCCGCCCACGCAGCCGGTGCGCGAGGGGGATGTGGTAGGCGGGGCTGTCTGGATCGCGCTGATGGAGCAGCCACATCCGCTCCTCGGCGGGCGACAAGGTCCGCTCGTCCGCCGGAGCGTCTTTCTTCGACGGTGCCGAGAGTGTCGAGAGTGAATGAGGGAGGCCGGACCGCCGCTGCACGGGTCGACAGCAGGATAGTCGGGCCGCGCCCCGCGCGTCCCTGCGCATCCATGCGCGATCGATCGGCCTTTCTGCTAGTGTGCAGCTCCGTCGGCGCCACGGAGCTCTCGCCATCATGGGTGCTGCGTTCTCGATCGTCATCCCGACTCGCGAGGCCGGGCCGCGGCTCGCGCAGCTCGTGCGCGCCCTGGCGCGCCTCGAGCGGCCCACCGGCGGGCTCGAGATCGTGATCGTCGATGATGGCTCGACGCCCGCGATCGAAGCGCTTATCGCGTCCATCGCGCCCATCGCGCCGCACGCAGGCGAGCTTTCCGTGCGCGTCCTGCCGCAGCGCGGCGCGACCGGCGCGTCGCGCTGCCGCGAGCTCGGCTGGCGCGCCGCCTCCGGCGACGTGGTGGTGTTCCTCGATCCGCACATGACGGTGGGCCCCGGCTGGCTCGCCGCCTACGAGCGCGCGCTGGCCGGCGGCGCGGATGTCGTGTCCGGCGCGCGCTGGTGGCTCGGCGGGCCGATCTTCGGAGCGATCGAGCGCGAGCTGGATCGCTGGTGCCGGCGCGAGCCGCAGGGCGTCCTCGTCGCGTTCGGCGCGCAGGCCGCCAACCTGGCGGTGCGCCGGCACATGCTCGAGCGCACGACCGGCTTCAATACCTGCCTGCGCCGGTTCGGTGATATCGAGCTCGGGATCCGGCTCTGGGAGCTGGGCGCGCGCTTCGCTTACAGCGCGGACGCCTGCGCCGTCGACGGCGCTCCCGGCGAGCAAGACGGCCGCTGGCTGGACGACGACGAGGCCCAGGCGATGTTCTGGCGCCACCCGTACGGCGATCTCCTGCGGCTGCACGTGTGGGCGCGGCGCTGCCAGGCGCTCGCTGCCCGCGGAGCTGGCGCCACAGGCGCCGCCGGCGCCGCTGCGAGCCTCGCGTGGCTCGACCAGCCGCTCGACACCGGCGAGCTGCACCGCGAGCTCGGCGCGTCCGGCCCTGGGCTCTACGACTGGACCGAGGACGCGCTGCTCGAGCACTTCGAGAAGGTCGACGGTCTCCGCCCGGCCGACGTGCGGGCCGATCTCGAGCGCGGCATTGCGCGCGGCTTCTATCACGAGGTCCGCGACGGCACGCGCTGCTTCCGGGTCGACCGGACCGACTTCTGGATGCGGGACACCACCACCTTCACGCAGCGCATCTACCAGAACGATCTGGCGCTGGCGCTCTATCAGCCCGATCCGGATCTCGAGCGGCCGGCGCTCCTCTCCGCTCGCGCCGAGGTCCGGGTCTCGCTCGATCGCGAGGCCTTGCACGCCGCCGGCATCGATCGATTGAACATCGCGCTGCCGATCTCGCGCAGCGGGCAGCGCGCGGTCGAGCTCCTCGGCGCGTCGACGCCCGCGCTCCTCGAGGCAGCCCGGAGCGGCCGCGGCATGCTGGTCGGGTTCCCCGTCGCCGAGGCCGTGGGGCAGGGCGGCTTACTGGCGCTCGACTTCGCCTTTCAGCTGCCATCGCCGCTGACCGGGAGTCGCGACGAGACGGATCCAGCGACGCACCTCAATGTCTCGCTCCCGCCGGACTACCGGGCCCGGGCCGAGCGCGTCCTCCAGGAGGTGAGCCCCGGCAGCGATCCATTCGAGATCGCCGGCGCGCTCTACGAGTGGGTCTTGGACAACCTGCTATTTGGGGTCCTGCCGCCGCAGTTTCCCTATTACCGTGCCCTCGAGTTTGGCGTCGGAAACTGCATCCAGCAGATCCGGCTCTACGTGGCGCTGTGCCGGCTCGCCGGCATCCCGGCGCGCGAGGTGTGCGGGGTCCTCTTGCACCCGGGCGGCGAGACCGAGGCCCAGATCACCAAGGAGGTCAAGGCGCGCGGCTATGGCCCCTTCGCTCACACCTGGTCCGAGATCTATATTTCGGAGCGCGGCTGGGTGCCAGTCGAGATTCAAGGCTTCGGCCGGCAGGGCCTCACCAGCGTGGCGATCCCCGATCCCGTGTTGCGCGCGGAGGTGTGGCGGGTGCTGTACCGCCGCTATCCGTTTGGCACCGTGCACCCGTTCCGGATCGTGACCGGGCCGCAGGCCAACCGGCTCCCGCTGTTGCGCCTGCCGGACGGCGTCGATCCCGACGCCGCGCAGCGCGCGCTGGAGGCGACGTTCCACCGCGTGACTTGCACGTTCACCCGCACCGACGCGCCTGCGGGTGCCGCGGGTGCCGCGGGCGCTGCGGACGCTGCGGGCGCTGCGGGCGCCGCGGGTGCCGCGGGTGCCGCGGATCTGGCCTCGCGGTGACCTTCGCCATGCGCCCAGCATTCAGCATTGTCATCGTCACCTCGGCCGGCGCGGCCGGGCCGCCGCAGCTGGCGCGGCTTCTGCCGGCGCTCGCCGCGCTCGAGCCGCCGAGCGGCGGGTTCGAGGTCATCACCGTGGGCGACGGCGCTGGCCTCGAGGCGCTCGCGCCGTTGCAGGCGGGCGCGCTCGCGCTCCGGCGCCTGCCTGATCCGGGCATCGGACGGGCGCGGTGCCGCGAGCTGGGCTGGCGCGCCGCGTCCGGCGACGTGATCGTGTTCCTCGATCCGGACATGATCGTCGGCCCGGGCTGGCTGCGCGCGTACGAGCGCGCGCTGGCCGACGGTGCCGACGTCGTCTCCGGCGCGCGCTGGTGGCTCCCGGGCGACGCGGCCGCGGGCGCGAGCGCGGCCGCCGACGAGCTGCGCGCGCGTGCGCAGCCGGGCGCGCACGGCGGACCTGCCTTCCGCGCGCTCGAGCGGCAGCTCGACAGCCTCTGCCGGCGCGCGCCGGCCAACGTGCTGGTCGCGTTCGCGGCGCAGGCCTCGAACCTGGCCGTGCGCCGGCGAGCGCTCGAGCAGACCTCCGGATTCAACGTCTGCCTGCGCCGCTTCGAGGATATCGAGCTCGGGATCCGGCTCTGGCAGACCGGCGCGCGCTTCGCCTGCAGCTCCGAGGCCTGGGCCGTTCGCTGCATCGGCGACGGCGCCGACGGCGCGTGGCTCGACGACGTCGAAGCACAGGCGCTGTTCTGGCGCCACCCGTACGGCGACCTGCTGCGCCTGCAGGTGTGGGCGCGCCGCTGCGAGGCCGGCGCCGCGGCCGCGGGCGCGGCCGCACCCGCGACGCTGGACTGGCTGGATCAGCCGTGGGACCCCGAGGAGCTGCGCCGCGAGCTCGGCGAGGCCGGGCCGGGCCCGCAGACCTGGGCCGAGGCCGACCTCGTCGCGCAGCTCGCCCAGAGCCAGCAAGTGCCAATCCCCCAGATGCAGGATCAGATCACGCGCGGCGTCGCGGCCGGCCTCTACCACGAGGTCCGTGACGGAGTCCGTTACTTCCAGCTCGATCGGCTCGAGGACTGGCTGCGAGACGCGACTCCCTATCTGCAGCGCAATTATCACAACGATCAGGTGCTGGTCATGTTCCGCGAGAATCCGGACGTCGGGACCCCGGCGACGCTCCTCGCCCGCGGGCAGCTCCAGATCTCGCTGGATCCGGACGCGCTGGCGCGTGCCGGCGTCGACCGGCTCAACATCCCGCTGCCCGTCGAGCGCTGCGGCCAGCGCGCCGTCGAGATCCTGTCGGCGTCGACGCCCGCGCTCCTCGCCGCCGCCCGCCAGGGCCGCGGCATGCTGGCCGGCTTTCCGGTGGCGGAGGCCGCGGCTGGCGGCGGCGGCGCCTTCTCGCTCGAGCTCCAGTTCCAGTTCCAGGTCAGCGCCCCGATGTCCGGGGGGCCCGACGACGTCGATCCCGCCACGCAGCTGCGCGCCGTCATGCCGCCCGAGTACCAGGCGCGGGCGCAGGCGATCGTGCGCTCGCTCGGCCCCGCCGCCGATCCGTTCGAGGCCGGCCGCGCGCTCTTCGAGTGGATCGAGGGCCACGTCATCTTCGGCGGACTGCCGCCCCAGCACCCGTATTATCGAGTGCTCGATTTCGGGGCCGGAATCTGTATCCAGCAGATTCGCCTGTTCGTGGCGATGTGCCGCGTGGCTCAGATCCCCGCGCGCGAGGTCTGCGGCGCCCTGTTCCCGCTGGGCGGCGAGGGCGAAGCGCAGGTGAGAAAGCAGGTCTGCACCCGCGGCTTCAGCCCGTTCGGCCACAGCTGGGCCGAGTACTTCGTGCCGGGCCGCGGCTGGGTGCCCGCCGAGCTGCGCGGGTTCGGCCGGCGTGGGTTCATCCCGCTGACCGTTCCCGATCCGGCGCTGCGGCGCGAGCTCCAGCGCGTCCTGTACGAGCGCTATCCGTTCGGCGCGCTGCACCCATATCGGGTCGTCTCCGGACCGCAGGCCAACCGGCTCGCGCCGTTCCAGCTCCCCGCCGGCGCCGATCCGGCCGCCGCCAAGCGCGCGCTCGATTCGCTCGTCTATGACGTGGTCTGTACGTTCACGCGCGGATCAGCCGCGTGAGCGGATCGAATCGATCGAATCGATCGAGTCAGAGAGAGTCATAGACCGCCTCGACGAGGGCGTACTGGCACAGCTCGCTCTCGCCCGGCGGGCGGACTCGATTCAAGACGTAGCCAAAGCCGATGCCCCGATCTGGATCGGCAAATGCGAACGAGCCGCCGTTGCCGCCGTGGCCGAACGCCCGCGGGCCGATGCGAGGCGGCAGGGTAGGCGGCAGCATGAACCCGAGCCCGAACGTGAACGGCACACCGAGCACGCAGTCGGTCCCCGTCGCCTGAACCTCGCAGGCGCGCGCCACCGTGTCTGGCTGGAGCAGCCGGATGCCGTCTACTTCCCCGATGCACGCCGCGTACAACCGGGCCAGCGCCCGCGCGCTGCTGATCCCGTTCGACGACGGCAGCTCCACCGCGTGCAGCGCCCGCGTGTTCCACGGCTCGTCGTAAGGAGCCAGCTCCGAGGCGCCGGCCCCAACCTTCCACAGCGGCGCGACGCGCGGCTCGAGCGCCTCGGGCAACCCGATGTACAGCTCGAGCCCGAGCGGCCCGGCGATCTCCCGGGCCAGGTACTGCCCGAGCGTGGTGCCCGTCACCCGTCGCACCACCTCGCCGAGCATCCAGCCGAACGTGCGCGCGTGATAGCCGTGCGCGCTGCCCGGCGGCCACGCTGGCGCCTGGGCCGCCAGCGCCTGGATCATCCGTTCGCCGGCGAGGAGCTGCGCGTCTCCCGAGAGGCCGGCATCGGTGATCACCTCGGGTAAGCCCGCCTGGTGCGAGAGCACCCAGCGCAGCGGGAGCGCGGCCTTGCCGCTGGCCGCGAACTCCGGCCAAGCGCGAGCCACCGGCGCGTCGGCCGCGAGCAGCCCCCGCTCGATCAGCTGATTGACGACGACGGAGGTGACGCCCTTCGTCGTGGAGAACACGAGCACCAGCGTGTCGTGCTGCCAGGGCCGGCCGGTGCTCGGATCGGCCAGCCCGCCCCACAGGTCGACGACGGGCCGGCCGTCTCGGTAGACGGTGCAGGCGGCGCCGAGCTCGCCCCGGCGCTCGAAGTTCTCTGCGAAGACCTCGGCCACCCGCGAAAAGCCCGAAGCCACGCTTCCATGGACCGGGGCCACGCGATCGACGTTACCATGGCGGCCGTCATGCTCGGCGACGACCTCGCCGGAGCCGCGCGCAACCCAGGCTCCAGGGACCGCATCGCCATCATCGATGGCGAGCGCGCCGTCCGCTATGCCGAGCTGTGGCAGATGATCGAGCGCGCGCAGGGCTGGCTCGCGCAGCGCCTACCCGCGGGCGCGCGCGTCGCCCTCGTGCTCGACAACTCGCTCGAGCTGGTCGTGGCGCTCTACGCCGCCGCCGGGGCCGGCCTGATCGCCGTCCCGGTGGACGCCGCGATCCACCCGCGCAACCTCGACTACGTGCTCGGCGACACCGAGCCCGCGGCGATCATGTCCACGCGGCGGCACTTCCAGCGCCTCGCGGATCTCCCGGCGCTGGCCGCGCGGCCTGATCTGCTGCGTGTCGAGGTCGGGGGCGGCACCGGTGCCGACGAGGGCGGCGGTGCTGCGGGCGGCGGCGTGATCGCGTTCGAGGAGCTCCTCGCCCACGCCGCGCCACCCGCGGCACCCGCGGCGCCCGCCGCGCCCGCCGCTGATCCCGAAGCGCCCGCGCTGATCTTCTACACGACCGGCACGACCGGGCTGCGCAAGGGCGCGCTCCTGCCGCACCGCGCGCTCACGGCGGCGACTCGCAACATCAATGCCTTCATGCAGCTCCCTGCTGGCGTCACCGAGCTCGTCTGCATGCCGCTCACGCACTCCTTCGGGCTGGCCCGGCTGCGCTGCGCCTTCGCGGCGCGCGGAACAATAGTGTTGGCCAGAGGGCTCACCCGGCCTCAGGCCGTGCTCGAGGCGATCACCCGGCACGGCGTCACGTCGATCGGGCTCGTGCCGGCCGCCTGCCGCATGCTGCTCGACCATTACCGCGCAGATCTGACCGCCATCGGCGGACAGATTCGCACCATCGAGATCGGGAGTGACTTCCTGGATCGCGATCACAAGGAGGCGCTCCGGCAGGTGTTCCCGCACGCGCGGATCTGCATGCACTACGGGCTCACCGAGGCGTCCCGCTCGAGCTTCCTCGAGCTTCGCGCCGAGGCCGCGCACGAAGACTCCATCGGCCGGCCGAGCCCGAACGTGGAGCTGGCGCTGCTCGATGATGCAGGCGCGCCGGTGGCGCCCGGCGCGCCCGGCGAGATCTGTGTCCGCGGCGAGACGGTGATGCTCGGCTACTGGCGAAACCCCGAGCTCACGACCGCGGCGCTGCGCGATGGCTGGCTGCGGACCGGCGATCTGGCGCGCGCCGACGCTGCCGGCTACCTCTATCTCATCGGCCGCAAGTCGGACGTGTTCAAGGTGGCCGGCTTCAGCGTCGCCCCGCGCGAGGTCGAGTCCGTCCTCGGCGGCCACCCGAAGGTCGCCGAGGTCGCCGTGGCGCTGTGCCCGACCGCGCGCGTGCCCGCCGGGGAGCTCACCGCGTTCGTCGTGCCGGCAGATCCGAGCGCTCCGCCCGGCGCGATGGAGCTGCGCAAGCTGTGCCGCGACGAGCTCGAGTCGTACAAGGTGCCGTCTCGCTACTTGCTCGTGCCGTCGCTGCCGCGCACGCCGTCGGGGAAGCTCCGCCGCGGCGAGCTCGCGCAGCTCGGCGCGGAGCCGTGCTGAGCTTCGGCAGCGTCGTTCACGCGGATCCCGGGCGGGTGACCAATGCCGTGCTGTCGGCGCTCGCCCGGACCGGCCGGCGCGCGATCCTCCAGCGCGGCTGGAGCGGGCTTGCCCAGCACGGCGGCGTCTCCGACCGCGTGCTTGTCCTCGATGAAGTCCCGCATGCGTGGCTGTTCCCGCGCGCGGCGTGCGTGGTCCACGCTTGCGGGGCCGGCACGACCGCCGCGACGCTGCGCGTCGGCGTGCCCGCAGTACCGATCTCTTGGAGCGAGCCGCCAGCCGCCAGCTGCTCGATGAACAGCCAAAAACTTGGTAGGGCTACGACTGCGTGAGGATGACGCTGATGAGTGTCGCGTGCGCGCGGTCGACCTGACCGCGCCGCGCTTACGCGCGCTCACCAGCTCGACGTCACCGCGTGGCACTGCCGCGCTCATCCTCTGCGTCTGTAGCGTCGGCGCTCGTTTGCTGAGCGTGCTCGTCAGCGGCAAGCTCCACTCATGAGGCAAGCAACGCTCCTGGTCCTGGTGATGAGCCTGGCCGGCTGCGTGGCTGATATCGGCGACGACGATCTGCCTGCCATCGCGCAATCCGACGAGACGGCGAGCACGGCTGCGCCGACGCACAACCCTGACAACTGCCAGACACGATCTGCCTCGAATGTTGTTACTACAACTACGACATCGTGGACGGGTGGAAGTGTCGGAAGTACAAGAAGGGCAGCAATAACTACAATAACTGCTGGGCTGAGGCCATCAACAGGCTTGCCGACTGCCAGGTCCATACTTGCGATCGGCATGGCCCAATCGTGACTTGGCAATGACGAGGTGGATTGCAGAGGAGCACGTTACCTGGGCGTTCCCCGACGGACAGCGCAGGAAAGGCCGCATCGCCATCGGCGAGCCAGAGCCCGCCCCCGGCGGCGAGACCGACTGTGCATATGCGCTCGATGGTCTCGAGTACGTGGCTGGCCCCCTCAAGGGCTCTGGGGCGATGCAGGCGCTCCGCCTCGCGCTCAGCTTCATCGGATGGAAGCTGCAAGCCTTCTTGGCCGCGGGCGGGCGGGTGCTGAACGAAGACGGCGAGGACGCCGGGATCGAGGCCATATTCGGGCCACTGCTGGCGGACAAGCTGCGGACCAGCGAGCCGGAGGAGCCGGACGAGCCGGACGAGCCGTAGCAGCGCGGCTACGGCTGGACGACCTTCGCCATCACCGCGCACTCGAACCCCGCCGCGGCCCACGTCACCGTGACCCTGTCGCTGGCGAGCCTGACCGTCTCGAGCAGTTCCACGCGCGCGATCGAGCCGGCGAGGGCGCTGTCGAGCGCAAGGTCCTGCGTCGCGCCCCTGACGCGGTGCTCAGCACCTTGCGATACACCACCAACCCATCGGCCAGCACGATCTTCAGCCGGCGGTGCCCCGGGACGTGGTCCAGGAGCTCGATGCGCGAGCCACGCAGGACCTCGGTCCTGGCCACGGGTGATCCAGGCCACCAGCGGGAGCGGATCTGCATGCCGAGCCCGAACGTGGAGCTGGCGCTGCTCGATGATGCCGGCGCGCCAGTGGCGATCGGCGCCGGGCGAGATCTGTGTCCGCGGAGAGACGGTGATGCTGGAAGCTCCGCCGCGGCGAGTTCGCGCAGCTCGGCGCAGAGCCCGCCAGCGCCGGGCCGGCCATGCCCGCCGGGCCATCCGATCGCTCAGGCTCAGGCTTCTGCCGCGGTGCCGGCACCGTCGCCGAGCCGCGCGAGATCCTCGGCGCTGGCCTCGGCGGCGATCGCGCTGGCGAAGCCGCTGATCGTCGGATCCTGGAAGAACAGCGCGACCAGCGGGGCCTCGAAGGGGAGCCGCTGGCCCACCCTGTCGGTGAGCTCCATGCCTTGCATGGAGTCGCCGCCCAGCTCGAAGAAGTCGTCGTGCTTGTTCGGGCTGGCGATCCCGAGGACCTCACTCCAGCACTGCGCAATGAGCGCCTCGAGGATCTCGGTAGGCGATCGCTCGGCCGATCGCTCGGCCGTGCTCGTGGATTGCTCGTCGGACATCCGCTGCGACCTCGCTCGATAGTATCTCCGGGGCCGCCCGCGTACCATCGCTCGGTGCGGGTCATCATGGCGACGCATGGCACGCAGGGCGACGTGCAGCCGCTGCTCGCGCTCGCACTCGAGCTCTCGCGGCGCGGACACGAGGCGGTGCTCGCGGCGCCCCCCAACTACCAGGCGCGCGCCGAGGCGCTGGGCGTCCGCTTCCGCTCGCTCGGTCCCCACGTCGAGCACCAGCGCTTCAGCGATGCCTATTCGCCGCTCGCCGGCATCCCCGATCCGGCGGAGCAGGTGCGCTCGACGGTCGGCATGCTCGAGGCCAGCGCGCCGCAGATGTTCGAGGAGCTGCTCGCCGAGTGCCGCACCGCCGACGTGCTGCTCTCGTTCCCGTACCAGATCGCCGGGGCGATGGTCCGCGACACCCTGGATCTGCCGTACGTGTCCATTCACTTCTCGCCGTTTGGCACTGGCAACAAGAAGCTGGCCGCGGCGACCGCGCCGATCATCAACCGGATCCGCGGCCGGGCCGGG
>Ga0247790_10000445_pt1 | contig 11413 bp, 5 predicted proteins | sample UWRJS171409R4_FD_179913 | JGI IMG/M metagenome (GOLD analysis project Ga0247790, IMG submission 179913) | Soil microbial communities from Arlington Agricultural Research Station in Wisconsin, United States - UWRJ-S171-409R-4 | ecosystem: Environmental > Terrestrial > Soil > Agricultural land... | reverse complement strand
ATGGCCTGTGCAGCGTATCCAACGGTGCGAACTGACTGGTATGACCACCTCAAGGATAAGTTGCAAGCAACACACAAGTACACCAGTCAACTTGGGTGGACAAGATTCTTCTTCGGGGAGCCGTGGAAAGATGGACACAAGATGGAACTTAACTCCGCTGTTGCCCATCCTCCGCAGAACCTTAACGTCAGTATCATCAACGAATCCTTTCTTCTGCTTTACGAATTTGAAAAGAAAACCGCTGGACAGTTTAAGCTTCTTGCCCAGATACACGACTCCATTCCTTTCCAATACGCGATAGGTCGGTTAGATTTGGCGCAAGAAGCTGCCCGTATCATGGAACGCCCGTATACAATTACTGACTGCAAAGGGAAGAAGCGTCAGATGCTGATTCCGATAAAACTCAAAGCAGAAGCTACTAGATGGTCAGAATTGAAAGTTGTCCCACACCGCTGATATGAAACTCACCCCGCCAAATGGATCCCAAACTATGCGAGCCGCAAGTGTTCACACAATCACAAGAAGATTTCCTCAGTGCCTACAGGAGCTACGTTGCCAACACAATCGTCCCCCGCTTGTACCAGGAGTGGGCAGCAATCTCCGCCGTAGCTTCAGTCCTGGCGCAACAGACTTGGATTGAACGTGGATATTACAAAGTGTATCCCAACCTATACATTATGTTAATCGGCGATCCAGCTGCCGGGAAAGGAACCACCTGTGCCATTCTTCGAGACGTTCTCCAACACGCGGGTTACAAGAAATTTGCACCGGATAGATCAACGAAGGAAAAATTCCTCATGGATCTGGAGGACGGATTTGACATTGATAGCAGCGATCTTGAGCAAAGAGGAGATACAAACACTGATGAATTCTTTAAAGTCCCAATGTTCCGAACTGCCACCACAGGTTATGGGGGTCCAGAACATACCAGTGATGTACTCATTCATGCGGAAGAACTCAGTGATTTCTTCGGGTCGGATAACCTCGATTTTATTGCTCTACTTACTAAACTCTGGAGCCATGTCGGTCCTTACGACCAGAAGATTAAAACAGGAAGATCAGTCAGAATCCCTAACCCTTGCATTAATATGTTCACAGCCACGACGCACGATTCTTTCCAGCTTACCTTTCCTTCCAGACTCCTTGGAACTGGTTTTCTTGCACGGTTCATCCTTGTCTACGGAGCACTTTCCGACACAGCTGAAGTTGCTTTTCCTAGAAGTCCAGTTCTGGCGGGGAAGATTAGACTTGGAAGTCAACTATCTCACATTCAAAGTTCAGTTGTGGGACAGATGGAAATCCCGGATGGTACACGAGTGGTTTTCGAGAAAGTATTACAGCATTACAAAGGACCGGACGATGCAAGATTTAAACACTATCGTGGTAGGAGACTCGTCCAATGTATGAAACTGGCGATAGTATTTGCCGCCAGCAGAGGGAGTAAGACGGTAACAAGGGAGGATGTTATCGGAGCGAATACCCTATTGTATGCCACAGAGCAGGATATGGGGAAAGCTCTAGGGGAGTTCGGAAAGTCAAGGAACTCGGAAGTTTCCAACAAAATCATGCAAGTGCTGTATTCCGCCACAGAGCCTGTTAACGCGGTGAAGCTGTTCAAGATGGTAAGTGCAGACTTAGTGAAGATGTCAGAGCTGCATGATGTTATCGGCAACTTGACAATGGCGGAGAAGATTCGGTATATCAACACGGGCACAGCCAAAACCAGTGGATATTTACCGTTTATTAAACCACAAGGTATTCAGGCAGCATTTCCCGGTGAGTCTCAGGAGCTGTTAAATCTGAAGTATCTTGACTTCCTGATGGGATAGGAGACTAGAGTGGCGTGGCTAAGGAAGGATGTAGCAGAAGGAGATTGGTACCGAAACTTTCCTGCTTTCGGGTGGGGAAAAATCGACACTCATCCCACTGTTCGAGAGTGGTTCCTTTGTTTCAAGTGGAATCGCAGGGTTCGTGGCATCGTGTTTCACAACTCCGGTGGGGGTTGGAGAACACGTAAACTTGGAGGATTCATCTGGTGATTAAACCACACATTGTAGCCACTTCGGCGGGAATGTTTCTTGTTACCTTCTATTCCAGCCGTTGTGCGAAGCCGTTCAGTAATAAACCTTACCGCCATTGGGATCCAATCATCATGGCGTGGAAGATTCGGATTCCTCCTCAGCGGGAGTTGGTACCAAATTCTCCGGCAAATCGGCGCCGAGCCAGGAAAGCTGTCTCTGAGCAAGCGGCGAACTCATCTGGTTCTTTGCTTGTTTAATCAGATTCTGGTTAGCATCTTTCGTCCATCCGATCATGGAGCGATTAAAGTTTTTCATATCGCCACCGATCTTCGCATATTCCGTCATAAACTCCTGTGTCTTGGATGGGTCCAGGAGTTGATTCTGGCTGGTAAGTTTCACAGCTTCCCCTAGATCCTGCATCCGTTTCGCAGCATCTGTCTTGTATTGTTGTTGCCGGTAGAATGCGTCAATAGCAACTGCGTTGTTCATCGGCTCTCCCCCCGCCAATTTAGCAGCTACTGTAAATGCGTCCATATCGTTATAGGCTGCAAGCAGACTTCCGTTGCTACTCGTTTTCTTCCCGCTCGCAAGTGTTGCTAAACCGGCCAACGGTCGGTTAAATCCTGCATGAGCTACACCTTGCAAAATGGAGTCAGCAACCGGGGCGCCATTTGCAATGTTCTTTGCAGAATCCAGGAAACTACCGATAGTCTTTGTCAACACACTTACTGAAGGAACTTCCGGTAGACTGGTTGGCAGGACGGTAATGTTTCGTGGAGTCAGATCACCACGATTATAGAGATTGATTCCGAGAATGTTAGCTCCAAGTCCATAGAGTAACCACTTCGCGGGATCAGTGCTAATCTTGTGGCCGAAAGCGGTTTCTACATCTGGAGTCCCGGTACCAACCAAGTTACCAATTCCGGTGACAATGTCTCCGTGATCCGCATTCGCATTCCCGATGTACTTGTTAAGTTGCCAAAACAAGGGACTGGATTGGAGTCCGAAGATAGTGTTCTGCATGGCAAGAGCGATCGTGGCGGACTTGAGATTCCCTTCCTGCAAATGTTTCGTCATCTGCTGGATCATGTTAAACTGGTAAGTTTGAAACAGTCCGATTGCTTGGCCGACAGGACCTGAGAATATCGTGGGACGTTGTGTTGCAAGATGGTTTCCGTGAACTCGATTGATGCCAAGATTCACGTAAGCAGCAAGCTCTCCTGCATGGGTGATTCCCTGTGCTTGCGCCATCTTGAATGCAGAGTAGCCGGCAAGGTAACGAACATAGTTCTCTGCGAGGTCATTCCCTGTAACTTTAGCGCCCCAGTCTCCAACGTTTTTCGCCAAGTTTGCAGACCATGCTAAGGCCCCATCCTTAGTTGCCAATGCACTCATGGGAATGGCGATAGAATCTGCAAGCTGTTGTGGAATAGTTCGAATCCCTGCAATCTGTTCAAGCCAATCACTGAACTTGATTTCCTGCCCTCCGACAGTGATCTTCTCACCGTTAATCATTGCCTTGGTACCTTTATATAACAATTCCATCGTGGAGGGAATAGCATGGGTACTACCAGGAACAGTGATATCAAGACCGAGTGATTCAACAACTTGTCTCCGAACCTTGGAATTCTCCGCTGCAAGAAGGACAGGAAGGGAGATGATATTCACCGCAGCATTCAGTGCATCCATGCGAATCATGAGAGTAGAAACCGCCATGTTTACCTTGGATACGAACTTACTGAGACTGTTCTGATCTTTGAAAGTTTCCCGAAATACTTCCTTGGAAAGTTCACCAAATGGTGCTGTATATCCTGCTTTCTGGGCAATAGCTTCTGCCTCTTCGAAACTTAATTCTCCCTTTTGTGCAGCTTTGTAGCCAGTTCTCCACGCGTCTGTCATGGCATTCCATGCAGCTTGAGCACCTTCATTCAGCTTGCCCCAGAATTCGTGGTACACATCTCGGTTGTTAAGATTCAGGTAAGTGTTAATAACCTGAGTGTACGGATTCTTCGCTTTCTCCACCGCAGTCTCCCCTCCCATACGGGAAAGTGACTTGTTCCAGTTGTTCTCCAAGAAACGAAGTTCAGCTATTTCCTTGGCATACATTAACTCTGCACCTTGACGGTAAAGGGCCTGAGACTGGCGCCAAATCCACTGATCTTCTTCCTTGAAAATGTAATCATCTTTCCTGGGAACATACTCGAACATCTTCCCCTCAGAGTGAAGGGCGGAATCAATTTCAGTTTTACTAAACAGCATCCCTGAGTCGAAAGTTCCCGCAAGTTTCTTGTTATGTTTGATATCATCCTTGGTGAAGATTTCCAAAAGATCTCCATGTTTCGCCCGCAAATCCGCAATCATCTGATCAAGCTTCTCGGCGGACTGAGCAACAATCATGGACTGAGGTCTCAGATCATGCAAGGGATTGGAAGAACGGACCAATGCAAAGTAAGGTTGTCGGGTAGTATCAATTGGAGGTTCATAAAACGCATCCAACTTTATCTCCTCTGGCTTCCCAAGAGCTTTATTGGAGATATTCCATTTCCTGACCTGTTCGCTAGTAAGTTGTTGGCGGACAATAAGATACTGAGCTTCCGCACTTTGAAGAGGTTCATTGATTAACACACTTGGCTGCTGTGCAATCCGATTCTGTATCCACTGAACTGGGTTGGCATCTCGTATCGCTGCATCTATCCAACTCCTGTAGACAAGAACAAGATTCTCCTCTTTAGCTCCTGGGTGCATTTCCTCTGGGAGCCGAATCATATCCTCGGGAGCTGCGCGAAGCTTGCCAGCGTTAATATTACGAAGATACTTTTTGGCGGGATCAGCCAAAATCTCCTGCCGCAAGGGGTAAAGAACATTTTGCCACCGAGTAGCTTCCTCAGGCGCCAGTTTAGCAATCATCTTCCCAACTTGCATAGCATACATTGTAGTGCTACCACGAACAGCATCCGCAGCGGTAACGAAGCCAGAAGTACCAGAAATGGAGCCAACATTCTTCAATTCCGCACCTGGAGGTGGGAGATTTTTCACCGCATCTTCACCGAAGATAACTGCCGCAGCATTCATCCGTTCGGTAATTGCAAGTTTCAAATCTCCTTGCAATTTCAATATCCCTTCCGCTTCAAACTTATCCATTATCCGCTTACGAGCGTATTGAATTTGGGCGTAGACAGGTTTCTCGAAATCCTCCAAGGCATCCTTGCCAATGCTACCTAGAATGGACTTCCCTTCTCCTGTTTCGATAAACTCTCGAGGAACATTCACGGCACGACTGATGTATTCATGATTCTTCCCTGCTTCCATGAGTTCCAGTATCTTCGCACGCTTCACCTCATCCAAGATTCTGCCAAGTTGATTGGCGTTACCTGTGTAGTCCGAGACAGTAACATCAATTCCGTTAATCTTCCCCCGAAGTACCGCAGCTTCCAGCATTGGAATATCCTTGACAGAAAGTTCTTCAGGAATATCCTTGAGACTTTGTGCTCTCCAGAATTGGGCACTGGAATCCATTGGCGGGTTTTCAATCGGATCATACTTCGCCGCCAGCTTCTTCACATCATACTTCTCTGGAGTTTTCTCCGTTCCTTTGAAAGTTTCATCACGAAGGGAAAGAACTCCATCTTCCATCTTGGCTTTCCTCAGATCTTGCCAACGAGGGTAAACTTCCGCCGTAATTTCCCCGGTAACAAGATTCATAATCCTACTCTTGTCCTCTGCCACGAATGGGAAATGATGTTTACTCTTATTGATAATCACAGTTCCAGACTCGATTTCACTGAGGGAGTCACGAGTTGCATGAGGATTGAGACCAATGAATTTATTAATATCCCCAGTAACTCCCTCACCAACTCGTCTTACAATGTTGGCCCCGCCAAGGAATCTAGCGTAAGCCTCAATGATAGGTACTTCATATCCATGTTCCTTGAACGGCTTAACTTTTTGAAGTGCCTCACGAAACGCTTCAGCCAACTCAGGACTGTCCGGAATCAGTCGCTTGCTGATATATTCGTGGAGTTCTTGTTCGTAATTCTTGATCGTAAGCTCTTGCTGTTGTACTTTTTTCAGATCAAGAGGAGCACGGGTTCCATCAGCTAGGACGATTCCTTCCTGCTCACGTATCGCTTTCAAGGAATCCTTCATGTCAATGAGTTCATCCAAGAAATGAACAACCTGTTGGCCCGGATCAAGCTTGCTAACACCAATTTTGGCGCCATAGAGCTGTGGGAAAGCATCCTCATCCGCTTTTTGAATCAGCTTGTTAACTTTTCCAGTGAATCCTGCTGCACCCAAGAGTCCACCGGCTACACCAAAGAGTCCAGCATTTAACACAGCTTGTCCAAGATGTCCGGTAATGGCGGAAACATAACTGTCTCGCTCATTAGGTTCCATCACTGGATTTTGATTCATTGTAAGAAGCACCGCAGTTTCGAACACTGCACCTTGAAGTGCTTGTTCACCAAAACCTGCTGCGATGGAAAGAATCTTGTCACGGTTGATGATCCCATAAACTTGTTGACTGGGATCTTTCAAAGTCTGTGCCGCAGCTTTAAGATACTTCTCCTGCTTGTTAGCAAAGAAACCGGCCACAGCTTGGACATTCGCCCCGATTCCTTCTCCAGTTTTCATGGTCTGAATAGCCTTGAGACCTTTCATACCAAGTCCACCTGGAACTAAGCTAGTGAGAAGGAAACCGCCAAGATCAGCGCCCGCTTTATGTTCTTCGTAATACTTCAACAAGTCATCGTCATACTCACGCAGATTCTGTGCGTAATCAATCTTCTCCGCATCCCCTCCGAAAACGTTACCCAGGGAGATTCCAGTATTCAAAATAGAAGTAACACCGCTTCCTAGAGCAACAGGAATCCCCTTAGCAAACCAATCCTCTGTCTTGTCAAGGAAAGACTGTCCTTCCGCAGCTGTGTTGTGAAGGTCAGCTACGTCAATCCAAGTGTCGTCAGCCATTATTTTTCTCCTTCAATTAACGCATATACGGCGCGGACATTCCAAACTGGAATTCCTGGCGCATCTTGGCTTGCAACCCTAACAGCGCCTTGGTAACTTGTGCAGGATTTAACAAGTCAACCGGTTTACCCTGTACCTTGACAACGTAACTATCCTGTACTGGATAACCAAACTTGTTAAATTTCAAATTCTCATTGTGGCTATCCACCATTGTCTGATAGAAGTCAGCAGTATCTGTTGCAAGTTCTGTAACATTGGCCCGCTTCGCTGGATCTTTCGCCAGCATCTTACTTGCCATGTTAGTGAGAACTGTTTCAGGAGTAACTTCCCGCCCAGAACTAACCCCGATTGCTTCAGCGGCAGCTGTGTTGTATCGGTTGCCGGGTAGATTGTGTTCCAACAGTTCCTTCCAAGGAGCTGCCTTGTAGAAATTCTGAGCTTCCCCATTGAACATAACTTTCTCTCCCTCCGGATTGGCTTTCATCTTGCGGAGCTGATCTTCCACAAGATCATTTGCGTGCTTATCCATCTCCGCACTTGTCATCTTGACAGTCTTGTCAGCCGAGAGTTCAGTTTTCTTCTTCGCCAACTGAGCCTCCAAGAAAGCCACCATTCTCTGTTGATCTGGTGGGTATTCATCCTTAATTTCCGCTGCTTGATCTGGACCTTGTTGAGCATAGGAACGAATCCATTTCCAGTTATCCACTACCTGGTAAGGATTCGCGCCAAGTTTCTCAGAGTCCGATGCGCGCATGAGTTCAATAGCAGCTTGTTGCTTCTTGTCCTTCAGATTCTTCAGTGTCTTTTCATCAACAACTCCACTGATATGCAACGAGGCAGCTGCCTTAGCAACACTCTTATCTCGCTCCGCTTGTGCTTCCCGCTCAGCTTCTTTCGCTGCCGCTGCATCTTTCCTCATACCCAGGGCCATATCTGCCCGAAGATTAGTCTCTCTTGTTTGTGCTTCAGTAGCAGCAAGAGAAGCAAGTTTCATTTCCTCATTCTGTGCACGTTGAGCGGCGGTAAGCATCACAGTGTTATAATGTTCCTCAATCTTCTGACGCTGTTCCGCAGTTCCTCCCTTAACTTCAAGCATTGCCAGTTCAGCTTTCTTGGCAGCTTCAGCAGCTTTTGCCAATTCAGCTTCTGCTGCTAACCGTGCTTGTTCCGTAGATTGAGCTGCTACTTTGCCAGCGTTGGCGTTGATTGTGGTGGAAACAACAGAATCGGCATTCTTGATAATCTCAGTGCCACGATTCACTTTGGCGGTCAGAGCGTTGTAAGCAGCGATCTTGGGAGGAAGATTAAACTGATTAGCAAACCATGTGGCGGGATCGTCGAGGAAGGTAACACTCTTCGCTGCGTCAATTTCATCCCCGAGTGTATACATCTGTTCTGTCAATCTGGCGTTATTGGCAACGATAGTGTTAACTTTGCTATCTGCTATGTCAGTCCGGATTCCAGCCGCCGCCATCAAGTTAGCTCTATCCGCTGCTTGATTTGCGTCATGTGCGTGGGCAGCCGCTGCTGCATCCGCTGCCAGTTGTCCCTTGGTTTTCTGCAACCGAGTCACTTCTCCCAGAAGATCCAGTTTCTTCGATTCCAAGTCCGCAAGTTCATCCAGATTCCGTTGCTTACGTGGTCCAGCATCTTCGACAATCTTGGTGATTGCGTCAGTGAATCCTTGACTTCTCGCTGCCGCAGCAACTGCACTCCGCTTGACAGGATCTGATGTGAAGGGTGAAGAAGTCGCCTCTTTGACTGCACCGGGAGTAAGATTGTTATTTGTGATGTTATACCCAGCCTGCTCCGGAGCATTGGAGATCTGACCTTCAATATCCGTGGCCAATGCTTGCTCCTTTGCCAGTTCCTCCTGAAGAATCTTCCGTTGCTTGTCTGTCTTGGCATTAGCGATTTCCTTGTTAATCGCCTTGATGTTATTGTAATGAATAGCAGCAGTTTGCCTCACTGTTTCTGTAACTCGGTCCTGATCTGCCCAATAAGCTTCTTTCTTTCCCTTCTCTGCTGCTGCGAGTTTATCAGCGAAATACTGATCTTGTTGATCTGCGGCAGGAGTGGGCGGTGTCCACGGTACTCCCGTAGCTTCTGCATCATCTCGTTGTTCTTTGGCGGACTTCTTGCCGTACATTCCCATAATCCGAGCGGAAGCATCTGGTACACTCTCCGTGTAACCAGAGGGCCGCACTCCAGATTCAGGTTCTTGATAAGAAACTCTTCCCATGCTTCCAAGAAGCCTGATGGCGAAATCATCAAAGCTCATATCTTCTTGCTTATCGAGGGCCATGATTAATCCTCCTCTCCGCCGAAGATTAAGCCAGTATCTCCGCCGAAGTCAAAGAAACTTTCTCCACCACCTCCGCTGTCATATTCCCCAGCGCCAAATCCACCACTGTTTTCAAAACTACCTTCGTTGCCTCCGAAGATACCGTCGAGGAAATCAGTACCAAGCTCGGCACCAACGTTTCCTTCAGTACCTCCTGCATTCAAGCTTCCTGCACCTTCAGCAAAAGGCTCCGGAGTGTAATTGGTTGCATCCGGCGCTTCTCCCGGAGGTGAAGAAGGTTTGATGTTATCACTTCCAGAATTAGGATCCTTCCATGCTGGCATTCCACTGGTATCATCTTGCTCATCCGATCTGCCTTGCCCCCCTTTGTAAGGTTGACTGGTAGTGAGATTCTTAATTGCCTTGGCAGCGGCAGCAGCACCAGCCCCCATTCCAAGAGCCTTACCAAGACCTCCACCACTAACACTTCCAGAGTTCGAAGTCTTGGTAGAGCTGCCGGTATTCTGCGCTGTTGTCTGCGTGGACTTGGCAAGAATCGCCATAAGTGCAGCAAGTTGTTGCTGAAGATTATTCTGTTGAGTAACAACCAGATTCCCACCTTGAGCCGTCGCGCGCGCCAAGGCATCATTCTTAAGCAATTGCTGAGTAGTGGAATTGTAAACTCCACCACCTGCGTTAGCAGCATTCTGAATGCCGGGAATGGTGGCAGTCTGGAGCTGTTGGAAAATAGGACCAAGGAGTGCCTGAATCTGTTGAGAATTCACTCCTTCTTTGGCCTGTCCCATGAGTTGCATAATCATCAGCATCAGCGGATTATCCGCTTGACTGGAAAGTTGAGTCAGAACCTGCTCATTCTTGTCAACAGTCTGACTCTTCCCAAACATGGAGTCAATCAAGTTGCTCCAGTCTTGGAGATTCTTGGCACCGCCACTAAACAGCGTGTTATCTACTGCTGGGGATACTTCTCCGGCACCGGCTGCGGACATGATTAACTCCTTGCGTGAGAAACTTGTGAGCTTAAGCTGTTGGTTGCTTCTGTTTGTTATGGGCAGCTTCAAAGAAATCCACTACCTGCCCAACAACCATGGCACCAAACAAAGTACCTGTGATGGTCTTGATCATTGACACTTCATCACTGTCAAGTTCCAACACTCTATCTTGAGAACTGGAGCAAGCAACAAGTTTCTGACCCAGTTTATAACGGCGAATCTTCTCGTTAAACGAGAGTTTTCCATCTTCCGGAGTTGGACGAAGCATACAGACTGTTGCAATTGCAAGAACTGTGATAGGAACCGTCTCCATCACAATCTGCGGTGTACCGTCCGGAGCAGCAAGAGTTCTTTCCACTTGCTCCACCAAAGGACGACCAGAGATGAGATCTTTCAGCGTAGAATCAGAGAAATCAAATTTCATTTTATTTACCCTTTTAAGTTAAACTACAGGACCCTTGACCTGAGTGGAGTTGTTACCACCCAGCCAAGTAATTGCATTTCCGTTAGTAACAATTGCTTTCCCGGCAGCACCTCCAGTACCAGGAGTTGGCGCAAATGGAGGAGTTGAGTAAGTTCCTATCTGCCCTGCTTCACCCCATCCACCACCATTACCACCGGTTCCAGCACGAGAACCATCACTAGGATAATATCCTCCTGCTCCACCAGTTCCTCCAGCACTGTTTGTTCCAGGATTACCTGCGGTTCCATTATATCCAGAAGTTCCCGGTCCGCCAGCTCCTCCAGCGGCAGCAATATGTCCAGTACCACCACCTCCTCCGCCACCACCTTTCCAATCAGCAGCTCCTCCTCCGCCACCTCCGCCACCACCGTAGATTACACCGTTGGTATTGTCAATCCTTATTGGACGAATTGTGTAAATAGCGGTGTTGCCTGGCAATCCGGGAAGTCCATCTTGTTCAACGTGTTCTGGAGGGGCGTCAATACCATCACCTCCCATTCCTCCTGCTCCGCCACCACCAGCGATAACTCCGTTGTTAATAATGGTGATAATTGAACCTACGGCGAAAGCACCAATCTCTAGACCGTAGTAATTAACACCATCACCGTAGAGAACGATACCAGGATCAATTGTCAAAGTTACCGCAACAATTCCAGCCGGGGAACCT
>Ga0247790_10000441_pt1 | contig 11521 bp, 8 predicted proteins | sample UWRJS171409R4_FD_179913 | JGI IMG/M metagenome (GOLD analysis project Ga0247790, IMG submission 179913) | Soil microbial communities from Arlington Agricultural Research Station in Wisconsin, United States - UWRJ-S171-409R-4 | ecosystem: Environmental > Terrestrial > Soil > Agricultural land... | reverse complement strand
ACGCGCAACATCTATTCGGCGTCGACGCTCGATCAGATGCCGAAGCAGCTCGCGGCCGGCCTCATGTTCGGCCACTGGCTCTCGGTCGCGGTGCCCGATCTGCCGCGCACCGATCTGCTCGTCGTGATCGGCGCGAACCCCGTGGTCTCGAACGGGAGCATGTGGACCGTGCCCGACTTCCGCGGCAAGGCGAAGGCGATGCAGGCGCGCGGCGGCCGGCTCGTCGTGATCGATCCGCGGCGCACCGAGACCGCCGCGCTCGCCGATCAGCACCTGTTCATCCGGCCCGGCGCCGACGCGTTCCTCCTGCTCGCGATCGTGCACGTCCTGTTCGGCGAGGGGCTCGTGCGGCTCGGCCGCCTCGCGCCCCACGTCGACCCCGCCGCCGTCACCGCCCTCGAGGCCGCCGCGCGGGACTTCGCGCCCGAGCGCGTCGCCGCGCGCTGCGCCATCGCCGCCGAGGAGATCCGCGGCCTCGCGCGCGCGCTCGCCGCCGCGCCGCGCGCCGCCGTCTACGGCCGCATCGGCACGTGCACGCAGGAGTACGGCACGCTCGCGAGCTGGCTCGTCGACGCGATCAACGTGCTCACCGGCCACCTCGACGAGCCCGGCGGCGCGATGTTCCCCAAGGCCGCCGCGTTCGCCGCCAACACCGCCGGCGCGCCCGGGCGCGGCAAGGGCGTCTCGGTCGGGCGGCGCAGGAGCCGCGTCTCCGGCGCGCCCGAGGTCTTCGGCGAGCTGCCGATGGGCTGCCTCGCCGAGGAGATCGAGACGGCCGGCGAGGGCCAGCTCCGCGCGCTCATCACCGTCGCCGGCAACCCCGTGCTCTCGGCGCCGAACGGCCCGCGCCTCGCCGCCGCGCTCGCGCAGCTCGAGCTGATGATCAGCGTCGACGTCTACGTGAACGAGACCACGCGCCACGCGCACGTGATCCTCCCCGGCCTCGGGCCGCTCGAGGAGAGCCACTACGACGTCGCGTTCCCGCAGCTGGCGTGGCGCAACACCGCGCGCTACAGCCCGCCCGTCTTCGCGCCGCCGCCGGAGCGCCCCGCCGAGTGGCAGATCCTGCTCCGCCTGCTCGCGATCGCGACCGGCAAGGGCGCCGGCGCGGACACCGACGCGCTCGACGACGAGCTCGCCGCCGCCGACATCGCGCGCGCCGCGGGCCCCGCCGCCGAGCTCGTCACGCGCGCCGTCGCCGGCCAGCGTGGCCCCGAGCGGCTGATCGATCTGGCGCTGCGCGCCGGGCCGTACGGCGACCGGTTCGGCGCGAGCCCCGGCGGCCTCTCGCTCGCCAAGCTCCGCGAGGCGCCCGCCGGCATCGATCTCGGCCCGCTCGAGCCGCGCGTCCCCGAGCTGCTCCGCACCCCGTCTGGCAAGATCGAGCTCGCGCCGCAGCTCTTCCTCGACGACGTCGCGCGCGCGCGCGCCGATCTCGAGCGCCCCGCCCCCGCGCTCGTCGTCGTCGGGCGCCGCCAGCTGCGCTCGAACAACAGCTGGATGCACAACCTGCCGCTCCTCGCGAAGGGCCCGTTCCGCTGCGTCGCGCTCGTCCACCCCGCCGATGCCGCGCGCCTGGGGCTCACCGACGGCGGCCGCGCGCGGCTCGCGAACGGCGAGCGATCGATCGAGGTCGTCGTCGAGGTGACGGACGAGATGATGCCCGGCGTCGTGAGCCTCCCGCACGGCTGGGGCCACGATCAGCCCGGCACGCGGCTGCGCGTCGCCGCCGCCCGCCCCGGCGCGAACCTGAACGCCGTCCTCGACGAGCGCCTGCGCGACCCCCTGTCCGGAAACGCCGTCCTGGGCGGCGTCCCCGTCACGATGCACGCGCTGTGAGCCGGCCCCGCTCGCAACACTCCGTCTCAGAATCGCGCGCGATCGATCTCCGCGGATCCTCACGCGCGCGCCGCGGCTGATCGCTGCCGGATCGCTGCCGGATCGCTGCCTGATCGGGCAGCCGCGTTCCGCGGCTCTCCGCGGTCGCGTACGCTCGGGCCCAGATGCCGTCGCTGTCGCCCTTGTCCGAGCGCAAGCTCGTGTTCCTGATCGGAGCGGTCCAGTTCATCAACACGCTCGACTTCATGATGGTGATGCCGCTCGGGCCCGACTTCGCGAAGGCCCTCGGGATCCCCAGCTCCGAGCTCGGCCTCGTCGGCGGCAGCTACACCGCGGCCGCCGCGGTCGCCGGCATCGCGGGCGCGTTCTTCCTCGATCGATTCGATCGGCGCCGCGCGCTCGGCGTGGCGCTCGCCGGCCTCGTCCTCGGCACCGCCGCTGGCGGCCTCGCCACCGGCCTGCCGAGCCTCCTCGCGGCGCGCGTGATCGCCGGCGCGTTCGGCGGCCCCGCGACCTCGCTCGCGCTCGCGATCATCAGCGACGCCATCCCGCCCGAGCGCCGCGGCCGCGCGATGGGCGCCGTGATGGGCGCGTTCTCGGTCGCCTCGGTGCTCGGCGTGCCCGCCGGCCTCGAGCTCGCGCGCGTCGGCGGCTGGCGCGCGCCGTTCTACGTCGTGGCCGCCCTCGGCGCCGTCCTCGCCGCCGCCGCCGTGGCGATCCTGCCGCCGCAGCAGGCGCACCTCTCGGCCGACCGCCGCGGCCCGCCGATCTCGTTCCGCGACGTCTTGCGCCGCCCCGTCGTGCGGCTCTCGCTCTCGGGCAACGCCGTCGCCGTGATCGCGAACTTCGCGCTGATCCCGAACCTGTCGGCGTACTTCCAGTTCAATCGCGGCTACCCGCGCGATCGGCTCGGCCTGCTCTACATGATCGGCGGCGCGATCAGCTTCGGCACGATGCGGCTCTCCGGCTGGCTCACCGATCGGTACGGCGCGCCGCTCGTCACCGCCTGCGGCTCGACCGCGTTCATCACCGTGCTCCTCGTCGGGTTCATCTATCCGATCGGCGCGCTCCCCGTGCTCGGGATCTTCGTCGGCTTCATGGTCTCGCAGGGCTTCCGGTTCGTGCCCATGCAGGCGCTCGCCTCGCGCGTCCCCGAGCCGCGCGAGCGCGCGCGCTTCATGTCGGCGCAGTCGGCCGTGCAGCACCTGGCGTCGTCGGCCGGCGCGATGCTCGGCGCGCAGTTTTTGACCGAGCAGGCCGGCGGCAAGCTGGTCGGCATCGACGATCTGGCGTGGTTCGCCGTCGGGACGTCGATCCTCCTGCCCATGATCCTCTTGGCCGTGGATCGGCGCGTGCGCGCCCGCGCCGCCGCCGCCGCCGCTGCGCCCACGCCGGCGCACTCCGTCGCCTGAGCGCCAGCCGCGCCTACGGCGCCTACGGCGTCTACGGCGTCTACGGCGCGACGCGGGTCGTGCGGTACCCGCGCGCCGCGAGCAGCGCGATCACGCCGCGATTGCCCGTGAGGTGATCCGCGCCGACGGCGATGAACGCGCCGCCGCTGCCCAGGATCTGCTCGAGCTTCGGGATCCAGTCCGCGTTGCGCGCGAACACCAGGCGCTGATCGAGCTTGTCCAGCTCGGCCTCGGTGAAGCCCGCGGCGCGGAGCTGCTGGCGCTCCTCGGGGTCCATCCCCGGCACGTCGTCGGTGCCAGCGCAGTACGCGCGCAGATCCTCGGTCGACTCGCGCTCGAGCGTGGCGCGATCCGGCGTGCCCGCGATCGTGGCGCGCAGCATGCGCAGATCGAGCAGCTCGCCGAGGAGCTCTTGCTGGAACGCGGCCGACTCGAGCCCTCGCGCCGGGATGTTCGCCCGCTGCACGAGGCCGACGATCTCGAGATCGAGCGCCGCCAGCTTGTGCTCGTACAGCGCGATGAGCGCGATCATCGCGTCGCTCGGCGTGCCCCGCTCGACGTTGTTGGCGTTGGCGGCGCCGACCAGCTTGCGGTACCGCGCCCACAGCTCTGGCCCGAGCTGCGCCGGCAGCGGCGGGCCGCTCGCCTCCGGCCGCGTCACGTCGTCGCCCGGCGCCACCTCGAACACCGCGACCGCGGCGCCGCGGATCGCCGCGACGACGTTCGCCGGCATCTTGTCGAGCGAGACGCCCAGGTGGCGCGTGCCGAGGATGTGGGAGACCTTGCCGTCCTTCTCGATCCGGTAGAAGTACGGCGCGGTCACCTTCGGGCACGCGCGATCGGCGAGCGCGCGCGTCGCCATGGAGCTCGGCGGCTCGTCGGGGGCCACCGCCGCCCATGGATCGGCCGGCGCGGTCGGCGCGATCGGCGCGGGCGCCCGTCCCGTCGGGCTCGAGCAGGAGGCGGCGAGCGCAACGAGCGCTGTGAGCGCTGCGCGCGCTGCGAGCGCCGCGAGCGCAGATACAGCGAGGCGTGCCATGGCGCCAAGTATGACGCAGCGTCGGACCCGCGGGATAGACTCGCCGCCATGGGGGCCGGCGACACCGGGCTGGAGACCGCCGCCGATCGCGCGGACGCGGACGCGGACGCGGCGGAGGTCCCGTCGCCGTCTGCGCCCGAAGCCGCGCCAGCCGCGTCGGCCGCGCCAGCCGCGCCAGCCGCACCGGCGCGCGGCGGCCTGGCCGAGCTCGCGATCCCGTCCACGTCCGGCGTCCTCGAGGACGAGGCCAGCCCCACGGAGCACCTCCCCCTGGCCGAGGTGCCGACCGTCGCGCCGCTCGCCCGCGTCGCCGCCGGCCGCCCGCGCGCCGCGCCATCGCGCGCGCCGCAGCTCGCGCCGCTGCCGCAGCTCGCGCCGCTACCGTCGCTCACCACCGCCGTCGACGCGCTGCGCGACGAGGAGATCGAGCGCACGCGGCTGTTCATCCGCATGGGCTGGCTGCTCAGCGTCGCCGTCATGCTGACGTTCCCGTTCGTCGACGCGCCCCCGGCGATGTCGATCGTCTTCGGGGCCGGGCTCGTGCTCGGCATGATCGTCAGCTCGATCCTCCACCGCGCGTTCGCCGATCCGCGGCGCTACACCGAGCGCGCGCTGCTCGTCCTCGCCGTGATCTGCGTGATCAACGGCCACATCGGCGTCCTCTATTACGGCGCCTACACCGCCGCGCCGCTCATGGTCGTCGTCGGGATCCACTTCGTGGCGCGCACCGAGGCCGAGCGCCTCGCGCGCTGGATCTTCGGCTCGGCGCTCGTCTGCTACACGGCGATCTCGCTCGTCATCCTGAGCGGCGCGATCGCGGATCCCGGCGTGTTCGCGTCGGACCGGCCCATCGGCCGCGCCTCGCTCGTCACCGTGACCGTGTTCGTCCTCGGCACGTTCTGGATCGCCTACTACACCGCGCGCGCGTTCCGCGCCGTCTCGCTCGCGTCGATCGAGGATCTACAGCGCGCGACGCACCTCGCCTCGCAGCGCGAGGCCGTGATGGACGAGCTGCGCGCCGAGCTCGAGCGCGCGCTGCGCGTCGGCGGCCCCGGCCGCCACACCGATCAGATCGTCGGCGCGTTCCGGCTCGGCAACCTGCTCGGCCGCGGCGCGATGGGCGAGGTCTACGACGCGACGCACATCGGCGACGGCGCGCCCGCCGCCGTGAAGCTCCTGCGCCGCGAGCTCCTGATCGATCCGACGCAGGTCGCGCGCTTCCTGCGCGAGGTGCGCGCGGGCGGCGCGCTCGCGTCGCCGCACGTCGTGCGCGTGCTCGACGCCGCCGGCGCCGACGCGCCGCTGCCGTACCTGGCCATGGAGCGGCTCGACGGGCAGACGCTCGCCGAGCGGCTGCGCCGCGAGTCGCCCGACGCCGCCGAGGTCGTGGCGCTGTGCCGCCAGGTCGGCGCCGGCATCGACGCCGCGATCGCCGCCGGCATCGTGCACCGGGACGTAAAGCCACAGAACCTGTTCCGCACGACCGACGGCACCTGGAAGATCCTCGATTTCGGCGTCGCGCGGCTCGCCGACACCACCGGGACGCTCACGCTCGGCGAGGTCGTCGGCACGCCGCAGTACATGGCGCCCGAGCAGGCGCAGGGCCAGCCCGTCGACGGGCGCGCCGATCTTTACGCGCTCGCGGCCGTCGCGTACCGCTGCCTCACCGGCCGCCACCCGTTCGCCGCGCCCGACACGCCGTCCCTGCTCTACGCCGTCGTGCACCGGATGCCCGCGCGCCCCGGCGCGCTCGCCGAGCTCCCCGCCGACGTCGATCGCTGGTGCGCGCTCGCGCTCGCGAAGTCTCCCGACGATCGCTTCACCTCCGGCGCCGCGCTCGCCGACGCGCTCGCCGCGGCGCTCGACGATCGCCTGGACGCCGCCGACGCCAAGCTCCGCCGGCGCGCCGACGCACTGATCCGCCGGCACCCGTGGGAGGCGTCGCAGTGAGCGAGGCGTCGCTGCCCACGACCTCGACCTTGTCGAGTGCCGCGGACGCGCTGCGCGCCGAGGAGGTGAAGCGCACGCGCGAGCTCCTGCGGATCGGCTGGCTCGTCGCGGCCGGCGTGCTCGCGGCGCTCGCGCTCACGCCCGGCGATCGCCCGCTCGCCGCCGCGCTCGCCGCCGCGCTCGCCGCTGGCGTCCTCGGCAGCGCGTGGATGTACCACCGCCTGCGCGATCCGCGCCGCTACTCCGCGGCGCAGATGAACGCGCTCGCGCTCGCCGCGATCGTGTGCGGCCAGCTCGGCATCCTCTACGTCGGCGTGTTCTCCGCCGCGCCGCTCGTGATCGCGCTCGGCCTCTACTTCTTCTGCCGCACCGAGCACACCGCGAGCGCCGTCGCGATCTACGCCGTCGCGGCCGGCGCGCACGCGCTCGAGGCCGCCCTCGTGCTCGCCGGCGCGCTCCGCGATCCCGGCTTCTACCCCATCCGCGCCGGCGTCTCGCTGCACGCGCAGATCACCGGACAGCTCACCCTGCAGCTCGGCTACGCGCTGTGCTTCTGGCTCGCGCGCGTCTCGCGGCGCACCTCGCTGCGCTCGATCGAGCAGCTGCAGCGCGCGACGCGGCTCGCGGCGCAGCGCGGCGTCCAGCTCGCCGAGCTGCGCCGCGATCTCGATCGGGCCCTCGAGGTCGGCGGGCCCGGGCAGTTCACCGGCCACGTGTTCGGCTCGTGGCAGCTCGCCGGCCTGATCGGGCGCGGCGCGATGGGCGAGGTCTACGAGGCCACGCACACCACCGCCGGCTGCGAGGCCGCCGTGAAGCTCTTGCGGCGCGAGCTGCTCGCCGATCCGCAGCACGTCGAGCGGTTCTTCCGCGAGGTGCGCGTCGCGAGCGCGATCGACTCGCCGCACGTCGTGCACGTGCTCGAGGCGTCCACCGCCGACGAGACGCTGCCGTTCCTGGCGATGGAGCGCCTGCGCGGCCACACGCTCGCCGAGCTCCTGCGCAAGGAGGGCACGCTCCTGCCTCCCGCGCTCACGGCGATGGTCGAGCAGGCCGGCGCCGTGCTCGAGCTCGCGCGAGCCGCCGGCATCGTGCACCGGGACATCAAGCCGCAGAACCTGTTCCGCTGCGAGGACAGCACCTGGAAGCTGCTCGACTTCGGCATCGCGATCCTCGCCGACAGCTCCGGCACGCTCACGCGCGGCGGCGTGATCGGCACGCCCGCGTACATGGCGCCCGAGCAGGCCAAGGGCGAGCCCGTCGATCACCGCGCCGACGTCTACGCGCTCGGCGCCGTGATCTACCGCTGCCTCACCGGGCGCGCCCCGTTCGCCGCGCGCGACACGCCGTCCCTGCTCTACGCCGTCGTGCACGTGATGCCGTTTCGCCCGTCGGTGCTCTCGCCGTGGCGCGAGCTCCCGCCCGCGCTCGAGGACGTCCTCCTGCTCGCGCTCGCCAAGTCGCGCGACGCGCGCCTCCAGTCTGCCGGCGAGCTCGTCGCCGCACTCCGCGCCGCCGTCTCCGGTTCCGCCGTCTCCGGCGCCGCCGTCTCCGGCGCTGCCGTCTCCGGCGCTGCCTCCAGCGCCCTCCTCGACGATCTCGCGCGGCGCGCCCAGAAGCTCGCCCGCACACACCCCTGGCTTGAGCCCGATCCGCCTGGCCGGCCTTCGCAAACATTGATCGGCCCCGCCACATGATCGACGCTGCGCGCATGACCGTGGTCTCGCCCGATGACTGGCGCGCCGCTGGCGACACGTTCGAGTGGCGCGGCCAGCGCATCTTCTTCCGCGCCGAGGGCGTCGGCGAGCCTGTCCTGCTCGTGCACGGCTTCCCGACCGCGTCGTGGGACTACTCACTGCTCTGGCCGCACCTCGTCGCCCGCTATCGCCTGCTGACGCTCGACATGATCGGCTTTGGCTTCTCGGCCAAGCCCCGCGGGTTCCCCTACTCGATCATGGCGCAGGCCGATCTATTCGGCGCCCTGCTCGAGCGCGAGCGCGTGACGTCGTACCGCCTGCTCGCGCACGACTACGGCGACACCGTCGCGCAGGAGCTGCTCGCGCGCCAGGCCGATCCGGCGCAACCACGCATCGTCTCGGCGTGCCTCCTGAACGGCGGCCTGTTCCCCGAGGCGCACCACGCGCTGATAACGCAGAAGCTGCTCGCCTCGCCGCTCGGCCCGCTCGTCGCGCGGCTCGGCGGCTACCGCTCGTTCGCCCGCGCCATGCGCCGGATCTGGGGCCGCCACCCCGTCTCCGAGGCCGAGCTCCGCGCCATGTGGCGCCTGATCACGGAGCACGACGGCCAGGCCGTGATGCCGCAGCTGATCGGCTACCTCGCCGAGCGGCGCGCGCACCGCTCGCGCTGGGTCGGCGCCCTCACCGGCGCCCCGGCGCCGCTCCGCTTCATCGACGGCCTCGTCGACCCGATCTCCGGCGCCGACATGGTCGCCCGCTACCGCGAGCTCGTCCCGCACCCCGACATCGTCGAGCTCCCCGGCATCGGCCACTACCCGCAGCTCGAGGCGCCCGCCGCCGTCGCCATCGCCATCCTCGAGCACTTCGCCCGCGCGCCGTGACCCGGCGCCCGCCCCGGCTCCCCGGCGCCCGCCTCTCCGCCCCATCTTCGCCAGCCTCGCAAGCGTGCGAGATTGTTCGTGCGATCGGGGGGACTCGAACCCCCACGCGGTTAAGCACAGGAACCTAAATCCTGCGTGTCTACCAATTCCACCACGATCGCGCGTGGACGACGTGTATAGCACGCATGGGCTCCGAGTGTGGACCTGGGCTCCGGTACGTCGAGGTGATTCACCACGAACAGCCGATCGATCGGCGTGGCTACTTCACGGGGAGAGCGGCAACGACAGCGGGCCACGGTGCGGGTTCCCACGTGGGCACCACAATCGAGAGCAGCCAATCGAGCGCATCTGCGGGCCCGACAGCCGGCAGAGGCAGACGGACCTTTGGCTCATCATCGAGCGTCGGCCCGACGTGGCAGTGAAACGCAGCATGACCGCACGCACCGCTGCCCTTGCGGTCCTGATGGGGCGTCGCGTAATCCTCCTCGAGGTGAACCGCCGCGGCCCAGCGCGCGCCGACCCGCGTGGTCCCTTCGATCATGGCCGTGAATTGATGCACGTGGTCCTTCTTCTTGCTCAACAGTGCGAGCACCGTGAGGCGAGCATTCACGAGCAATGGCAGATCGACCAGCGGCTCGCCTTTCACTGGGTCGTTCGGGTCGAGCGGCTGGATGTACAGTTCGCGGCGCGGACCGCCGTCGTGCCGGGTGAAGCGGCCCTGAATGGTTCGGTGACAGTGCCCCCGCTCTGCCAACGCGAGCAAACGTCGGCGCAACGCTGTGCCGAGATCCGTCGATCCAGACCGCCCGTCGCGATGCTGCTGATAAAGGTCGAGCCACGCCTTCATGAGCGTTCCAGCAGCGCCGCCCAGTAGGCGCGTGCGAACGTTTCGCCGTTGCGAGGGATGGCGCCCGCACGCCACGCGGCGAGCCAGTCCTCGACGCTCTGGCCCATCTCGGTGTCGAATCGAGCACGCTCCGAGGTCACGTCTACCTCGGCGACCCGGTCCGGGTCGACGTCGCTGCCACGGACCCAGCTCGACAGGCTGGGGGCATTCGCCAGTGCGATCCGGCCGTCCCCGTCTCGCAGCAAGAACAGGACCACAGATTGCGATCGAGGCGGATCGAGCAGCTGATCGCGGCGGCCTTCGAGCTCCTCTACTGCGGCACGCTCGTCATCAGGTACGAGGAGCACCATTCGATCTGGCGTCTTGATGGCCTCGTCAACTGACGCCGTCCGTAACGGCATTGCATCGAGTGGCGCAAGCCCTTCGACTTCGTCGAGCAGCCACTCACGAAGTCCGAGATCCGGACACCAGATCACAGCGACTCCTCCGAGATCTCGCTCGAGCGCGGAGATCAGCGCCTGCGTGGGATTCATGAGCGTGGATTGAGGACAGCGTGAGTAACCAGCGGGTGAATCTCGAGTGACACACGGCCGTTCCACGTCCGCTCGAGCAGGATGCCCTGTGCCAGGAGGCGCACGCGCCGCTCCAAATCGAGCTCCCGGCCGTCCGTGTGCTGGACCGCCATGATCGCCTGTGTGTCTCCAGGCAACAACGCTCGTCGAAAGCTGGCCTCTTGGTCGGCAATGGCCTCGCTCAGGTCATCTCTGACCGGCCAGCCCGCACCGCGCTTCGCGCGTGCGTACGTCCCGGCGTCGGCCATGAGTTGCAAGAAGATCCTGGGAATTCCGCCGCTCGCCATAAACGCGATCTCCAGCAACGGAGTCATCGACACCGGCAGTCGGTCAACGACTCGCAACCTGCGCGCGAGCACACGAATGAAGAACTCCGCCGCAATATTTCCCTGTTCCCCCATCGTATCGAGCGCCGCGACGCGGTGCAGGCGCTCCCCTGCCCGGAGGATCGATTCGGTCCCTCCACCAAACGCGGCGTGCCATGGAATGACCACGATTAGATCCACCGATTCGGGGAGTTGCGCGAGTGCATCGAAGATCTCGCGCGTTCCCGGTCCGGGGAGCAGCTTCTCCAATCCATCGATGAGCAGCGCGATTCGCTCTTGCGAGGACACACGCTCGATCTCTGCCAAGGCGGCGAGGGCCAAGCTCAGGCCGCTGGCCTGAACGCGCTCCTGCGAACCCAGCTTGGTGCCGAGCAAGATGTCCAACGAACTTGGGGTCCCAGTGGCTGCGAACGCGAGCTTGCGCGAGAGCGAAAGGCCCACCTCATCGCGTACGAAGGTGACGAGTCGCGCGGCGACATGGCGCATGAGCGCGTCGGCATCCAGGCGATGCATGTTGGCCATGCGATCGACCTGTACCAGGCAAGCGACCCGCGTAGCCTGCAGCGCCTGCGCTGCATGCGCCAACTCGGTGCTCTTCCCGACGCCGGTGGGGCCGCTGACGAGGATCGTGCTCCCCCCCGCATTCACCCACGTCGCGATCGCATCGCCGCCGCCCGTCGGGCGCGCGACATACGCGTCATCACCCGGCGAGAGCGGGCGGTGCGGTGCGAGGAGGCGCCAGTCGGGGGCCGGTTCATCCGCCATGACTACAGCGGCATCTTACCTGCGTCCCAATCCCGCGGCCAACGGCCGCGCCTGCGCGATCGAAGACGACTACAAGGCCGTATGACTCAAGCTGTCCACGGCTCGTCTTCGCAGGGTTCGAATCCGCCCGATCGCACGACCTAAGCGGCTGCCGTTCCTGAGTTTTCAGCTCCAGGCATCGCCATTTGGGCCACGT
>Ga0247790_10000438_pt1 | contig 11752 bp, 21 predicted proteins | sample UWRJS171409R4_FD_179913 | JGI IMG/M metagenome (GOLD analysis project Ga0247790, IMG submission 179913) | Soil microbial communities from Arlington Agricultural Research Station in Wisconsin, United States - UWRJ-S171-409R-4 | ecosystem: Environmental > Terrestrial > Soil > Agricultural land... | reverse complement strand
TTGGCGCAAGCCCAAGTGGATGGTTCAGATCAACCTCCAGATCGGCCCGGAGGATCTCAAGCTGATCGGCGAGGGGCTGGAGAGGTTCTCCCCCGACGGCGCATGGCTCCGCGAACTCCTCTCGGACATCGGTGGCATCCCGCTCTTCCGGCAAACCGCAGACCGCAAGACGGCCCAGACCGACGGCGGGTCAAGGATCGCGGTGGCGAGGACGAACCGTAACTGCGCGGACGTTGGCATCATCCTAGAGGTCTTCTCCGTGCAGGCGGTTTCGGAGATGGCGAAGCTCCTTGCCCCTCTCATTCTAGCGCCACTAACCACACAGTTATTTGCAAGCATCTCAGCACAAACCTTTCCGCCTCCGCTCCAAGCGTCGAGGCCGCCCAAGTCGAACCGTGGGCGATAAATGACCGGCAATAGGTGGACGGTGATGCACCTCCACCCTCGTTGCCATACCCGCGCCCGGTGGCAGCGCGGCCCGGTCGAGAACGGGCGACGCCACCAACCCCTTTCTGGAAAGGACACCCCCAATGAAAAAGCAGAACAAGAACGACACACTGACTCACGCGAGGGCCTTTGCGGGCCTCGCCAAGAAGATGGACGACCTCTCGAAGAAGAGCACCCACATGCGAGAACTCTTCCTTGCAATGGGCCCCGGTCACTACGAGGACGTAACCGTGTACCGCGTCGCCGAGCACAAGGTCAGCGCCTACACCCGGCGTGGCTACGTGGCGGTCCGGGTCAACGTCCGCAAACCCCGATACATCGGTGATTGAGTGAACCTTCCCTATGAGCGACCGCAAGAAACCCAAGACCCCACCCATCCCGCTCACCTCAATCGCCACGGCGACCTTCGTCATCAGCACACCGGATCAAGAGTTCCTGTCGAGGGACGCGGACGCAAACGTCCTCGCCCACTGGCTGATGTTCTCCGGGGGAATCGTGGCGTGGAGGCATGCTGACCGGCCCGAGATCACAATCCTCAGGGCCAAGCTGAACGACCACGGGCAGAACCTAGAACCCCCCTTCGAGGACAACGTGCCGCTAGCCAAGATCCAGAGGAGGGACGTGGGCCCGGACGAGATCACCGTGGTCCGGCTCAATGGCGAAGAGGAACGGAACCGGATCACCCTCACCCGATGGATTCACTGTCACTTCCTATCCCAATGAACAAACGAAGGATCGACATCAACCAATGGCGGGCACTCTTCGATGGGTGCCCCGGAGCGAAGAAATGCCTGTGGGGCATCTTTATCGGGGCGTACGAAAACCGTGGGGAGAGGATCAAGGTGACCATCTCCGCCTACCACGATCACACGATCTACGCCGACCGGGCCAACGTCGAATGCCGGTTGCATCTGGAGAAGCGGGAAGCCCACTACATCCAGAACCTCGCCAAGGCCATCCTGTCCATCGACCGCTTGGGGGGCCACCTCTCAAGCGAGTGGAGCGGTGGACTCTACGAGGTCGGCATCGTCACGGAGGTCCCCATGGCGAAGGCAATGGAGATCATCAGGATCTTCTCGCCCTACATCAACTCAGAGCACATCTACCGATGTGAACTGATCTCTGAATGAGCTTCTACAGGAATGAGTTCATCCGGTGGGCCGCCCGCATCCTCGCCAAAAGCCCGGCGGGTTCGACGAGTAGCAGCAACCTCGTGATCGTGCCGGGGCCATCCGTGCACGAGCGGCTCACCTTCAGCCACAAGTTACTCAACGGGCACGACAAGGTCATCGTCGGAGGGTTCTTCATTGTGGCCGGACCTGAGGACGTCGCGGACATCGACAAGTTGACTAGCTACCCCTTCCGGTCCTTCGCGACCTCCGCGTTCAGGGGGAACATTGGCTGCGTGAGCTTCAAGATCGAGGTCTCCTTCGATGAGGCCGAAGCCATCCTGATCGCCCTCCTTCCCTACATATCCTCGCGCCCCTTCGACACGGAAATCATCGGAGAAGCCGAATGCTCAAGCTCTACTGGCCAATAACAACCGACCTCCTCGGATGGTTTGAAGAGGTCGTCAACAGCGACATCCCCGGCATCGCCGAAGCGGTCGGGGGCATCGGTGTCCGCAACAACGCCGGGGAGAACATCACCATCTACACCGCGCAGACCGCACCCCTCCACCCGGTGGTGTCCTGCCACGGGACTTTCAGGGTCTGCGACGAGGAGGTGGACTACATCCGAAAGATAATCTTAGACCTCGCAAAGAGCGGCACGGGCCACTCCACCACCGACCACAAATACCCCCGCCATGTGCGGACGAGGAAGGACGTCACCGTGAGCTTCACGATGACCCTTTACACTGACAAGGCGCTGGAGGCCCTGCGCCTCTTCGCCCCGTTCGTCCACGCGGTGAAGGGCTACCAATACGGGTACAAATGACGAACCAAGACGCCATCAAGTTCATCGCCCAGCAGTGGAACGCGACGATCGGGTACATCGGCCTCTACGTTGGGCACCTCAACGGGGATTACGTGGGCATCGGGGAGTACGACAAGGGCATCGGCATCAACGTGAGAGTCTCCGTATCGGCGGATGAGCGCAGGTTCCTTGAGAATAAGATCGGACGACGGCCCAAGTACGTTTTGAGGCTCATATCCTACGACCCGCACTCACCGGAGGAGGCCATCAGGATCTTCGGAATGTACGCTCCCTACTGCATGGCGTGGAGGCCCGGACTGTGACCGCCCAGCAAGGCATGGAGTTCATGAGGAACTCCGGGTTCCAGCACATCGACCACGGCGACTTCGGCATCGAGTTCGGCGATATGAGGTCGGGGGAAACCATCTTGGTGGACACTACCGCCACTAAGCCTCCCCTCATCAAGATCAGCATCAGCATTAAAATCTGCCGCGCGGAGCACGGGTTCATCAAGAGGAGGTTCAACGTCCACTTCAGCAGCCCGAGCTACTTCGCCAAGATGACCTCCCCGGAGGACGCCATCGCCATCTTCCTCGCCTTCGCCCCCTTCATCAACGCGGTCAGGAGCAAGCCGTGATTGCCCAAGAAGGCTGGACCCAAGAAGACTGGTACGAGTGGGCCGAAAATTCCGGCATCCCCGGAGTCTTGGCTACCCCCCTCGGTGTCCTCGTCAGGGACAACAGTGGTTTCAACGCCTCCATCTACATGCACGGTGGAGACACCTCCTCCCCCGCTGGCTTCTACGGTTACCTGAGCATCAGCCTCGGGTGGATCGCCGCCCCGGAGAGACGCCACTTGGAGAAGCGCCTCGGCCTGAAGCTCCTCATTAGCGCCTTCAAGGGGAAGTCCCGCCGCGTGGACGGCATCCTGAAATTCTCCGGCGTCACCGACTTCGGAAAGGTCGTGGAAATCCTGAAAGCCCTCGCCCCATTCATCTCATCACCCAATGACTACCCCGAACCCGAACCCCCATTCTAAACCCGCTAGACCGCGAACCTGCCCGAGGTTCAGAGGCCACTGGTGGGTCATCGTCTATCCAGACGGCGACTGCTACCGGGAGCTTTTCGAGGACGAGGACACCGCGAAGTTCCTGCTCCGCGCCATCGCCATAAGGAACCCCGACGCGGTCGTGATGCGTGTCCGGCTCATGTCCGCAGTGAGACCTCCGGGCAAGTCCAACAAGGCCAAGCCCAAGGCCATCATCTACCCAAGAACCGGGCGTCCCAAAAGGAAGCAATGAACCCCGATAAATGGGCGCGGTCCATCATGCCGACGATTCCCGGATCCTACCGAACCGTCGCTGGCGTCTCCGTGGTCGGCCCCGGAAGCGACATGGTCGTCATCGTCCTGCCTGAAGAGAACGAGCGCATGTACGTACTCCTCAGCGTTCGCATCGACCTCCGCATCTCGAAGGAAGAGGCCCAGTTTCTTGTTCAGGACGGCGTTCTCGATGTGGTCGAGAACAGGAGCTTCGCTGGCAAGGTCTATTCCCGGATGACCGTCCCCCCGGAGAGGGCCGTCGAGATAGCACAGATGTTTGCTCCCTACGTCCTGTCCCATTGCCACAATGAAGGATACTGACCACTGGTTCGAGGAGTTCGCGAACCACATCGCCATCCTCGACTTCCTTAACGACCCCACGAGCAAGGTCGTCTACTCCGGGAGCTGGGCCACGATGAGGTTCCACACCGGCGGGGGCATCGTGAAGTTCATCTTCCTGTTCCACCTGACGTCCGAAGACAAGGAGGACATTTGCGCGCTGGTCATGCGCCTTTGCTACATCAGCCCCTCCATGATGCTCCCGGCGCCGGGGACCGGCGAACCCCGGTTCTACGTCTCGATGCCGATGGAGGTCGGAAGGGAGTTCACCCGGATCATCGGCCCCATCGTCTCCGTCAGCGTCCCGTCCCGCTATGATGAGCGACCAAATTAAGAAGGAGGCGTGGTACAACGCGATGGTCTCGATCCTCAAGATCGCCAGCGCACGGCGTGAGTCAGCCGCGTACGTCACCTCTTGGCACCGCGATGGATTCCGGGTCGATGGCGCCCGCGCGGAGTTCTTCACGGTGCGCTACGACGAAGTGCTTAAAACGATCCGAATCGTAGCCTACCTCTACATAAGCGACGACGAGATCACCCGCCTCGATCTCCCGACGCGAGTCAAACGGACCACCATGCCGGGGCTCGTCCACTTCCTACTGACGGTCCCTGTGGCGGATTACGAGCGCCTCATGCCCCTCCTCGTGGCCGTGGTCTTCGGCGACGAGGCGGACCCCATTACCTCTGATGACACCCCATAAACCCATACCCGAACTCATGCGCAACGAGGTTGCGCTGAGCATCCTGAAAGAACTCGCACCCGAAACAAGGGAGACCTTCCGCCTCAAGCGGTTCCTCCCGGTTCCGGGATACCTCTCACCCAACGTGGTCACGTCCAACCTCGTGACCAACGTCATCCTCTCCCTGTCCCAAGGGATCGACGCGATGGATGGATCCGCCGCCGCGCTCGCGGCGATGACCTGCTGGCAGACGGCACACTTCTGGCCGATGTACGCAGTCACGCAGGAGTTGTGCGAGGCCATGCTCCTGACGGAGCCGCCGGACGACGTGGTCTGGAAGGATCTCTCGTGGCCGATCCCGGCTGCGACCTTCCTTCTCCCGGATACGGAGTCCGTGCGGAAGCACTTCCTCACCTCGGCCCCCTTGGCGATCACGGCGGGCCGCGTGAGCACCATTCCGGGGAACCTGACCAAGGACGCCAAGGCCCTCATGAACTTGGTGAGGATGCCGAACAATGAAGTCGAGCGTGACTGCTTGGTCATCACCTACTTCGACGACAAGGAGGGAGTTCCATGCTGCCACGACCTCACCGTCAAGCCGACGTGGACCTTGGCGGAATCCACACGGGTGTCGCACGCCCACCAGTCACCGCATCCCTACAAGTTCGAGGTCGAACCGATTGATCTCCAGCGGATGTACCGCTGTGCGCAGATGCTCATCAACCTCCTGTCCTTCTGCTCCTCGGACTACATGCCGAAGGTCGAGGAGCACGGCCCGATCGTCCTCAGACAAGAGAAGGCCGCGAAGGACGGGAAGGTGAAGCAGGAGGGACTGGCCGGGGTGCGCTGGCTCGGCGTGGGCTACGTCCGCAAGCGGATCCCCCTCGGTGGACATCACGCATCACCAGCCGTCCACTGGCGCAAGGGATTCCACAGGAACCAGCCCTTCGGCCCCGGACGAAAGATGAAGAGGCTCATCTGGATCGAGCCCGTGCAGGTTCTCGGGAAACCGCCGGAAGGAAAGCTAAAGGATTAATTATGGGAATGGACCTTAAACCGGCACGTCCTACGAAAGACTTGCCGATAGACGACAGAGACAACAAACCAATCTGGCTGCACTACAACTGGGCGGGCTGGTCCTTTCTACTGGATCACCTCGAACTGTGGGGCGTGAAGCTGGATGGATTCGAGGGAGTAAACGACGGCAAGCTTATCCGCTCCGACAAGTGCAGGGAGGTAGCCGCCGCGATTGAGGAGCATCTGCCAGAGCTGACCGAACGGCATCAGGCGTGGCTCCGGCCTCACATCACCTTCTGGAAGAACTGCGGCGGGTGCCGCCAATACTGACTAACCAAATGAAAGACTACGCCCTCGGGCTCACCATCGGAGCGGTGCTATTCCTCATCCTCATTATGAGTACGCTCACCCCTTCCCCTGCGGAAGCGCGTAAGGATGAGATGAACGTGCAGCTCACCCGCATTGCAGACGCCCTCGAACTCATCGCCTCGGCGGTGAAGACCCAATGAACATGGACCTCAACGCGGACAAGTACGTCCCCAAGACACCCCCCGATGCAAAGACCAACGATCCAAGCTGAAGGCGTCGTCTACATGGCGCCGCAGCTCCGGGACTTCCCCGGACAGGAACCCTACGTCGAGTTCGTTCTGGAGCTGGAGCCCCGGACCAACAGCTTGGGCCGGGACTACCGCGAGCGGGTCTATGTCCGCCTCTTCGGGGCGCAAGGCAAGGCCGCGCTGACCGACATCAAGCTGGGCAACTACGTCGCCGTCGCCGGGGATGCCGACAAGAAGATGTTCGTCGCACCGGACGGTCGCACCTTCGCAAACCTCCTTGTCATCACCGGCGCCTACGAGATCCTCTTCCGACCGAAATGAAGGATGAAATCAAGGCGCTGATCTGCCTTGGCCTCGCGGCGATCTGCGTGATAGGGGCACTCCGATGTCCAGTCCGACGCCGGTCTGCGTCCTCGTCACGACGCACAATTCCTCCAAAACCATACGGGCAGCTCTTCGCTCGATCGACCAGTCCTTCCGGGGAAGGCCGTGGGCGCTCATCCTGAGCGACGACGCTTCGAGGGACCACACTGTCCGGCTGGCACGGGAGACCTCCCTCTCCTGCCTCCACGCGATCATCCATGCGTGGCCGAAGGCGCACTGCATCGGGGAGGCCAAGAACCGCGCGCTCTCCATGTACCTGCCGATCTGTGCGCAGTACCCGGTCTGGACATGGGTTGACGGAGATGACGAGTGCCTTCCGGGGAGGGCGTGGCTCTGCGACAAGATGCTTGAGGATGGCCACCCGTGCGCGGCGGGTGGCCATGTGGATCTCTTCGAGGGAGGGACGCGCGACTGGGTCGATGTCGAGTATATCGAACGCCACTGTCAGGCTGGCATGTGGGGGATGGTCTTCCGGCGGGAGTGCATCCCTGAGGACGGGAAGTTCTTCGACGAGACCCTCGGGAACTCGGTTCACGACGACGTCATCGCGATCCATGAGTGCCGTCGGCGCGGCCATGAGTGGGGCGTCTACCACGGCGTCGATGTCGCGGTGTACCATCGCCACGAGCAGGGCTTCATGCACTCCGGGGAAGGGGGTGTCCGCCTCCGAACCCAGAACACCCAGCGCGAACTCCTCTTCCGGCCCGGCCCCTCCGCCACCGACTGCTTCTTCACCACCATGATCGGCGCCAAGGCCCTCGTGGAGGGGGAGGTCGCCCTGCGCACCCTGCGTTGCTTCCACAGCCAGCCCATCATCGTCGTCACCGACCGCCCGGAGCATGTCGAGTCGTGGGATCTTCCGGGTGTCCGGGCCGATGGCGACTACTCGGTCAAGGAACGCTTCGCCCACATCGCTGGCCTCTACAAGGGGCCACCGCACCTGCAAGCCTTCTTCACCCACTGCATCGCGCGCCTGATTCCGATGAAGGGGCTCTTCACCGAGTACGCGCGGATCCTCGCCTTCGATTCGGACTTCGTCTTCCTGAGGGAGTTCCCCGTCCTGCCGAAGAAGTGGCTCATGGCGGCGGTCCACCACCGCACGATCCCTCCCAACCCCGGCACCTACTTCATGCACCAGTTCGGGCTCTTCAATGGTGGCCTCGTTCGGATCTGCGGCGACATGGGGAGCGATCTGCGCCCGTGGATCCACGGGGCCATTGGCTGCATCCGCCACTTCACGGACCGCTGGAAGACCGAGCGCCACAGCTTCACCGATCAGGGTCACCTCATGGATCTGGCGTGGGGCAGGCCGACCGACTTCGCCCTCTTCCCGCCCTCGTGTAACCTCGGGGCATCGGTCCTCGACGGCAACGAGTACACCTTCGACCTCTCCCAGTCCCCCAAGGAGGCGATCCGGGCCTTGAACCTGACCCCGATCCACCTTGGCCACTCCCTCTGGTATCGGGGCCACTCCGTTCGGAACCTTCACGGCCACTTCCTCGGGCAGGAGTGGAACGCCCCTTGGCCGGGCCTCATGCGGCTCTTCGTCAAGGCCGCGAATGCGTACTCCGGCATCGAGAAGATCCTCTTGGAGGCCGAGAGGAAGTATGGCGTCCAGCTTAACGGAAGAGCTGGGCAGAGGCCGGTCATCCCGAGGCCGGACGAATACTCTTCGACGCCGTGGGGTGATGCTCCGCCTTGATAGCGGGGACCGGGAGGTCTATCTCTTCTGCGTAAGAGACCAGACATACCCATGAAACTCCTTCTCCCACTTCTTCTCGCCATCCCCCTTCTTGCCGGATGCCACACCACGCACAAGAAGCACTGCTGCAAGCCGACGCCTCTGGAGTGCCATGAAGACAGGCCCGTCCCCACCGCGCCCGCTCCACAGACCCGGAGCGCGCCGCCCATGGAGACGACCGTGACCAACGTGGCGGGTGGGGACACCTTGGAACTCAAGGCCGAGGACATGACCGTGGACAAGCGGACGGTCTCGAATGGATCGGTCCGGGTTCGGAAATACGTCGTCTCCGAGCAGAAGTCCGTTCCCATCGAGGTCTGTCGAGAGGACTACGTGGTCGAGCGCATCCCTGCCTCCGGCGCGCCGACGACCCCGTGGGGCGGTGGAGAAGTCGTGATCGACATCCCGCTAACCCGCCAGACCGCGACCCCGGTTATCACGCCGCGCGTCTACGAGACTCTCCGCATCAGGAAGACCTTGGACTGCGTCACCGAGCAGGTCACCGGCACCGTCCGCACCGAGAAGTTCGAGGTTCTGCGGAATCCGTGAGCTAGAAAAAGGAGGCCCCCGGCAGACCACTTGCCGGGGGCGGGTCCATGAAGAGACGGGAAGGAAACCCCGCCCGATTTGTAGGACGATCTTCCTGCGGAATCAAGCCTTGGGCGCGGCGGTGGGTTCCTGCGCAATCCAACCCCACTTAAACGCTCCGGGGCCGACGGCCACGAGGATCCTGACGTAGTCCCCATCGGGATCCGGCTTGTCACCCGAGGGAGGCGGCGGGATCGACTGGGTCGTCGTGGCGGGCTTGATGAGCCACGGCAGGAGCCAGAGCAGGGGATGCTTCACCCCGCCGCCTTCACCAACGCCCCAGCCGGGATCGACCGGGTAGATCGGGGGGAAGACAGGTCCATGGGTCGGATAGTGCGGAGGCCGGGGGAGCCCGTGGCTAGGATAGTTTCCCCCACCCCAACCACCACCCCATCCGGGATCCACCGGACTACCGGGCAGCTCGTTGCTGGGGTACGACGGATAGCCGGGAGGTTGAGGCTTGGGGAACGAGGAGTCTTCACTGACCGGGACGATGTAGAAAGCTTGAGGCGGCATTAGGTCTGACATGGGAGCGCCTTTCCGCCTTACGCGCAAACAAAAGCGGCGTCAGGGAACAACCCCAACGCCGCTCATTTTTGGAACCTAACCTGCGAGACCGGGGGGAAGACAGGCCCCCAAGGTTGTGACGATAAGAGCCTCGCTATGGCAGACGAGCCACGGGTCAGGCCAAAAGCGCACGCCGCCTGATGGCCGCGAGTCCGATCAGCCCGGCGCCGAAGAGCGCCAGAGTCTCTCCACCATCGGGGCAGGAGATTTCGAGTTTGCTGACGCGAACGTCGAGGTTCGCCAGAGCCGAGGCGTCAACGAAGATGGCGACAGCGCCGATGTTCGCGTAGTCCACCGACCCGACAATCACCGAGGGGTTCGCGATGTCCACCGAGTAGTCGGCCAGCCCGACAGCGAGGTTGATGTTGTAGAGGTTGTAGTTCCCGGCATCCGTCGCGATTGCGATTTGCAGCACGGCGGTCGGGAGATCCGCGAAGGCGGAGACTTCAATCGTGCCGTTCTGGCATTCGCTGATGTCGAGGGCCAGACCGTAGTCCAGCTCGTTGGCGGTGATCCGGTTGTTGGCGTTCGCGTCCGTGATCCCGGCGACACCGTCCCAGACGATTCCACCCTCGCCACGACCGGCGAAGGAGGCGTAACCGCCAGCGTTGAACGCGACACCCGTCGCGAAGATACCCGCCGAGGTGGACCAGACCGCAGCGTCACGGACGCCACCGATTGCACCGGGGTGGTTGAAGGTGCCCGTCGCAATCTGCGGCGGGGTGAGGGAGTTCAGCATGACGATATGGGGACCGCCCAAGAAGTCGTCGATGACGATGGTTGAGGCCGACGCGGACAACGCCGCGCTGAGGCCGAGGACTGACAGGAGTCTCTTCATACTACGAGTGGGGACTATTCTGAGTTTGGGTTTACCGAATTACCGGCGAAGGCGGCGGCCAGCGAAGCCGAGGCCGACGAGACCGCCACCGAGGAGCACCAAGGTCGAGCCAGCGTCAGGCGTCGGGATGATGACGGTCGGGTTGATGAACGGTCCGCCAACCGGGCCAGCGATCCAGCCAGATCCGCCGTTGGGCGTGTTCTGGATGTGGGCCGCGCCAGCGAAGGGACCGTGGCCGCCCGCGTCGAGCGACAGGAACTGGAAGTCGGTCGGGCTCAGGCTGCCGTCAGAATCCGTGAAAAACAGCACGAGGGATTCATTTGCGCCGAAGGTCTTGGCGAGATTTCCGCCCTGCGCGAAGTCGATCAGGATGTCGAAGAACCCGTCGCCATCCGCCTTGAAGGCATTCTCGGACAGGGACACCGCAGGATTGTCGAACGTCCCGACCTTGGTCCCGAGCGACACGGACAACGTGGTCAGGTCGAGGAGGTCGTTGTAGTTGATGCTGGTCTCGTCGTTGTTCTCCGAGCCGAGGAGTCCGACGTTGTTGATGGTCAGCTTGACCGTGCCCGCAGGCTGGGCGACATCGGTGAGGCTGAGCGTGACCCACGGAGCCGGGCCAGCGGGAGCGGTCCCGCCGGAGAACTCCGCGTTCATATTGTAGTTAAGGGTGATACCACTGGCCGACAGAACGGATGCAGCGGCGATCGAGGTTAGGATGGTTAGTGTTTTCATTAGCACGGGAGTGCAACACACCTACAGCACTACCGATGCCATCTGTAACTTGCGAAATCCCAATAAGCCAATGTCAAGCCGACTGACACTGGCGTCGAACAGCTTTACAGTCTTGATTTACTCCGCCCGAGGAGACGGCTGAAATCGGACTGCTGGCTGAGTTCCGGTGAGGCCGTCGTAGTCCGGGATTTTCCACCGCCACGGACCAAGGAAGAGAAGGCGCTCCGCTCCCCGCCACCGCCCGTTACCGATGCGCTGTTGGTGCGCCCGCCGAAGATGACCGGGGTGCTTCCGCCGCCGCCTCCGCCAGAGGAGGTGCCGCTCCCGATGAAGCTCTCCACCTTTTTGTCCAGCTTCTTGAATGACTCCAGCGTCTCCTTCTGCCCGAGGCCAGCCGCCGCGACGTCCTCGATCTCCTTGAGCTGCCCGGCGGTCAGGTTCTTGCCGAAGACCTTCACGTCCGGCATCTGGCCGCGCACTGAACCGGCGGCGCGCTTCTTGGCCTCAGCCCTCGAGCGACCCTTGTCCTGATGGCTCTGGATGAGGGCCTCGTAGCTGGCGCGGGCATCCTTCATGTCCCCGCGCGTGAGGTCCGCCAAGACGCGCCGGGCAAGTCCACTCT
>Ga0247790_10000433_pt1 | contig 12008 bp, 5 predicted proteins | sample UWRJS171409R4_FD_179913 | JGI IMG/M metagenome (GOLD analysis project Ga0247790, IMG submission 179913) | Soil microbial communities from Arlington Agricultural Research Station in Wisconsin, United States - UWRJ-S171-409R-4 | ecosystem: Environmental > Terrestrial > Soil > Agricultural land... | reverse complement strand
CCGCGGCCGATCCGTGCCGGTGGGCCCGCTGCTTCTGCAGGCACTGATCGATGATGACCCCGAGCGCCCCCACGTCCGGCCGTTTGTCGCGAACGCGCGGCATCGGCTCCTCGGACTCGGCGATGTCCAAGAGCTCGAACACCGTGTGATGCGCCAGCGGGTGCCCACCCGTGACCAGCTCGTACAAGAGGATCCCCACCGCCCATAGATCACTCCGCGCGTCGACGCCTTCGGCGCGCAGCTGCTCCGGGGACATGTACGGCAGCGTGCCGAGCAACGCGCCGTCTTGCGTCAGCCCGGTGCTCTGGGTCAAGAGCCGCGCCGTGGCGTTGAGCGCCGAGATGTTCGCTTTCGTCTGCTTGGCGATCCCGAAATCGAGCACCACCACGCGCCCCGCGTCCGTCAGGAAGATGTTCTCCGGTTTCAGGTCGCGGTGCACGATGCCCAGCTGGTGCGCGCACGCGAGCGCGCGCACCACCGGCAGCATGAGCTCCACCGCGAGGCTCGGCGACACCGGCCCCGCCGCCGGGTCGCGCTGCGCCATCCACTCGCGCAGCGTCCGTCCCCCCAGGTACTCGAGCACCATGTACGGATAGCCATGGAGCTCGTCGACCTCGTAGATCACGACGATGTTGTCGTGGCGGCAGCGGGCCGTGGCCTGGGCCTCGATGAGGAACCGCTCCGCGCTGGGCCCCGCGTGCAGCTGCAGCACCTTGATGGCGACGAGCCGGCCCAGGGTGGTGTCGCGCGCCAGGAACACCGCGCCCATGCCGCCCTCGCCGAGCTTGCGGAGCAGCTCGTAGTGCTTGACCGTCGAACCGACGTTCGGCGGCGGCCGGTCGGGCGGGGCGCCGCGCCGCGCCGCCGGGGTCGCGGGCGCCGTCGGATCCATGGGCACGCTCGGCAGCGCGGGGGCGGTCGTTGACCCCCCGAGGGCAGCAGCCTTGCCAGCCCGCTCGAAGGTGGGCGCCAGGCCGGGCGCGGCTTCGACCGTGGCGTCCAGGCTCCCCTCGCGCGGCGGGTCGGCAGGCATCCTCGCGCGGGGAGATTACCCCGCCGGTCGCGCGCGATCTCGATCGATATTCGCTTGGCGGGACACCAGCGACGGGAACATCTCGGTTAGCGGGACGCGGCGGCCGCCGCTTGGACGCGGCGCTCGCAGGTCTCCTGGTCGGCGCGGGCTCTGGCTTCGGAGATGCTCAAGAGCTCGATCCGGCGCTCGATGGACATACAATCGGGTGTCGCGGTCCATAGCCGCGGGTCATCGGTGCCGCGGAGCGGCGCGCGCACGGCCCAGATCCACACGTTCGCGTCCTCGCTCACGCGGACCAAGATCCGGGTGCCGTCCGGACTCCATGTGGCGGAGGCGACCCCTTGCTGGTGGCCGCTCAGCACATAGGGCTCTCCGGAGCCATCGGCATTCCAGATTTGCGCGGTCTTGTCGAGAGATGCGGTGAGGACGCGCGCGCCATCCGGGCCGAACGTCGCCAGCACCACCTTGTGCTCGTGACCGCGCAGGATCACAGGCGGGCCCGCGCCATCGGCGCTCCAGATCCGCGCCGTCTTGTCGTCCGATGCAGTGACGATGCGCTTGCCGTCGGGGCTCCACGCGACGCTGTAAACCGCTTGCTCGTGACCGGAGAGCACCACGGGATCGCCCGGAGGATCGAGGCTCCACACGCGCACCACCTTGTCTCCCCCTCCGGCGACGATGCGCCTGCCGTCGGGGCTCCACGCGATCGCCATGGTAGCCCACTGGGAGCCACGAAAGATCTGTGGGGCTCCGGAGCCGTCGGCGTTCCACACGCGCACCGTGCGATCATGGGATCCCGTGGCGATCCGTTGGCCATCGGGGCTGAAGCTGCCCGGCAAGACCATGGCCTCGTGGCCGCGCAGGATGACCGGCAGGCCCGCGCCATCGGCGCGCCACACCCGCGCCGTCCGGTCGCTGGACGTCGTGACGATGTGCGTGCCGTCCGGGCTCCACGCCACATCCCAGAGGGGCCCCTCGTGACCGCGCAGGATGACCGGCAGGCCGGCGCCATCGGCGCGCCACACCCGCGCCGTTCGGTCGTCGGACACGGTGGCAACGCGCTGGCCGTCCGGGCTCCACGCGACATTGAAGCCGCGATCCTCGTGGCCGCGCAAGACGACCGGCGGGCCCGCGCCATCGGCGCGCCACACCCGCGCCGTCTTGTCCTTGGACACGGTGGCGACGTACTGGCCGTCCGGGCTCCACGCCGCATCCTCGACGGGCGCCTCGTGGCCGCGGAGCACGATCGGCACGTTCTGGATGTCGACGTGAAACAGACGCGTGGTCCGGTCGAGCGATGCCGTGAGGATCGAGGCACCATCGGGACTCCACGCGGCGGTGTAGATCCAGTGCGTGTGACCGCGCAGGACGAGCGGCGGGGCGGAGCCATCCAGCTTCCACACGCGCGCGGTCGCGTCCTTCGACCCCGTCACGACGCGCTGGCCATCGGGGCTGAACGCGGCCGACTTCACCACGTCCTCGTGGCCGCGCAGGACGAGCGGCTGTCCTGTGCCATCGGCCCGCCACACGCGCGCGGTGGCGTCGATCGACGCGGTCACGATGCGCTGACCATCGGGGCTGAACGCAGCCGCCTCCACCCCGCCCTCGTGGGCGCGCAAGACGAGCGGCTGTCCTGTGCCATCAGCCCTCCAGACACGCACGGTCTTGTCGCTGGACGCCGTGACGATGCGCTGGCCGTCCGGGCTGAACGCCGCCGCGTTGACCTCACCCTCGTGAGCGCGCAAGACGAGCGGCTGGCCCGTGCCATCGGCCCGCCACACGCGCGCGGTCCTGTCTTCCGACGCGGTGACGATGTGCGCGCCGTCGGGGCTGAACGTCGCTGCGACCACGGGACCCTCGTGCCCGCGCAGCACGATCGGCGCGCCGGACCCATCGGCCCGCCAGATCCGTGCGGTCTTGTCTCCCGACGCAGTGACGATACGCGTCCCGTCGGGGCTGAACGCCGCCGACCATAGATGGGTCTCGTGCCCGCGCAGCACGATCGGCGCGGCCGGGTCGCCGGGCTTCCACACCCGCGCGGTGGCGTCATCCAGCGCAGCGACGACGCGCTGGCCGTCGGGGCTCCATGCCGCGCCATAGACAGGTACCCATTCTCCCCAGTGCCGCATCTCGCGGACGATCCCGCTCTGGAGCGCCCTGCTCGCGAGCTCGGCCCAGCCGCGCGGCACCCCGGGCGGCTCGACCTCGCGGAGCAGCGCCAGCATCAGCGTGGGATCCTTTTGCTCGAGCTCGCGTGCGGCCACCATGCGTGTCGCGTTGCGCACATTCCGCGCCTCGATCTGCGTCGCCAGGGTCTCGCGCGCCGCCTCGTCCGCCGCCAGGTCTGCGCGCTCGGCTTGTCGCTGCATGCCGATCGCCAGGAGGGTCACCACCACCGCGATCACGCTCACCGTCGCCAGCACGCCGGCCATGATCCGCTGCCTGCGCCGCCGCCCGCGCTCCGAGAGCGCGACCACCGCGACCAGGAAGCGCTCCTCGCGCCTGGCCAGCCCGGGCGCGCCCGCGGCGCCGTGCTCGGCGCGCCACCGGGCCAGCCACTCGGCGGCCTCGCGGGCGGCGCGATCGCGCCACAGGAGGCCTTCCGCCTCGTGGCTCGCGTCCCACTGCTGGGCCGCGGCGCGGAGCCGCGCGAGGAACTGGGCGTCTTGCTCGCTCTCGGTGAGCCACTGGGTGAGCTTGTCCCAGCTCTCGATCAGCGACTCGTGGCACAGCTCGACGGTGGTGCCCTCGTGCTCCCCACCGGCCTCGACCAGCACCAGGCGTGCGTCGGACAGGCGGTGGATCACCTGCTCCACCGCGTCGCCGTCGGCGGCCAGGCCGCGCAGATCCGGCAAGCTGACGACCGCGCGCGTGCGCTCCGGCGTGCACAGCCGCAGGAACACGGCGCGACACAGCCGCTGCTCGGCGACCGAGAGCGCCGCGAGCACGGCGTTGGCGTGCGCGGAGAGCGCGCCCGCGACGCCGCCGATCTGATCGTAGCTCTCCTGGGTGAGGAGCCGGCCTTTGCGATCGCGCGCCTCCCAGAGCTTGGCCGCGGTGAACTGGAGGAGCGGCAGCGGGCTCTTGGTCCGCTCGAGCCCATCGACGATCGCCTCGATCATCGCGTCGTTCTCGAAGCGATAGCCGGCGGCTTCGAGCGGTCGCGTCAGCGCAGCGCGCAGGCCGTCGCGCGCCATGGCGCGGAGGAAGAACAGGCCGCGCGTGACCTCGGCGGTGAAGTGGCCCTCGTCGGCCATGCGGTAGAGGAAGTCGGAGCGCAAAGAGAGCATGACGCGCAGCGGAGAGGACGCGTCGTCGGCCGCGCCCTCCAGGCAGGCGACGAACGCGGCGCGCTCGGCGGCCTCGGCACCGAGCGTGTAGAGCTCCTCGAACTGATCGACGAACAGGAGGATGCGGTGGCGCGCGCCCGCGCTGCGGCACCGCGCGCGGAGGAGCGCGCCCACGAGGCCGGGCTGCGTGGGGAGCGCATCGAACAGCGCCTCGGTGTCGCGCGCCGACTCGAGCTGCGCGAGCAGGGCCGCGAGCTGCGCGAGCGGCCTGCGTCCCGGTCGCAAAATGAACGCCTCCCAGTCTTCGCCCGAGCGCTTGAGCGCCGGGATCACGCCCGCGCGCACGAACGACGACTTGCCGGTGCCGCTGGGGCCGGCCACGAGCACGAGCGGCTGGCTGCGCAGGCGGCCGACGAGCGCCACGACCTCGTGGTCGCGGCCCACGTAGCGCTCGGCGTCCGCCTCCTGGAACGCCGACAGGCCGAGGAACAGGCCCTCGTCGTCGCCGAGCTCGCTCGGCTTGCCACCGCGCGTGAGCGCCTCGAGCGCCGCCACGAGCTCCGCGGCCGACCCGTGACGGCTGGCCCGCGGCTTCTGCAGGCAGCGATCGATGATCGCGCCGAGCGCGCCCACGTCCGGCCGCTTGTCGCGGACGCTCGGCATCGGCGCCTCGGACTCGGCCATGTCCAGGAGCTCGAACGCCGTGCGATACGCCAGCGGGTGCCCGCCCGTGGCCAGCTCGTAGAGGAGGATCCCCACCGCCCACAGATCGCTCCGCGCATCGATGTCCTCGGCGCGCAGCTGCTCCGGGGACATGTACGGCAGCGTGCCGAGCAACGCGCCGTCTTGTGTGAGCCCGCCGCTCGGCACGAGCCCCTTCAGGGCATCTCTCGCCGAACCCGTGCTCGCGTCCGTCCGCTTGGCGATCCCGAAATCGAGCACCACCACGCGTCCCGCGTCGGTCAAGAAGATGTTCTCCGGTTTCAGATCCCGATGCACGATGCCCAGCTGGTGGGCGCAGGCGAGCGCGCGCACCACCGGCAGCATGAGCTCGACCGCGAGGCTCGGCGACACCGGTCCCGCCGCCGGGTCGCGCCGTGCCATCCACTCGCGGAGCGTCCGCCCCTCGAGGTACTCGAGCACCATGAACGGGTAGCCATGGAGCTCATCGACCTCGTGGATCACGACGATGTTGTCGTGGCGGCAGCGCGCCGTGGCCTGGGCCTCGACGAGGAAGCGCTCCGCGCTGGGCCCGGCGTGCAGCTGCAGCACCTTGACGGCGACGAGCCGCCCCAGGGTCGTGTCGCGCGCCAGGAAGACGGCCCCCATGCCGCCCTCGCCGAGCTTGCGGAGCAGCTCGTAGTGCTTGACCGTCGAGCCGACCTGCGGCGGCGGCCCGCTGGGCTTGGGGACGCGCGCCGTAAGCTTCGGGGTATCAGGTGGCGGCGGGGTGGCGGCCGGTAGCACCCCGAGGACAGCTGCCTTGTCAGCCGCCTTGATCGTGGGCGCCAGGCCAGGCTCGACTTGGGCGACAGCGTCCTGGCTCACCTCGCGCGACGGGTCGGGAGGCATCCTTGGTCCTCCGCGAGATTACCCCGCCGGTCGCGCGCGATCTCGATCGATATTCGCCGCGCGGCGCCGTCGCTGCGCTACTCGCGGCGATAGCAGCCGCGGCCGCCCTGGCACACCGTCGCGTGCGCGTACGAGTCGTCGGGGCCGAATGCCTCCATCGTCGCGAGGCACCAGTACACCTCCGTCGTCGACGTGCCCTCTCGCCAGTCGGCGCCGTCTTCGGCTGCCACGGCGCCGAACGCCGACTTGCAGCGCAAGAACTTGCAGAGGACAGGCAGCTCGACGCGGCGCTCGCTGTTCGGTCTCTCGGTCATGGCTTCCCTCCCGGCGGGTTCCCGGCGGCGGCGGCGGCGGCGGCGGCGAGGATCGTGCGGGCCAGCACCGCCTCGAGGATCGGCACCTTGTGATCGTTGCCCGCGAGCGGCGTGGCGCCCGCGATCGCCGCGCGCGCGGCGCGGCCCGCCGCCATCACGTCGACCGCGGCGCCTGCCAGCAGGCGCTCCGCCTCTGCCGCGCGGCGCGGCACCGGCGCCACCGCGCCGAGCACGATCGTCGCCTGCTTGCAGGTGCGGCCGTTCATGACCAGCGCGACCGCCACATCGACGATCGGCCAGTCGAACGACTGCTTGGCCACCTGCTTTGTGTACGCGGCGCGCAGGCCCGGCGGCGCGGCCGGCACCGTCACGCCCGCGATCAGCTCGCCCGGCGCGAGATCGATCTCGCGCCGCACGTCCTGCTCCGGCGCCACGAAGAAGCGCTCGAGCGGCACCTCGCGCGGCTGCTTGCCCGCGATCGCGACCCGCGCGCCCAGCGCGACGAGCGCCGTCGCGATCGTCGACGGGTGCGGCGCGGCGCAGACCTTGTTGCCGAAGATCGCGTGCAGCTCTGCGTCGCCGTCCTGCGCGAAGCAAGCCGTGCCGCCCTTCTTGCGGCAGGCGAAGTCCTCGGCGCGGTAGTACCAGCAGCGCGGCCGCTGGGCGAGGTTGCCGCCCAACGTCGCCATCGCGCGGAGCTGCGGCGTCGCCGCGTGGCTCGCCGCCTCGGCGAGGATCGGGTGCGCGCGGCCGAGCGCCGGATCGTCCGCCAGCCGCGCCAGCGTGACGTTCGCGCCGATGCGCGTGCCCGCCGCGTCGACCTTGATCTCGCCCCAGCCCGGCAGCTTGCGCAGGCTGACGAGGCGGCTCGGCGCCTCGAGGCGCTCCTTCAGCCGATCGAGCAGATCGACGCCGCCCGCGAGCGGCACCGCGCCCGCCTGGCCGAGCGCCGCGAGCGCGTCGTCGACCGTCTCCGGCTGGACCCATTCGAAGCTCTTCATGGCCGGTTGCCCTTTCGCAGCGCCGCGAGCACCGTGCGCGGCGTCATCGGCAGCTCGCGGATGCGCACGCCGATCGCGTTGTAGACCGCGTTGGCGAGCGCCGCCGCGGTGGCGACGTTGGCGGGCTCGCCGATCCCGTGCGCGTCGGTGTTCGTCAGCCCGACGTACTGATCCAGCAGGATCACGTCGATGAGCGGCGTGTCCCTGGCGCCGAGGATCTTGTACTGGTCCATGTTCGCGTTCAGCACGCGGCCCGTCTTGCCGTCGAGCCGGCGATCTTCGAACAGCGCCCACGAGATGCCGTGGAGGATGCCGCCGTTGATCTGGCTCTGGATCGCGAGCGGGTTGATCAGCCGCCCGCACTCGTGCACCGCGACCACGCGCAGGACGCGGATGACGCCCGTCTCGGTGTCGACCTGGACCTGCGCGAACTGCACGCCGCCGTAGCCCTCGGCGCGCGGGCCCTGCCAGTCGGCCGGGCGGCTCGCGATCGCCGCCAGCTCGTCCGTCGGGATCGCCGCGCACGCCTGCTTCCACGGCAGCGCCTTGCGCGGGTTGGTCGCCGACTCGACGCGGCCCGCCGCGATCCGCAGCTCGCCCGGCGACACGTCGAGCTTCTTGGCGACCGCGGCCAAAAGCTTCGTCTTCACCTCGTGCACAGCCTGGCGGACCGCCGGCGAGATCCCGAGCAGCGTCCGGCTGCCGCCCGACGCCGGGCCGATCGGCCACCGCGTGTCGCCGATCTTCACGTCGATGTCCTGGGGCCGGAGGCCGAGGTCCTCGGCCACGAGCATCGCGAGCGCCGTCCGCGTCCCCGTGCCGATGTCCATCACCGACGAGCGGAGCTGCACCGAGCCATCGCGCGCGACGCGGAGCTCGCACGCCGAGTCCATCTCGACGCCGCGGCGCCACGACGATGTCCCGACGCCGATGCCCGTCTTGATCGGGCCCTTCTCGGCGCCCGGCGCGTGGCGCTGGCCCCAGCCGATCCGGTCGGCGCCGATCTTGCGCTCGAGCCGGCGCGCGAGGCGCTCCGGCGCCGTGGCGCTGCCGTCGCGCTCGTCGATGTCGAGCCGATCGCGCAGGACCAGCGAGTCGATGCCGATCCGCTCCGCCAGCTCGTCGACCAGCTGATCGAGCGCGAACACGCCCTGCGGCATGCCCGGCGCGCGGAACGCCGCGCCCGGCCCCGCGTGCATGAACACGTCGTACTGCCGCGAGCGCGACACCGGCGCCGGGAACAGCCGCATCGCCGCGTTGCCGACGCCCGCGCCCGTCGCGATCCCGCCCGTGCCGTGGCTCGTGAGGTCGACCGCCTCGAGCGCGCCATTGCGCGTCGCGCCCAAGGTCAGCGTCTGCAGCGTGCCCGGGCGGTTGCCCACCGCCGTGTGCTCCTCGCGGCGATCGAGGAACAGGCGCACCGGCGCCTGCGCGCGGCGCGAGAGCTCGACCGCGACGACGCCGTAGTGGCCCGCGCCGAACTTCGCGCCGAAGCCGCCGCCCATGAAGTCGCAGATCGCCCGGACCTTGGTCTTCGGCAGGTCGAACACCGTCGCCAGCTCGTCGCGCACCGTCGCCGTGCCCTGCGTCGAGACGTAGACGGTGAGCTCGTCCTTCTTCCAGTCGGCGACGATGCCGTGCGTCTCCATCGCCGAGTGCGTCTGGACCTGCGTGCGGAACGTGCCGCTGACCTTCACCGCGCTCGCCGCGAGCGCCGCGTCGACGTCGCCCTCGCTCTGCTGCGTCGGGCCGCGCAGGTTGCCCTGCTGGGCCAGGTCGCGGCCCGCGCCGCCGCCGCCCGCGCTGCCGCCCATGTTGACGCGCGCCGGGTACACGAGCGTCGCGGCTGGCTGCAGCGCCGCGTCGAGGCTCGTCACCGCCGGCAGGACCTCGTACTCGACCAGGACGAGCCCCGCCGCCTCCTCGGCGATGTCCGGCGTCGTGGCCGCGACCGCGGCGACGCACTGCCCCGCGTAGCGGATCTTCGGGAACGTGCCGTTCTTCTCGGTGCTCGGGTCGACGAGCGTCGCGCCCTCCTGCTTCTTGACGACGAAGACCGCCTTGACGCCCGCGAGCCGCTCCGCCTTGCTCGTGTCGATCCGCTTCACGATCGCGTGCGAGTGCGGCGACACCACGCGCTTTGCGTGCAGCATGCCCGGCAGCGCGACGTCGGACGTGTACTGCGCCTCGCCCGTCACCTTCGCGCGCCCGTCGAGCCGCGGCGTCGGCTTGCCGACGACCGCCAGCCCGGCGTTGGTCGGCCACGGCTTGGCCTCCGTCTCCGGGATCGTGCGGAGCTGCGCCGTCATCGGCCCGCCCGCGATCCCAACCCACGCCGTCCCTGGCGGCGGGGCGGCGCTCGTGCCCGCCTGCCGCGTCTCGAGCGGGAAGCCGTCGGGCTTCTGCCCCGACGCCTTCATTACTGCCGTGAGCACCTTCGGGTAGGTCCCGCACCGGCACAGGTTGCCGCTGACCGCGCCCTGGATCGCCGCGCGATCCGGCTTCGGCTCCTTCGCGAGCAGCGCGGCGCAGCTCATGACCATGCCCGGCGTGCAGAAGCCGCACTGCATCGCGTCTTCCTCGACGAACGCCTGCTGGATCGGGTGGAGCTTGCCGCCGCCGCTGCCGCCGTTCGCCAGCCCTTCGATCGTCGTCACTGCGCGATCGCCGACTTCGAGCGCGAGCGTCGTGCACGCGAGCGCTGGCGCGCCGTCGAGGTGCACCGTGCACGCGCCGCACGCGCCGCGATCGCAGCCGATCTTCGTGCCCGTGAGCTTCAGCTCCTCGCGGAGCGCCCGCGCGAGCGTGGTGCGCGGCTCGATCTTGAGCGTCCGCGGCGTGCCGTTCACCTTCAGCGAGATCGAGACCGCCCCCGGGCCGACCACGCGCGGCGCGGCGGCGCGCGCCGGCCGCGCGCCCGACAGCGTGACCAGCCCCGCCGCGGCCGTGCCCGCGCCCGTCGCGCCGAGGAACGCGCGCCGGCTGAGGCCGGCGGCCGGGGCCGGCTCGAGATCGTCGTCATCGTCATCGTCGTGGCCCATGCGCCGAAGGCTCGCAGAGCCGCGCGTCGCGCGCGACCCGGCCGGCGCGATTTCTGCCGCCGCGACACGACTTCACGCGCGACGGCGGGCGCGCGCGCACGGTGATCGCCTCGTGAGCCATGGGCGACGAAGGCGCCGAAGGCGCCAAATGCGCCGAAGGCCACGGAGACTGCTGCCGGCAGGGCAACGACCTCGTGATCCCCAAGGGCAACGTCAGCAAGCGCTGACCGGCGCCCGCCGCATCAGCGGTATTCGTCCACTGCAATGAGGCAGTTGCTCGACGGACTGCGTCGAGATGTGCGAGCAGTGCGACTACCAACCACGGTATCGCCGGCAACTCGACTTGCACTTTCGTCGAGGGGGAACTCGAGTCTCCAGCGAGGCCGGTTCTAAGAGCGCGATTCACCTACGCGCGTGATGACGCTGCCGCGGGCACATCGCGTGCTTTGCGTCGCGGCCATGCATCGCTCAACCCGTCGCATCACGCTCGTGCTCTTCGCTGGCCTCCTTCAGGCATGTACGTCCGGTGACGCCGATGACCCGGGGACCGGACAGCCTGGGGATGAGCTAGCCGAGTCCACCGAACAGCTCGCCGCCGCCGCGCGCTCCGAGCTCCGCGTCGACCTCGTGCCGCTGAAGGCCCGCTACGCGGCCGGCGATGCCGTGCTCGTCGACGTGACGATCACGAACGTCGGCCCGCGCAAGGCCAAGCTCCTGTCGTGGATGCTGCCCGCCGCGGACCTCGAGGAGCCGGTGTTCGCCGTCACGCGCGGCGGCCAGGCGGCCGACTACCTCGGGGCGCACTACAAGCGCCCCGCCCCCGAGGCCAGCGACTTCGTGCACCTCGCCTCCGGCGCCAGCCTCACGCGCCAGGTCGACCTCGCGCGCTTCTACGACCTGTCGCGGACTGGCGACCACGACATCCAGCTCGTCGTCGGCGAGGACGCGCTGCGGCCCCAGGACAACGTGCGCGCCGCGGCCGTGACCTCGAACACCGCGCGGGTCTGGATCGAGGCGCACGCCCTGCCGGTGCCCGAGCCCGTCGCCGTCGACACGCTCGTCGGCTCGCTGGCCTTCTCGCGCTGCGACACGACGCAGCAGGCCACGGTCACGCAGGCGGTGGGCGTCGCCAACTCGATGTCCGACGGCGCGCTCGCGTACCTCTCCGGCACCCCGACCGCGTCGCAGCGCTACCAGACGTGGTTCGGCACGTTCAGCTCGTCCGGCTGGAGCACGGCGAAGAGCCACTTCACCGCGATCGCCGACGCGTTCGACAACAAGGCCATCACCGTCGACTGCGGCTGCAAGCAGAACTATTACGCGTACGTCTACCCGACCCAGCCGTACAAGATCTACGTGTGCAAGGTGTTCTGGACGGCCCCGCTCTCCGGCACTGACTCCAAGGGCGGCACGCTGGTCCACGAGATGAGCCACTTCAACGTCGTCGCCGCGACGGACGACAACGCGTATGGCCAGAGCGCCTGCAAGTCGCTGGCGCTGTCGAGCCCGTCGCAGGCGCTCGACAACGCCGACTCGCACGAGTACTTCTCCGAGAACACGCCGGCGCTGCCCTGATCCACACGTCTATGCGGCGGCCTGGAGTCGGCGAAGTCACCAGGTCGGGTGGTAGCGGTGGTGGCCTGCTTCAGGTGAGCACGTCCGCGGCGGTCTTGGCGCCGAAGACGTGCTCGGCCCATCGGTCGAGGGTCGCCGGATCCGTGCACGCCTCCACGCGGGCGCGCTCCTCGCTGCTCAGG
>Ga0247790_10000428_pt1 | contig 12258 bp, 14 predicted proteins | sample UWRJS171409R4_FD_179913 | JGI IMG/M metagenome (GOLD analysis project Ga0247790, IMG submission 179913) | Soil microbial communities from Arlington Agricultural Research Station in Wisconsin, United States - UWRJ-S171-409R-4 | ecosystem: Environmental > Terrestrial > Soil > Agricultural land... | reverse complement strand
GTGGTTCCGGATGGCTTGAACGGCACGTACCTGGACCTGGCCATCCCGCAGCTGGACCCGCAGCCGGTGCCCGGTCCTGACTGTGAAGAGTCAAGCGACGCGTGCGACATCACCTACCGGGTCCGGTACCTGGGGTATGTCTCGACGTTCGTCGAGTTGCCGGACACCATCCCGTCCGATCTGATCCTGGGCTGGCCGAGTACGGCCGCCTCGATCCCGAGCGGATGGACACGGGTTACCGCTCTCGACGCGGTCTACCCCCGGGGTAGTTCCGGCACCGGCGCACCGGTCGCGACCGGCGGATCAGCACTGCACTCGCACACGACGTCCGGCCACACCCACCAGGTGGCCGCGCACTCGCACACGCTCGGCGGGTCTACCGGGTCGAGCAACACGAGCACCACCAGCGCGCGCTTCAACGGCGCCAGTAAGGCCCAGGCGGACCAGCCGCACACGCACACCCGGCCGAGTTCGACCGGGTCGGCCGCTGCGTTCAACACCTCGAACACGGCGCCGGGTACCGCGCTGTTCGACAACCTCCCGCCTTCCCTCAGCGTGATCTGGATCGAGTCGGACGGTGCCCAGGCGGCATACCCGACGGGCATCCTGGGATGGGCCACCGAAGCCGTGTCCGGGTGGAGCGCGCACGCGGCGAGCTCAGGCCGGTATCTGCGTGGCGCGGCGGTCGCGGGCAACGGGGGAGCGACCTCCGGCGCGGCTACGCACACGCACGCGGTGAACGCTCACACCCACAACGGCGCCAGTCACGATCACTCGCTGGGATCCACCTCGCTGTCCAACCCGGCCTCCAGCCAGGAGGCGGGCACCGGGTCCAGCACGCCGCGATGGCTCCCCCGGCACACGCACCCGATGGACGTGACCCCCGCGACCACGGGCAATGCTTCCAGCGAAGAGGGCGGGACGACCGGGTCGGCCACGCTGGAGCCACCGAACCGGCGGTTGCGCGTCCTTCAGAACACCGGCGGGGGAACCCAGACCCGGATCATCGGGCTGTACACCGGGACGGTAGCGGCGCTCGATCCGTTGCTGACGTTGTGCGACGGCAGCAACGGCACGCCGGATATGCGCACCTACTTCGCCCGGGACCTGGGATCGGACTCGGTCAACTCGACCGGCGGGTCGACATCGCACACGCACACGACGCCGAGCCACAGCCACGACATCGGCAACCACTCGCACGGGACCAACGTCCTGACGTCCACCACGGCATCGTTCGAGGCGCCCTCGTTCGGTGACCTGGGTGACTCGCCGACCACCAGCCACGATCACTCCAGCGGCAACACGGCGTCCGCCTCCCCGGGCGTGTCGTCCGCGACCTCCGGTACCGCCGCCAGCACCGACCACATCCCGCAGTACCGCGAAGTGCATTTCGTCCGGCTGGACGGCACGATCTCCGGTGGCCCTCTGCCGGTGCCCGAGTTGAAGGTGACGGACTTCTCCAGCTCCACCGTCCCGGCCTTCACCTACACCGACGGTCTCGACAGGCTGGCCAGTCTGACCGCCAAGAAGGCGGTGGCCACCAGCCGGTCGAGCCGGTTCCCCAAGCTGGTCACCGACTCGACTCCCCTGGACGGCGGTTTGCACACGGTCAGCAGCACGCCCGCCGGGGAGGACTTGTCACTGGTGATCGCGGTGGAGGGACTGTCTGAGATCGATGCGCTGGAAGAGCTGCTCTCCGAGGATCGGTTGTACTGGTCCCCGCTGGGCGGTACTTCCGGATGGTTCGCTCCGGGTGGCTGGACCGTGGACCGCCCGGCGCCGGATGTCTGGGTCGTTCAGATCACCATGGTCCGCCAGCCCTGGCCAACCGTCGCCGACCCGGAGGACTTCTTGTAGCATGTACTCCGTGAAAATGAAAGACCACTCTGGGAAAAGGTACGGGCGCCTATTAGTGAGTCAGTCCCTCGATGAACGCGATAGTAAGGGACAGGTGGTATGGGATTGCACCTGTGATTGCGGTTCCAAGGTCAAGGTCTCAGGCGGAGATCTCAGATCGAGGAGATCTTGTGGGTGCGCTAAAGGGGGGACCACCCACGGACTGGCTGGTAGGCACCCTCTCTATACGACCTGGACCCTCATACGTCAGAGGGTAGATAACCCGACGTGCCCTTATTACAGGTTGTACGGCGGGCGAGGAATCTCCTACACCCCTAGGTGGAATGACTTCCTATTGTTCCTAAATGACGTTGGGGAGAGGCCGCCGAATCCGGAGGGGTATACCTCTCGGAAGCCCTATTGGTCGATTGACAGAATTGACCCGGACGGGAATTACGAGCCAGGTAATATTCGTTGGGCTACCCAGGCGGAACAGAATCGGAACAAGAGCAAGGTCAGGGTTCCCTAATGAGCGCCCCGTTCTCCTCCACCCGTCATCAGGCAGCGCTCGGTGTGCCGACCGGCTACCGGCGCTGGATGCAATTCACGGCCAGCCGGGGAGGTGACTCGGTATCGCTGGAGCCAACCGGCGGCAGTCTGACCCAGGACGCGCGGCGTGACGGCCGGTGGAGCGGACGGCTGACGTTCGCCGGGAGTGACCTGTTGCCGACCCGACCGACTGACATCCTCTCCCCGTTCGGGACCCGGATCGAGGTCGAGCTGGGCATCGAGCTTCTTGACGGTTCAGTGTCAACGGTGCCGTACGGGACGTACGAGATCACCGGCGCCGCGACCAAGACGTCAGCCGACGACCAGACCACAGAGGTCACCCTGGGCGATGTGTCCGGGATCGTCGAGCGGTACCGGTTCGAGAGTCCGCTGACCGTGGCGTCGGGCACCGATCTGGCCTCGATGATCAACACGGTGGTGGCGAACCGGACTGGCTTCAACCCGGGCGTGACCGCCGTGGGGTCCACGCTCGGCGCGCCCCGAACGTTCGGGCTGGACACCGGTACCGCGCCGTGGGCAGAGATCCTGGACGTCCTGTCCGGGTTCAGCCGGACCGCATGGTACGACCGGGTCGGCCACATCCAGGTCGGCTCGATCAGCGCGGACCCGTCGTCCGCCTACCCGATCTCATCGCTGGCGACCTTGTCCGGTGACTTCGATACCAAGCCCCCGAACGTCATCGTCGCCCGGGGAGAACCACAGGACGGCACCGCGCCGGTTCAGGCGATCGCCATGGACACCGATCCCTCCTCCCCTACCTACGCCGGGACCGGACCGGGAACCAGTCCGTACGGACGCGTCACGTACTTCTTTGCCTCTCCCCTGCTCCTCACCGAGCCTCAGGCCCAAAGCGCGGCAGAGACGATCCTGGCGGAGAACGTCGGTGCCGGTGCCACCTACACGCTGACCGTGCCGTACGACCCGACCATCACGGCCGGAGATGTCATCTCGACATCCGGCCTGACACTGGCGGTGGACTCCATCACGATGAGCCTGGTGGGCGACACGCAGTTGCAAGTCAGGGAGCTGGGCTGATGCTGGACTACACCAAGATCAAGAAGAAGCTGGTCCCCCCGCCGGACGGCCAGGACGACGCCAAGTTGAGGACTGCCACGGTCAGCGTGGTCAACACCAGCGGCACGCTGGACATCACGCTGAACGGCACGCTCATCACCGGTGTGCCACGACTGGCCGGTGCCTGGGCCGTGGTCGGGTCCGTCGTCCAGGTGCTGAGCTACCGGGGATCGCTGCTGGTTCTGGGCGTCGTCTCGCCGGGCCCGGCTGTGGGGATGAGTAAGACCGGCACCACCACCACTGGACCGTCCGCAGCCGCGACGTTCCTGACTGCGGTCAACTTCGGTGTGACGTTCCCGGCCGCACCCAATGTGCACATCAACCTGGACAGTCAGGCCGGAGCCACATCGGGCTGGGCCGGGCGCGCCATCAGCCGCACGACCACCGGGTTCACTCTCTTCGGATTCGGCAGCTCGAACACGTTCAGCGTGTCCTGGAACTGGACCGCGATATATGCACCGTAAGGGGAGGTAAGTCATGCCGATCGGAGAACCCGCACCGGTCTCGCTCATGCCCGCACAGATCAACGTTCCGGCATCCGGCAACCTATACATCAACGTGTCCGTACAGAGCGACGGCTCACCCGCCGGACTGGCCTCGATCCCGGCCGTGGTCCAGGACATCGTCGACTTGTTCCAGGAATGGTCCGGCCGCCTCCCCGGGGCGGACGTGTCCGGCCAGGTCTATGACACTGAACTGTCAGCCGTGACGCCGACCAACCCGGTGCCACCGTTGGACCCGCCGGAACCCGAGTAACCGGCACGGGGGGACCAGGGGACCGGGGGAAGCCCACCAGTTCCGCGCATTGGATTTTTACGTCCTTGTTGTTGAGGGCGCGCGGACACACGTACACGCGGGGGAAAGGCCTCGATGTTCTTCCCCCGGTCCCCTGGTCCCCCCAGCGATACCGGCGTACCTGAGATGCCCTGTTGTCCGCTATGCTGAGGGACATGACAGCCGCGCCTACGACGTGGGACATCTTGGTCCCGACTCTCGGTGAACGAGACCGGTTGTTCGCGCGGCTGATGAGCGGCTTGCTCCCCCAGCCCGACGCGTACGGCGGCCGGGTGCGGGTGCACGGCTGGTTCAACAACGGCCGCCCCAGCCTCCCCGCGATCCGTCAGATGATGGTGACGGGCTCCTCCGCTGACTACGTCTCGTTCGTCGATGACGATGACGTGGTGGCCCCGTATTTCGTGGACGAGGTTATGGCCGCGTTGGAGCACCGCCCGGACTACGTGGGGTTTCAGGTCCAGTGCTACTCGGACAACGTGCCCACCGTGCTCGCGCATCACTCGCTCGCGCATGGTGCATGGACCAACCTGGCCGATCGGTACCTGCGCGACATCTCGCACATCAATCCGATGGCGCGCCGGATCGCGCGGACCGCTGACTTCCGGCGGGCCCGGGTCGGGCAGGCTGAGGATCGGGCATGGGTCGCGCAGCTGCGCCGGGGGAAGCTGCTCCAGAAAGAGATCGTGATCGAACGGATCATGTACCACTACCTGTACTCGACCAGCAAGAAGCCTGGTCAGGGCTCCCGCTGGCAGAATCCGAACAAGCTGATCCACCAGGTGGAGCAGCGTGCCCACATCGATCACCCGAACTTCACCTGGAGCGACCTTGCCTGAGCTGGCCATCATCGTGCCGACCCGGGGGCGCCCGGGGAACATCGAGAAAGTGATCGCGGCCTGGGACTTCACCAACGCCTGGGACGTGGCCGACCTGGTGATCGTCGCGGACGATGACGACCCGGAGATCGGCGGGTACATCGACGTCGTGAGCGCCGTGCAGGACGGCACGCCCGACGGGACTCCTGATCCGATCAGGCTGGTCAAGATGCCCGAGTGGATGCCGATGGTGCACAAGCTCAACCACGTCGCCGTCGAGCTGGCGAACCAGGGGGAGTACTTCGCACTCGGCTTCGCCGGGGACGATCACCTCCCCAGGACGATCAACTGGGCCAAGTCGTACCTGACCGCGCTGCACGAACTGGGCACCGGCATGGTGTACGGCAACGACGGGTACCAGGGGGAGAACCTCTCGACCGAGTGGGCCGTTACGGCGGATGCGGTACGCACCCTGGGCCGGATGGTCCCGGCGCCGGTTGAGCACATGTACTGCGACAACTCGATGATGGACCTGTTCAAGTCCATCGGTGCCCGCAAGTACCTCCCCGGTGTGCAGATCGAGCACATGCATTGGATCGTCAAGAAGGCTGAGAAGGACGACCAGTACAAGCGGGTCGACTCCCGTGAGCAGTACGCCCGGGACCGGCGCGCGTACGAGGGCTGGAAGCTGCGCGGCGCAGCCGTAGACACCAAGAAGCTGATGGCGCTGCGCCCGGAGCGGCTGACGCGTCACGTCCTAAAGGAGACCAGAAAGATGACCGGCCCGATCAAGGTCCCGTTCCCCAAGCACTTCAAGGCGGTCCGGGGAGCCACGCCCCCTGAGATCGAGGTGACCTTGGCCGACCTGGCGGTCAACGTGCCCGATGATCAGGAGATCGTCGAGATCGGCGTGTTCCAGGGGAAGACCTCTCTGGTCATGGCCTGGGGCGCACAGCAGGGCAACGGCGCGCACGTGACCGGTATCGACCCCTGGAACCTGGCGGGCAACGTCTACGACCCGCCTTTCACGGACGCCGGGTCGATGCACTGGGCCCGGTACCACATCCGGGGCCTGGGGTACTCCAACCACATCGACTTGATCCAGGGCTTCTCTCACCAGGTCGCGCAGACCTGGACCGGCAAGCGGGTCGGCCTGCTGTTCGTGGACGGCGACCACACGGCGGAGGGCGCCCGGCGTGACATCGAGACGTGGGCTCCGCATCTGGCGTCGTTCGCCGTCATCGCGGTGGACGACTACGGCCACCCGGACTGGCCGGGTGTGAAGGAAGCCGTGGACGCTCTTGTGGCGGAGGGCGTGCTGGCGCCGATCGAGATCTTCCATGACCGGCTCGCCGTGACCCGGCTGAGGACGCCGGACGACGCCGACCCGGCCGCCATCACGGGCGAGGGTGTCTCGCCCTCCCCGGCTCAGCTTCATCCGGCCGACGACTGGGACGAGGAGCTTGCTGCCTCTGACACTGAAGAGTCAGACAACGCATTCGTCCACAAGGACGAGCTGACCGGGATCGCGGCAGGCAAGCCGATCGAGGAGCTGAACCTGGTCTTCCTCAAGGAGCTGGCCAAGGTCCGGGGGATCACGCTGGGCGCCCGCAAGGACAAGCGGTCAGAGATCATCACGGCGCTGATCGACGGCCAGTGAAGCTGTCGGCAAGCGTGATGGCCCACCCGGACCGGGCCGACCTGGTGGCCGACATGCTCGTGGCGCTGGATCGGCCGGTCCAGGTCCACTACGACATGGAGGGCCCGCCGTCCGGTAACTCGGACCGGGTCTGGCGGGTCGCGCGCGCCGCGTGGGAGCTGGCCGACCCGGACGCCGACTTCCACCTGTTGCTTCAGGACGACGCGGTGCCGTGCCCCGATCTGCTGGCCGGACTGGAGCGTGCGCTGGAATCGGTGCCCGACGACGTCACGGTCTGCCCGTACCTGGGCCGGGGAGGTGCGGTCGCGCACCGGTGGTCCAGGATCGCGGCGGACGCGGACCGGCGCGAGGCGTGCTGGGTCGTCAGCCTCAAGCTGATGTGGGGCGTCGCCATCTGCCTCCCCACCAAGCTGATCCCCGAGATGATCGCGCGTGCCGACCGGATGACGGGGGTACCTGATGACATGCGGGTATCGGGCTGGACGCGGATCAGGGGATCAGAGGTCTGGTACACCTGGCCATCCCTAGTGGACCATCGGCCCGTACCGTCCATCACCAAGCACCGCGCGGCCGACCGGCGCGCGGAGAAGCACTGTCAGGGATCGGCGCTGGAGCTGGACTGGAACGGCCCGGTCGTCAGGGACCCGATGTACGCCCGGGTCCGGGGCGCGAGATCAGGGCCGTCATCCAACCGGAAGGTAACCTCACTGAAACAGCGCCCGGCTCCGGAAAGGTAGGGACCAGTGCGTGACCACCAGACGGAGAGTTTTACCGGCATTCCAGCGCGACCTGTTCTTTCTGGCGCTGGGATCGGGCTGGGGTACGTGGACCGTGATCACGGCCGGACCGTGGCCGCTCATGCTGATCAGCGCGGCGACCATGATGGGTCCCGGATTTCTCAGGCTCTGGCTCTCAGGGCCAGGTACCCGGGACAGTCTCTCATCGCAGTCGCTGGAGTCGTCGGAGCAACAGCACTCACTATCGCCTGGGCCGTCCACGGCGGGATCGGGTGACACCGAATGACCTCCCCTGGTGATGAGGTCCGCCCCACGGCGGAGACGTGGGCCATCCCCCGGCGAGTCTGGTACGTGCTCGCCAGTTGGGGAGTGAGCGCGCTGGTACTGGCCGGTCTGTTGTCCTTCTGGATATGGACCAACGAACGCCAGGCGGACCGCGAGCGGGACCACCTGGAGCTGCAACAGGACCGCGCCATGTGCGCGATGATCGACGTATTCCTATCCGGGCCCGAACCAGTGGCCGGTCCACTCGGTGACAGGTCCCGGGCAGTGCGCGCCGGGATGACGGCGTACCGCAACACCCTCGTGTGCGACTGACCGCACGCCACCTACAGACGGGACTCATCAGGATGACGGGCACCATCAGGAAGGCGCTGGCCGCGTTCACGCTCGCGTTCATCGCGGCGCTGGGGATCACCTCCCCGGCTCCGGCCGCGCCGGTTCAGACCGCCGCACTGAGCAACTGTTACGCGCACTCCATCTGCGCCTTCAACACCATCAGTCCGCCGCCTCTCGGCACGGTGATCATGCCGAACCGGGACGTCGCCGACGCTCCCCGTAACCAGTGTTTCGCCGACTTCAACGGGTATTCGCAGACGTTGACCGTCGTCAACAACAGCGCGTACCGGTGGTACCTGTTCCGTACCTCGGCATGCACCGGGTCGCACATCGACGCGCCGCCCTATGACGAGTTCCACACTCCGGCGGGCTGGGACCAGATCCACGCATGGCTCAGGACCAGTTCGACGTCCTGAGCTGTGACCTAGAAGTCTCGATCATTGCCATCCTAAAAGGCGTGCCTGTATAGTGACAGCGTGGACCATTCGCGTTTGAGAGAGGGTGAGACCGTGGCGACAGAACCCATCGATACGTCTAGCATGCCTGACCAGTACGAGGGCGTGACCCAGTTCGTCGGGTACGGCCCAGCCTCTATCTACCTGGGGTTCAAGCGCAACACGCTGTCCAGCTACGAGGCACGCGGCATCGGGCCGAAGATCGACCACCGTGAGGTGGTGGACCAGTACAGCATGCCGGTCTTCCTGCGTGCCGACCTGGACGACTGGCTGGCGAACCGGCCCGGCCAGGGCGCGCGAACAGACCTCGTACCTGTAGCTGTCTGACCTCCCCACAGGATCGACCCGGCGGGAAACCGGACACCGATCCCAGGAAAGCCCCGGTGAGCCGACACCGGGGCTTTCCGCATTTCCGCAGGTCGAACAAAGATTGAAACGTTACAGGCGTCCCGGTGAAGATCACCTGAACCGACCTATCCCACCGTGAGGAACTTAGCAGTCGTGACTCTTAAGCGTCAACCTCAACGGCATGACTGTGAGGTATCCCACAAAGCAGGGTCAGAGTCTTGAGACTTAAGAGTCATGCCTGTAAGGTTCTCCACATCAGCAAGACGACGACCTGGAGGACAGCGAGATGGCCCAGCACCTGAGCATCGACGAGGTTCGGAACTACGACGTGAACGGCCAGACCTTTGACCTGGTGGCCCTGATCGAGGCGCTGAACGAGACCCCGGACGGATGGGTCAGCCCGCAGAGCGTCAACGAATTGCAGGTCGGCCAGATCGTCCACGTCTGGGCACTGGGTGACCGGCTCCGCCGTGGCGTCGTTGCCAAGCTGGGCCGGACCAAGGCCACCGTGGTCTTCACGACCCAGGGCGCGGTTGGGGACCAGTGGGGCCGGGGCATCCGGGTCGCTGACACGGCCGTCCAGCTCAGCCAGATCAAGATCCCGGCGGCGCCGGTCGCCGAGGTCACCGAGGTTCCGGCTCTCAGCCAGGACGAGAACGCCCGGATCGAGAGCTACGCCAAGACCCACCACGCTGACGCTGAGGGGATGAAGAAGGCCATGGCCCAGGTCAAGGCGGAGCGCGAAGCGGCTCCGGTCGCCGAGGTTGAGGCCGGGGAGTTCACTGAGGTTGAGCGCGAAGAACTGGCCCAGGACTTCCGGGTCTCCGGTGCCCTGGACGACGCACACGCCGAAGCCCTGATCCTGGGCGACCCCGAGACGGAGTGCGACCTGTGCGGTGGCCCCCTGGCCAGCGACGGGGCCTGTGCAGACGACATGTGCGACGTGGAGCGCCCCGAGGTCGAGCCGGTCGCGTTCACCCTGACTGAGACCCAGATCGAGGAGAACGCGGCCCAGAGCGAAGCGGAGAACCTGGCCGACGCCGAAGTGGCCCGTGACGAGAACGAGGCGGAAGGCGGGATCTACGCCGGGACCGAATGGGTGTCCTCCCCGGCAGTTCAGCGGGAGGTGACCGGGTCCGGCGTGGTCAAGCTGCTGGAGCGGGTGCACGAGCGCATCCGGCAGAACCACCCGGAGGTCCCGGCCGTGGTGATCGTGACCGGCGCCGGGATCGGCAACGGGAACAACAAGTGGGGCCACTTCCGGCCGGAGGGCTGGAACGTCAAGTCAGACGCGGACAAGAGCACCCACATCCACGAGATGTTCATGGCGGGGGAGACCCTAGCCAAGGGCCCTCACCAGGTGCTTCAGACCATGCTGCACGAGTCGGCCCACGCCCTGGCCGAGCACCGTGGGGAGCAGGACACCAGCCGTCAGGGCCGCTGGCACAACAAGGTGTTCCTGAAGACGGCCCAGGAGATGGGTCTGGAGCACAAGACCGGCAAGGCCGACACGCAGAACGGCTTCTCCGGCGTGACTCTGACGGCCGCCACCCTGGCCGAGTACAAGGACCTGCTGGACGAGCTGGAGGCTGAGATCCACCTGATGGTCCGGCTCCCCGGATGGCTCGGCGGCCAGGACGACGAGGAGGACCAGGGCGGGGAGAGCATCGGCCGCAAGCCCAAGACCCCGGCCGCGCCGAGCACCACCAACCTGAAGCTGACCTGCACGTGCGAGGAACCCAACATCGTCCGGGCATCCCGCAAGGTCGCTGACCTCAAGGTCATCCGGTGCGACGACTGCGGCGACCTGTTCGAGGACCGTTCATGACGGCCCGGAGAGCCCGCTGGTGGGAAGGTCAGGACACGGCGAACCGCGAGGGAAGCCAGGGCCGGATCGTCTCCCCGGCGGGCCGCTCCGGGGTCATCACGTGCCCAGCGTGCGGGGTGTACCCGGTGGTCTACAACGGCAACTACTTCTGCGACGGGTGGCAGTACAAACCGGGCCCGGGCGATTGCTCCTGGGCTTTGGCCCATCCGGCTCGGAGCGCGCGGGACCGGTCCTTCTGTGACCTGGTCGGGATCGACTACCAGTAGGGCTAGACACCTCACCGTCATGGCTGTAATGTAGTTCATGGTGGGAGAGGTTTTCATTTAGAGGATGGGAAAGAGATGAGAGAGATCGTCGGTAAGGCACTGGCAGAGTTCCTGATCGGGGTCGATGACCTGGACCAGTGCCAGCGTGCGGTGACCCGGGAGAAAGCGATCCGCGACGGCGTAGCCCAGACCGGGGAGACCCGTGAAGCGGTGGTCACAGTCTTGGACTCGATCGCCGCGATGGATCAGGAGGCCGTCCTGGACCTGACGGATGGAGCGCCCACCACGATGCGGGCTGGACTCCAGCGGTACATCGAAGAACTGCGCGGCCGGGACGACCTGATCTCCACCGAGCGGGTCGTGATCGAGCTGATGGTGCTGCTGGGCTACCCGTGGCCGGGCACCCTGCTGGAGATCCACGAGGACCCGGACGCGGACAAAGGAATCCTGATCGTGGTGGACGGCCGTGTGGTGGACCGGACCGACTACGAGGAGGGCGGGTACGCGGGTACCGCCATGGCGGAGCGGGTCGCTCGATCCGTCCACCGCGCCGCTCGCTGAACTGATGTCCTCCCTGGGTAGATACTTTGCAGTCACTACGGTAAGGTATCTACCAGAAGGAAGGAGGGCCGCAGATGCGGACCCGAATCGTAGTAGCTGAGCTCAGCCCGGGTCAGTGGGACTGGCTCCGGCGCAACCTGCCGAAGCCCCGTGACTTCGCGACCGACGCCATCCGGATGTGCGTGGTGTTCGAGCTGGAGCCCGGGGTGGAGCAGCACCTGGAGCTCAACCCCCGGGAGTTCGTCGGCCTGATGACCCGGCTGCACGTGGTGACCCGCACGGTGGAGGCGGCGCTGGTCGAGACCACTGGACCGATCTCGTGTGACCAGCCTGGTCTACCCCGGTTGCCGACTGCGGAACAGGTACGGAACCTGAGCGCGGACGGGGCGGCCGACCTGGCCCGGCGGTTGAACGAACCGTGCAAGCACGGGTCCCAGGTCGTTCTTCGGGACGAGTCGGTGTTCGAGGGCGCGCCGCCCGTCCTGACTTACGAGGACGGGTGCCAGTCGTACGGTCCGTACCGGAGTCCTGACGCATGAGTGTCAACGTGTCCGGCCTGGACCTGTCGATGACCGGAACCGGGATCGCGTTCACGTCGGCGGGGGATTTCGTACTGACCACGCTGATCAAGACCAACCCGAAGCACGGTGACGCCCGACTGGTCCAGATACGCCAGCAGATCATGGAGCTGGTGT
>Ga0247790_10000425_pt1 | contig 12319 bp, 6 predicted proteins | sample UWRJS171409R4_FD_179913 | JGI IMG/M metagenome (GOLD analysis project Ga0247790, IMG submission 179913) | Soil microbial communities from Arlington Agricultural Research Station in Wisconsin, United States - UWRJ-S171-409R-4 | ecosystem: Environmental > Terrestrial > Soil > Agricultural land... | reverse complement strand
TGGGCCGCTCGTCACGGTGCGCCAGCTCGGAGCCTGCCACGTCCGGCATCGTGACCGAGGCGAGCCGGATCTCGCCGCGCCGGTGGAGCTCGAGGAGCGCGTCGCGGATTCCAGGGTCGGATAGATCGAGTCCAAGCGAGGCGAGGAGGATCAGCCGGCCGCCACCGAACCCTCCGCCGCCGAACACGAGCACGCCGCGTGCGCGCGCGGCTTCGAGCTCGAAGCTGTGGGCGACGCGCTTGCCGCCGCCGCCGGGGGCGTCGACGACGAACGTCGGCGTGTGGAAGCCGGCGGTGACGCCGCGGACGGCCTTCTCGATGTCGAGGGCGGTCTGCAGCGTCGTGCGCAGATCCTCGACGCCCTTCACGAGGTCGTGGACGTAGACGTCGATCAGCGACAGCAGGTACGGCGAGACGCGAAGCGACATCGGGGCGCGGCGGAAGCCCTCGGCGACGTCGTCGTAGAAGCTCTGCGGCACGAGGTGCTGCACGGCCGAGAGCAGCTTCTGCGGGTTCGTGATCGTGTTCTGCAGCAGCGCGGCGAGCACCGGCTCCTGGAGCGAGTCGAACGGGCGCGCCTGCTCCGCCGCGAGCTGCTCGACGAGCTCGAGCAGCTCCCGCATCTCGTCCGGCGGCACCGCGAGCGCGGGCACCGTCCACACCGGCGACAGGACGGCCGGCGCGCGCAGCGGATCGTCGCGCTGGCCGCCGAGCACCTCCGGCGCGAACAGCAGCATCCACGCGTCCACGTCGCGGTCGCCCCCGAACTGCTGCACGCGCCCGCGCGCGACGAACGTCAGGTAGCCGGCCCCGAGCGGCACCGGCGTGAAGTCGACGACGTGGGTGCCCGCGCCGCGCAGGCCGACGTAGACGGTGTGGAACTCCGGCCGCTGCGGCGCCTCGAGCGGGTGAGCGAGCGCCTTGCGATCCGCGCGATCGAGCAGCTCGGACAGCCGGAACGCCTCGATCCCGACGCTCGATCGTGACTCGCCGGCCTCCGGATCCCCGCTGTCACCCCAGCTTGACAGTTTCCATCAGGTGGACAGCAGAGGGACCGAGTCCGTCCTCATCCGCGGCGAGTCCGGCAAGGATCTCGTCGCCATCGCCATCGCCATCCACTGTCACACCGGCTTGACAGTGTCCGTCAGGTGGACAGCAGAGGGGCCGAGTCCGTCCTCATCTGCGGCGAGACCGGCAAAGATCTCGTCGCCACCGGCACGCTGTTCTTCGACGAGATCGGCGCTGCGCCGCCCGAGCTGCGGGCCATGGTCCTGCGTGCGCTCGAGACCTCCGAGATCTACCGCCAGGCGCCCAGCGCGCCGAGCGCAGTCGACGTCCGCATCATCGCCGCCACCGACGCCCGCCCCGAGGACGTCTCCACCACCCGGGGCGACGCCAGCGGATCACGCTGCCTCCGTGGTGTGAGCTCGCCAGTGCCTACAACACGGCTCGTGTCGCCCGTCCGGGCTCACGGCTTGCAAACCGATCAGCCGAGCCGGCACCGGCCGGTCACCACGCCACACGGACAGCCACCACGGTCATGTCGCTACCCCTGACCAAGACCATCACCGGCCCCCGTCCTCGCGATCAGCGGCTGGTCCGGCTGCCGCCGGTCGCCGCCGCCGTCCTGCGCGGGGGCCTCGCGCCCGTGTCCGTGCCACCCGCCGCATCCATGCCCGGCGGCAGGCTCGGCGAGTACGAGCTCATTCGCGAGATCGGCCGCGGCGGCATGGGCACCGTCTACCTGGCGCGTGACCTGCGGCTGGGCCGCCTCGTCGCGATCAAGGTCCTCGTCCCGCTCGGTTCCCACGATGACGAGCGCTTCCTCGCCGAGGCCCGCGTCACCGCGCGCTGCAACCACGAGAACATCGTCGTGATCCACGATGTCGGCAAGCACGGCGAGCACCCGTACATGGTGTTCGAGTACGTCGCCGGTCAGACCCTGCGCGCGTGGCTCGACGACCGCGCCGGGCGTGGCGGCGACCGCGCTGCGCCGCTCGAGCCGAGCCTCGCCGCCACCCTGATGATCCCGGTCGTGCGCGCGCTCGCCTACGCCCACGACCTGGGCATCGTGCACCGCGATCTCAAGCCCGCCAACATCATGCTGACCGACGCCGGCACCATCAAGGTGCTCGACTTCGGCATCGCCAAGCTGCTCGCGGGCGCCGACGCCTCCAGCGCCGCGCAGCACATCCCGCCGATCGCAGAGCCCGGCACGATCATGGGCACGCTGCCCTACATGTCTCCCGAGCAGCTCGAGGGGGACGCCATCGATCATCGCACCGATGTCTGGGCGGTCGGGATCATGCTCTACGAGACGGTCACCGGGATCCACCCGGTGATCCACGGCGGCGCCGATCTCCACGAGGCCCTGCTCGACCTCGCCTCGCTCGATCTCCCCGTGCCCAGCGTCGGCGAGCGCCGCCCCGATCTCGGCCCGCTCGCCGGGATCATCGATCGCTGCCTGATCAAGGACCGGGCCCACCGCACCCGCGACGCGCACCTCCTGTGCCGGGAGCTCGAGGCCCTGTCCGCCGGCCGGCGCGTCGCTGTGGTCGGCCACGACGGCAACCCGTTCGCCGGCCTCGCCCCGTTCCAGGAGGCCGACGCCGATCGGTTCTACGGCCGCACCCGCGAGGTCGGCGCCGTCCTGGCGCGCCTGCGCAGCTGCCCGCTGATCGCGCTCGCCGGCCCGTCGGGCGTGGGCAAGTCCTCGCTCGTGCGCGCCGGCGTCATTCCACAGCTCAAGAGCTCGGGCGAGGGCTGGGACGCGCTCATCCTCCGCCCCGGCCGCAGCCCGCTCGCGTCGCTGTCGGCCATCCTGGTCGAGCTGGCGCGATCGGCCACCGACGCCGCCGCCTCCTCGAGCGGGCCCGGCAGCGGCGAGCACGCGGCCGATCGCGCGCCCGCGGATCTGCGCGCGGCTCCCGGCCAGCTCGGCGGCGCCCTGCGCGCGTGGGCGCACGGCGAGCACCGTCGCGTGCTGGTGTTCGTCGATCAGTTCGAGGAGCTGTATACCCTGTGCGCCGACCCCGACGAGCGCGCCGCGTTCCTGGCCTGCCTCGACGGGGTCGCCGACGACGCTAGCTCGCCCTTGCGCGTGCTGCTGTCGATCCGCTCGGACTTCCTCGACCGCCTCGTCGAGCATCGCCAGCTGGCCGACGCGATCGGCCACGGCCTGATGCTCGTGCCCCCGCTCGACCGCGACGGGCTGCGCGACGCCCTGGTCCGCCCCGTCGAGGCCGCGGACTGCCGGTACGAGGACGCCGCCATCATCGACGACATGCTCGCCGCCGTCGCCGCCGCGCCCGGCAGCCTGCCGCTGCTCCAGTTCGCGGCGGCCCGGCTGTGGACCGAGCGCGATCGCGACCGCCGCCTGCTCACCCGGGCCAGCTACCAGGCCATGGGCGGGATCGCGGGGACCCTCGCCGATCACGCCGACCACGTCCTCGCGGCCATCCCCGCCGGCGAGCGGGCGCTCGTGCGGACCATCTTCGAGCGCCTCGTCACGCCCGAGCGCACCCGCGCGGTGGTGAGCCTGGACGAGCTACGCGAGCTGCCCGGGGACCCCGGCGACATCGAGCGCCTGGTCCACCGGCTGGTCGACGCCCGGCTGCTGGTCATCGAGTCCCGCGCCTCCTACGACCGCGTCGCCGAGCTGGTGCACGAGTCGCTGATCGAGCGCTGGCCCACGCTGGTCGGCTGGCTCGACGAGAACCGCGACGACGCCGCGTTCCTGTCGCGCCTGCGCACCGCGGCCGCGCAGTGGCAGGCCAGCGACCACGACGAGGGCGTGCTGTGGCGCGACGAGCCGGCGCGCCGGGCCCTGGCGTGGCTGGCGTGCTACCGCGGCGATCTGGGCCGGCGCGAGCGCGCGTACCTGGACGCGGTCCGCGCCGTGGCGACGCGAGCCGAGCGGCGCAAGCGGCTCGTCCGCCGCCGCGTCGTCACCGCCGTCGTGGTGGTCCCGATGATCCTCCTGGCGGTGGCCGGGGTGGCGCTGGTCCGGATCAGCCGCGCTGAGCGCGAGGCGAGCGACCAGCGCGACGAGCTGCGCGAGCAGGCCGTGCAGCTGCGCCGGAGCCGAGACGAGCTACGGGACAAGCAGCGCGAGAACGACAAGCTGCTGGAAGAGACCCGGCAGGCGTCGGCACAAGCCGCGGCCGCGCGCGATCGGGCGCGCAGTCGGCAGGAGGACGCCGAGCGCGCGCGCGACGAGGCCACGGCCGCCGCGCGCCAGGCGCGCACCGAGAAGGCCAACGCCGAGCGAGCGGCGCGAGCCGCCCAGGCGGCGCGCGAGAAGGAGGCCGAGGCGGCGCGAGCCGCCGAGGCGGCGCGCGAGAAGGAGGCCGAGGCCGCCGAGCGCGCCCGGAAGAGCGAGCAGGACAGGAAGCTGATCAAGGAGCGGGCGGCCGGCCCCATCCGCACAACGCTGTGAGGAGGAGTGATGAAGTCATCTATTCGAGATCTGCGGATCCGCGCCGTCCCGGCGGTCGTGCTGACCGCGCTGGCGCTGGTGCTGGCGCTCCCCGCCGCGCGAGCGGAGACCGTGCGAACCGGCGGCGAGCCATGGTACCGGCAGGTGCCCGCGGACGTCCGGCAGCGGGCGCAGGCGTTGTTCGCACAGGCCATCGACAAGCACCAGCAGCTCCTGCGCGGGGACGCGGCGGAGCTGTACGAGCAGGCGCTGGCGCTCTGGGACAACCCCGACATCCAGTGGAACCTGGCGCTGGTGCTCGAGGATCTCGGCCAGTACCTGCGCGCCTACCAGCAGCTCGAGAGCGCGCTCCGCTGGGGGGCGGCGCTCGGGCCCGACCTCCTGCGCCAGGTCGCCGATCGGATGCAGGTGCTCGAGACCCAGCGCCTGGCCCGGATCGAGACGTGCCTCGAGGAGCCCGCGGCCGTGATCACGCTCGACGGCAAGCCATGGCTTCCCCGTGCGGGGCGCCGGAGCGCGGTGGTGCTGCCGGGGGAGCACTACCTCGCCGCGCGCAAGTCGGGGTACTTGCCGGTGACCCGGCCCGTGTACGTCAAGGCCGGGCAGCAGGCTCGTGTGTCGTTGCTGATGGACGAGGACCGTCTCGTCGAGACGCGGCGATGGACGGCGTGGAAGCCGTGGGCCGTGATCGGAGCCGGCGTCGCCGTGGCCGCGGTGGGAGCGGGCCTGGAGCAGCGAGCGCTCGCGCACCGGCAGGCCGCCGCGGACGCGCTCGCGCGCTGCCAGGAGATCGCGTGCGACGCGATGCGCTCTGACCTCTACGATCGCGCCGGCGTGGAGCACGGGCTCGCGATCGGCACGATCGCCGCCGGCGGCGCCGTGGTCGTGGTCGGTCTGGTGCAGGCGTGGCTCAACCAGCCGCGCGCGCATCGCATCGAGGCGCGCCCTCCCTCCAGGATCGAGCTCACGCCCATCCTGTCGTTGCACCAGGCCGAGCTCTCGGCGCTGGTTCGATTCTGAACGTCGAGGCATCGGAGGCACATCTGATGAGGAAGCGAATCGAGCGAGCCATGATGTCGACCGGCGTGGGCGGGAATCTCGCTTATGAAGCAAGTGCGGCCTAAGTGGGCCTAAGTGTTCAGGTCGCGCGCGTGGTTGCCTTGAGCTGACGAAACAGGAGAAAAAACTGATGAGAAACCGAATCAGACGAGTTGTGATGATGGGATTTCTGCTCGCGACGGGTTTCGGGGCCAATGCATGCCTGCCGCCACCGGGCGAAGCTTGCGGTGACGAGTGGTGCGCGGAGGGATATCGCTGCGCGTCAGTCGACCGTATCCCCATCTGTATCAAGAGCACGTGTGGCGACGGAATTGTCCGCACCGACGAGGAATGCGATGACGGCAACCTGACCGACAACGACGGCTGCCTGCAGACCTGCAGGCTCAGCACGTGCGGCGACGGCCGGGTCAACATCCGCACCGAGGAGTGCGACGACAGCAACGCTGCGAACGACGACGGCTGCGACAGCGACTGCACCGTGACGGCCTGCGGCAACGGCGTAGTGACAGCCGGCGAGGAGTGCGACGACGACAACAACATCGACAATGACGGCTGCGATCACGGCTGTACTCTCAGCTTGCTCGCGTACCTCAAGGCGTCCAATACGGGCGCAGCTGACTCCTTCGGCTCTAGCATCGCGCTCTCGGCCGATGGCTCCACGCTGGCGGTGGGCGCCGTGTGGGAGGCCAGCGCTGCGACCGGCATCGGCGGCGACCAAGGCGACAACTCTGCTGAGAGAGCCGGCGCAGTCTATGTGTTCACGCGTAGGGGCGCGATGTGGATCCAACAGGCGTACCTGAAGGCATCCAATACGGGCGCAGGTGACATGTTCGGCTACCGCGTCGCGCTTTCGGCCGATGGCTCGACCCTGGCGGTCGGCGCCTGGAGGGAGGATAGCGCGGCGACTGGCATCGGCGGCGACCAGGCAGACAACTCCGCAGTGGACGCTGGAGCAGTCTACGTCTTCACGCGCAGCGAGAGGATGTGGAGCCAACAGGCGTACCTCAAGGCGTCCAATACGGGCGCGGTCGACCGGTTCGGCGCAAACGTCGCGATCTCGGCTGACGGCTCGACCCTGGCGGTGGGCGCCAGCTTGGAGGATAGCGCGGCAACCGGCATCGACGGCAACCAGGCCGACAACTCCGCTAGTGGAGCTGGGGCAGTCTACGTGTTCACGCGCAGCGGCACGACGTGGAGCCAACAGGCGTACCTCAAGGCGTCCAATACCGGTGCAGGTGACTACTTCGGCGGAAGCATCTTCGAGGAAGGCCTCGCGCTCTCGGCTGACGGCTCGACCTTGGCGGTCTGCGCCTTTGGGGAGGCCAGCGCGGCGAGCGGCATCGACGGTGATCAGGCCGACAACTCTGCTGTGCACGCCGGCGCAGTCTACGTGTTCACGCGCAGCGGTACGGCGTGGAGCCAACAGGCGTACCTCAAGGCCTCCAATACGGACGAAGGGGACGAATTCGGCTTCAGCGTCGCGCTCTCGGCCGACGGCTCGACCCTGGCGGTGGGCGCCGGCGGGGAGGATAGCGCGGCGACCGGCATCGACGGCAACCAGTCCGACAACTCCGCCAGTGGAGCTGGGGCGGTCTACGTGTTCACGCGCAGCGACACGACGTGGAACCAACAGGCGTTCCTCAAGGCGTCCAATACGGGCGCAGGTGACGTCTTCGGCGCTGCCGTCGCGCTTTCGGCCGACGGAACGACCCTGGTGGCCGGTGCCCATGTCGAGGACAGCGCGGCGCGCAATATCGGTGGCGATCAGGCCGACGATTCCGCTTATCAGGCCGGCGCAGTCTACTTGTTCACGCGCAGCGGCACGGCATGGGGCCAACAAGTGTACCTCAAGGCCTCCAATACGGACCCAGGTGACATGTTCGGCATCAGCGTCGCGCTGTCGGCCAACGGCTCGATCCTGGCGGTCGGCGCCAGTGAAGAGGACAGCGCGGCGACGGGCATCGGCGGCAACCAAGCCGACAACTCCGCTTCGACCTCCGGAGCGGTCTACGTGTACAGGCCACGCGCATGGCTGCCCTGAGGTGGGGTGAACCAGGAGGAGACTGATGAGAGATCGACTCAGGCGGGCTATGTTGATGGGATTCCTGCTAGCGGCGGGCGTCGGAGCCGATGCATGCCTGGCGCCACCGGGTGAAGCCTGCGGTGGCGCCTGGTGCGCGGTGGGATATCGCTGCGCGTCGATCGACCGTATCCCCATCTGTATAAAAAGCACATGTAGCGACGGTATCGTCGAGGTGGACGAGGAGTGCGACGATGGCAATCTGGCCGACAATGACGACTGCCTGCAGACCTGCAGGCTCAGCACGTGCGGCGACGGCCGGGTCAACATCCGCACCGAGGAGTGCGACGACGGCAACGCTGCGAACGGCGACGGCTGTGATAGCAACTGCACCGTGACGGCCTGCGGCAACGGCGTGGTGACAGCCGGCGAGGAGTGCGAGGACGGTAAGTACAGCGTCGACAATGACGGCTGCAATCATGACTGCACCCTCAGCCTGCTAGCATATCTCAAGGCATCCAATGCCAACAAAGCTGACCGATTCGGCTCGAGCATCGCGCTCTCGGCCGATGGCTCGACCCTGGCGGTGGGCGCCACGTGGGAGGACAGCGCGGCGACCGGCATCGACGGCGATCAGCACGATTATGCCACCCTGGGCGCCGGGGCGGTCTACGTGTTCACGCGCAGCGGTGCGACGTGGCGCCAACAGGCGTACGTCAAGGCATCCAATACTGACTCGAAGGACTGGTATCGCCCAAGTGACCATTTCGGCTGGAGCGTCGCACTCTCGGCCGATGGCTCGACCCTGGCAGTGAGCGCCATTAATGAGGACAGCGCAGCAGCCGGCATTGACGGTAACCAGGCTGACAACTCGGCTCGGGACGCTGGTGCAGTCTATGTGTTCACACGCAGCGGCACGACATGGAGCCAGCAGGCGTATGTCAAGGCATCCAATACGGGCGCAGGTGACCAATTTGGCCAAAGCGTCGCGCTTTCGGCCGATGGCTCGACGCTGGCGGTGGGAGCCAATTATGAAGATAGCGGGGCGACCGGCATCGGCGGCAGACAGACCGACAACTCCGCTGAAAACGCCGGTGCAGTCTACGTGTTCACGCGCAGCGGCACGACGTGGAGCCAACAGGCGTACGTCAAGGCATCCAATACGGACGCAGGTGACTACTTCGGCTGCAGCGTCGCACTCTCGGCCGACGGCTCGACGATGGCAGTGGGCGCGATATATGAGGCCAGCGCGGCGACCGGCATTGACGGCGACCCGACCAACAACTCCGCTGGGAGCGCCGGTGCAGTCTACGTGTTCACGCGCAGCGGCACGACGTGGAGCCAGCAGGCGTATCTCAAGGCATCCAATACGGACGCAGGTGACCAATTCGGTGAAAGCGTCGCGCTTTCGGCCGACGGCTCGACCCTGACGGTGGGCGCCTGGTCGGAGGCCAGCGCGGTGACCGGCATCGGCGGCAACCAGGCCGACAACTCCGCTGTGGATGCTGGTGCAGTCTATGTATTCACGCACAGCGGCGCGAAGTGGAGCCAGCAGGCGTACCTCAAGGCCTCCAATACGGGCGCAGGTGACCGATTTGGCTCTAGCATCGCGCTCTCGGGCGACGGTTCGACCCTGGCAGTGGGCGCCGTTCATGAGGCTAGCGCAGCGACCGGCATCGATGGCAACCAGGCCGACAACGCCGCTGTGAAGGCCGGGGCAAGCTACGTGTTCACACGCAGCGACACGGCGTGGAGCCAACAGGCGTACCTCAAGGCCTCCAATACGGGCGCGGGTGACCAATTCGGCTGGAGCGTCGCACTGTCGGCCGATGGCTCGACCCTGGCAGTGGGCGCCGAAGGTGAGGCCAGCGATGCGACCGGCATCGGCGGCAACCAGGCCTACAACGCCGCTCCGGAGGCCGGCGCGGTCTACGTGTTCAGGCCCCGCGCATGGTTGCCTTGAGCTGGGCGGACTGGCGGACGCACAGCACTGGATAGTGTTAGCGAGCACGTCCCCTGACGGAAGCAGGCCCGTTTCGAGGCGGGCTGGTTGATGCCATCGCGGCGGCTCAGGAGGACCGGTCCGGGGTGGTCAGCGATGTCGGATCGGTGATGTAGCACCGGACTCTGACCCTCTCGGAGCTGAGCGTGGTGCTCGCCGAAACAGGTGACGCCGACGGCGTATGCGCACCGTCGACGTCGTGCTCCCGGGTCGACCTCAGTGAAAAAGTCGACCGGTCGCTGTTCACAAATCGTTCATCACAAGCTCGACGTCAAGGGGTGGCTGGCGTCGCCGCCCGATCCGGAGGCCGCCAGACCGGGAGCGTGCGTGATCTGCGGTGCTTCCAGCCGGCCCGTGGGCGGTGGCCTCGGCCTTCATGGTCACGGACTTCGCGCCCGGCAGGTCTGTGGCCCGCTCGATGCGGACGGCTCGCCGACGTGGGTCACGATCGCGTGCCGGCGCTACCTATGCACGAGCTGCGGCGCGATCTTGACGGTCGTGCCGCGCGGGATCGCGCCGCGCCGGCACTACGGCTACGCTGCCATCGCGATGGCGCTCACGCTGTGGGCCATCGCAGGCGAGTCCGAGGCTGAGGTCCGGCGTCGAATCTGCGCGCGGCAGCTCAGCTTCGACTCGCCGACGCGGTGGCCGACGCTCGCGCGCTGGGCTCGCGCAGCCCGCGACACGCTGGGCATGGCGAGCCTCTCGCTCAAGGAGGCCGCCGCACGCGCCGCGCAGATCGCGATCGGCCGGGCGCCGCCGGACCTCCGGCGCGCGCCGCAATGGCGACACGACATCCCGTTCTGATCGGTTGCCCGGCCTGGTTGAGTCCGCACCCGGCACGAGCAGTGCCATCGCCGCCATGCTCGATCACGAGCCCACTACTGTCCACCTGATGGACACTGTCAATTCTATGTGACAGCCCGACGCTACTTGTTCCGGCGCCTATCTGTTACGGAGCATGCCCAGTGATGGGATCTGAGGCGGCCTGAACGATGGGCATCGCAGAGGGACCGAGTCGTGGCGCGAGACTACTTTGCCTTGAGCCCGTACCGACCGAGGAGCCGGTGCACCGCCTGCCGGGAAATGCCCATTGCGTCAGCCGCATGGGAAATGTTGCCCTTGTGCTCGTTGAGCTTCGCCGTCAGATAGCTACGGTCGAACGGCTCCATCCAGAGCTCGCGCGCCTCCAGGAGCGGGAGGGACAGGAGTGGACCCAGATGCCTGGCATCCCCCAGGGACCCAGCCTCGGGCGCAGGTTCACCGGACGATGTGACCGGCGGAGACGTTCGCCTGATCGGGCCGATCAGCTCGTTGATGCGTTCGGGGAACAGGACCAGGCGCGCCACCATGTTGCGGAGCTCGCGCACGTTACCGGGCCAGTCGTGCGCGGCGAGCAGCTTGAGCGCATGTGGCGGCAGGTCCGAGAGCGCGCCAGGGGGCGTATGCGCGGCGAGGAATCGATTGACGAGTAAGGGGATGTCTTCCTTCCGTTCCCGTAGCGCAGGGACATGCATCTCCACGACGGCCAGGCGGTAATAGAGATCCTCTCGGAACGAACCCTCGGTAGCCTGGGCGCGGAGGTTACGGTGCGTGGCGGCCAGGATCCGCGCATCGAAGGTCCGCCACTCGTTCGCGCCGATCCGCCGGATCTGACGCGCTTCGAGGGCGCGAAGGAGCTTCGGCTGGAGATCGAGAGGGAGCTCTCCTATCTCGTCGAGGAACAAGGTGCCACCGTTCGCCTCCTCGAGCAGCCCGGCGCGCGGCTTGTCGGCGCCCGTGAACGCGCCCTTCACATTGCCAAACAGCTCGGCCTCGACGAGGTTGGGCGAGACCGAACCGCAATCGAAGACGACGAAGGGACCGTTCTTTCTGGGGCTGTGGTCGTGGATGGCGCGGGCGAGGACCTCCTTGCCCGTTCCGGACTCCCCGAGTAGCAGGATCGTGTGATCGCTCACAGCGGCTCGCTCGAGCTTCGCGAAGAGCGTCCGCATCGGGAAGCTCTCGCCGACGGCTTCGCCGAAGCTGCTCGCGGGCGACATCGGCACGACGGTGGGCTCGCCCTTGGCGTGGACCACCAGCTCCGAGCTACCCAGGATCACGGGCACCGAGAGAGGAAGCACGACCTCCCGGATCAGGACCCTGTCGATGCGAGTGCCGTTCTTGCTGCCGAGATCGCGGAGCACGATGCCCTCGCCGGTGAGCTGGAGCTCGCAGTGCCGGCGCGAGACCTGGGGATCATCGACCACGAGATCGCCCTCCGGGCTCGTCCCGACGACGAGTGGGCGCATCGCGAGCTCGGCCTCGACCACGGGACCTTGCGGAGGTTTGACCGTCACGACGAGGGAGGGCAGACGGAGCAGGTGATCTGGAGATCCAGCGATGAGTGTGCTCCGCTCGTCTCGCCCGTCGGCCATACCGCCACGATACACCGGCGCAGACCTCCGGGATCCGGCGCGGGCGCGGCAGCGGACGCTGGAGGCGCGGGCGCTGGCGGCCTGGGCGGCGCCGGCGGCGTCGACGGTGGCCGCGATCATGCGGTCCTGCTCGTCGGGGCGCTTCCAGCGCTCCTGCACCTCGGGGGCGAGCGTGTCGATCGGATCGAAGTAGAGGAAGAAGCCGGGCTTGACCGAGGGCGCGCTGAAGACGGAGATGCCGGTGTCGCGGTCGTAGTGCTCGAAGCTGTGGGCGACGCGCTTGCCGCCGCCGCCGGGGGCGTCGACGACGAACGTCGGCGTGTGGAAGCCGGCGGTGACGCCGCGGACGGCCTTCTCGATGTCGAGGGCGGTCTGCAGCGTCGT
>Ga0247790_10000424_pt1 | contig 12354 bp, 7 predicted proteins | sample UWRJS171409R4_FD_179913 | JGI IMG/M metagenome (GOLD analysis project Ga0247790, IMG submission 179913) | Soil microbial communities from Arlington Agricultural Research Station in Wisconsin, United States - UWRJ-S171-409R-4 | ecosystem: Environmental > Terrestrial > Soil > Agricultural land... | reverse complement strand
GAAATAGAGGTGCCCCGAGGCGGGCTGTGTCACCTGCGTGACCTCGCCCTCGAGCCAGACGAGGCCCAGGTCGTCGAGCGCCCGGCCGGCGAGCCGCACCACGTCGCCGACGCCCAGCGGGCGCTCGCGGCTGCTGGTGGGGCGCGGGCCGGCCACGCGCCACCGTAACTCGTCGAGAACACGGTCGCTACTCAACTGGTACGCAACCAGGCGCGGTGGCGCGTTGTCGATCCGCAAGATAGGATGCCGATCGCACAAATGGCCGCATCTCCTCCGATCGTCGAGCCCGAGCCGGGAGCTCCCGTCCCGCGCGACGCGATCGATCCGGACCTCGTCAGGCTCGGGCGCGCGCGCTCGAAGATCGGCGCGATCACCGCGGCGGCGGTCGTCGGGCTCTGCCTGTACTTCCTCTTCATCTGGCTCTCGCCGCACCGCCGGTTCGCGGGCGAGCCGCCCGAGCCGCGCGCCGTCGCGCTCGCCGACGTGGCCGCGGGCCAGGTCGCCAGCGACAGCTTCGTCTCGCTCGAGGCCGATCCGATGATGTCGTACGCGATCCGGGTCAAGGGCGGCGAGAGCGAGGTCCGCGTCACGCCCGCCCGCGGCACGAACGAGCGCGTCTGGCTCGTGCTCTCGAGCGACGGCTGGTCCCGGCCGGTCCTCAAGGCGTACACCGGCCGGCTGCGCAAGCTGGACGAGCTGCCGTTCGCGAGCCTGATCGACACGCACATCAAGAGCTTCCCGCGGCCCCTGTTCGCGAACGCCGCGGGGGTGCGCGCCGGCCTCGGGGGCGGCCAGGTCACCACCGTCACGGGCGACAAGATCGCCGTCGGCGACGGTGACAAGGTCGCGTTCGACGTGGTCGAGCCGGCGCGCGCGACGGTGATCGCGTCGTTCACCGGCAAGCGCGACGCCGCGGAGGGCGACCCGGGCCACGGCCCGCTCACCGACGCCAAGCTGTGGATCGCCGAGCTCGCCAAGCACGGCATCACCGCGACGGCCTCGCCGACGCCCGGCCAGGCCGACGCCATCATCGGCCAGGCGCGGCTCGACGTGGCGATGCCCGTCGCCGACGTCACGCAGAAGCTCGAGGCGGCGAAGCTGTGGGCGGCGCGGGTCGAGCGCGTGACCCGCCACCACGAGACGACGTGGGGCGCGCTGCGCGGCTCGCCGGCAGGCGCCTTCACGGTCGGCGGTGAGGCGATCCCCGAGGCGCAGGTCGACCTCGTCGGGCTGTTCGTCCGGCACGGCATCCCCGGCGACGCGTACGCGCTCGTCGCCGACGAGAAGCCGCAGGACTACTGGCACATCTTGCCGCTCACGGTCGCGCTGGCCGTCATCGGGCTGTTCTTCGCGTGGGCGCTCGTGCGGGCGATCCGCGCGATGTTGCCGATGCGCGTCCCGCAGCTGCGCCAGTGATACGCTCCTCCTCGGTGGAGGATCCGAAGCGTGAGAGTGACGCCGCGCCGGGCGACGGCGCGACCGTGGCCGGCGCGGCCGTGACCGGCGGGCCGCCGGCGATGCCCGCGGCGAGCGGGCCGCCGCCGCTGCCCGCGGCGGACAGCGGGCCGCCGGCCATGCCGCCGACCATGGCCAGCGCCGCCGTGCCCGCGGCGGGCGGGCCGCCCCCCATGCCCGGCGACAGCGGGCCACCCCCCATGCCGGCCTCCTTCGGCGGGCCACCGCCCATGCCCGCCGACAGCGGCCCGCCGCCCATGCCGCCGACCATGGCCACCGGGGCCGTGTCCGTGAGCGGCCCGCCCCCCATGCCGGCCTCCTTCGGCGGCCCGCCGCCGATGCCCGGCACCGGCACCGGCTCCGGCTCCGGCTTCGCCCCGATGCCCGGCACCGTCCAGATGCCGTTCGGCGCCGCCCCCGGCGGCGACGCGGCCCCGATCATGGCCACCGTCACCGGCGGGCCCGTCCCCATCATCGCGCCGCCGTCGATGCCGCCCCCCGAGCGCTACGAGCTCGGGCCCGAGATCGCCCGCGGCGGCATGGGCCGCGTCGTCGAGGCCACCGACACCCTGCTGAACCGCACCGTCGCCTTCAAGGAGGTCCTCTCCATGGACGCAGACGTGCTGCGGCGGTTCGCGCGCGAGACGCGGATCACCGCGCTCCTCGAGCACCCGTCGATCGTCCCGCTCCACGACGCCGGCACCACCCCCGGCGGCGCGCCGTTCTACGTGATGCGCAAGATCGCGGGCCGCCCGCTCGAGCACCTCGTCGCCGCCGCCGACACGCTGCCCAAGCGCCTCGTCCTGGTCCCGCACCTCGTCGCCGCCGCGCAGGCCATCGCGCACGCGCACAAGCGCGGCATCGTCCACCGCGACATCAAGCCGTCGAACATCCTCGTCGACGAGCTCGGCGAGACGATCGTCATCGACTGGGGCCTCGCGAAGGTGATCGGCGAGAACGACGAGCTGTCGCGCATCGATCTCTCCAAGTCCCTGTCCGCGTCGATCGCCATGGCCCCGGCGGTGACCGGCGGCCGCGACTCGATCGTCGCCGAGGGCGTCGACACCGATCTGATCAAGACCCGCGCCGGCATCGTGTTCGGCACGCCCGGCTTCATGGCGCCCGAGCAGCTGCGCGGCCACCCCGTCACCGAGCGCTGCGACGTCTACGCGCTCGGCGCCACGCTCTACCACGTGCTCTGCCGCAAGCCGCCGCACTACGCCAAGACGGCCGACGCGATGATGCAGGCCGCCGCGCGCCACCCGCCGACGCCGATCGCCGAGGTCGTGCCCGGCGTCCCGCCGGAGCTGTCGACGATCGTCGACAAGGCGCTCGCGTTCGACCCCGAGCAGCGCTACCCCGACGCCCGCGCGCTCGCCGAGGACCTGCAGCGGTTCCTGTCCGGTCAGCTCGTCCGCTCGCACCAGTACACGACGCGCGAGAAGCTCGTGCGGTTCATCCGCAAAAACCGCGTCGCCGTGACGATCAGCGCCGTCGCGACGCTCGCGATCCTCATCGGCAGCACGTTCTCCGTGTGGCGCATCATGAACGAGCGCGACCGCGCCGATGCGCAGGCCGACCGCGCCGTGCGCGCGCGCAACGCCGCCGAGACCGCGCGCGAGGACGCCGTGCGGCGCGCCGATCAGCTCACGCTGGCGCAGGCCCGCGTCGAGGTCGAGACCGATCCGACGCACGCGCTCGCCCTGATCAAGCCGCTCGCCGAGACGCACTGGGTCGAGACGCGCACGATCGCCGGCGCCGCCCGCGCGCACGGCGTCGCGTACGGCCTGCCCGCCGGAAAGACCACGAACAGCCTGCGGCTCTCCGGCGACGGCACGCGCGCGGTCGCCGCCGGCAGCGACGGCGCCGTCTGGATCTACGACCTGGCGAAGCGGACGCACCGCGCGCTCCCCACCGATCTCGGCAAGGACGTCCTCGCCCGGTTCGCCGACGAGGATCGCCGGATCGTCGCGTGGAACGCCCAGAAGCTCACCATCCTCGACGCGACCACCGGCGCCGCGCGCAGCCTCGCGCCGCCGGCGAAGATCACCGACCTCGAGGTCGCCGGCACGGCCGCGCACTGGATCGACGACCAGGGCAAGCTGTGGCAGCTCGACGTGAACGCGTCCGCCGCGGGCGCCACCCCCGTCGCGATCCCGCTCCCCGAGCCCGTGCGCGAGGTCGAGCCGTCCCCCGACGGCCGGTTCCTCGCGCTGTACGGCCAGGACCACCTGCTGCTCCTCGATCGGTCGCGGCCGCCCGAGCCGCCGATCGAGATCATGGCCGGCCGGACGTACGCGTTCGACTGGTCCACCGACGGCACCGAGTTCGGCGCGCTCATCGATCAGCACGCGATCCTCGGCTCGATCGAGGCGCCCCACATCCTGCAGCGGACGCACGTCGGCGCGCGGTTCTTCGTCGCCCACGCCGTCGACCGGCTCTACACGATCGGCCCGACCGGCCTGGGCACGATCATGCGCGACGACTTCGCGCCCCGCCGGCTGGTCGAGGGCGCGCCCGTCGGGCTGCGCGAGGCGCGCGGCGGCACGGTCGTCGCGGCCGCCGGCAACCGCCTGTTCGTGCTGTCCCCGTACGGCGATCACGTGATCCCCGCCCCCGCCGTCCGGCTCGCGCACATGGACGCGAGCCCGCGCTCGCCGTACGTCGTCGGCGCGATCGACGACCGCGTCCTCGTGTGGAACCTCGACGACGTCCAGCCGCGCCGGGTCCTCGATCAGCCGGGCAGCCCGGTGCTCCTCCTCGGCGCGCGCTCCGTGCTCGTCGGCTCCGAGGACGACGATGCATCGTGGATCGACCTCGTCACCGGCAAGGCGGCGCCGCTCGGCGACTTCTCGCCCCGCGCCGCCGTCGCCTCGCCCTCGGGCCAGCTCGCGTGCGCGATCGACGCCAAGCACGCCGCGCGGCTCCTCACCGCGGGCGGCACCGCGACGCCGCTCGACGGCACGTTCGACGTCGCCGGCTTCGCCTCCGAGCACGAGCTCCTGCTCGGCCACGGCGCGTCCGGCGCCGTGGTCCTCCACGACACGCGCACCGGCCAGCGCCAGAAGCTCGTGACCTCCCGCGGCGTCCTGCTCGATCTGGCGTGGAGCCGCGGCGCGCCGCCGTGGGCCGCCGCGCTGTTCGGCGAGGGCACGCTGTGGCGCCGAAACCTCGCCACCGGCACCGAGGCCACCACGCCGAACGTGAAGACGGCCGTGCACCTCCAGATGCTCCCCGACGGCACCGTGCTGTTTGCCGAGGGCCGCGTGATCCGCGCGTGGCGGCCGAGCGGGCTCGTCGAGAAGCACGCTGAGCTGCCGCGCGACATCGTCACGATCGGCCTCGCCGGGCCCGGCTCCCTGCTCGCCGTGCTCGACAACGACGCCGCGTGGCTCGTCGATCTGGCCGCGCCCGGCAAGATCGAGGAGACCGAGGCCGTCGGCACCACCGCGCGCCGCGACGACGACCCGCGGCAGAAGGACAAGGTCCCGCTCTCGATGGCCGCGGACACCGGCACGCTCGTCATCCCGCTGAGCGGCGGCCTGCGGGTCATCGACGCGCCCGCGCACCACACGTGGACGCTCTCGGAGCAGCCCCCCTCCCCCAGCCTGTACGACCCCAGCAACGCCACCTACACGCAGCCGCGGATCTCGGCCGACGGGACGCGCGTGATCGCGCAGCTCGCGAGCGCGCTCACCGGGCGCGCCGAGCTCGTGACGTGGACCTTCGCCGTGCCGCCCGGCCCCGCCGAGACGGCGAAGTGGGTCGAATCGCTGACCAACGCCGCCATCGACACCGCGCGCTCCCACAAGCTGATCTGGCGATGATCGCGGAGAGTAATGCTACAAACCGAGGAGCCGTGACGAGCTCTGCCCGCCCGCTCCGCCTCTACGACTCGATGCGCCGTGAGAAGGTCCCGTTCGAGCCGCTCGTCCCCGGCCAGGTCGGCATGTACGTCTGCGGCCCGACGCCCTACGCGCCGGCGCACATCGGCCACGCGTACGCCGCGATCTCGTTCGACACGATCCGCCGCGCGCTCAAGTTCCTCGGCTACGAGGTCCGCTACGTCCGCAACATCACCGACGTCGAGGACAAGATCATCCGCCGCGCGCACGAGCTCGGCGAGGACCCGATGGCGCTCGCCGCGCGATTCGCCGCCGATTACAACCGCGACATGGCGCGCTTCTCCGTGGAGCCGCCCGACGTCGAGCCGCGCGTGTCGACGCACATCGCCGAGATCGTCGCCGTCATCGAGAAGCTGATCGAGCGCGGCTGCGCGTACCCGCTCGCGGGCGACGTCTACTACTCCGTCGAGGCGTTCCCGCCGTACGGCAAGCTCAGCGGCATGTCGATCGACGACCTGCGCGCCGGCGCGCGCGTCGAGGTCGACGAGCGCAAGCGCGCCCCCGCCGACTTCGCGCTGTGGAAGGGCGCCAAGCCCGGCGAGCCGGCGTGGCCGTCGCCGTGGGGCCCCGGGCGCCCCGGCTGGCACATCGAGTGCTCGGCCATGGTCGTGACCCACCTCGGCGAGACGTTCGATCTGCACGGCGGCGGCAAGGACCTGATCTTCCCGCACCACGAGAACGAGATCGCGCAGTCGCAGGGCGCCTACGGCACGCACACGTTCGCGCGCTACTGGCTGCACAACGGCTTCGTGAACTTCGGCGGCGAGAAGATGTCGAAGTCGCTCGGCAACGTGTTCGGCTGCGACCGCGTCGCCGACGCCGTCGGGGGCGAGCCCCTGCGCTACTTCTTCAGCAAGCACCACTACCGCACCGGGCTCGACTTCGAGGTCGACGAGGAGCGCGCCGCCGACGGCACCGTCACCGGCGTGCGCTTCCGCTCGCTCGAGGCCGCCGACCGCGAGCTCGAGTACTTCTACAAGGCGCTCGACGCGATCGACCGCGCCGTCGTCCAGGCCGGCGACGGCGGCCTGGGCCCGGTCTTGCCCGAGGCCGAGCGCCTGACGCAGACGGCGGCCGAGGCGCTCGCCGACGACTTCAACACGCCCGTCGTGATCGCCGCGCTGTACGAGGCCGCCACGCTCGGCAACCGGCTCGTCGGCGAGGGCAAGGGGCCCGACGGCAAGGCCGTCGAGAAGCAGCTCCGGCGCCGCACGATCGCGCGCCTCGGCCAGGGGCTGCGCGACGTCGGCGCCGCGATCGGCATCCTGCTCGACACGCCGGCGCGCTACCTGCGCGCGCGCCGCGAGCGGCTCGTCGGCTGGCGCGGCATCGACACCGCGCGCGTCGAGGAGCTGCTCGCCGCGCGCTCGGCCGCGCGCGCCGCGAAGGACTTCGCCAAGAGCGACGCGCTCCGCGGCGAGCTCGCCGCGATGGGCATCGAGCTGCACGACACGCCGCAGGGCACCGACTGGAGCGTCCGCGACGCCGGGGCGCTGCCCGGGAGCGCCCCATGACGCGCCCCATGACGCGAGGGCCCCATGGCGGCTGACCCCAAGGATCCCGTCGCCCTCGTCCCGCTGCGCCCGATGATCGCGCGCGACCTCGATCGCGCCGGCAAGGGCCAGCTCGTCTACGTCGGCCGCGACGGCGAGGTCAAAGATCCGGCCGGCGTGCGCAACCGCCAGCTCGCCGCGTACCTCGCGTTCGGCGGCATCACCGCGGCCGGCGTCGCGATCGCCGCGACGTCGTTCCCGCTCCTCATCCCGTTCTACCTCGCGCTCGGCGGCCGGTTCCTCGGCACCGTGCGCGCCGTCAAGCGCGTCAACGAGGCCAGCGTCGCGCTCTCGAACGGCGACGCCACCTCCGGCCGCGCGCTCGCCGAGCCCGTGTCGCGCGCGTGGTGGGCGCCCGGCCGCGTCCGCGCGCTCGCCGAGCTGCGCGTCGCGATCGCCGACGCGCTCGACGGCAAGGGCGAGCAGGCGCTCGAGCGCGTGCGGCGCGCGCGCAGCAAGCTGTCGCCGCGGCTCATCCAGCACCAGTTCTCGTACTACACCGAGATCAACTTGCTGACGGCGCTCGGCCGCACGAAGGAGGCGCGCCACGTCCTCGAGGCGCGCGGCGGCGTCCCGGCCGGCGAGGTGCTGCGGCTCTCGTACTGGATCGCCGAGCTGCACCTCGGCGTCGCCGAGGGCGCGATCCGCGAGGCCGTGATCGACGACCAGGAGCTCCACGAGCGGATGCGCAAGGGCCTGTCGATGACGGCCGGGCGCGATCTGCTGCTCCTGTGCGCGTGGCTCTACGCGCAGCGCGGCGCGCACGACGAGGCGCGGTTCGCGTGGCGGCAGGCGATGGAGCGCGAGGGCAGCCAGCGCCTCGAGGTGGCGATGCCCACGCTCGCGGCGTGGATGATCGAGTACCGCAAGGAGCGGCCGGAGCTCGACGAGCCGGAGCCCGAGGAGCCTTAGGAGGCGCTCGCCCTGGCGCCCTGCCGGGCGAGCGCGTGGCGAGCGCGTGGCGCGCGCGTGGCTAGCGCCCCGCTGAGCCTGGGCTCGGCTTGCTCGGCTTGCCCGGCTTGGGCCCCGCCGTGCCGGCCAGCATCGCGTCCAGCTTGCCGGCGCGCTCGAGCGCCCGCATATCGTCGTAGCCGCCGATCGGCTCGCCGTCGATGAAGATCTGCGGGACCGTCGTGCGGCCCGTCGCCTCGACGAGCCACTTGCGGAGCGCCGGATCGCCCGTCGCGTCGATGTGCTCGTACGCGACCCCCTTCTCCGTCAGGAGCCGCTCCGCCGCGGTGCAGTAGCCACACCAGCGGCGCGTGTAGATCTTGACGTGAGCCGGCATGATCTTGTCCTAGCATCTCCGCCGCAGGAGGTTCCGACAGGCGGCGGCGCCGCGTTACTTGTCCTCGGCGTCCTCGGACAGGTACGCCAGGATCACCTCGTCGAGGCTCTTCTCCGAGATCAGGCCCTGGCCGAAGCCGCGGCCCTCGTCCTCGCGCGCCTTGCGCACGCGCTGGTTCGGCCCCGCCGCCTTGGGCGGCGCGCCGACGATCACCGCCGGCCGGGACATCACGACGCCGCTGCCGCCGCCGCCCGGCGCCGAGCGGCCCGCTGGCGCCAGCCCCGGCGCCGCGGCCTGGCCCACCACGCGCGGCGGCGTCGGCGGGCGCGTCCGCGGCATGTCCGTCGACGACTGGCGCACCATCGGGATCGTGATCGGCGCCGAGCGCGACGCCGGCATCGGCGCGATCGGCGCTGCCGACGCGGGCGGCCGCAGCCCCGGCACCGGCGGCGGCGTGCTCGGGCGCATCACCGGCGGCCTGTCAGGCTGCGGCCCCGTCGAGGGCTGCGCAGGCGGCACCGGGGCGATGTGCGGCACCGCGATCGGCGCCGAGGACTGGCGCGACACCGGGATCGGCACCGGCGTCGCCGCGCGCTGCACCGGCGTCGGCGGCGGCGTGGCCCGGCCCGGCGCCGGGATCGCCGACGGCGGCGTCGAGACCGTGCGCTGCGGCTGCGGCGGTGGCGTCGACGCCCGCGGCAGCGGGATCTGCGGCGTCGAGCCCTGCCGCCCCGGCGAGGGCGGGGGCGAGGGCGGGGGCACGTCGCGCGCCGGCTCCGGCGGGATCCGGCTGCTGATCTTGCCGTGCTGCGAGTACTGCCCCGGCCGCTCCGGCGCGCCCGCCGGGTCTGCGTTCGGCTGCGTGGCGTAGTCTGCCTCGGCGGGCGGCGCCGTCACGCGGCGATCGTCCGGCGGCGTCGGCAGCTGCACCGCCGACGAATGCGACTGCGACGAGATCGGCACCGGCACCGGCGTGCGGCGATCGTCCCCCGTCGTCGGGCGCGAGGCCGACGACGACGCCGGCCGGCTCGCCGGGCGCGCGATCGGCCGCGCCGGCGGCAGCGACGCCGCGCCGACCGCCTTGGCCGCCCGCTGCGAGAGCGCCGCCGTCGCGATCGGCCCCGAGGCATCCCCCGTGCGGACCGTCGGCGTCACCGCGGACGCCGCCGAGAGCGCGCCCGGGATGCCGTCGGAGACCGGCATCGCCGGATCGACGCGCGTCTGCTCCCACGGGCCTGTCATCTCGGTGTCGTGCAGCTCGCGGCGGCGCACCGGCCGCGAGTCCGCCGTGCGCTGCGGCACCGGGACCCGGTCGGAGTCATCGACCTCGAGCTGGATGGTGATCTCCGGCTGCGAGTCTGCCGGCGCGTCGCGCATCGTCGCGTAGAGCTCGTCGGCCGTGTAGGGCCGCACCTGCGGCGGCGGCGCGAGCGGCGGCGCCTCGCCCTCGGTCGTGGCGCGCTTCCGGGGCAGCTGCGCTGTGAGCGTGGGCTCGTCGTCGGTGACCGTGCGGGGGAGCCGCGGATCGACCGCCAGATCCGTGGGGCGCAGCGAGATCGCCGGCTCCTCGAGCGTCGGCTCGCGGGCCATCGCGATCGGCTCCGTGATCGTCGTGGCGGCCAGCGGATCGTCGATGTCCTCGTCGGCGGCGGTCGCGGCCAGGGCCGCGAGCGACACCTTCGACATCTCGTCCGCCACCGGCATCGGCCGCGCCTGGCGGTCGAGCCGCGCGCCCGCTGCGGGCGCGGCCTTCGGCATCGCAGGCGGCGTGGGGATCGACGCCGCCGACGCCGCCTTCGGCGCAGGCACCGGGATCGACGGCGCCGACGCAGTCTTCGGCGCGGCAGGCGCAGCCGCGGCCTTCGGCGCCGCAGGGACGGGGATCGACGGCGCCGACGCCGCCTTCGGCGCAGCAGGTGCCGCGACAGGCGCAGCAGGCGCAGCAGGCGCCGTCTCCGCGACCGCCGCCGCAGCCACCGGCGCCACCGGCGCCGCGGTCGCCGTCTCCGCGACCGCCGCCGCAGCCACCGGCGCCGCGGGCGCCGCGACCGCCGCCGCAGCCACCGGCCCCGTCTCGATCGCCGCGATCGCCGCCGTCTCCGCCGCCCCTGTCGCGGCCGCCGGCGCCCCGTCGCTCGCGGCGCCCTCGTCGACGACGCCGCGCGGCAGTAGCCCCGGCGTCCCGCCGAGGTACAGATCGATCTTGTCGTCGAACTGGCCGCGCCGTAGCTCCTTCATGACGGCCTTGTGCTGGGCCTGCATGAGGGACTTGATCGCTTCTTCCGTCGCGCCCGCGTCGTAGACGTACTTGCGCGTCGAGATGATCACGCCAGCGTGGAACAGGTGCGTGAACAGGTGCGGCGCGAGCAAGCCCGAATCCTCGGTTTGGACGTGGAACACCAACCCGCGGTACCGGACGTTGTGGTTGTAGCCGAGGATGGGCGAGCGCTTGCTCACGCGGTCCCCAAGGTACCACGCGGGCTGCCCTCCCCAAGGCCGGGCTTGTAATTCTTGCGAGGGGTTGGTACTCACCCTGTCTGGCTTCAATCCCGAAGCACGCTTGGAGGCCCCGCGTTCGCGGGGTACGCATATCCCGTGACGAGTACCGCCGTGGAGTCGAAGTTCGTCGAGTTGGTGCGCGATTGGTTGGTGTCCCTACCTCACGACCTCAAGATCGCATTTGACGCGATGGACGATGAGAACCTGCCTCGGCCGGTGCGAGAGGTCGCAGCCGGGGTCATCGCCTACGTCGTCTCACCAAACGATTTCGTAGCCGACCGCAACGATACCATCGTGAGCTACGCGGATGACGTGTTGCTCCTGCGGCTGGCGCTCGCCAGGGCGCTCGGCAAAGGTGAGGACGAACAGGCGTTCCGGGATCGCTTCCCTGAGCTGTTCGACGGCCTCGACGAGAACCTGACCTTGTGCAAGTCGGTCATGGGCGAGCTCATGACCTGGCTCGAGAGCAAGGTCCCCACGCTGCCGGCGTTCGAGTACAAGGGCAAGAAGGTCGCGAAGTTCCTCGATGATGACGAGGCCCGCGAGCAGCTCTTCGACGACGGCCTCGTGTTCCGCACCGACTACCCCGTCGACGAGAAGACGATCGCCGACAAGCTGAAGAAGGCGTCGACCATCACCGAGGTCATGAAGCGCCGCCGCGCCGAAGAGGCGCGCGCCAAGGGCCAGGCCATCCGGGCCTGATCCGGGCTGCCTCCGGGCCGCCTCCGGGCCTGCCTCCGAGCCTGCCTCCGAGCCTCCTTGAGGCCCGCTCCAGCTCCCCGGGGCCCCGGCTACAGATCCACCAGCTCGAAGCCCGTCAGCGGCTCGCCGAGGAACCGCGGCGCGACCTCGTCGAAGCGCGACGTGTCCGTCGCGAAGCAGTCGAGCCGCCCCGCCGCCCCGCGCCGGTTCGCGCCGACCATGCCCCCCGCGGCGCCCCCCGCGGCGCCCCCCGCGGCGCCCCCCGCGGCCCCCGCCGCGGCGCTCACCGCCTCGCGCGCCGCCACCGCCATCGCCGTCGCCGAGTCGACGACCGCGACCGGCCGCCCCGCCAGCTCGCGCGCCGCGCGCTCGAGGACGCCGCGGAGCAGCGGATAGTGCGTGCAGCCCAGGACCAGCGTGTCGATCTGCGGATCGCGCCGGAACAGCTCCGCCAGGTAGCGCCGCGCCACCAGCACCGCCACCTCGTCGTCCGTCCAGCCCTCCTCCGCCAGCGGCACCAGGAGCGGGCACGCCAGCGCCGTCAGCGTCGCGCCCGGATCCCGCGCGGCGATCGCCTCGCCGTACGCGCCCGACCGGACCGTCGCCAGGGTCCCGATCACGCCGATGTGCCGGTTGCTCGTCGCCGCCAGCGCGCTCGCCGCGCCCGGCTCGACCGCGCCGATCACCGGCACCGGGCTCGCCGCCGCCAGCGCCGGGAGCGCCGTCGCCGAGGCCGTGTTGCAGGCGATCAGGACCAGCTTGACGCCGCGCTCCAGGAGGAAGCGCTGGCACGCCAGCGAGTAGCGCTCGACCGTCCGCGGGCTCTTGCTGCCGTACGGCACCCGGGCCGTATCGCCGAGGTAGATAACGTCCTCACCTGGCAGCACACTACGAAGCGCTCGTACGACGGTGAGGCCTCCGACCCCCGAGTCGAAGACGCCGATCGGACGCC
>Ga0247790_10000422_pt1 | contig 12388 bp, 11 predicted proteins | sample UWRJS171409R4_FD_179913 | JGI IMG/M metagenome (GOLD analysis project Ga0247790, IMG submission 179913) | Soil microbial communities from Arlington Agricultural Research Station in Wisconsin, United States - UWRJ-S171-409R-4 | ecosystem: Environmental > Terrestrial > Soil > Agricultural land... | reverse complement strand
TCACGTCCATCTACGACCGCCCGTAAGCCGTGTGCGGGAAATCCGCATGCACGGTTTGAAAGGGGTCCTTGCTCAAACCCACCGGCAGGTGGGGGAAAGTTAGGTTCTACCAATGCTTCGTACTTTGCTTATCAGTCTCGTGCTCCTGTCTGGCCTGTCTGGCCTGTCTGGCCTGTCTGGTTGTAGTAAGAAATCTGAATCCACGACTCACACGACGACCGGAAACGGCACGGGGACGGGCGCGGGGATCGGCGCGGCCCTGGGCGAGGGCAGCGGCTCGGACATGTGCGGCATGCCCAACCAGGGCGCGATCACCGAGGAGCAGTGCACGTGCCTCGGCGGGCGCGTGAACGCCTCGATCGGCGGCGGTGCGCAGGCGCACTGCGCGCAGGGCGAGACCGAGGTCGCCTCCGTCCGCTTCGGGCTCGAAGGCGGCTGGTGCTGCAAGAAGCCCTGAGTCGCGCGGGCGAGCGCTGCCGTCACTCGCGCGTGACGTACTGATCGAGCGCGGCGGCGGGGATCTCGATCGTGTAGACGCCGTTCGTGATCCACGCGGCGCCCAGCCGCAGATCGGCGGCGAGGCCGCGGGATATCTGCACGTCCGACGTGCTCGGACTCGTCACGCCGAGCGCGGGGCGGTCGCCGCGGCGCCGGATCGTGTGGTTGTGCAGCATCACGGTGAAGGTCCAGCCCTGCGCGACGTCGGCCGCGATGTCGGGGAACGGGTAGAGCGACTTCGGCGGGAACAGCTGATCGCCGGCCGTGAAGTAGAGGCGGAGCCGCCGGCGGCCGCCGGCCGTGTGCTCGAGCACCGAGAGCAAGAACTCGGTCGGCGACGTGAGCTCCGAGAAGCGCGCGTGCTGGCGCGCGAAGAACCACGCCTCCAGGCAGCGGATCGGCCGGATCGTCCCCGCGCGGCCGGCGTACGCGATCTCGCGGTTGCGATCCTCGCGGCGCCACAGCTCGCGCTCGGCGTCGTCGCGCGGCTCGGGCGCGTCGGCGATGGGGTGCTCGAGCTCGGCGCCGGCCTCGCGGATCGCCGCGCGGAAGGCGGCGTACGCCGGATCGGCGGGCAGCACCGGCTCGAAGAGCACCGGGATCGCGTCGAGGTCCCAGCGCTCAAGCGTGGCGGCGCCGTCCGAGCGCACGAGGGTCGGCTCGCCGGGGATCGCGCACGCCTGCGCCGCGCTGGCCCGCGGCTGCGCGGAGCCCGCGCCGGGACCGCTAGTGGCGCCGGGGCCGCCGGCACAGCCTGCGCCCGCGAGCACGGTCAGCGCGGCGAGAGCCGCGGCGCGGCGCGGGCTCGCGCCACGACCATCACCGCCGACATCGCCGGAGCACGGGGGGCGCATGGCGCTCAGTCCTGGAACAGGTTCTCGGACTCGGTCTCCTGGCCGTGGCGGTCGCCGTGCAGCGCGTCGCTCAGATCGTTGGTCGTCTTGCGCAGGCGCTGGCCGAGCACCTGCACGAAGCTCCACAGCATCTTCGTCGCGAGCGCCGGCTCGCGCTTGATGATCTCGTAGAAGTCCTTGCGGTGGATCACGACGAGGCGCGTCCCCTCGGTGGCCTTCGCCCCGAGCGAGCGCACCGAGCGGTCGACGAGCGCCATCTCGCCGAAGTGCGCGCCGCGCGCGAGCTCGGTGACCACCGTCTCGCCCTTGGTCAGCTTCACCTTGCCCGCGAGCACGACGTACATCGCGTCGCCCGGCTGGCCGGAGCTGAAGATGACCTGATCGGCCGACAGCTCGATCATCTCGGCGATGTTCGAGACCCGCACCAGCTCCTTGTAGGAGAGGTAGCGGAACATCTGCATGCCCTTCAGCACCTCGAGCTTGAGCGAGACCTCGGTGGTGCGCGGCACCAGCTCCGTCGACGCGGTGTCCCCGACGCGGATCACGACGGCGGTGATGTTGTCGTGGCCGCCGCGCTTGTTCGCGTGCTCGACCAGGAGGCGCGGCACGTCCTTGATGTCGCCGGTGGCGAGCTGCTTTGGCAGCTCCTCCTCGTCGACGTACGCGTACATGCCGTCGGAGCAGATCATGAAGCGATCGCCGGGCAAGATGTCGAAGTCGAACGTGTCGACCTCGACGGAGCCGTAGACGCCGACCGCGCGCGTGACCGCGTTCTTGTACTGCTTGTACGGCGAGCTCTCGATCTGCTCGCGGTTGAGCTTGCCGCGCCGCACCAGCTCGTTCATGAGCGAGTGATCCTCGGTGAGGATGTGGCACTGGTTCTGGCGCGCGAGGTAGACGCGGCTGTCGCCGACGTGCGCGATGAAGCCGCGCAGGTGATCCCCGCTGCCGGCGACGAGCAGCACCGTCGCCGTCGTGCCCATGCCGCGCTTGTCGGGCTCGGCCTGCGCGCGCGCGTGGACGGCGCCGCACGCGGCCTGGATGGCGTGCTCGAGCACCTGGAGGATCTCGTACGCCTGCACGCCGGGGTGATCGACCCGGTAGCGGTCGATCAGATCGCGGTTGTTGTAGATCGCGTCGCGGATCTCGTGGACGGCGATCGACGACGCCACCTCGCCCGCGGCGTGGCCGCCCATGCCGTCAGCGACGAGGAACAGCCGGAGCTTCTTGTCGATGAGGAAGTTGTCCTCGTTGTGCGTACGCTGCCGACCAACATCGGTAGCCGCCGCAAACGAAAGCTCCATCGAGGTCGAGCGTATGACAGCGCGGTTCCGACGGTCAAACGAGCCGGCCGGCGCAGATGAGCTCGTGAGCAGGGCTCGCGAGGGGGTGCGCTGGGGTGGGCGAGCTACTCGGGTCGGCGCGCCGGCTGCGCCGCGGGGCAGATCGCCCCCCTCCGAAGGAGCCTCGGGGCTCAGGACGGGTCGAAGACTCGGGGCTCAGGGCCGCGCGCGGGGCCAGGCCGGCGCCAGCTCGCCGAGCACGCCGGGCGCCAGCTCGGCCTCGACCAGCTGCTGGATGACGCCCTGATCGGGGACGCCCTCGTAGATCCGCCCGCCGACGATGAGGGCCGGGGCGCGGGTCACGCCCGACTTGCGCGCGCGCTCGATCCAGTCGAGCGTGGCGTTCGCCATCCGGGCGCGGCACTCCGAGAGCTGCCGCGAGTCGATGTCCAGCTCGGTGGTGAGGTCGTCGATCAGCTTCTCCGCCGGGCCCCGGCGGCCCCCCGACCGGTTCGTGCGCTGGAGCTGCTTCTCGATCCATCGCCAGCCGGGGGACGCGTTCAGGTCCTCGGGGCTCGAGCCCACCTGCTCGGCGCACAGCACCGCGTCGCCGAGCAGCACCAGATCGGCGGCGTCGTCGCGCGACACGTCGAACCACGGCGCCCACACGAGGCGCACCTCGTCGGCGTACGTCTCCTGCAGCTTGCGGAGCTGGCGCATCGAGTTGGTGCAGTCGCTGGCGTTCGGCCGGCACAGGAGGACGACGGGGATCGGCGCCTTGACGTCGGGGTCGCCGAACGCCGGCAGCCCGGCGAGCGACAGGGGCGGCGACGCGAGCCGGTGCTCCATGCCGTCCTCGCTGGCGCTATCGGGGCCGGTGCCGACGAACGGCTGCGCGCTCCGCAGGATCAGCGCGTCGAACGCCTCCATCAGGAAGCGCTGCTCGACGCCGCGATCGAGCAGCTCCTGCGCGCGCTCGTAGGCCTCGAGGTACTCGCGCTCGTAGTCCGCCTCGCTCATCGAGGCGATCACCGAGCGCGGCAGCTTGGTGTTGAACAGGACCGACGGCACCGACGGCTGGCCGCGCGTGACGCGATCGAGGCGGTGATCGTTGGCCTCGAGGACGTCGCGGTAGCGATCGTTGGCGATCGCCGCGGCGACGCGCGGGACGTCCAGCCCCACCTTCTTCGCGAGGTCGAGGATGTCGTTTCGGGCGAGCGAGGTGACGGTCTTGTTCTGGTGCAGCTCCTCCATGAGCTCGAAGAACTTGCCCTGCGCGTGCGCCTCGAGCAGCGCCGTGGGCAGCTGGATCTGCCCGCCGCGCTTGACGACGCGGTAGATGACGCGGATCCGCGTCGGGTGGTTTGCCTGCAGCCGCTCGACCAGCTTGTACGACGGCAGGCGCGCGGCGGCGTTCGTGTTGGGCTGGAAGAAGAGCTCGACGGTGACGGGGGCGGACGCCGGGCCGCGCGTCGGCGCGGTGTCGGGATCGCGGTGCTCGATGCGGACGACCTGGCCGGGCGCGCGGCCGGCGGGCGCAGCGTCGGCGAGGCCGAGCGGGCCGGCGGGGCCGGCGGAGCCGAGCGGCAGCACGAGCGGCAGCGCGAGCGCGGCGGCGAGGAGCAGGGCGCGCGGGAGGCGGGGCCTCATGTCGAGGCCGCCTCGTCGGCCGCGGTGGCGATGGCGGGGGCGGCCTCGTCGGAGGCAGCGGCCGAGGCGGGGGGCGCGGTCTCGGCAGGGGGCGCGGTCTCGGCGGGGGGCGCGGTCTCGGCGGGCGCGGCGGCCTCGGCGGCAGGGGCGGTCTCGACGGGCGGCGCGGGCGCGGCGGCGGCCTCGGGGGGCGCGGCCGCCTCCTCGAGCGGCTCGACGGACGGCCAGAGGTACGCGAAGTACAGCCCGGCCGACACGATGAGCCCCAGCACCAGCGCGAGCAGGAACGGCTCCCAGATCACGCAGCGAGCATAGCGCGGGCGTCCGCGTGGTGTAGGCTCAGCCGCGCATGTACGCCGCCGCCTTGACGTTGTCGGGGGCCACCACGGTCGCCACGACTGGAGTGCCGTTCTTCATGCTCGGATCGCTCGGGCCGATCGAGTCGTTCGGCCTCATCGTCGCCGCCGGTGTGCTCATCGGCGCGGCGCTGTTGCGCCGCTACGCCGAGTGGCACGGCGTGGAGGACGATCACATCCGCGGCCTCACCGGGTGGATCACGATCACGGGCTTCCTCGGTGCCCACGTGTTCGACGTCCTCGCGTACCAGTGGAAGGATCTGCTGAAGGACCCGCTCCTGATCCTCAAGGTCTGGCACGGGATCTCGTCGTACGGCGGCTTCATCGGCGGCGCGATGGGCTTCGCGCTGTACGTATGGTGGAAGCGGCTGCCGGTCCGGCTCATGGCCGATATCGCGCTCGTCGGTCTCATGCCGGCGTTCTCGATCGGGCGCATCGGCTGCACCGTGGTCTCGGATCACGTCGGCGCGGCGCTGAAGGATCCGAACGCCTGGTACGCGTTCCTGGCGATGGACTACCCGCGCTCGGCGGCGACCAACTCCAACATCGCGCACCTGTTCCAGCAGCACCCCGACGCGAGGGACTCGATCCTCGCGTGGAACCTCGGCCTCGTCGAGTTCTTCTATCTGGTCCCGGTGAACGCGGTGATCCTCTGGCTGGCGTTCCGCTCGGCGAAGCGCGTGCCGGCGGGCTTCATCGCGGTGCTCACGGGGATCCTCTACGCGCCGGTGCGGTTCTTCCTCGATTACCTGCGGCCGGAGAACAGCGATCCGCGCCACTTCGGGCTCACGTTCGCGCAGTGGGCGTCGATCCTCGCGTTCGGCGTCTCGGTGTACGTGGCCGGCCGGGTCCTCAAGAACGGCACGCCCGCGAAGACGATCGCGAAGACGTCGAGCGAGGCGCAGGCCAAGCTCCGCGTGGTGCTCAAGGAAGTGGAGGAAGAGGAGAAGGCGGAGAAGGCGAGCAAGGGCAAGAGCCCGGCCGCCAAGCCGAAGACGGTGGAGGCGGCGAAGCCGGCGGAGGTCGAGGACGCCGAGGACGCCGCGCTCGCGAAGGAGGCGGAGGAGGCGGGCCGGGCGGAGCGGGCGGCGGAGAAGGCCGCCGACGAGGGCGCGGAGAAGGCGGCGGAGAAGGCCGCCGACGAGGCCGCGGACGAGACCGCGGAGAAGGCGGCTGCCGCGAACGTCGAGGAGCCGGCCGACGAGGGCGCCGAGGTCGATCCGAAGGCGGCCGCCGAGGCGGCGAAGCCGGCCAGCAAGCCGGCGCAGTCCAAGCAGTCGAAGCAGGGCGGCGGCGGCGGCAAGGGCAAGGGCAAGAAGCGCTAGCGGCCACGCGCGACGCTCGGCGAATTCAAGTGGGCGCGTGCCGCCGCGCTACGTCAGCAATCTCGAATCCTCGATAGCGGATCCGGATCTGCATTCACGCGCAGGCTGCGCGAGCGCCGATTGCAGCGCTAGCGCGACTTGCGCGCGGGCTTGGCCTTCGCCGCCGGGCGCAGCGGCTGCTTCGCCTTGGCCTTGCCGGCGGTCGCCTTGGCCTTGCCGGTAGTCGCCTTGGTCTTACCAGCGGTCGCCTTGGCCTTGCCGGCAGCTGGCTTCGCCTTCGCCCTCGCGCCGTCCTTGGCGGCGGGGCGGCCCTTCGCGGCCTTTGCAACCTTCACGGCCTTGCCCTTCGCGGCGGCCTTGGCCTTCGCGGCCGGCCGGGTCTTCGCGGCCGCGGCGGCGCCGTTGCTCGCCCGCTTCTGAGCGGCTGGCGCCGCGGACGCCGCGAGCTCGCTCACCTGCGCGCCTGGCGCCTCCTCGAACGAGGCCGGACCATCGAGCGCTTCCTGCCTGCGCCGACGGCCGCCGCCACCGCCGCCGCCACCGCCGCCACCGCCACCACCGCCGCCACGGCCGCCGCCGCCACCGCCACCACCACCACCGCCGCCGCCGCCACCGCCGCCGCCGCCACCGCCGCCACTGCCGCGGTGGTGGCCGTTCTCCTCGCGGTCGCGGCGCATCTCCATCTCGGCGGAGATCTCCGCATCATCCTCTGCCGTGAGGGCCTCTTGCGCGATGCGAAACAGCTCGTCCTCCCGCGAGACGTGGGAGCGGTGCGCGTCCGCGAGCTGCGTCGCGGCATCGAGCAGCGCCTTGCCGTTGATCGGGCGCGCCTCGCCATCGACCTCGCGCGCGGCCGCGGCCACCGCGCTCTGCATCTCGATCTGCGCGGGGTGCTCGGCCGAGAGCGTCGCGAGCTCGGGCGCGAGCTCCGGGCGGCGCGTCGACAGGCGCGGGAACAGCGAGCCCTCCTCGTCGAGGAAGTGCCGGGTGACCGCGCGCTCGAAGTATGCGACGGCCTCGTGCACGCGCTCGAGGTCGCCCTCGTCGGGGCGCCCGGCGGCGAGGCGCCGCGCGGCTTCGAGGAGCCCGGCCATCACCTCGTTGTGACGGCGGTGAGAGCGCTCGAGCTGAGCGAGGCTGGCCAACTCCATACCCGGGCGAGAATCCACCACGGGCTGTGGCAGACACAAGCGCCTGACGGCGCCATCGCAACGGTGGTACAGCTAACTGCCCATGACCGAGCAGCTCGAGAATATCGTCATCATCGGCAGCGGCCCTGCCGCCCACACCGCCGCGATCTACGCGGCGCGCGCGAACCTCGCCCCGGTCCTGTTCGAGGGCTTCATGGCGGGCGGGATCGCCGCGGGCGGCCAGCTCACGACGACGACGGACATCGAGAACTTCCCCGGCTTCCCGGAGGGCATCTCCGGGCCCGATCTGTGCGAGCGCTTCCGCGCGCAGTCCGAGCGCTTCGGCACGCGTATCTTCACCGAGACCGTGGCGCGGGTCGATCTCTCGCAGCGCCCGTTCCGCTACTGGACCGACGAGCAAGAGGGCGCCGCGAAGGTGCTGGTGATCGCGACCGGCGCGACCGCCAAGCGCGACGACATCCCCGGCACGCGCGACACCGAGCTGTGGCAGAAAGGCGTCTCGGCGTGCGCGGTGTGCGACGGCGCGCTGCCGATCTTCCGCAACAAGCCGCTGTTCGTGGTGGGCGGCGGCGACTCGGCGATGGAGGAGGCCACGTTCCTGACGAAGTTCGGCTCGAAGGTGTTCCTCGTCCACCGCCGCGACGAGCTGCGCGCCTCGCAGATCATGCAGAAGCGCGCGCGGGAGAACCCCAAGATCGAGATGCTGCTCTCGCACCAGGTGACCAGCGTCGAGGGCGGGCAGGGCGTCGAGCTCGTGCGCGTGCGCGATCTCAAGACGGACACCGAGCGCGCGATCCCCGCGGCCGGGCTGTTCTTTGCGATCGGCCACGTGCCGAACACCGCGTTCCTCGGCGGCCAGGTCAAGGCCGACGATCAGGGCTATCTCATCACGGAGCCCGGCACCACGAAGACGTCCGTCGCGGGCGTGTTCGCCGCGGGCGACGTCCAGGACAAGCGGTACCGCCAGGCGATCACGGCGGCCGGCACCGGCTGCATGGCGGCGCTCGAGGCCGAGCACTTCCTGACCACGCACTGAGCTCCCGAGCGCCAGCGAGGGAGCGAAGCTCGGGGCCTCCGTAGCGCCGCGCCGCGGCCGTGCGCCCATAACTCTGCGTGCCCGCGGCGCGCGTCGGGTGCTTCCGGATGCGCGTCCAGCCGCAACGCGCAGAGATGGCGGCGAAAGTCGCCCCTCCGTGCGCCGCGGGCGCCGGCCCGGAATTCTCCGCGCGCGGTCGCCGGTTCACAGGGCAGTCCGCAGGGAGCCCTGCCATGTCACAATCGTTCTACCCCGTGAGTCGCCCACCGCACACGCCGTACCGGAGCCCGGCCGATTCGCACATCACCAAGATCCTCGCGATCTTGCTGCTGATCGTCGCTGGCGCGCTCGTGTTCACCGTGATCCAGCAGCGGCGCGTGCCGCCGCCCACGATGTCGATCGAGCCGCGGCCGATCGCGCAGCGGCCCGATGACAAGCTCGGTGCCGACGAGAAGGCGACGATCGACGTCTTCAAGCAGTTCTCGCGCTCGGTGGTCCACATCACGAGCATCGAGAGCCACCGCGATCGCATGACGCTCAACGTCAGCGAGATCCCGCAGGGCACCGGCTCGGGCTTCGTGTGGGATCAGGACGGCCACGTCGTCACGAACTACCACGTCGTGCAGCTCGGCAACCGCGCGCGCGTCACGCTCAACGACGGCACGTCGTACCCGGCGAAGATCGTCGGCGTCGCGCCCGACAAGGACATCGCCGTCCTGCGCATCGTCGCCTCAGCGGCGAAGCTCCTGCCGCTGCCGATCGGCAAGTCCGTGGACCTGCAGGTCGGCCAGAAGGTGCTCGCGATCGGCAACCCGTTCGGCCTCGATCAGACGCTGACCACCGGCGTGATCTCGGGCCTCGGGCGCGAGATCAAGAGCGTCACGCAGCGCTCGATCTTCGACGTGATCCAGACCGACGCGTCGATCAACCCCGGCAACTCGGGCGGCCCGCTGCTCGACAGCTCCGGCCGGCTGATCGGCATCAACACGGCGATCTACTCGCCGTCGGGCGCGAACGCCGGCATCGGCTTCGCGGTCCCCGTCGACGCGGTGAACGCGATCGTCCCGCAGCTCATCAAGCACGGCAAGCTGATGCGGCCCGGCATCGGCATCAACATCCTCACGGACCAGGTCGCGCAGCAGCAGCAGATCGAGGGCGTCATCATCTACGCGGTCACGCCGGGCGGCCCGGCCGAGCAGGCGGGCATCACCGGCGCGCGGCAGACGCCCGACGGCTGGGTGCTCGGCGACGTGATCGTCAAGGTCGACTCGACCGAGGTGAAGCGCGCGAGCGACCTGTTCCGGGCGCTCGACGCCCATAAGGTGGGCGACGAGATCGAGGTCACGCTCGAGAAGCGGCGCCAGCGGCGGACGGTCAAGGTAACCTTGCAAGAAGTCCCTTGAGCCGAGCCTCCTCCCGCTCCACACCGCGCGTTCCCTCCAGCGCCGCGGCTGTCGCCGAAGCCGCCGCCGAAGCCGCGATCGCCGCGTCGCCCGGCGCGCCCGCGGGCACGGCGCTCGGGCTGCGGGCGTGGCGCGACGCCCTGTGGAGCCGGACCCGCTCGCTCGCCGCGACCGCGTTCTTCGAGACGCTCGCCGGTGTCGCGTCGTTGCACCCGGCGGCGTCGCCGGAGCGCCACGGGATCGAGGTCGAGCGCGACATCGTCTACGGCGATGATCGGAAGTGGCACCGGCTCGATATCTACCGGCCGGCGAGCCGGCCCGGGCCGTGGCCCGTCGTGTTCTACGTCCACGGCGGCGCGTTCCACCTCCTGTCGAAGGACACGCACTGGCTGATGGGCCTCGTGTTCGCGCGCTTCGGCTACCTCGTCGTCAACATCAGCTACCGGCTCGCGCCGCGCCACCCGTACCCGGCGGCGATCGAGGACACGTGCGCCGCGTACCGCTGGCTCGCGGCGCGCATCACCGCGCTCGGCGGCGATCCGACCCGCGTCGCCGTCGCCGGCGAGTCCGCGGGCGGCAACCTGATCACGGCGCTCACGCTCACGGCGTGCCAGCGCCGCGCCGAGCCGTGGGCCCGCGCGGTGTTCGACACCGAGCTCGTCCCGCGGGCGGCGCTGCCGTTCTGCGCGCTGCTCGAGGTGTCGCGGCCCGGGCGGTTCGCCGAGCGGCGCAAGCTGCCGCGCTGGATCGACGGCATGATCCGCGACGCCTCCGCCGCGTACCTCCGCGGCTACCCGCTCGAGCCGTGCGCCGAGACCGAGCTGGCCGATCCGCTGCGCGTGCTCGAGCTCGCCGCGGGGGTGCCCGCCGAGCCAGGCCCCGCCGCGGCCTTCGAGCGGCCGCTGCCGCCGTTCTTCGCGCCGGTCGGGACGCGGGATCCGCTCCTCGACGACACGCGCCGCCTCGAGCAGGCCCTCGCGTCCCTCGGCGTGCCGTGCGAGGCGCGCTACTACACAGGCGGCATCCACGCGTTCCACGCGCTCGTCTGGAACCCGGGCGCGCGCCGCTGCTGGCGCGACGCGCTCGCGTTCCTCGATCGGCACATGGCCGCGCCGCGCGGCGCCTGAGCGCTGCGGTGCGCGGCTGCTCGCCGCTCGCCGCCGGCTACTCGTCGGCTTCGATCGGCGTGCGCGCCTTGTTGCGCGCCGTGAGCAGATACACCGCGCTGCCGGCGAGGAGCACGCCGACGATCACGGCGCTCACCTTCGGGCGGGCCGACACGCCGAAGTACACCGTCCACAGAGACAGCGCGATGAACAGGAGCGGGGTCACCGGGTAGCCGGGGGTGCGGTACGGCGCGGTCTTGCCGCGCGCGCGGAACACGAACACGGAGCCCACAGTGAGCGCCGCGAACATCGCGAGCGTGAAGCCGACGATCTGGATCAGCTGATCCGGATCGCTCGCGATGGCGAACCCCATCGCGAGGACGCACTGCACGACCACCGCGACGACCGGCACGCCGCGCTTGGAGTAGTACGCGAGCTGCTTCGGCAGCGCGTGATCGGCGGCCATCGTCGCGTACACGCGCGGCCCGGCCATGACCATCGCGCTCACCGCCGACATCAGCGCCAGCGCGATCAGCGTGCTGAGGAGATCGCCCGCCCGCGTGCCGAACAGGGCGCGCGCGGCGAGATCGCCGACCGGCTGCTTGATCGGATCTGTGCCCATCGCCTCGGGCGGGACGGCGTAGATGAACACGAGGTTCAGCCCGATGTAGAGCGCCATGACCACGACCGTGCCGAGCAGGAGCGCACGCGGCAGGGTGCGCTGCGGGTTCTGGATCTCGCCGGCGATGTACGCGGCGGCGTTCCAGCCCGAGTACGCGAAGCTGACGTACATGAGCGCGGTGGCGTAGCTGGCGGCGCCGGCGCGCGTGTCCAGGTTCGACAGCCCGTCGCCGCGCGCCGCGAAGTGGCCCCAGTCGCCGGTGCCGACGATCAGGCCGGCGCCGATGAACACGACGATCAGCGCCGCCTTGGCGATCGTGAACCCGGTCTGGACGCGGCCGCCGAGCCGCGTGTCGAACGCGTGCAGCGCGGTCATCGCGACGATCAGGACACACGCGATGGCCTTCGTCGCGACGGTGCCGCTGAGCCCGGGCGCGATCGCGGCGATGTACGAGGCGAACAGGAGCGCCGCCGCCGCGATCGGCGCCGAGAACCCGACGATGAGCGACACCCAGCCGCTCATGAAGCCGACCGCGGGATGATACGCCTCACGCAGGTAGACGTACTCGCCGCCGGCGCGCGGCAAGAGCGAGCCGAGCTCGGCGTACGCCGCGGCGCCGCACAGCGCGATCACGCCGCCGACGATCCACGTCGACATCATCGTCAACGGGTCCTTGAACGAGTACGCCGCCTGGAAGCCGGCGCTCGTGAATACGCCGGCGCCGATCATGTTCGCGATCACGATCGCCGCGGCGATCACGATCCCGAGTTGCCGTTTCGGTGGGGTCACACACGCCTCGCGATGGTGGCCATCCAGCTTGTATCACCCATGAAATCGGCGGGCAAAGTAACGTGCTTCAGAGCGCGCGGTAAGCCCGGCGGGCACCGATTCGGGTCGCGGCTCGTCGCCAGGAGATCGTAGGACACGAAAGGGAGTACGCCCGGGCGCGGCCCGGCATTTCATCGATCGGTGGCCGGGCTAGCCCGGATTATTCACGGGTGGCATGGCCTCGTCGAGAGCAGGCCGACAGGGTGTCGGCGCCGCCTGGTAGGCCTGCTAGGGTTCGGCCGCATGGCAGGCGAGCGCGCGCGACAGCAACGGCTT
>Ga0247790_10000421_pt1 | contig 12391 bp, 7 predicted proteins | sample UWRJS171409R4_FD_179913 | JGI IMG/M metagenome (GOLD analysis project Ga0247790, IMG submission 179913) | Soil microbial communities from Arlington Agricultural Research Station in Wisconsin, United States - UWRJ-S171-409R-4 | ecosystem: Environmental > Terrestrial > Soil > Agricultural land... | reverse complement strand
GATCGGTCGTCACGAGTACAGCGTTCGTGTTCGCGCGAGCCCAGCTGAGCACGTGATTAGGCCCCCCGAGCGAGCGCGCGAGGGAGCATCCCCCTCGCGCGCTGGCAGCCGCGCGTCTCGTAACGAGCACCTCCGCTCGCGTTCTGTCTCCTGGCGCTACGCAGCGCCCAGGCTCAGGCTCCTAGCTAGCGCGCGAGCGAGAGCCCGAGCGCGGCGATGAAGCCGGCCGGGTCGTCGATGGTGAGCGCGACGCGCGAGCCGCTCCGCGTCCGGCCGAACAGGCCGCGCGCGGTGACCGGGACCGACAGCTCGAGCGCGACGGTCGGCGTCTCGATCGCCAGATCGAGCGTGCCGGGGGCGACCGCGGTCTCGCGGTGCACGGCGACGATCGAGTCGCGCGGGATGACGGCGGCCCACCGCCGGGCGATCTCTACAACGACGGCTCCCTCCTCGACGCGGATCCGGCCGAGTCGCAGCGCGTGCGCATCGCCGATGACCCAGAAGAGGGCGTAGACCGACGAGCCGGTCGCGATCCACGCGGCCATCGGCGAGACGCGGGCGAGCAGCAGATGGAGGGCGACCGTCTCGGCCGCGATCAGGACGGCGAGCACGGCGTGCGTCGCGAGCGCGCAGTGCGTGCGATGGACGCTGAAGCCCGCGCGCGGCGCGCGCCGGACCCAGCCGGTCAGCGCGAGCGGGAGCGTCGCGAGCTCGCTGGCCAAAATCCGCGCGACCAGGCGCGGGAGCCCGACGTCCTCGAGCGCAGCGGTGAGCCGGAGGAGCAGCGGCAGGCCCGCATCCGCGCGCAGCCGGCGGACGAGGCGCGGCGCGCGCACGACGACGGTCGCGGCGACGAGCAGCTCCAGCGCGAGCCCGGCACCGAGCGCGAGGTGCGCCGCCTGCGTCTGCGCCGGGAGAATGAGCCGCGCGGTCAGCGCGCCGACGCCGAACACGACGAGCGGCGCCCGCCGCGGCAGCCCGGCGCCGCGCACGCCGAGCCACCAGGTGGCCGCGGCCGCGGTGAGCGTCAGGTCCAGCGCCATGCCGATCGCGACGGGCGGCGGCGCGGCGTCCCGGAGCGGCGACGTCAGCGCGAAGGCGTAGATCGCGGCGAGCAGGGCCAGCAAGGCGCCGAGCTCGAGGGTGCGGATCCGGGACGGGGTCACCATGCAACCTGCGATGCACCGGCGCCCGGGCGCGCCGCATCGAAGCCGAGGATCATCGAGGCGGCGGATGGCGGGACGGGCGGTACGGCCTGTACGAGTTGTACAGCCTCCGTGAACGACTTGTTCATCGCCGCTGAACAAGCTCCGATGGCTCGCCCCGATCCCAGCGCAACGCCGCGGGATCCCAGACGGCGCCTCGGCGGCACGCACCATGCTCTAGAGCTCTCGCGAAAGGGAGAGAGCATGAGTCGTGAACCAATCATGTACACATCGATGCGGACGGGATCGTCCGCCCTCTGCGCGATCCTCTTGGGTGCCGCGCTGATCACCGGTGCTGCCGCGTGCGCGTCGGAGGACCCGGGCGACCCGGGCGATCCGGGCGATCCGGACCTCGGGAGCACCGCCGCGGAGATCATCGGCGGCTTCCCGGTCGACAGCGCCGAGCTGAACGCGATCGGCGCGCTCGGCGCGGACCTCGGCGAAGGCGTCGTGCCGTTCTGCACCGGCACGCTGATCGCCCCCACCCGGGTGCTGACCGCCAAGCACTGCGTCCTCGCCGTCCCCGACGGGACGCCGATCACCTTCCTGATCGGGCCGGATGCGCGAGCGCCGGTCCGCGCGGTCCCGGTGCGCGGCACCGCGGTCGAGCCGACTGTCTCGGGTGGGCTGCAGGGCCTCGGCTCCGACGTGGCCATCGTCCACCTGGCCGAGGCGGTGACCGACGTCGCGCCGCTCCCCGTCGCGGCGCTGACCGATGAGCAGATCGGCAGCCGCATGATCGGAGTGGGCTACGGCGTGCAGAACGCCAAGCAGGACTTCGGCACCCGCCGGGCCGGCTCGATGACGCTCAAGGCGACCGGCGGGCCGGTCTTCGCGGCGGTCTTCGGCTCGTTCGAGCGCTTCCTCGAGGCGGGCGCACCCCGGCTGTTCCCCACGCTCGATCCGGCCAAGCCGGAGGACCTCGCCGTCTTGCGGCAGATCTACGACGAGCTCCGGCTCCTCGACGGGATCGAGGCGTGGTTCGGCAGCGGCCCCGGCGATGCGCAAGCCTGCAACGGCGACTCGGGCGGCCCGATCGCGCAGCGGGTGGGGACCCAGACGACGGTGTTCGGCGTCACGTCGTGGGGGTTCCACCAGGACGATGGCACGTGCGCGCTCGACGGTGCCTCGTACGCTTCGATGAACCCGACCTCGCTCGACTTCATCGACTACGAGGCCCACTGCCCGTTGATCCCGCGCGCGGGCACCTGCGATGGCGCGACCGTCGCGGTCCGGTGCGCGAGCCCCGACGAGGGCGGCCGCCGCGAGCTGCGCACTGACTGCGCCGAGCTCGGCCAGATCTGCGGCGCCGGCCCGGACGGCACGGTGGGGTGCGTCGACGCACCGCGCGAGTGAGCCCGCGCAAGTGAGCCCGCGGCGCCAAAGGCGGTGCTCAGCATCGCCAGCGCGTCCGCGATGTGCGGTACCAGCGCGCGGCGTCGGCACCCGCTGGGATCCGAGAGCGCCCGGCCGAGAGCCACGCCGGGGCGGCGTCCGACGCAGCCGCCATCACGGGCGCGCGCTCGCCGCGATCCGCGCCGCGCATCGACCCCGTGCCGACCGCTGCGGCGATCGCCGCCGCGGCCGCCGCGGCCGCCGCCAGCCACCTCCACCGCAAGCGCCGCGCGCGCGCGGGCCGCTGCGCCGGGGCGGCGGGCTCGACCTCGGCCGGCGCCGTCGGGGCCAGCCCCAGCTGCACGAGATCGGGATCGGAATCGGACCTCTGCGGGTGCACCGGAGCCAGGGCCGGGTCCAGGGACGGCACGACCATGCCGGTGTCCCAGGTCGACGCCTCCTCGCTCGACGCGGGGAGCGGAGGCGGCGCGCCCGGCTCCGGCGGTCGCCACACGCGCTGCACGAACGCGCCCGCCTGCGCCGCGCCGAACCGCGCCTCGAACAGGACCGCGTCGAGCGCGTCCGCCATCGCGTCGGCGGTCGGGTAGCGATCCTCGGGCCGCTCGGCGAGCGCGCGCAGGCAGATGGCGTCGAGCGCCGGGGGCACGTCCGGGGCGGTCTCCGACGGCAGCGGCAGCGGCGCACGGATGAGCTCGAGGACGGCCTCCGGCGTGGTGGCTTCGAACAGCCGGTAGCCCGTCAGGGCCTCGTGCAGCACGACCCCGACCGAGAACAGATCCGCGCGGTGATCCGCCGGCAGCCCGCGCAGCCGCTCGGGCGCCATGTACGCGAGCTTGCCCTTCACGATGCCGGCCTTGGTCGTGGCCAGCGAGATGAGCGCCTTCGCGATGCCGAAATCGAGGAGCTTCACGCCGCCGTTCGGGGTGATCATGATGTTCGACGGGCTGACGTCGCGGTGGACCATGCCGAGCGGCGCGCCGTCGCGATCGCACAGCGCGTGGGCGTAGCCGAGGGCGCGGCAGACCTCGCGCGCGACGAACGCCGCGAGCGCGGGCGGCGGCCCGGCGCGCACGACCTCGGAGAGGGTGGGGCCGGGGACGTACTCCATCGCGAAGAACGCGACGCCGTCGTGGACGCCGAGCTCGATGATCTTCACGATGCTCGGGTGATCGAGCCGCGCGGTCAGGCGCGCCTCGTCGAGGAACATCTCGCGACAGGCCGGGTCGTCCGCCAGGTGCGGCCGCATGCGCTTGAGCACGACCTCGCGCGAGAAGCCGCTCGGGCCCTCCTGCGTGGCCAGGTAGACCTCGCCCATGCCACCCGCGCCGAGCCGGCGCACGAGCCGGTAGCGGCAAGCGCCGCTCAGCTCGATATCGCGCCAAATTCCGGCCATGAAAAACCGTACCTCCGGAACCTGGAGGCGGCCGGCCGCGAGCGGTGGCGTAAGATCGCCGCGGTCGCATGACCACGAAGCGCTACGGTGAGGACGTCCCCACCGAGCCGGTTCCGGAGGCGGACGGCGGCGGCGGGCTGGTGCTTTACGTCGCCCTGGGCGACCGCATGGTCATCCACGCCCTGCCTGCGCGCGGCCACGTCACGATCGGGCGGCGCGAGGCCTCGGCGATCCACGTCGACGATCCGTCGGTGTCGCGCGATCACGCGATCCTCCACCTCGGCGCCCGGCTCGCCGTCGAGGATCTCGGGAGCGGCAACGGCACCCGGGTCGCTGGCCGGGCGATCCCGCCGCGCCGCCGGCACCCGCTCGCGCTCGGCGAGCCGCTCGTGCTCGGCGGCGTGCCCGCGGTGGTGCTGACGGCCGCCGGGACCGAGCGCGCCGCACCTGCCGGAGGCGATGCGGCGGAGGTGGCCGCGGCCGCGCCCGTGCCCGCGGTCGCGGGCGGTCCCATCGTGCGCGATCCGGCCATGATCGAGCTCCACGCGCTGGCCCGGAAGGTCGCGGCCGGCGACATCAGCGTGCTCGTGCTCGGCGAGACCGGCGCCGGCAAGGAGATCATCGCCGAGGTGATCCACGCGGCCTCGCCGCGGCGCGATCACCCGCTCCTGCGCATCAACTGCGGCGCGTTCACCGAGAGCTTGCTCGAGAGCGAGCTGTTCGGCCACGAGAAGGGCGCGTTCTCGGGCGCGCACCAGGCCAAGCTCGGGCTGCTCGAGACCGCCGACGGCGGCACCGTCTTCCTCGACGAGCTCGGCGAGATGCCGCCGGTGATCCAGGCCAAGCTCCTGCGCGTGATCGAGGAGCGCAAGGTGCGGCGCGTCGGCGCCGTCACGGCGCGCGACCTCGACGTGCGCTTCATCGCGGCGACCAACCGCGATCTGGAGTCCGAGATCGAGCGCGGTGCGTTCCGCCGCGACCTGTTCTATCGCCTCGCCGCCGTGACGCTGACGGTGCCGCCGCTGCGCGAGCGCCCCGCGGAGCTCATCGCGCTCGCGGAGCACCTCCTGGCGCGGACCGCGGCGCGCCACGGCCACGGCGCCCCGCGGCTCACCGCCGACGCGCGAGCGGCGCTCGCGGCCCACACCTGGCCGGGGAACATCCGCGAGCTCGTCAACGTGATCGAGCGCGCCGTGATCGTCGCGGGCGGCGCCGACGAGATCCGCCGCGAGCACCTGCCGGCCTGGGATCGCCCGGCGAGCGCGCCGCCGGCTGCTGCGGCAGCCCCAGCCGCGACCCCGGCCCCGGCCGAAGACGACGAGCGGACCCGCATCGTGCGCGCGCTCGAGCAGTGCGCCGGCAGCCAGACCGCCGCGGCCCGACTCCTGGGCATCTCCCGCGGCACGCTGATCGCCCGGATCCGGGAATACGGCTTGCCGCGCCCGCGCGCCCGCCGCGCTCCGCGCTGACCGCTCGCGGCGCGGGCCGGGCGCCACACCAACGGACGTGCCTACACTTCGCGTCCTCTGTGAGCTAGATTGTCGCCATGTCTCGCGTCTATTCCGCCCGGGTACAGGGAGGGGTCGTCATCCCCGAGGGCGTGACGCTGCCCGACGGATCGGCTGTGACCATCGCGGTGAACGACGAGCGCGAGGCCGCCGTCGAGCTTTCGCCGGCCGAGCTGGCGGAGCTCGACGACGCGATCGCCGAAGCGGACCGCTCGGAGTCAGTGCCATCTGCGGTCGTCCTCGCCGAGCTCGGTCGGCTCGCGCGCGCTACCAAGCCCTGAGCGCGCGATGACCCACGAGGTCCGCTGGATGCCGCGGGCGCACCGCCAGGCGGTCGAGACCCAGGCGTGGTGGCTCGCCCATCGCGAGCTCGCTCCCAGGATGTTCATCGACGAGCTCGCGCGCGTGATCGCGCTCCTCGCGCACAGGCCCGAGCTCGGGATCCGGGTGCGCGGGCGCGACATCCGCCGCATCCTGCTGCCCGACACGCAGCGCTTCCTCTACTACCGCGTACGTCCACGGGCGAAGCGGATCGAGATCGTGGCGCTCTGGGGCGCCGTCCGCGAGGGCGGTCCGCCCTTGCCGCCCGAGCGATGACTCGCGGGCGCGGTAGGCTCAGGTTCCCGCGGCGCGCAGCATCCTGCGGATGTCCCGGACCGCTTGCCGGGCCCGGTCGTTCGTAAGCCGATCCGCGTACTGCCTCGACCAGTAGTCGAGCTCTCGCCGCGCCAAGGCGGCATCGAGCGCCGCGCCGACCTCCTTGTACAGCGCACGAGCCGTGCCGTACCGTCCGGAGAGAAGTGCGACGAGCCCCAGCCACGGGCGCACGGCGGCGTCGGTGGCGGACTCGAGTCGTGCACGCGCGGATGCGAGGGCACCTCGCGCGAGGTCGAGGACGCTCTGCGCGATGACGATCGAGGCCAGCCTCGGCGCGATCTCGGTCACCTGGGCACAGCCGGCCTCGGCGCCGGCGAGATCGCCGATCCGGATCCTCGCGCAGGTCACGAGCTCGTGCGGAACCCCGCTGCCCCCCCCCAGGGCGACCGCCGCATCTGCATCGCGGATCACGCCAGCGAAGTCGCCGAGGACATATCTCACCGTGGCTCGGAGGCAGTGAGCAACAGAGGTTGCTTGGAGCTCCAGGGCACGCTCGAGATCGCTGTTCGCCTGTTCCCACCGGCCGAGCATCAAGCTGGAGAAGCCACGGCGTACGTACCCGCGGTGATCGGCCGCGTCGTATTCCATGACCGCTTCGTAGTCGGAGACCGCGCCGGCGCGGTCTCCGAGCTGGACCCGTGCCAAGACGCGGGCGGCGAACACGTCTGCGTCGGCGGCCCCGCGCTCGATCGCCGCCGTGAGATCGCGGTTCGCTTCGATGGCCTCGCCCCTGGCGGCGCGTGCCTGCCCGCGGATCGCGAAGGCGAGCCCATCCGCGCCGCCCCGCGCGAGCGCGTGGTCCGCGTCCTCGATGGCCTCGCCAAGCTGACCTCTTGCATGACGAGCGGCTGCGCGCATCGCGTACGTGTTGGCGTCATCGGCACCCCGCTCGATCGCGGCGGTGTAGTCGCGGTCCGCGCCCACGAGATCTGTGCGGTCCAGGCGAACGGTGCCCCGCAGGTAGTACAGCTGGGGATCCGGCGACCTCGCGAGCGCGCCATCCAGGGCGAGCTCGGCTTCCGGGAGCTTACCGAGACAGTAGCGGACGATGCCGCGCAGCCTCCACGCGGCGACCTCATCGAAGCCCGCGTCGAACGCCGCGTCGAGGTCTGCCTCGGCCGCGTCGAGGTCTGCCTCGGCCGCGTCGGCCAGGCCCTCCCTCAGGCGATGCTGGGCGCGCAGGCAGAAGAAGGCGCCACTCCGCTCTCCCTGCTCCCACGCCGCCTCGAGATCTGCGCCGGCCTCGGCGGATCTCCCGAGGTCGCTCCGGCAGCACGCTCGGAGCACGTGGAGATGCGGCGGGCACTCCGCAGGCGCGAACGCGATCGCCCGGCTCAGATCGGCCTCGGCCTCGGCCAGGCGCCCGAGCATGTAGCGCGCGAGACCTCGGAGCGCATGCGTCTCGGCGAGCAGGTCCGGCGCGAGGGTGCCGTCCTCGAGGGCGCGGTCGAGATCCCGCTCCGCATCGGCCCATCTCGCGAGCTGCAAGCGGATCACGCCGCGCGCGCCGATCACCGTCATCGCCAGGTGGCCCGGCCGGAACCCGAGCGCTTCCAGGTCAGCTCGAAGGCGCGAGGATCCGGGCAAGTGGGCCCACAGGGCCTTCATCGCTTCCTCGAGCGCGCTCGCGAGCTCGTCGGTGAGATCGGCCTCGGCCTCGGCGTACTTCCCCTGTCGAGATCGCGCATTCGCGCGGATCATCCGGGCGAACGGGGTCATCGCGATGTTCGCTTCGGCGTTCGTCCCTCGGAGACCGACCGTCCCCGGAAACGCGGATTCGCATCGGATCGCCGCGTCGCAGTCCTGTTCGGTGCCGGCATGATCGCCCTGTCGTTCCCGGAGCAGGCTGCGGACGAAGTACAGCGGCACGGCGAGCGCGTCCTCCACCTGCAGGGCGGCTTCGAGGTCTGCGCTGGCCTCGGCGAGCATCCCGCGGTGGAAGTGCAGGAGGCCGCGCATCCCGAGCCACTGCCGCTTCAGCGGACCGTCCGGATCGGCTCCCAGCGAGGCGTCGAGATCCGCAGCCGCTCCCTCGAGATCACCGAGGATCAGGCGCGTGCAGGCGCGCATCCAGAGCGCCGGGGCAAAGCCCGGATCGTGCGCGAGCCGCGCCGTCAGCTCGGCCTCGGCCGCGACGAAGCTCCGTCGCTTGAAGTGCACGAGCGCGAGCACGCCGTGGGCGTCTCGATTGCCGGCGGCGAGCGCTGAGCGCGTCATGGCCTCCGCGGGTGCGAGCAGGCCCGCGCGGACCAGGCCGACCGCCAGGAGCGTCCGGTCGGCAGGCCGATCCCCCGAGCCGTCGAGCACGGCTCGACACACGAGCTCGTGATGGCTGGCGATCGAAACAGCCCGCTCCCCGTCCACGCTCTCCCGGAGCTGCTCCTCGCTGTGGAGCGACAGGACGCCGTTGCGCGCCCCGATCAGACCCGTGTCGAGGAGCGCATCGATCGCGACGGCCTGATCCGCCCCGGCGAGCTCCCGGACGAGCCGCACCACATAGGGCCTCCGCGCGGGGACCCCAGACCGGGCGAGCAGATCGATGGCCTGGTACACCGCGTGGGCATGCGCGTGCTTGGCCTGCACGCGCCGCAGTCGCTCGCGCCACGACTGGAGGCTGCCCGGCTGCCACGAGCTCCTCGTGAGCGGAAGGCCGCTCTGCGCGGCGCCGAGCACGTTGTCGATCACTGTCTGCGGCATTCGATCGCTGTTCCTGACGAGCTCGCCCGAATCCTCGACGGCGACGCCGGCACGCGCCGCCAGCCCGCTTAGCATCTGCGCGATCGCGGCGAGAGAGAGAGCCGGCAGCCGGACCTCGCTCCACCTCCGCGACGCGGGATCCTCGAGCCCGAGCACGGAGTGGCCGCGCGCGATCGCGAGCACGCGGAGGTCCGGAACGACGCGCTCGACCTTGGACAGGAAGGCCGAGAATCGCTCGACGAACGTCCCGTCCTCGGTGATCCGGGCGTGGAGCTTGTCCACGACGATCACGACCCGCGCATCCACGAGGTGCGCGGGGATCTCGACCGCCGCACCGATCCGGGAGCTCTCCTCTGGATCCGCGACGCACACGATCCATCCGGCCGCACACAGATCGCGCGCGAGCTCGGCCGCCTCGCGCGTCTTGCCGATACCGCCGGGCCCGCGCAGCAGCAAGCGGCCGCCCGCTCTCGCGAGCTTGTCGGTGAGGTGAGCCTTCGTGTCGGCGATGCCCTCTCGCCCCGGGATGTACTGGGTCCGGTCGCGAGCCAGAGAGGTCACGGCCCCGTCGCGGAGCATCGCCGGCAGGACCGCGTCGACGTCGGTGATCGTCTCGAACAGCTCGTCCCACGTAGGTCCGGCGGCGAGCGTCCGGTACTGTGCGAGCCCCGAGGAGAGCACGACCCCGAAGAGCTCTCGCGGCATCGCGGCGACCACCATTCCGGCACCGCCGCGCATGGCACTTTGGCCGTCCTTGTCCGGTCCATGGAGCAGCCCCTCGAGCAGCGACAGCACGTCGGCGCGTGTGCCGATCCCAGCGCCGACGGACCGCACTGCCCTGCGATCGGTCTGCGCCGGCCGGGACGCGCCCGCGGCCAGGATGAGCCGGGTGGCGTCGACCCCCTTGCGGACGCGCAGCCGCAGACGATCGCCGTCGGGGAGCCCCTCCAGGCCGATCGCGGCCCGCCCGTGCTCGAAGGCCCGCGCGACCGGCTCGCTCAGGCCTCCGTAGAAGCCGATCGCGAAGGCTCTCGCCGCGTCGTCCCCGATCGAGCCGTTCATCCCGATGACGCAGTCGACGTGGGCGAGCAGCGCCTGCGCCTGGGCCTCGCTGTCGCATGCGTCGAGGATGACCAGTTTGACCGAGGCCCCCGCGGCGCGGAACGCCTGCGCGAACGCCTCGGTCGAGACCAGCCGGTCCTCGCGGTCCCTGCGTCCGTGGAAGATTAGGCCGGTCTCGTCGCCGCGGCCGCTGAAGTGGACCACCGCGGGCGCGAGCTTGCGCAACTCGCGGAGCAGGTCGAGCGGCTCCGGCGCCCACCGGGCCTCGAATGCGAACATGTCTCGGCAATCGCCGCGCTCCAGCTCCTCATGGATCGCCTTCGCCACCTGGTCGAACGCGCGTCGATCGGTTCGGCTCGGATTGGCGGCCAGGAACAGGATGGTGTGCTTCGTCATCGGACCCGGTCATCCGGCGCTCAGAATCAGAATGAGGGATCTCTACGATGTGCGGCTCGCACCGGATGCCGCATTTTGCACTAGGCGCCAGCTTGCCGCCGCGCTCCGCGCTGACCGCGGCCGGCGCGTGCGGCGCCGCCACCGACGCTGGCGCGCGCCGCCAGGAACGAGTCGCACTCAAATTGATATTTCCGCGAGACTCGCCAACACGGTTTGTGTAGGATGCATCCGGCATAGGGAGGGCGGTGGAGCCCTACCGTCGTCGAGGGGATGTTTCGTGGAGGGCGAGATGGGTGACGACAAGTCGCGTCTGGAGAACGATGGCCCCGGCGCTCCGGTGTGGCCGCGCGAGGCCAGCGACGCTCATTCCGGGCCGGTCGAGAGCGTGGTGCGCCGCCCCGAGGAGCCGACGATCATGGGCGGCGCCGCCGGATCATCGACGACGCCCCGGACGTTCGTGGGCGTCTTGCCGGCGTCGACCCTGCAGGCGAGGCAGCGCGCCGCGGCGCTGGGCGGCCACATCAGCGCACCGCCGCCGCCGCCGCCGCCGCTGACCCGGCAGCTGGCCCCGGAGCTCCCGCTCCCCGTGCAGCCCGAGACGATGGTCAAGGGCACCGCGCCCGTGCCGGCACCGCCCCCGCTCGGCGCGCCGCCGCCGGCTGCGCCCCCGCTCGATGCGCAGCCGGCGGCGGCACCCCCGCCCGATGCGCAGGCGCCGGTGCCGCCGCCCGCGCGCGAGCGGCGCGACTCGACGTCGCCGTCCCACGGGCCCGCCAAGAGCGCCTGGGACGCCTTCGGCGCATCGCCGGAGGCTCCTGCGGCCAGCGCGGCGCCGCAGCCTGGCGTCCGGATCAACCAGTACGAGCTGATCAAGATGCTCGGCGAGGGCGGCATGGGGACGGTGTTCCTCGCCCGCGATCTCCGGCTCGGCCGCCGCGCCGCGATCAAGTTCCTGCAGACCAACCAGCCCGAGCTCGCGCAGCGATTCCTCGTCGAGGCGCGCACCACCGCGCGCTGCCAGCACGACAACATCGTCGTCATCTACGAGGTCGGCGAGCACAGCGCGATGCCGTACATCGTGCTCGAGTTCTTGAACGGCAAGCCGCTCACCGCGTTCACCGAGCACGGCCAGCGCATGCCGTACGCGCGCGCCGTCGAGATCATGGTCCCGATCCTGCGCGCGCTCCAGTGCGCGCACGAGGCTGGCATCGTCCACCGCGACCTCAAGCCCGACAACATCTTCGTCCAGGACTCCGGCACCATCAAGGTGCTCGACTTCGGCATCGCGAAGGTGCTGCAGCCCAACGCGCCGAAGGTCGAGCAGCCGGGCCAGGTCCACATGCCGAGCCCGATCGAGCTGGCGACCGGCACGAACACCAACCTGACCCGCGTCGGCACGATCATGGGCACGCTGAAGTACATGTCCCCGGAGCAGTGGGGCATCGGGATCGAGATCGATCACCTCACCGACATCTGGGCGTGCGGGATCCTGCTGTACCGGATGATCTGCGGCCGCCACCCGCTGTACCCGCTCGACGGGACCCAGCTCGTCGTCACCGCGGCGCTCGAGCTGCCGATGCCGTCGATGGCCGATGCCGCGCCGCCGGACGTGCCGCGCGATCTGATCCAGATCGTCGATCGCTGCCTGCTCAAGCAGAAGGCGCAGCGCTGGCAGAGCGCCGCCGAGCTGCTCGCCGTGCTCCAGCCGTTCCTGCCGGGCCGCCGCACGCTCGAGCTCCAGCTCGACGAGAGCCCGTACACCGGGCTGTCGTCGTTCCAGGAGAACGACGCGGCGAAGTTCTTCGGCCGCAACCGCGAGATCGCGGCGATGGTGACCCGGATCCGCGATCGGCCGCTCTTGGCGGTCGTCGGCAGCTCCGGCGTGGGCAAGTCGTCGTTCGTGCGCGCCGGTCTCGTGCCCGCGCTCAAGCGCTCCGGCGAGGAGTGGGAGACGCACGTCATCCGGCCCGGCCGGCGTCCGCTCGACGCGCTGGCCGCGCTGATCCAGCCGATGATCGAGACCGGGACGGACCTCGCCGGCAAGATGGAGGAGCAGCGGCGGACCACCGAGACCTTGCGCCGCGAGCCCGGCTACCTCGGCCACGTGCTGCGGCTCC
>Ga0247790_10000419_pt1 | contig 12494 bp, 8 predicted proteins | sample UWRJS171409R4_FD_179913 | JGI IMG/M metagenome (GOLD analysis project Ga0247790, IMG submission 179913) | Soil microbial communities from Arlington Agricultural Research Station in Wisconsin, United States - UWRJ-S171-409R-4 | ecosystem: Environmental > Terrestrial > Soil > Agricultural land... | reverse complement strand
ACTCCACGAAACCCGGCGATCTGCGGCATAGGGGCGACCTTATCGCATTGTCGCCCCCCCGCGATCAGTACCCCCGCGCGCCGATGTCGTGCCGGACCTGCTTGCCCGGCAGGTCGATCCGATCGACGGCCGCGTACGCCTTGGCACACGCCTGCGGGACGGAGATCCCGAGCGCCGTCACGCCGAGCACGCGGCCGCCCGCCGAGACCAGCGCGTCGCCCTGGCGCGCGGTGCCCGCGTGGAAGACCAGCACGCCGTCCTCGTGCGGGGCGTCGAGCCCGGCGATCGGATCGCCGATCCGCGGCGCGTCCGGGTAGCCGGCCGCCGCCACGACGACGCACACGGCCACGCGCGCGTCCCACGCCAGGGAGCCGACGTGCAGCTCGCCGCGCGCGGCGCCGAGCAGCACGGCGCCGAGATCGCCCTTGGCGCGCGCCAGGATCGGCTGCGTCTCCGGATCGCCGAAGCGGCAGTTGTACTCGAGCAGGTACGGCGCGCCGGCCGGATCGACCATGACGCCCGCGTACAGGACGCCGCGGTAGTCGATGCCGTCGGCGGCGAGGCCGGCGACGGTCGGATCGAGGATCTCGTGGCGGATGCGGGTGGCGAGCGCGTCCGTGATCCAGGCCGGCGAGACGGCGCCCATGCCGCCGGTGTTCGGGCCGCGATCGCCGTCGAAGAGCGCCTTGTGATCCTCGACCGAGGGCAAGACCTCGAGGTGCTTGCCGTCGGTGATGGCGAGCACCGAGACCTCGCGGCCGGTGATCTTCTGCTCGATGACGACCGTGGCACCGGCGTCGCCGAAGCGCCGCGCCTCGAGCATCTCGCGCGCCGCGGCGCGCGCCTGGTCGGCGGTGGCGGCGACGACGACGCCCTTGCCGGCCGCGAGGCCGTCCGCCTTGACGACCACCGCGCCGCCGGGCCCCGCCAGGCGCTCGATCGCGGCGTCGGCGCCCAGGGCGGTGGACGCGATCTCGAATGGCGCCGTCGGGATGCCGTGCCGCGCGAAGAACTGCTTGCTGAACACCTTGCTGCCCTCGAGCCGCGCGCCGGCCGCTCCCGGCCCGAACGTCGGCACGCCGGCGGCGCGGAGCCGGTCGGCGAGCCCGGCCACGAGCGGCGCCTCCGGGCCCACGACGACCAGGTCGACGCTTTCGGTCCGCGCGAGCTGGACGATGCCATCGAGGTCGGCGGCCGAGGCGCCGGGCACGCAGCGGGCGACCGCCTCCATCCCCGGGTTGCCGGGCGCGGCGACCACGTCGTGATGGTCCGCGAGCCGCCACGCCAGCGCATGCTCCCGCCCTCCGCTGCCGACGACGAGGATCTTCATCGATGCAGCCTAGCCGTGCGGTCCTCCCGTTCCAAGCGGGCCCGTGCACGAGGCCACGCAACCGCGGCCGGGGGCGGCCGACAAGCGCGGTCCCCTTACGAGGAGCCCTCATGCCCGCCGACCGCCCCCGCACCGCCGCCGCCCGCCTGCTCGCCACCGCTCACCGCCGCGGCGCCGCCTCCGCCCCCGCCCCCGCCGCTACCGCCGCTACCGCCGCTCACCGCCGCGGCAGCACCGCCGCCGCCGCCGCTTCTGCCGCCGCTTCTGCCGCCGCCTATGGCCAGGGCCCCGGCCCGGTGCCGCTCGGCGGCACCGCCGGCTCGGCCCGCGGGCGCGCCGGGCGCGACTCCCGCGGCGGCGCACCCGGCCCCGCCGGCCCCGGTCCCGCCAGCCCCGGCCCCGCCGGCATCCTCGCTGCGAGCGGGACGATCATCTTCCGGGGCGCGCCCCGGCCCGGCACCGCCGGCGCGCCCCGGCCCGGCACCGCCGGCGTGCCCCGGCCCGGCACCGCCGACGCGCCGGCGTCCGCTCTCGCCGCCCCGTCCGCCGCCCCGCCGCCTGGCGGTGCCCGCCGCCTGACGGCCGTGATCGAGGAGCTCGATCCGGCCGCCACCCTCGACTTCCAGGCGTTCGCCCCCGCCGCCACGATGGCCCTCGACGTCAGCGATCTGGAGCCCATCGCTCCCGAGGCGGCCATCCCTGAATCCATCGCTCCCGAAGTCACCCGGCACGCATTCATCGATCCTGGCAGCACCGTCCAGCTCTCCGCCGAGACGATCGCCGCGCTCCTCGCCGAGGCCGCGGCGGCCCCGGAGCCCGCCCTCGCCTTCGCCCCCGCCCGCGCGCGCAGGGCCGTGCCCACGTACTCGCCCGCGCTGCTCACCGCCCCGGCCTCCGCGCAGACCCTCGTCTTGCCCACCGCCCCGGCCTCCGCGCAGACCCTCGTCTTGTCCACCGCTCCGGCCTCCGCGCAGACCCTCGTGCTGTCCCCCGAGCAGACCTTCATACTGGCCACCGCGCCGACCCGCGCGCCCGCGCCCATGCCCACCGCGGCCGGGAACGCCGCGAGCGACCCTCGCAGCTTGCTCGCGGCCATCGTGCTCCGCGGCGCGGTCGCGACCTGCCTCCTGCTCGGCGCCCTCTATGTCCTCTCCGTCGTGCTCACGCGGTCCGGGGGCCACGGCCTCTAGCGAGGATCCCGATGGGGCATGGGGAGCTGTCCGGCTCCCCCATCTGAGGGCGCCGCAGGCGTCCGGCAGACTCACTTCCGCCCTTGAGGCGCGGCCACGGCCCTCGTACGGCCACGACGCACGCACCCACGCACCACGCCGCCGCCCGAGCGCCAGCTCCCGCGCGGCCGCGCCTCAATGGCGGAAGTGCCGCATCCCCGTGAACAGCATCGCGAGGCCATGCTCGTTCGCCGCGCCGATGACCTCGTCGTCGCGCACCGAGCCGCCCGGCTGCACGACCGCTACCGCGCCCGCCGCCGCGAGCACATCGACGCCGTCCCGGAACGGGAAGAACGCGTCCGACGCCACCACGGCGCCCTGTAGCGCGTCGCCCGCCTTGCGCTCGCAGATCCGCACCGAGTCGACGCGGCTCATCTGCCCGGCCCCGACCGCGACGGTGACGCCCCCGCGCGCGAACACGATCGCGTTCGACTTGACGTGCTTGGCCACGCGCCACGCGAACGCGAGGTCCGCGCGCTCCGCGTCGCTCGGCGCGCGCGCCGTGACGACCTTCGCCTGCGCGAGGTCCACCATGCCGTGATCGACCGTCTGCACGAGCGCCCCGCCGGCGATCGTGCGGAGCGACCACGCCGCCGCGCCCGTCGGGGCGCGCCAGTCGCCCGGCGCCGCCACGAGCCGCAGGTTCTTCTTGCTCGCCAGGATCTCGCGCGCGTCCGCCGCGTACCCCGGCGCCACCACGCACTCGAGGAACGTCTCGACCAGGAGCCGCGCGAGCGCCGCGTCGACCTCGCGGTTCACCGCGACGATCCCGCCGAACGCCGACGTCGCGTCGGCATCGCGCGCGCGCCGGTAGGCCGCCGCGACGTCGCGATCGATCGCCGCGCCGCAGGGGTTGTTGTGCTTCACCACGACGGCCGCCGGCTCCGCCAGCTCGAGGCAGAGGCCGAGCGCCGCGTCCAGATCGAGGATGTTGTTGTACGAGAGCTGCTTGCCGCCCAGAACCTCCGCCGCGGCGATCGTCGGCCGCGCGCCCGCGCCCGCCGCCCCGCCGCTCGCGAGCGGCGACCGGGCGTCCGCGTAGAACGCCGCCCGCTGGTGCGGGTTCTCGCCGTAGCGCAGATCGTACAGCCGCCGCCACGCCAGGCCGAGCGTGTCCGGCAGCTCGCGGCGCGCCGGCACCGCGCCGCGCGCGTCCGCCGCCGCGTCGTCGATCGACGACAGGTACGCCGCGATCGCCGCGTCGTACGCGGCCGTGTGCGCGAACGCCTTGCGCGCGAGCCCCAGCCGCTGGCCCGCCGTGAGCCCGCCGGCACCGAGCGCCGCCGCCACCCAGCCGTAGTCATCCGGATCGACGACGACCGCGACGCGCTCGTGGTTCTTGCCGGCCGAGCGCAGCATCGCCGGTCCGCCGATGTCGATGTTCTCGATCGCGTCCTCGAGCGTCGCGCCGCCCGCGCGGGCGATCGTCGCCTCGAACGGGTACAGGTTCACGACGACGAGATCGATCGGATCGATCCCCTGCTCCGCCAGCTCGCGGCGGTGCGCGTCCGTGTCACGGCCCAGGAGCCCGCCGTGGATCCGCGGGTGCAGCGTCTTCACGCGCCCGTCGAGGATCTCCGGCGCGCCCGTGTACGCCGCCACCTGCACGACCGCGATGCCGGCGCTCGCGAGCGCCGCCGCGGTGCCGCCCGTCGAGAGCACCTCGAAGCCGTGCGCCGCGAGCGCGCGCGCCAGCTCCACCACGCCCCGCTTGTCCGAGACCGAGATCAGCGCACGGCGAGTCATGAGCGCGTGTACCAACCGCCTCGCCGACGGTCAAGCCGCGCGCCGGACCGTCCCACCACGCGAGCACCGGCGCAAAACGCTGACGAGCAGCGCGCCGCGCCACGCTCGACGGAGCCGCGCGCGCGTCGCTCGTCAGAGCGCCGCACCGACCGCTAGAGCTTCGCGCCCTCGAGGTTCGGCTGCCGGCCCGCCAGGAGCTCCGCGCCGAGCTCGTCGGGGGACGGCGAGCCCATCTTCAGCTTGAGCAGCCCACGCACCTCCACCTGACGGATCCGCTCGCGCGTCAGGTTCATGATCTCACCCACCTCCTCGAGCGTGATGCCGCCGCGCTCGGCCACATCGAGCGCGCACGTGTTCTGGAGCTCCCACGGCTCGAGATCGGGGAAGTTGATCTTGATCGAGCCCGTCTCCGGGTTGATGTCGAGGTAGAGGTGGTGCTTGCACGCCACCCACGGGCACGGCCGCATCTCCTCGCGGCACTCGGCGCGCGTGGACGGCCGCGGGATGTCGACCGGCGGGTACATCGCCGCCCCGACCCGCAGCTCCTCGCGCGTCAGCCGCTTCATCGCGATCGTCTTGCTGCGTGGGCGCGTGCGGCGGCGGCGCCGCCGGATCTTGCGGCTGACCTCCGGCGGCTCGGCGCCGCCCTCGCCTTCGTCGGCGTCGGCGTCGACGCAAGCCTCGGCCTCGGCATCGGCGTCGGCGTCGGCGTCGGCGTCGGCGTCAGTCGTGGCGAGCTCGCTCCCATCGAGGTCCTGATCGAGTTCTTCTTCGGCACGGGCACGGCAATCGTCGCTCATCGCTTTTTCCCTCGGTGTGGTGATCGTGGCTGCTCGCTAGAGCAGGTCTTCGGCGCCCCCCGCGGCGCCGGCGAGACGGAGGCTGTCGGTTCGTGGTGCGGCGACCTTGCGCGTCAGCTCGCCGAGCCGCTCGACGAGGCGATCGCCGTCGCGGCGGCTCTCGGAGAGCTCGCGCTCGAGGTTCTTCCGCTGCGCGGGCTCGTGCTTGCCGACATCGGTCGCAAGCCGCGTCCAGAGCTCCGCGAGGTTCTCGGCCACGCCCTCGACGAGATCCGTGTAGAGCAGGAACTGCCCCTGGATCTCCTCGATCGTGTAGCCGTCGGCCATCAGCTGCTTGACGGCGTTGATCCGGCGGATCGTCTTCGCCGGGTACACGCCGAGCGAGCCGCGGTGCTTGCCCTTGCGACCCACCCGCTTGCTGCGCGGCAGGAGGCCCTGCTGCACGTACTTGCGGAAGCTCGCCTCGGAGAACTTGATCCCGCGGCTCGTGAAGACGTCGACGATCTGGACGGCGGTGATGCCCTCGGCGTAGGTCCCCTCGATCGCGCGGAGCTCCTCCTCCTTGAGGAGCTGCGTGCGCGAGGCGGCTCCCGCGGGCGCGCTCGCGCGCGGCGCATCGTCGTCGCGGCGATGCGCGTGGTCCGGCACGAGCGGTCGCCGATGCGCGCGGAACGGTACGACCGTTCCCGTCGACGACGTCTGCGTGGACCAACCTCGGTAGCGCGTGAGCAACGGATTCCCCCTGGGTGACGCTCGCGGCGTCGCACGCACCGACGGCACACCCACGAAGCACTGCTCCCTCAAGCAGCGCGTCGTCTCTGGGGTGTGCGTAGGCGCCTGCTAGAGCCGTCTACCTTCGGTGGATTTCGCGTGAGCTGTCGTCCGTCGAAGTGTTGTGACGATATTCTTGTGAATGGAATCGGTCAACTAGATCTACGTCAACGCATTCGAGTTTTTAACTGGGTCTCTGTTCAGCGCCGCGAGAGAGCACGTCGCTCGCGCGCATCACGTCGAACCGGCTAGCTTGAAGCTCGATGCGACGCCGGATCGCGACAGCAGGCAGCGCGCTGGCGATGCTCGGCGCGGGCGCGCTCGCGATGCGGTTTCTCGTCGGAGAATCGAGCGCGGAGCTCGAGAACCCGGGCCGCGACACCGAGCCCCGCGTGTTCACCTCGGCGCGCGATCAGATCCGGATGGTGGTGCCGCGGCTGTGGCACGCGACCGACCAGCGCACATACCCCGGCCTCATCCTGTGGATGATGCGCAGCCAGCCGCCCGCGCAGGTCACGCTGACGGCGGAGGCGTTCACGCGCGAGCTTTACTGTTCGTGGCCCCCGCAGTGCCGCGCCGCGAGGCAGGATCCGCTGACGTCGCAGCTGGCGTGCGCGCTCCGGACGAAGCTCTCCACGCAGCGCCTCCGCGTCGGGCCCACGCAGCCCGGCCCGAAGGAGAACGAGACCGCCGGCATCCCGTCGGCGTGGTTCGAGTACGAGGACAGCAAGCGGTTCCTCCGCCAGGCCGTCGCGCTGACGGACGATCGCGTGTTCACGCTCGTCATGTCCTCGCCGTCGACCGAGGCGCGCGCGGCGCACGCGCGCGCCTTCGAGCAGATGCTGCGGACGCTGCGGCCGCTCACGCCCGCCGAGGCCGCGGTCGCCGAGGCGGCCAGCTCCGCCGCGAAGATCGATGGCTCGCTCGGCGGCCCGCCGCCGGACGCCGCCGCCCCGCCGACGGACGACGCGGGCGCGCCGCCCGCCGACGCGGCGCCGCGCCCCGCCGACGCGGGCGCGCCCGACGCCGGCATGACGTTCGGTTCATCGCCAGCGACGAAGATCGATCCGGTGGGGCCCTGCCCGTAGCGCGCGGCCGAGCGAGCGCAGGCTCGGCGTCGGCGGGGACGCGCCGCCCGCGCCGCCCGCCGCCGGCGGAGACGCGCCGCCCGAGGCCGGCGGCATGCCGAGGGCGCCCGGGCCCGCACCCGGGCCCACCGCGAGCTCGGCGCCCGCGCCGGCTTCGCGCTCGGACTCGAGCTCGGCCTCGCGCTCGGCCAGGAGCTCCATCGGCCCGCCGTCGACGCACCCGTACATCCGGTCCGCCGGCGAGCAGTAGACCCGCACGTGCATGTGATCGTCGTGGCGCGCGCTGTCGCCCGGCTGCTTGACCGCCTTGCGCGCCCGCTCGATCAGCCACTCCGGCTCGCCGGTCGACTCGGCGTGCTCGAGGAGCTTCGCGGCGATCGGATCGTACATGAAGACCCACTGCACCACGGCCTCGGGCGCGGTGAGCAGCTCCTTGACGAGGAGCCACGTCCGCGGGATGTCGATCGTGATCCCCGAGCCGTCGCGCGCGACGCCGCTGCGGCCAAAGACACGCATGGCGTCGGCCTCCATCGGTTTGCCGTCCGCGTCGCGCATGTAATAGAGGAGGTCGACGTCGCGCCCGCTCTGGTGCGAGCGGTGCCACGCGTACGCCGGCCCCCCGCCCTTGCCGGACAGATCGGCCACGACGAGCCGCGTGCCGCCCGAGGTCGCGGCCACCCGCCGCGAGACCGAGACGAGCAGATCGACCAGCTCCTCGGTGCCGTAGCGCTGGCCGCGCGTGGCCCAGATCTCGCGCGTGAAGAAGCCCTCGCCGCTCGCCGGGATCCGGACGCCGTCGATGATGCGGCCGCGGCTCGGCCGGCCGATCGAGATGCTCGTCCCGTCGCCGACCACGCCGAGCTCGGCACATCCGGCCACGAGCGCGAGGGCGGCGACGAGACGGCGCACGACTCACGCAGTATGCACCGCGCCACCCCGGGCATGCACTTTCGTTCGCCCGGCCCGCTCAGCCGCCGGGCGTTCGCCCGGCCCGCTCAGCCGCCGAAACGACCGCGGGCCGGGCATTCGCCCGGCCCGCTCAGCCGCCGCAGCGCCCGTGGACTACGACTTGTCCTCGAACTCCGCGTCGATCACGTCGTCCGGCTTGCCGCCGCCGCTGGCCTGCGCGTCGCCCGGCTGCCCCTCCGCGCCGCCGCTCTGCTTGTACATGGCCTCGGCCAGCTTGTGCGCCGCCCCCTGCAGCTTCTCGAACGCGCTCCGCAGCTCGTCCGGCGAGCTCGCGTCCTTGTTGCGCTCGAGGACGCCCTCGGCCTCCTTCAGCGCCTCCTCGATCATGAGCTTCTCGGCCTCGGGCACCTTGGCGGAGTTCTCCTGCACGAGCTTGCGCGTGCTGTAGACCAGGCTGTCGAGCTGGTTCTTGGCCTCGATCGTCTCCTTGCGCGCCTTGTCCTCGGTCTCGTGCTTCTGCGCGTCCTCGACGGCGCGCTTGATGTCCGCCTCGGACAGACCGCTCGACGCCTCGATGCGGATGTTGCGCTCCGCGCCGGTCGCCTTGTCCTTCGCGGTCACGTGCAGGATGCCGTTGGCGTCGATGTCGAACGTCACCTCGATCTGAGGCACGCCGCGCGGCGCCGGCGGGATGCCGGTGAGCTGGAACTTGCCGAGCGTCTTGTTGTCCTTCGACAGCTGGCGCTCGCCCTGCGTGACGTGGACCTCGACGGAGGACTGGTTGTCAGCCGCCGTGGAGAACGTCTCGCCCTTGCGCGTCGGGATCGTGGTGTTGCGCGGGATCATCGCCGTCATCACGCCGCCGAGGGTCTCGATGCCGAGCGTCAGCGGGGTGACGTCGAGGAGCAGGATGTCCTTGACGTCGCCCGAGAGGACGCCGCCCTGGACCGCCGCGCCGAGCGCGACGACCTCGTCGGCGTTCACGCTCCTGTTCGGCTCGCGGCCGAAGAACTCCTTGACCTTCGCCTGCACCATCGGGATGCGGGTCGAGCCACCGACGAGGACGACCTCGTGGATGTCGCTGATCTTCTTGCCCGCGTCGGTGAGCGCCTTCTTGCACGGCTCCATCGCGCGCGCGACGATGTCCTCGATCATCTGCTCGAACTTGCTGCGCGACAGCTTCTTCAGGAGGTGCTTGGGTCCGGTCGCGTCAGCGGTCAGGTACGGCAGGTTGACCTCCGTCTCCTGGACGCTCGACAGCTCGATCTTCGCCTTCTCGGCGGCCTCCTTGAGGCGCTGCAGGACCATCTTGTCCTTGCTGACGTCGATCCCGGTGTCCTTCTTGAACTCCGCGACGAGCCAATCCATCAGGCGGTTGTCGATGTCGTCGCCGCCGAGGTGCGTGTCGCCGTTCGTCGAGACGACCTCGACGACCTTGTCACCGACCTCGAGGATCGAGATGTCGAAGGTGCCGCCGCCCATGTCGAACACGGCGATCAGCTGCTCCTTCGTCTTGTCGAGCCCGTACGCGAGCGCCGCGGCCGTCGGCTCGTTGATGATGCGCTTGACCTCGAGCCCGGCGATGCGGCCGGCGTCCTTCGTGGCCTGGCGCTGGCTGTCGTTGAAGTACGCGGGCACCGTGATCACCGCCTCGGTGACCGGCTCGCCCAGGTACTCCTCGGCGGCGCGCTTGAGCTTCATCAGCACGCGCGCGCCGATCTCCGGCGGAGAGTAGCGCTTGCCGCGGATCTCGAACGCGGCGTCGCCGTTCGACGCGGCGACGACCTTGTACGGCACGCGCTTGGCCTCTTCCTGGATCGCGGGGTCGGTGAACTTCCGCCCCATGAAGCGCTTCGACGAGAACACGGTGTTCTCGGGGTTCGTGATTGCCTGGCGACGGGCGATCTGTCCGACGAGGACCTCGCCCTTCTCGTCGAAAGCAACCACCGAGGGAGTCAGGCGTGCGCCCTCCTCGTTGGCGATAACCTTCGGCTCCTTGCCTTCCATGATCGCGACCACGGAGTTGGTAGTGCCGAGATCGATACCGATGATCTTGCCCATGGCGTCTTGCTTCCTTGCGTTCGGCTTTGTGTGCCGGGCAACCTAAGGAGCCCCCAACCGGCCGTCAAGACTGGCCCTGAACTTCTCCCGGACCGGCTCAGAGCCGTCCTGAGCACCCCCCCGATCCGGGCGGGATTGCCGGCCCCGAGCCACCGGGAGCGGGGCCCGCGAGCCGGCTTTCCGGGCAGGCGGTCACGCGGCCGCCGCAGGATCGACCGTCCGTCACCTTCGAGCTTTCGTCACAGCGAGCGACCGCGCGCCGGGCGGGCACGGACGTGCCCCCGGCGCACAGGACGCGGCGGCGAGATCAGGCGCTGGCCTGCGTCTCGAGCTGCGCCTGCTTCGCGAGGTCGATGATCGAGGGCGGCGGATCCTTGAGCGCGAGCGCGAGGACCTCGTCCATGCGCTTCACCGACAGGATCTCCATCTCCTTCTTCACCTCGTCGGGCACGTCCACGAGGTCCTTCACGTTGCGATCCGGGATGATCACCCGCTTGATGCCGGCGCGGTGCGCCGCGAGCAGCTTCTCCTTGACGCCGCCGATCTGCAGCACGTTGCCGCGCAGCGTGATCTCGCCCGTCATCGCCACGTCCGGCCGCACCGGCACGTTGCAGAGGAGCGAGACCAGCGCCGTGTACATCGTGACGCCCGCCGACGGGCCGTCCTTCGGCACGGCGCCCGCCGGCACGTGGACGTGCAGGTCCGTGTTCTCGAGGAAGTTGCCCGGATCGAGCCCGAGCGCCGCGGCGCGGCCGCGCACGAACGACAGCGCGGCCGTCACCGACTCCTTCATGACGTCGCCGAGCTGGCCGGTCAGCACCAGCTTGCCCTTGCCGGGCATCCGCGTCGCCTCGATGAACAAGATGTCGCCGCCCACGGCCGTCCACGCGAGGCCCGTCGCGACGCCCGGCTCGCTCGTGCGATCCGCGACCTCGCTGACGAACTTCTTCGGCCCGAGCACCTCCTCGACGACCGGCGGCGTGATCTCCTCGTGGTCCTTCGCCTGCCCCTCGGCGACCTTGACGGCCACCGCGCGGCAGACGCTGCCGATCTCGCGCTCGAGGTTGCGCACGCCGGCCTCGCGCGTGTAGCTGTCGATGATCTCGAAGACCGCCTCGTCGGTGATGTCGCACCGCTCCGCCGTCAGGCCGTGATCGTCGAGCTGCTTGGGCACGAGGAACTTGCGCGCGATCATCTTCTTCTCCTGGCGCGTGTAGCCAGGCAGCTCGATGATCTCGAGGCGGTCGCGCAGCGCCCATGGGATCGGATCGAGCTGGTTCGCCGTGGCGATGAACAGCACCTTCGAGAGATCGAACGTCACCTCGAGGTAGTGATCGCTGAACGAGCTGTTCTGCTCCGGATCGAGCACCTCGAGCAGCGCGCTCGCGGGATCGCCGCGGAAGTCGTGGCCGAGCTTGTCGATCTCGTCGAGCACGAACACCGGGTTGTTCGTCCCGGCCTTCTTGATGCCCTGGATGATGCGGCCCGGCAGCGAGCCGACGTACGTGCGCCGGTGACCGCGGATCTCGGCCTCGTCGCGCACGCCGCCGAGCGAGATCCGGCCGAACTTGCGGCCGATGGCACGCGCGACCGAGCGGCCGAGCGAGGTCTTGCCGACGCCCGGCGGCCCGACGAGGCAGAGGATCGGGCCCTTCTTGTCGTTCTTGAGCTTGCGCACCGCCATGTACTCGACGATGCGCTTCTTGACCTTGTCGAGATCGTAGTGATCCTCGTCGAGGCAGCGCCGCACCTCGGCGAGCTCGATGTGATCCTCCGTCGAGATCGACCACGGCAGCTCGACGAGCCACTCGAGGTACGTCCGCGTGACGGTGTACTCCGCCGACGACGGCTGCATGCCCTTCAGCCGGTCGAGCTGCTTGCGCGCGACCTTCTCGGCCTCCTCGGGCATCTTCGCCTTCGTGATCTTCTCGGCGAACTCGTCCAGATCGCCGCCGCCGTCGTCGAGCTCGCCGAGCTCCTCCTTGATCGCCTTGAGCTGCTGGCGCAGCACGTACTCGCGCTGGTTGCGGCCCATCTCCTCCTGCACCTGGGTGTTGATCCGCTCGCGGACCTTCAGCACCTCGAGCTGGCGGGACAGGAACTGGAGCACCTTGCGCGTGCGCGTCTTCAGATCGAACGTCTCGAGGACGTCCTGCTTCTCGCCGACCTCGAGCTCGAGGTGGCTCGTGATGAGATCCGCGAGGTGGCCCGCCTCGGTCACCGAGTCGACCAGCGCGCCGGCCTCCTTCGGCAGCTCGGGCATGAGCTTCACGACGCGCTTGGCGATGTCCTTCAGGTTCATCACGAGCGCGTCGAGCTCGACGTCGGACGACGTCGGATCGGGGACCGAGCGGACCTTGGCGGCCAGGAACGGCTCGGCGCCGTCGAACGTCGACACCTCGAACCGCGAGACGCCCTGCAGGATGACCGAGAAGTTGTCCTTCGCGAGCTTGATGACCTTCAGGATGCGGGCCGCGCAGCCCACCATGTAGAGGTCGCCCGCGCCGGGGTCCTCGGTGCGCGCGTCCTTCTGGGTCAGGATTCCGATGACCGGGCGCTC
>Ga0247790_10000414_pt1 | contig 12845 bp, 12 predicted proteins | sample UWRJS171409R4_FD_179913 | JGI IMG/M metagenome (GOLD analysis project Ga0247790, IMG submission 179913) | Soil microbial communities from Arlington Agricultural Research Station in Wisconsin, United States - UWRJ-S171-409R-4 | ecosystem: Environmental > Terrestrial > Soil > Agricultural land... | reverse complement strand
TGGGTGCTGTCCAGCCTGCTCGGCATGCTCGGCGGCGGGTTCGTCACGCAGGCGGTGGTCGCATCGCGGCGGCCGGTGGCGTGCGGCGCCGGCGGCGCCGTGTGCATGGCGTTGTGGCAGCTCGGCGACGGGTTCACTGCCGCGTTCGCGATCGCGAGCCTGGTCGCGCTGCCGCTCCTCGGCCTCGTCGGCTATCTCGGGGCCGTGCTGGCGTGGCGGACGCTGCGCAACGGCGACGCGCCGTCCGTCTCCGAGGTCCCGCCCGCGCGCCTGAGCTGACAGCGGCCGATGGCGGCGCTGCGCGACCTGGCGCGCGGCGCTCCCGCGCTACGATGCGCGCGTGGCAGGACGGGTCGGCTTTCGGTGGCGGCAGCTCGCGCACGATCTCAGGTCCGGACTCCTGTTCCGGCCGACGGTGATCACCGTCGAGCTCGCGCTCCTCGGGCTCGTGCTCATCGAGCTCGAGCGCGCCGGGCTCTCCGAACAGTTCCTCCCCGATGACCGGCGGCGATTCGACGAGAACTTCGCGGCCACGCTCCCGGAGGCGATCAGCCGATCTTCTGGATGATGGACGTCGCGACGATAACTGCCTGGCCCAGTCGCCGCTACTTCTTGGGCGGAGCCGTCGGCGGAGGCGCGGGCGCGGCGAGCGGCGCACACCGCCCGCGCCAACCCCATCGACCGACTCCCCGCCGCGCCCGGTGCCATTGCTCTCCACGCCGCCGCGCCGCCGCGTGGCCATGGCTACGGCATGGCGTTCTCCCGCGAGGCGCCTGCGGCTCATGGCCCGATGGTGCCACTCGATCTTGGGGCTCGACGCAGACCTCGATCAGGAGTCCGTCCTCCCTGCACCCAGTCCGACAGTCAATGCACAGGAGCTTACCTGCCTAGCAGTAACCCTCCCGATTTCCGGAACCGCGCCCGCCTGGTGGTGAACGACTAGATCTCGATTGTCATCGATCCCAGGCTGCGAAATACCGCGCTCGCCTCGATCGCCTCAGGGAGAGCTATTCAATCGCGCTACAATATGGTGTCAACGTCCCAAGCTGGGCGAGCAGCTCGGCTCGACCTCGGGTTCGACCGCGTGAACGAGAGCTTCGCCGAGCGCGCCATCCATCCAGCCTGCGCTCGCTCGCAACGGCCGCACTCGCATCCGCGACGACCGCGCGGGCAGGGCGGGCCCGGCTGGAGGTGGGGAGAGGGAGGCGCGGCAGGGGAGAGAACGGGGTCAGACCAAGGTCGCGAAACGTACCGGCACAACGTCACCTCAGGGTAGCCCCAGAGATCTCCCAGCGACCGAAACAGACGAACTATTCGATGCTTACGAAGCGTGACACGTTGGGCCACGGGTGATCGCGTCTATGGTAGGCATAAGCTTGTGACCTGGCTCCTCAAGGAAGCTCCGAACAAGACGTTCCGGAGGAACACCTTGGCCATCGTCGTTTTGCAACTGCGCTTCCATCCGATCCTGAAGGTGGCGGAGCGAATCGCAGACTTTCAGGATCGGGTCCGTCCTCGCTTCCCAGGGTTTGAGACGGTCGAAATTCAAAACATGGAAATCACTTCGGTCGGCGTTCAGGTGCGCAACGAAATCGCGTACCGGTTTATCGCAGCCGCCGAGCCAACTGTGGTCTCCCTCGGTACGTCAGCGGTCAGCATCGAGTATAGCGAACACCAATCACGCGAAGTGCTCCTCGCCGATCTGGAGATGGTCCTGTCAGCGCTGGACGCGGTTTATGCGCATGTCCTTCCGAAACGCCTCGGCGTCCGATATGTCAACTTGATCGACAAGGTCCAAATTTCTTCGGACTTGGGAAGATCAGTAGACTGGACTGATCTCCTCGCACGCAACTTCGCTCAGACCCCAGGTGGGATCGCTGAGCTCGACGAGGTGACTACGTTCATGGTCGAAGTCGCATCGCCGTGTACTCATGGACGGATGACCGTCCGCTACGGCATTCCCGGGAAAGGGGCGCCGGTCTCCTTCGGTTTGGAGATCTTCCCATCCGCCGAACGGAAATTTCGACTGGACACGGATCGGTATATCGAAGGATCCTTCAAGTTCACGGAGATCCGCTCGTTGGCCAACGAGTTCACTGAAGATATCTTTCATCTCTTCATGACCGCTGCCGGGCCAGCACTCGTGGAGTGGATGAGCCAAGGAGAGCAATCATGATGGTCGGCGTCGTTGTTTCTGGTCTTCTCGAACTCGGCACCGCGTCCCCGTCGCCCGTGCGAAGAGAGCGACGGATCACATACAGTGGCGAGCTGCGCTCCGAGACGTCGCTGCCTGAGCGACTCGCGACCTATGTCGGGTACGACGCTACTACATCGGTTCCGAGCGCCAAGACCATCCGGGCCGAAGCCGGCGCAGTCATGAACCGGCTCGAGATCGCGGCGCTGCTGCCGATGCGCGAGGAGGCACAGGCACTCGTCGATGAGATGCTGGCTGCAAGCCGTGCAGCGAGGAGGGCGGCCGGCCCTGCGAAGCAAGTCATCAAACGTCGCGTTCGCTGAACCGATGAGGCTCTTCGAAACCGGACGTTGGCCGGCTATCTGGGACAAGGCCGACCTTGATCGCGCGCTCCAGGGCATCGTCGAGGCCGGGCCCGAATTCGAAGCCAAGTTCTTCCAGCAAGGCGAGCTCCGCGGCGGATTCGCATGCCAAGGGGACATTGTCGAATTTCGCAGCATGCTACCGCTCATCAGTGAGGACGGCGAAATCGTCGCGGCCGATGAGTACGAGCATTGGATGGTGCTCGGCAACACTTGCGACATGGATCGAGATGAGGTCGAGCATTCGACCATCGTGCCGCTGGAGGTCATTCAACCGGCACCAACGGAAGACAAGCTCCTAATCTTACGAAGCTACGCCTTTTACCGTCAATTCTACGTTCCGCCGTGGCGAGACGACGAGCAACAGGCTCACCGGATGGCGATGTTCGTCAATCCGGTGACCATCGAAAAGAAAGCATTTCGCGACGATTGCGCGAGGATCGTAGCCCGCTTGGAATTCGGCGCATGGGCTCTGCTACATCTGTGCCTCGTCAGATACTTGGCGCGAGACGACGGCCGTCACGACTGATCGGCTCGCCGATGACCGGCAGCGGTTCGACGACAACTTCGCGGCCGCGCTCCCCGAGGCGATCAGCCGATCTTCTGGATGATGGGCGGCGCGATGATGGCCCTCGGTGCCTCCCAGTCATCGCCCCCGTGGATCTGCTGCAGCTCGCGCAGGGACAAGCTCCGCGGCGCGTAGGGCTTCTTGGGGGTGCTCTGGGTCTCGATGATTTGCTTGCGCATGTTCGAATCAGACTACGAGTATCTGCTCGCAAAATAAATGATAGCCATCACACCTGGTGCACTCGCGGTGAGCAGCGACTGCCTCGCTCCGGTTGGAGGGTCGGGCCGATGGAATTGTCAGTACTCGCGCATCGCGATCAGCCCGAGAGCTGGGATCTCGAATGTGATCCGGCAGGGGTCCGCGCCGCTCCTGAAGATGCGGTAGGGCCCCGGACCACGGAACCGGGTCGCCGCGTCACGCGTGTCTTGAATCGAGCAGACGTCCGGGGTCTCGGAGCGCGCGACGCGCAGATCGTCGTCGAGGCAGATCGGCTGGCCGCCCGCGATCTCGTCGACCCAGATCCCGCTTGTATCGAACGCGATGAGCTGCAGGTCCGACAGCACGAGCCCCGTCGCGGCGGCGCGCGGGATCACCTCGATCGCGAGCTGCGAGCCGGGGATCTCGGGCGAGGTGATCGCCGCGGGCCCGGCCGACGTGCCGACCTGGAAGGCGACCACGTCCTCATCGTGCGCGTCCCCGTACGGCGGCGCGACGACCTCGAGCGCGGACGATGTGAATGGATGATGGCCACTGCCGAACAGCTCCGTGCCCCCAGCGCTCATGAAGAGGTGAAAGTGCGCGCGTGATTCGGCCTGGAGGCGAATGGGCGCTGCGCAGACGCGGCTGCGTGGGATCAGCGTCGACTCCGGCGGGTGGCTGGACGCGCGGAACACGCCGAGGGTCACCGGATCGAGCACGAAGGAGTCGGCCCTGAGCACCTCGATCGGGAGCTCGTACTGCTCGTCGTTGATGCCATTGTGCGCGGTGACCAGCAGCGTGGCTCGCCCCGCGCCGGTCGCCATGAACTGCCCCTCGCCCGTCCTCGTCGCCAGCGGAAGCGGCGCGAGCACGCCGGGATCATCGCTCGAGATCGAATCGACCAGGACCGTGTCAGGGCGGCACCCGCTCTGCGACCCCTGGCACTCGTCGGTGACCCTGACGAAGCCGATCTCGCCGACGCCGATGGGCGAGGTGTGGACGATCCGGATGCCCTTGTCGGCGACGGGATCGCAGCCAGCGGCGAGGCCGAGCATCATCCAGAGGAGCCGCACCGGCCGATCCTACGAGCAGACCGCGCTCGCTGCGAGCGCTGTCTGCGGGCGAGATACACGCAGAGCGGCGCGACCGCAGGTAGAAGCGCCGCGGCCAAGGCCGGTTCCTCCCCGAGGCTCAGGGCGTGAACGTGATCGGCGCTGGAGCGACCACGACCACGACCACGAGCGCGACGGCGCGCCGCGGCTCACTCGCCGCGCGCGACCGGCCGGCTCGGATCCGTGATCCAGCCGCTCCAGCTCCCGGGGTAGAGCTTCGCGCGCACGCCCAGGAGCTCGAGCGCGATCACGTCATGCGCGGCGGTCACGCCGGAGCCGCAGTACACGGCGACGTCCGCCCCCGGCACCGCGCCGACGGCGGCGTACGTACGCGCCAGCTCGGCGGGCGCGCGGAACCGGCCGTCGGCGTCGAGGTTTGTCCCCGTCGGCACGTTGACCGCGCCCGGGATGTGGCCCGCGACTGAATCGACCGGCTCGACATCACCGCGGAACCGCTCGGGCGCGCGCGCATCGATCAGGATCCCGACGGCGGGCACGTCCGCCGCCTCGATCATGGGCATCCCGCCGGGCGTCGCGACGAAGTCCCCGGCGGGCGGACTCGCCGCCGCGGTCGACACGGGCTGCCCCGCCGCGCGCCACGCGGCCCAGCCACCGTCGAGGACGCGCACGCTCGCGTGGCCGAAGTAGCGCAAGAGCCACCACGCGCGGCCGGCGGCGCGCGCCTCCCAGTCGTCGTAGACCACGACGGGACGCGCGCGGCAGACACCGGCGCTCCGCATCGCGCCCTCGAACACGGCCGCGTCGGGGAGCGGATGGCGGCCGCCCTTCCCCGGCGGCGCGGCGAGCTCGCGACCGAGATCGATGTACACCGCGCCGGGGATGTGCCCCGCCGCGAACTCCGACGGGCCCGGCGGGCCGCCGAGCTTGTAGCGCACGTCGAGGATCGTGAACGCCGCGAGATCGGCTGCGAGATCAGCTGCGAGATCGGCGACCGAGATCAATGGGCTTGCCACGCCCCGACCATACCAACGCGGCGGCTCACATCGGCTGGGTCGCGTACTCGAACGTCGGCGCGGCCTGGAGGTCGGTCCCGTCGATGCGCGTCGCGGCCAGATCGCCGCCCAGGAGCTTCTGCTCGTACATGAGGGCGAGCGCCTTGGACAGGTTGTCGGGCCGGCCGTTGAACGTCTCGTGGAGCGCCTTGAGCAGGCTCGTGTAGCTGTAATTGAAGCGATCGGAGATGCGGCGCGCCTGGCTGCCCTCCGCGTAGTCCACCGACTTCGCGTCGGCGACGAGGTTCCAGATCCCGGCGGGGTCGAGCGGCACGGGCGCGCCCGAATAGGAGAACTGGTTCGGGTGGGACGCGTCCCGGACCAGGCGGCGCGCATAGACGATCTCGGCAAATCGGTAGTAGTGCGCGACCGGCCCGCCGTGCGGTGACTCCAGCGGAGACAGCTTGGTGCCCTCGCCCTGATCGATGATGACGGTGAGCGCGGCGACGGCGCTCTCCACGCCATCGACCGGGAACAGCTGCGACGGCGGGAACCACGTGTTGTCCACGACCTGCGGGCTCAAGGGCCGCGTGAACAGAGGCGCGCCGAGCTCCTCGAGCTTGCCGATGATCGCCTCGTAGAACTGGCCGATCGTCGCGTACTCCGGCTCGGCCGTGGGCGCTGGCGGCACCGCCGGGGCGCGCAGCGCCGCCAGCGGGGCCAGCCGCGGCTCTGACACTGGCAGGTCCAGCGACTGCTCCGGCTGCTCGATCGCCATGAACGTGTCGTATACGTGACCGCGCGTGAGCTTCTGCAAGCTCACCCGGAGATCGCCAATGCCCATCGGCAGCGGCCCGGGGAAGACGGGGATGAACCCGGGCTTGTCGATCACCGGCGCGCCGCCGAGCGCGTTCAGGACGTTCGCCGCGATGTTCAGGTGCAGCATCTCCTCGCGCGCGACCGAGGCGATGATGGCCGCCGCCTCGCGGTTGGTGCCGGGTTTGATGGAGTACAGCGCGGTCTGGTAGACGGGGATCGTGGCGTGCTCCAGCTCGATCGCCGACTGGAGGTACTTGTGCAGCTCGGCGACGCCGCCGGTCTGGATCTCACGGACGATGCTACTGCGGATCTTCACGACTGCTTCTCCTTCCCCGAGAGGCGCCCGAGGCCGCGCGCGAACCGCGACTTGCTGCCCTCCGGCGGCTCCGCGCTCGGCGCAGGCGCGGGAGCCGCCGGGCGCGCGGGCGGGGCCGGCGCCCGCACCGGCCCGGCGGCGACGGCCTGCATCGCAGCGACGCCCGGGTCGCCAGTGGCGATGAGCTTCTCGAGCCACTTGATGATCGTGCGGCGCTTGCCCTCGGACAGATCGCGCGTCACTGGCATGTAGCTCGGATCCGAGATATCGCGCGTGAACGCGAAGTGGAGGAGCTTCGCGTGCGCCTTGACGTCCGCCGGGTCGGCGAGGTTGACGAGGCGCTTGCTCATGATCGGGTACAGATTCCCGTACTGGATGAAGATGGGCTGTACGTCACTCCACGTCGGATCCGCGGGCACGTCGAACTGGTCGCGCACGTGGATGACGGCGTAATCGAACGCCGAGCGCGCCTGATTACCCTGCCCGGGGAGCCGGTAATCGACCAGGTAGAGCTGGCCGTCGAGGTAGCCGCGCGGGTGTTTCGGGTCCTGGGTCTTGATCGTGAGGGCAGCGGCGCCGGTTCGGTCCGTGGTCACCTGCCGCGGCAGCTCCACCTTGTCCATCGGCACACCGATGTCGGGGATCGGCGCGGGCGGCGGGTTCGGGTTCTGGGGCGAGCCGCCGCCCTGCTGCGGCGAGGGACCCGTCTGGCCGATCTGGATCGCGGTGTCGGCGAGCGGGATGCCGTAGCGGCTCGCGTAGACCGTGACGCTGGCGCTCCCGCCGCCGTCCACGCGCGAGATGACGGGCTCGGCGCCGACCAGGAGGCCGTCGTCGCTCTCGCGGATTCCGACGATGTTGGGCCCCATGCCCACGGCGCCGGGGTTGACCTCGCTTCCCACGACGAGCGCCAGGGGCGAGTTGCGCGCGATCGCGACCTGCACCTCGGTGAGCTCCGCCGCGAAGACGCCGCCGCTCGCCTGCAGCCAGCGCGGATCCTGGTACGGGATCACCGCGAACGACTCGAACGTGTCCGGCGAGACCGGGGTGTTCTCGCGGAGCGCGGCGTTCTTGAGCGCGCCGACGACGATCGTCCCCACGTCCACCGGGGTGCCGGCGGAGTCCGTGATCTGGAGCGCGTTCGACAGATCGAGGAACAGGGTCCGCGAGCCCTCGTCGAGCGCGCCCGTGAACCAGGTCATGCCGGCCCACGACGTGAATCCGCTGGCCGGCGTGAACCGCCGCCCGAGCACGAACGACGTGGGCTCGCCCGCGAGGTACGGCCCGATGGCGCCGACCAGCGTGCCCACGGTGAACCCCGGCTGGTGCACGTCGTCCTGGTACCCGAACGTCGCCAGCCGGATCGAGAGGCGCTGCTCGGCCGTCGCCGCCTGCAGCTCGCGGAGCGCCCGGCTCCGCGCCGCCGCGTCGGGGCCAAAGGACACTCCCTCGAGGACCGACTGGAACGTGGCCGAGGCGGCGCGGTCGCCGCCTGCATTGACGTTGCGGCTGAACCAGAGATCGCGGAACGAGTTGGGCCGGTAGCGGCCGCCGAACCAGTCGGCGGCCGCCGACTCGATGAGCCTCACGTCGAGCCCCCACAGCTCCGACGCGAGCTGCCACTGCGGATCGACGTCGACGAGCTTGCCGCTGGTGCGATCGCTCGAGCCGCCGACGAGGGCGCCGATGATCGGATCGACGGCGGGATCGGTCGTGGAGGTCCCGTCTGCGTACCAGACGCCGGTCACCCGGCAGTCGAGCAGGCGGAACGCGCCCGAGCCGGTCGGGTTCCACCACCCGTTCTCGACATGGCCGGGCGCTTGGAGCTCCTGATAGGAGGGCTGGAATGTCGCATTGTCGTAATGCCGGACATCGTTATTGACGGTCGAGACATCTGCCTGAAACGTGCCCTGGAATGCCAGTCGGACTCGGTGCAGAAAGCTCATGCGGTCTCCTCCGGTTCTTCCCCCACTTGGTGATATGGGTGATATGCGGTCGTGAGCTTCACGGATTGCTCATCCTGTGTGGTGCGGGCGTGCGGGCGCACGGCGGGCGGCCGGCGCGCGGCGGCTCAGGGCGAGGATCGCGAGCGCCGGCAGCCCCACGGCGCCGAGCAGCGCCAGCGCGAACGAGCCGGTCTGGCTCGAGAGCGCGCCGAGGCCGGCGTAGGCGAGGCCGAGCCCGGCGTTCGCGGCGGCGGTCACCGCGAAGAACCGCGCGAACGGCACCCGCACGCTCCCGGCGAGCAGGGTCGTGGCCTCGCTCAGCACGGGCACCGCCCGGCTCGCCGCGAGCGCGGCCAGCCCGCCGGGGCCGCCGAGCCACGCCCGCGCGCGGCGCTGCTCGGGCTCGCCGACGAGGCGATCGATCGCGGCGCGCCCCATCCACCGGCCCACGGCCCACGCGCACGCGCACCCGAGCTGCAGGCCGCCGAAGACGACCAGCGCGCCGAGCTCGAACCCGAGCCGCGCGCCGGCCGCCGTGGCCACCACCGACGACGGCACGGGCAACACGAAGTCGGCCGCGAGCAGCGCGGCGCTGCCGAGCGCGAACGCGCCTGATGGGGCGGCCCGCAGCCACGGCGTCACGGCCGCGTCGAGCGCGGGGCCAAACAGCGCGAACGGAATCAGGATCAGCGCGAGCAGCGCGGCTCCCACGGCCCCCCAGCGAGTCCACACGCGCCGAGGCTACGCCAACCCGCGCGCGCGATCTCGCGGCAGCGACGGTCTTTTGCGTCCGCGGCGCGTGACCGGGCGGGGCGGGGCGGCGGGGCAGCCGCGCCGCCCCGTGAGGGTCAGTTCGCGTCGAGGAACGGCGTGATCAAGAGGGCGATCCACTCGGCGCGGTTGATGAGATCGACGTGCGAGGTGCCGGGCAAGATGGCGAGCTGCGACTTCGCGCGCGGCGCGCCGGTGTCGCCGAACGCGCCGCCGCCGAACAGCCGGAGGACCTGCGCGCCGTGCTCGACGGTCGGGCCGTCGGCGTCGCCGAGCAGGAACAGCACGGGCGCCTTGATCTTGCGGACCTCGTCGAGCTTGAAGCCCTCGAGCGAGTCCAGGCCCTGCACCTTCTTGACGAGCGTGCGGAACTTCTCCGGGTGCGGGCTCGTCTTCTTGTAGGCGTCGTGGAACGGCGACTGCTCCAGCATCTCCGGCTTGATCGAGCGGATCATCTCGATCATGCCGGGCTGCGAGCCCTCCTTCGTCAGCGCGGCGCCCGCGATCACGAGCCGGCGTACGAGCGCCGGATGGCGCATCGCGAGCTGCGTCGCGACGCCCCCGCCCATGCTGTAGCCGTAGACGTCGGCGCTCGCGATCTTCAGCTTGCCGAGCAGCGCGGCGACGTCGTCGGCCATGCTGACGGTCGACAGCGGCCGATCGATGTCTGCCGTGCGGCCGTGGCCCTGCAGCTCGACGGCGATCACCTGACGTGACTTCGAGAGGAGCTTCACGAGCTGCCCGAAGCAGGCGTCGATCGTGCAGAACGCGCCGTGGAGGAGCACGAGCGGCCGGCCCTTGCCGTGGACCTCGTAGTACATCTTCAGGCCGTTCACGTCGGCGTAGGCGCCGGGGCCCGGGGGCGGGGTCTTGGCCTTGGAGTCGGCATGGGCGGGCGCGGGCGCGGTCGTGGACGTGGTCAGGGCCACGAGGGCCGCGAGGGTCAGGATCTTCATGAGGTTGCGCATAGGCGGGTCTCCTTCTCGATGACACGACGAACCTGCGCGGCGCGTTTCGACATCGGCCCGCCTTTTTTCGTTTTTCTTTCGGGGCGGCGCCGGTAGGCGTCGAGCGGCTCGCTAAAATCGCGGAACCACGTGCCGGCGACCCACCATGTCTTCCTGATCCCCGGGTTCTTCGGGTTCGTGAACTTCGGGCGGCTCGTCTACTTCACCCACGTCCGCGAGTTCCTCGAGGACGCGCTCGCGCGCGAGGGGCTGGTCGTCGAGATCCATCGGGTCCGGGTCAAGCCGACGTCGTCCTTGCGGGTCCGCGCCGCCGAGCTCCTGGCGACGTTGCGCGACGCGGCCCCGGCCGACGCGCCGCTCCACCTGATCGGCCACTCGACGGGCGGGCTCGACGCGCGGCTCGTCACCACGCCGGGCGTGTCGCTCGAAAGCGGGCTCGGGCTCGGAGGCGGGCTCGGGGGCGGAGGCGGGCTCGACGTCGAGCCGGTCGCGTGCCGCGTCCGCTCGGTGGTCTCGATCGCGAGCCCGCACCGCGGGACCCCGCTCGCGGCGTTCTTCTCGAGCCTGCTCGGCCAGCAGGTCCTGCGCCTGCTCTCGCTGGCCACGGTGACGGTGCTCCGACGCGGGCGGCTGCCGGTGGGCATGCTGGCGAAGCTCGCGGGTGCCGTCGCGCGGCTCGCGATCCGCCGCCCGAGCGCGTCGATCGAGCTCCTCGAGCACCTCGAGAAGGAGCTGCGCGGCGAGCTGGGCGGCGGCGAGCCCGAGCTGATCGACGCCTTCCTGCACGATGTCCACGGCGATCAGGCGCTGATGCCGCAGCTGACGCCGGCCGCGATGGACCTGTTCGAGGCCTCGACGGCCGATCGCCCGGATGTCCGCTATGCGTCGGTCACGGCCCAGGCCGCGCCGCCGCGCCTCGCCACGCGCCTCGCCCTGGGCCCGCGGCCGTGGTCGCAGGTCACGTACGCCCTCTACGCCTGGCTGCACCGTCAGGTCGGCGAGGGCGACGGCATCGTGCCGCTCGCGTCGCAGCGCCGCGGCGAGGTGCTCTTCGCCGCGACGGGCGATCACCTCGACGTGATCGGCCACTTCGACGATCCGGCGCATCAGCCGCCGCACACGGACTGGCTCCACTCGGGATCGAAGTTCGATCGCGCGCAGTTCGAGGCGATGTGGACGAGCGTGGCGCGGTTCGTCGGGAGCGCCGCCCGCCGTCGCGCGCCGTGAGCGCTGTGAGCGCTGTGAGCGCTGTGAGCGCTGTGAGCGCTGTGAGCGCTGTGAGCGCTGTGAGCGGGCTGATCAGCGGGCCACAAATCGGTGTCGCCTGCGCGCCGCGTACGCCGCGTTCTGCGCGTAGCTCGGAAATGTGGAGAGGTAGCGCCGCGCCCGCGCCCGCCGCTCGGCCTCCTCGATCAGGCTCGTGGCCATGCTGACGTGGAGCCTGAAGTCGGGGTTCGTCTCGTAGTCATCGGGCGCGCGCGCCTCGAGGAACGCGAGCGTGGCGCGGTGGCACGCGAGGCCGGCGCGGTGGAGCTCGATCGGCGCGACCTCGACGGTCGAGGTGGGCATCGACGGTGCCGCCGAGCCAGCCTCGGCCGGGAGCTGCGCGAACCACGTCGCGCGCGCGGCCAGCTCGCTCCCGGCGCGGCACGCCTTCACCATGGCGCCATAGGATCGCGGCGGCGGCTCGGGATCGGGCGCCGCGGCGACCGCATCGCGCAGGGCGAGGCTCGCGGTGACGAACCGATCGAACGACGCGACGACCTCGTCGTCCCACCGCGGCGCAGTGCTCGCCTCCACGAAGAGCGACCGCCAGCGCAAAAGCTCTGGACGCACGATCTCTACGTAGCGCCGCGCGGCGGCGTCGACCGCCGGGATCTGCGGTGGTGTGCCGCCGAGCTTGGCCATGGCATCGAGCGCGCGGTCGGCTTCGTCGGGCGACAGCCAACTCGGCCAGCGCCACGGCTGGGTGCGCGCGCCGGGCCACGAGATCCGTAGCGCGTGGAGCGTCAGGTCGGCATCGTCGAGGTACGCGCGGTACGCCGCGAGCTTGGCCGGTAGCGACTCGCTCACCGGTTGCTCCGCGAAGGGGACCGACGCGCCCCCGGCCGCGTGCTCCAGCGACGTGCTGGGAGCCGGTGTCTGCTCCGCCTGCGGCGCTGGCCCTGGCGACGGGGACGGCGGCCGGCACTGGCACGAGATCGCCCCGCTCGAGCTCGCGACGGCGACGGCGACGGCGACGGCGCGAGCGCGCGTCGGCCACAGTCGGCGATCGCGCGCGCGCCACGAGAAGCGGCCTGCTGCGATCTCGACGAGCTTCATGCGCCCATTGTAGGCCGGCCCCGGCGCCGTGGCGGCGGCAGCCGACCCGGCGAGCATGGAGCAGAAGGCTCGACGAGTCGGTCATCAATTCCCCGGATCTGCCGTGGCCAGCGACGCGTAGCCGCGCGAGCCGCTTGCCAAATGCAGTTCACGCTGGTGCAGCGGATCAGCTTGAATTCGCCGAGAGTCGGCTAAGCGCGTCCCAGTATCTTCAACTTGAATTCGCCGAGAGCCAGCTGGGCGCGCCACGGCACCCCACAGCTTGAATTCGCCGAGAGCAAGCTGGGCGCGCCACGGCACCCCACAGCTTGAATTC
>Ga0247790_10000413_pt1 | contig 12861 bp, 12 predicted proteins | sample UWRJS171409R4_FD_179913 | JGI IMG/M metagenome (GOLD analysis project Ga0247790, IMG submission 179913) | Soil microbial communities from Arlington Agricultural Research Station in Wisconsin, United States - UWRJ-S171-409R-4 | ecosystem: Environmental > Terrestrial > Soil > Agricultural land... | reverse complement strand
CCACCGCAGGATCTCCTCGAGCGCCGCCCGGGGCATGCGCCAGTCATCCCGTGGGCCCATCGACTGCAGCGTCTCGATGGTCAGCAACCACTGGATGGCGTCCACCTCGGGGAGACCCAGCAACACGCGTCCGATGCTCGAGATCGCAATCCCCGACGCCGTCGTGTGGACCGCCCGGACCTCCAGCGCGTACCGCGCGATATCGAAGACGCCGCCCGCGAGCGTCTCGAGCGCATCGTCGATGACGCGCCCGATCTCACGCTCACGGACCCCGGTCGGTCCACGTTCCGGTGGCTCCACCAGCAGATCCACTGCGTGGTGGACGGTCCGCTGCAACGTCTCCGCGTCGGTACCTGCGCACAGGCCGTCGCTGAGCTCGGACGCGATCAGACGTAGGAAGGCATCGAGATCTCCTCGGTCGTGGCAGAGCCAGTCCCACGCCTGCGCGGAGTGCCCGGGCGATAGGTCAGCCCCACGTGCGCGGTTCCGGTCTTCCCACGCCTCCGCCGCTTCGAGGAAGTGTCTCCGTGCAATTGGCAGATCGATCGTCGGCACCTCGCGGTCTCGGCCCTCACGGACGGTCTCCAGCCCGCGGAGGTACTTTCGCAGCACGTCGAGGAACAGCACCGCCATGCCACCATTGCGGCGAATGATGAGAGCGTCAAGCAGTCAGGCAGTCATTCTGCTGCGCTCGATACAGATGGCGGCCCTGGAGGCAGCGGTCGCGTTCAGCTCCTTGCTCCTGCGGTTCACCGTCGACGCGTCCGCAAGATCAATCAGGAACCGGCTCGGCGATGAGCATGCCATGAGGGCACGATGCTCGTACCATAGGGTCCGGATCCTGCGACAGCTTCGCGAGCGCAGCGTCGACCTAAGGCCCGCGCGGTGCTCCTTCGAGGGCGGCAGCGGCGTGCGCCCGAATGCGGGCGGATGGCGAAACGATGAGATCCAGCAGCCACGCAAGCCGCTCGGGCGCGGCGGATCCGCTCGCGGACCTCGGGTTCGGCGAGCCCTATGACGGTCTGCGGGGCGTCCTCGCGCCCGTTCTTCGAGTAGCCGCGCTTGCGCTGCGCTGGGTAGGGCGGTCGCCCTTGGACTGCGCGGCCGCGGCCGCGCCGTCGACCTCGAAGTGCAGCGACGTGGTGTCGTAGAAGATCAGGTCGACATCGACATCGACATCGACATCGACGTTCATCAGATCGGCGGCCTTGAGTAGACCGCCTTTTCGAGCTCGGCCTTGTGCTCCTCGAGGAAGTCCATCGCGCGGTAGAGGTGGTGCAGCTCGAGCTCGCGGCTGCTCGGGAGGAACACCTCTTCAGGTGAAGATCTATCGGATTGACCATTGTGAAAATGGTCGCCAGCTCGTCGGGAGTGCGATTTCGACGCTTTACAACTGCGGAGTTGTTACCTCGCGATGGTGCTGGTCATCGGTGCGGCACGTCTTGCCACTGAGTCGGTGATGCGGATGCGACCGAAGGCGTCCGTGGTCTGTGTGGCCCGAGCCTTCCGCTCTCGTCAGAGCAAGTCAGCAAGGACCAGCGCGCGCTCGAGGCGCTGGCAGTGCGGTAAATCGGTTCCAGGGTGGCGCGCGTGTCGTCGCGGCAGTAACGTTTCTGAATGCGCTCGGCGCTCATTTGTAGCGGTCTCGCGATGATCGGCACGGCATGCGGCGAGCGCGCCGCATCATCAGTGGACGCACCACCCGTCATCTCTGATGCTGATGCAGCGGATGCAGCGGACGCAGCGATTGCGGGATGTGACGAGCCCTTCGCGGTGAAGGCGGCGACATCGCCTCCGTTCGCTGGCACGGTGTTCATCGATCCCGATGTGATCCGGTCCGACGAAGCGAGCTCGTTCGCGGGGCTCCAGTACACCGGGCAGGGCCAGCGCACGATGTTCGATCGCCGGACGAACAGCTTCAACACGGTCAACGCGCACCTGTTCGCCGTGCGGTTCGGCACGTCGAAGATGGTCGAGGTCCAAGTGAACCCCGAATTCGCCCGCGCCGACGCCGAGGTGCAGGCGACGTTCTATTCGCAGGCGATCGGTCGCATGCCCGGGTTCCTGTTCCGCGACGTACAGACGGTGTGGATCCACGTCGGCAAGTTCCCGTTCGGTGGCGGCAACAACAATCTGCTGATCCATACGGCACAGGGCGAGGAGTATTCGGCGATGGGGGTTCTCGAGGAGACGTTCCTGCACGAGGGCGCGCACACGTCACTCGACCTGCATCACGCGACGAAGCCGCGCTGGCTCGAAGCGCAGCAGGCGGATGGCACCTTCGTCTCCAGCTACGCGCGAGACTTTCCGGACCGCGAGGACGTCGCCGAAACACTCGTGCCGTATCTCGCGGTCAGGTTTCGGGCCGACCGCATCGACGCCGCGACAGCCACGGCCATCCAGGACGCAATCCCCGCACGCTTGAAATACTTCGACTGCGAGGGGCTGACGATGAATGTATTACCGTGATCGAGTCCGGTTCTCGGCCAGCGGCGCTCGCCTTGGCGGCAGCCTCGTCGAGGCTCATGACTGATCATCGAGCTGCCCGGTCGCGGGCGCCACGAGCCGCTCCGTCGTCCTGCTGAGGTCTGGCCATGGCCGTGTCCGACGTTCAGGAGCTGCTCGAGCTGGATCTGGAGAACGGGTGCAGGCCGCCGCTCGTCTGCGCGGGCCTCCTCGAAGGACGACTCCTGCGGGATAGCTCGCATGCGCCAATCATCGATGCTCGACGGCGAGCAGCCCGCACGGTACCCTGAGAATCGGTCATGCTCGCATCGTCTGCCGAGGCTGTCCCCGCACCGCTGCTGGCGCGAATCATCGAAGCGATGCGCCCCGAGCAGATCTGGCTGTTCGGCAGCCGGGCCAGGGGAGGTGCGCGTCCCACGAGCGATTGGGATCTGCTCGTCGTCGTCCCGGACGATGCTACTGACGACGAGCTCGACCTTGTCCACGCCTGGCAAGTAGTGCGAGATCTCCGGATCCCCGCAGACGTGATCCCGGTGCGCCGGAGCGAGTTCGAGGAGGCACGCGACCACGCGGGGACGCTCGTTCGCACGGTGGTCGGCGAAGGTATGCAGATCTATACCCGTTGATCCGGTGGCCGCGGGCTACCTCGCGGCGGTTGCCGACGATCTCGATGCCGCCCTACGCCTCGCTGCTCCGCCCGCGAACCGCCTCGCAGCTTATCATCTGCAGCAGGCCGCCGAGAAGCTCGTCAAGGCGATCCTCGTGCACCGGAAGATTCATCCTGGTATCGAGCATCGCTCGACGTGCTGGTGCGCATGCTCGATCCAGCGGATCCGTGGCAGCCGCTGCTCGACCCTCTCGATCGGTTCACGCCGTATGCGACGACGTACCGGTATCCAAGTCCGACAGGTCGCTTGAAGACGGGGCCGGATGCGTGCTCGCCGAGGCGGCAGAGATCGAGAAGCTCCTTGATCGTGCACGCCGCGAGCTCAGCCCTCCCTAATAGGCCACCAAAGCAACCGAACGCGGTGTTCAGCCGCCGTCGCCGGGCGACCTGGCGCGCGATGGGGGGTGGTAGCCCGGCCGCGAAGTGGACGCGCGGGGCGTCGACAGGCGTACCGGCGACGGCCTACGACAGCTTCACCCCTCGAGTCTGGCGACGCGCTCTTCGAGGCGCGCCACGCGATCCTCGAGTGCCTCGTGCTCGCCTTGCTTGCGGGCTCGCGCGGCTTGTGCGCGCTGCTTCTTGTCCCTCAAGCGCGTCAGGATCTGCTCTCGTTGTTCAGCGGTCATCTGAGCCCAGACACCGCCGGTATGCTCGACGTCCTCGCGGATCTGATCGTCGACCTTCGCTTGTTCAGCGGAGCGAGTGTCATCGGACGTGTATCGAATCGGCACGGTCATTCGCTTTCGTGAGCCAAGAAGTAGGCGGTGATCGGAAACACGCGCTCTGGGTCGAAGATGTCCCAGCGCCAGACCAAGTATAGCTCCTGGCCGTCGTTGGTCGCACCCACGCTTTCATAGGAGTCATCCGGTCGAACGGCCAGATCGACACGGTCGACCCAGGCTTCCTCGAATTGGTCGGCGGTAACGCCGTGCCGTACCGTGATGTGGTGCTCCTGGTAGGGCCCCCATAGGATCTCGATCACGACCACGACCCTACAGGCTCTGCGAGTCGCGCGGCGGCGTCAGGGGTGCTCGCGCAGCACGGCCAGGGCGACCTGGCGCGCGATCGGGTGGTAGCCGGCCGCGAAGCGCTCGAACGTGCGGCGCGCGATGGGGCGCGTGCGCTCGTCGGCGGCGAGCGCGGCGTAGAGCGGCTTTAGGTACTTCATCCGGCCGACGGCGCCGAGCACCTCCTCGGCGCGCGGCACCACGCGGTGGTAGCCGGACGACAGCGCGAGGACGAGCCAGGCGACGAGCACCTCGTAGTTCGTGCTGGCGGTGAGCTGGAAGCGCTCGTCGAGCGCGGCGCACAGCTCGGCCGCGGCGGGCCGCGGGACGGACTCGAGGTAGAGCTGCCACTCCATCGGCGCCCAGCTGCGCGCGAGCGCATCGGGCGGCAGCGCGCCGCCGAGCGCCTCGATGGCGTCGAGCCGCGCCGAGCGGGGCCGCGGCGCGCTCTCGGGCACGCCCTCGCGCTCGAGCCAGCGCGGCGCCTCGACGCGCTCGAGCAGGCCGGGCAGCTCGGCCTCGAGGTGCGCCGTGAAGTCGTCGGTCGTGATCGCGCCGAAGCGGAACGCCTGGAGGTAGCTGCGCAGCCAGCGCGAGAACGCCTCGCGGCCGGCGGCCTCCTCGAGCGCGCGCAGGAAGAAGTAGCCCTTCTCGTAGGGGATCTGCGAGTAGGCGGCGTCGGGATCGATGCCAGACAGGCGCGTGCGCAGGCGCGTCAGCTCGGGCGTGCGCGCGAACCGCGTGACGGCCTCGTCGAGCGCGCGCCGGCCGAGCGCGGCCTGCAGCTCCGCCTCCTCGATGCCGTACAGGGCCTCGACGATGCGGCGCTCGGCGTAGACGGTGAAGCCCTCGTTGAGCCAGAAGTGCTCGGCGTTGGCGTTCGTGACGAGGTTGCCGGTCCACGAGTGCGCGAGCTCGTGCGCGAGCACGCTGACGAGCGAGCGATCGCCGGCGAGCAGCGTGGGCGTCAGGAACGTGAGCCGCGGGTTCTCCATGCCGCCGTACGGGAACGACGGCGGCATCGTGAGCACGTCGAAGCGCTCCCAGTCGTACGGGCCGAACAGCGCCTCGGCGGCGACGATCATGTCCTCGACCTGCGCGTACTCGTACGCGGCGCGCTCGAGCTCGCCGGGCTCGGCCCACACGCGCGCGCGCGGCGAGAGGTCGCGCGACGCGAGGTCGCCGACGGCGAACGCGAGGAGGTACGGCGGGATCGGCTGCGGCATCTCGTAGCGCTCGATCGCGGTGGCGCCCGCCTCGGTCCGGCCGCGCGACGCCGCGGCCATCACGGCGCGCAAGGAGCTCGGGATCGTGAGCTCGGCGGTGTAGCGGATGCGCACCCGCGGCGTGTCCTGCAGCGGTACGACGGAGCGCGCGTGGATCGCCTGGCACTGGCTGAAGAGGAACGGGTGCAGGCCGCCGCTCGTCTGCGCGGGCCCGAGCCACTGCAGCGCGGACGCGTCGGGCGACGTGCGGTAGCGGACGCGCACCGCGCGCGTCTCGGGCGGCAGCGTGATCTCGAGCCGCGCGCCAAGGATGGGCTCGGCAGGGTGCAGCACGAACGGGAGCGGGCGCTGGTCCTGGTCGGCGACAGCCTCGATCGCGAGGTCGCGCGTGTCGAGATCGAGCGTGCCACCGCCGGGCGCGCGGAACCGGAGCTCCGCCTCCGCGTGCAGCGTGCAGGTCGTGAAGTCGACGCGCGCCGAGAGCGCGAGCGACTCGGTCTCGACCTGCGAGTCGTCGTTGTACGAGTGGGGATCGAGGCGGGCCATGGCGTTTCATACATCGCCACCGCCGAGGCAGGGTACGCCGCGCGAGATCTGCGTCACTCCCGGGCGAGGTGGGATTGAATTCCGACGGGACCTGTCTCGTGTTATGAGGAACAGACCGGAGGGTTCATGAGAGTTCATCTTGCAGCGGGTCTGCTCGCGGCGGCGGCGGCAGCGGGTGGTTGCTATGCATCGGCAGGGTACAGCGCGGGCTACGTGGCCCCGGCGCCTGTCTACACGACCACGACGACCGCGACGGTCTCCGTCGATACGTACCAGCCCGACCTGGTGGACGTCGGCGGCGGTGTCCAGGTGATCGCCGACTACGAGGAGCCGGTCTTCTACACGGACAACTTCTACTGGCGCTTCTACGGCGGGACCTGGTACCGCTCGAGCGTCCACAACGGCGGCTGGGTCGTCTACAACGACATCCCCTACTCGGTCCGCCGCATCGACCGGCCGACGGCGTACGTCCGCTACCGCCCGACGGGCTACGTGCCGCGCGCGCAGCGCGATCCGTACGTGCGCGACCGCCGCAACTACGACCGCGGCGGCTATGACCGCGGCGGCTACCAGCCGGCCCCGGGCCCGGCGGTGCGCGATCACCGGACGTACGATCGCGGCGGCTACCAGCCGGCGCCGGCGCCCGCGCCGGTGGTGCGCGATCACCGGACGCCCGATCGCGGCGGCTACCAGCCGGCGCCCGCGCCTGCGCCGGTGGTGCGCGATCACCGCGGCGGCTACAACGGCAGCGGCGTCAACCCGGGCGGCGCGCCGCCGCCGGTGCGCGACAACCGGAGCTACGACGGCAGCGGCATCAACCCGGGCGGGGGCGCGCCGCCGCCCCGGTCGCAGGACTCGTACCGTCCGGCGCCGGCGCCCGCGCCCGCGCCGACGCAGCGCGATCATCGCCAGGACCGGCGCGAAGAGCGGCGCGACGAGCGCAGCGAGCCCGTCCGGCGCGATCACCGCCGCTAGCTACGGAGCGAGGGAGCGAGCGAGCAAGCTGGCCAGCAGGCTGGCGAGCTCGCGCATTCTGCCGGCCGCTCGCGCGAGCGCGCGAGCGCGGCCAAGACGGCGGAGCTGCCTGGCGCCGCCGCTCTCGTCTCGGGGCACGGGCAGTCTCGGGCGGTGACGGCGCCCTTGCGGAGGCGCGCTGGGCCGGGTGAGGGACGGGACTGGACGCCCGGAGCGGGGTCAGTCCTCGACGGTGACGAGGCCCTTGCGGGGCGTCTTGCGCGCGGGCGTCGCGCCCGGCTCGCAGGCGAGGATCCGCTCGCTGTAGTCGTAATCGAAGCTGCGCTCGTCGCGCGGGACCAGCGTCTCGATGCCGAGCCAGCGGCAGCCGTCGGAGATCGTCGCGCGCACCTTGAACGTGATCGGCTGCAGCTCGCCGCTGTCGAAGCGCAGGCGGATGTCACCGTTGCGGAACACGCTCAGGTAGATCGCGTTCGGCTCGTCGACCGCGTGCAGCCGCAGCCGGTGCGTCACCGGCTCCGGCGAGCTGGCGAGCGAGGACGCGGCGGCGCCGAGCCCGAGCGCCAGCGCCGCGAGGGCGATCGACTTGTACAGCGGAGTCGTCAGCGCGATCTGCATGGGCCTCCATCTTAACCGGACGACCACGAAGCGCCATCACCAACCGTGAGCGGCGCGCCCGTCGGAACGGCGCATCGGCGCGCAACGCGGCTACATCGGTGCCGGCGTGCCCACGCGAGGCGGCGCGATCGGCCGTGATCGGGGCGCGCTCCTCGACGGACGGGATGAGGAGCCAGCCGGGACCTGGGTGTAGAACCGCGCCATGCCGCCGACGCCGAGGTCGCCGTGACCGAGTTCAGCTTCGAGACCGTGTTCCGCGCGCCCAGCGTGGCGGCGGTCCTCGCCGCGTACTTCGACCCGGAGCACCTGGCGATCCAGGACGAGGCGGCGGGGCTCTGCGAGCGCGCGGTGATCGAGTCGCGCGACGACGGCGACCGGCTGCACACGAGCTGGCGCGTCGCCGCGCGGGAGCAGCTGCCGCTGTTCGCGCGCCCGTTCGTGGCGGGCGGCCGGCTGCGCTACGTCGAGACGATGACGTGGCGGCGCGCCGACGACGCGATCGATCTACTGATCCAGCCGGAGGTGGCGGGCGGCCGCGTGCAGATCGCCGCGGAGTACAAGCTGACCCAGGCGGGCCCGGGCCAGGTCCTCCGCCGGTACCGGGGCACGATCACGGTGGCGGTGAAGCTGGTCTCGGGCCGGATCGAGCGGGCGATCGCCGAGAAGATGGAGCAATCGATGCCGGCGATGGCTGCGTGCACGCAGGGCTGGCTGGATCGCACGCCTCCCGGCTAGGCTAGCGCGATGCGCTTCGTCATCTATGGGGCCGGTTCGGTAGGTGGCTCGATCGCGGTCCGGCTCGCCACGCGCGGCGCCGACGTCGTGGTGATCGCGCGCAGCGCGCGCGCGGCGGTCTTGCGCGATCGCGGCATCACGCTGGTCAAGGACGACGGGACGACGACGGCGCGGCCGCGCCTCGTCGAGCACCCGCGCGAGATCTCGTGGACGGGCGACGAGGTCGTGATCCTGGCGGTGATGTCGCAAGACACGCCGGCGGCGCTCGACGCGCTCGCCCCGTGGGCGCCGCCCTCGATCGAGCTGGTCTGCGCCCAGAACGGGATCGCGAACGAGCGCATGGCGCTGCGCCGGTTCCCGCACGTGACGGCGATGTACGTGTGGATCCCGGCCGAGAACGTCGAGCCGGGCCTGATCCGGATCTACACGGCGCCGCGCGACGGCGTGCTCGACGTGGGGCGCTACCCGCGCGGCGTCGACGCGCGCGTCGAGGCGATCGCCGCGGCGTTCGCGGGGACGCCGTTCGAGGCGGAGGCGCGGCCCGACATCATGGCGTGGAAGAACCTGAAGCTCCTGTGGAACCTGCACAACGCGGTCGACGCGGTGTGCGGCGAGATCGCCAGCGACGGCGCGCGCGAGCTGATCCGCCGCTCGTACGCCGAGGGCGAGGCGACGTTCGCGGCGGCGGGGCTCGAGATCCTGTCCCTCGAGGTGGAGACGGCGCGGCGCGGCGATCGCCTCCCGATCGGGCCGATCGGCGGCATGATCCGCCCGGGCGGCTCGACGCGGCAGAGCCTCGCGCGCGGGACGGGCGCGCTCGAGGTCGATTACCTGAACGGCGAGGTCGTGCTCCTGGGCCGGCTGCACGGCGTACCGACGCCGGTCAACGCGCTCTTGCAGCAGACGGCGAACGAGCTGGCGCGCGATCGCCGCCCGCCGGGCGCGGTCACGGCGGGCGACCTGCTGCGTCGGCTGGGCTAGCTGCTAGCTGCTAGCTGCTAGTTGATGATGACGTCGTTGATCGGCGCGACGTGCATGCCGCCGGGGTAGCCGTACGAGACGTTGCCCGTGAACGCCGTCGTGAGCGGCGTGCCCCAGCCCCAGATCGAGAGGCCGAACGGCGCGTCGCTGCGGATCTCGCGGCGGCCGGTCGAGCAGTTGCCGACGGGCGCGAAGTTACCGGTCACGAGGTCGACGCGCGTGTACTCGAAGTCGCCGACGGGCCTCCAGCCGCCGAGGGTGCCGAGGCAGTCGAGGGTCACGTCGTGGAACTCTTGATCGGCGCCGCGGGCGCGGACGAGGACGAGGTTGGTCTCGGGGTACGTCGGATCGGTGAAGAAGACGTACTGCTTGAGGTACTGCTGCGGCGGCACCATGAGCACGAAGTCGGGATCGCCGTAGCCGTCGGCGACGTACGCCGAGCCGGTCATGTAGGCGAACAGCATGAACGGGTGGTCCTTGTCCTGGCTCGAGACGAAGAACGGCTTGCCGGTCTCGAACGTCACGGACTGGCCCTTGCGCAGCGTCGTCGGGCCGCCGACGTCGGTGGACCACGTGAGCAGCGTGTCGTCGACGGTGCCGACCAGGCGCCAGAACGTGCTGGACTCGTTGACGACGCGGGGCCGGTACATGACGCCGGCGTAGCTGTGCCCGAGCGCGCGCGTGGGCGGGAGCATCTGCTCGCCGTGGTCGCAGAACGACGTGCCGGTGGGCATGGTCATGCAGGTCTGGCCGGCCATGAAGCCGATGGGCTTGTTCGAGGAGATGACGCTGCCGGTGAGCTCGGCGGGCTGCGTGATCTGCGCGTGCTGGCCCTTGCGCAGGGGCAGCTGAAGCTCTTGGCCGGGGACGGCGGGCGGGATGCCGCCGCCGCCGACGATGGACGCCACGGGCGTGATGGTCGCGATCGTGCCGTCCTCGCGCGCGATGATGTTGAGCGACGGGTTGCCGCCGCCCATGCCCATGGCGGTGGGCGAGACGTTGACGGCGACGTACTTGGTGTCCCACGCGCTCGAGGGCAGGAGCAGCGACGACGCGGTCACGCCGGCCGAGCCGCCGCCGAACGGGTTGATCTGGTACGCGACGACGGGGACGTCGGACGTGATGTGGAACGCGGAGGCGAGCGTCGTGCCGATCTTGTTGGCGGTGGGCACGGCGGTGGGCGCGGGGCACCGGGGCGCGGGGCCGCTCTCGCCGCCGAGGAACAGCACGGCGACCTCGCCGGGCGGGATGCCGTCCGCGGCGCTGTAGGCCGCGTAGGTGAGCGAGGGCCCGGAGCCGACGGGCAGCCGCGCGAAGGACTCGATGGGCAGGGTGCTGTCGTTGTACGTCACGGACAGCTTGGCCGGCGCGTTCCAGGTGTTTGCGACGAAGACGGCGAAGCAGTACTTCGGCTGGAACGTGTCCATGTGGACGGCGTAGTAGTCGCAGCCGATCGAGCGGCGATCGGCCTCGGCGGCGGTGCACGCGTTCGTGCACACGTTCGACCGGGCGTCGCACGCATCGGTCCCGCCGCACGTCTCGACGACCTGCCCCTCGCAGTCGAGGACCTGGCGCAGGTCCTCCGAGCAGCGTCGCTCGCACACGTCGGGGGCGTCGATCGAGGGGCCTCCGTCAGCGGCACCATCTCCTTTGGCAGGCGAGCCACAGGCAACGAGCGAGCTTGCGGCGAAACAGAGCCACAGCAATGCTTTCATTCAGGTCTCCCGGACCGGCAAGCGTAGACGGGGCGCAGCCCGCAGAGCAACCGCGAAACCTTCTCGCGCGGTGAGACCGTGGCGCGTCACACGCGCGACGAGCGCGCTGTTGTCGTTGTTGTCGTCGTCGTTGTCGTCGGGCGCCGTTAGGTTGGCGCGAGGTGGTGCGTCACTGCTTCCGGAGTGCCGCGTAAGCCTTCTCGTCGAAGCCGACGATCGCGCGATCGCCGACGATCACGATGGGCCGGCGGAGCAGGTTCGGATCGGCGGCGACGGCGCGCGCGAGCTCGGCGGCGCTCGGCGGCTGGGTCGCCCAACCTTTCTCCTTCACCGTCGCGTGCCGCGTGTTGAGCACGGCGGCGACGGAGCCGGCCTTGGCGATGATCGCCTTGACGGTGGCCTCGTCGAGGCCGGTCTTGGCGTAGTTGATCTCCTGAAGCTCGAACGACGGCCCGAGCGACGGATCGGTCGACAGCGCGCGCAAGGAACTCCTCGCGTTACGGCAGGTCGTTCAAGTGCTCTTCCAGTACAGGGTCGCCTTCATCGGGGCAACGCTACCCAAGCGGGGGAAAAGTCGCCAGCGCGCGCGCAAGAAGTCATGGAGTTGAAACGTGTCTTGGTGATCCGGCTTGCAATCCGTGGTCGGATCTGGCGGGGAGTGCGAGGCGGGCCGGGCTCGGTCACAGGATTGCAGGCATAATCAGCCGTCGTGCGCTGGCTCCTGATCGCGATCGCCTTTGCGTCCCTCGGGATCGCGTCCGCCTCCGCGAAGCCCAAGGTCGCGGTCACGGTGGACGGGGATGCCGACGACAAGATGGGCGAGACGGTGCGCGAGGTCCTGGAGGGCAAGCTCGCGGTCGTGACGCCGAAGGACGTGGAGCGGGCGATGAGCAAGCTCGGGCTGTCGGCTCCGCTCGCGGAGGACGACGTCCAGAAGCTGCGCGAGCGGCTCGACGCGGCGGTGGTGGTCCAGGGCAAGCTCGGGAAGGCCGGCGCCAAGAAGACGGTGAGGCTCACGGTCTGGGTGCGGGGCAAGAAGCCGAGCGACTTCAACGTCCAGTACAAGACGGCGGGCTCGGAGAAGTTCCGCGACACGGTGCGCGACGCGCTGCTCAAGCGGATCGGATCGATCGACGAGCTCGAGAGCGGCGAGGAGAAGCCGAAGAAGAAGCGGCTCAACGAGGGCGACGAGGTCAAGGACAAGGACGAGGACAAGGACAAGGACAAGCCGAAGAAGAAGCGGCTCAGCGAGGGCGACGAGGATAAGGACAAGGATAAGGACAAGCCGAAGAAGAAGGCGGAGGGCGACGAGGACAAGGACAAGGACAAGCCCAAGAAGAAGCGGCTCGCCGAGGGCGACGAGGACAAGGACAAGCCGAAGAAGAAGACGGAACCCGACGAGGACAAGCCCAAGAAGCGAGTCGCCGAGGGCGACGGGAACGGCGAGGGCGAGGGCGAGGGCGAGGGCGACAAAGACAAGGACAAGGACAAGCCCAAGAAGAAGAAGAAGGTCGCGACCGCCGAGGACGGCGACGGCAATACGCGGGTGCGCAAGCGCAGGCGCAGCAGCGACGGCGACGGTGAGGGCGTCAGCGAGCCGGAGGCGGCGCCGCTGCCCGCGGCGCGCGTGGACGCGGGCGTGGGCTACGGGGCGCGCTACCTGACGTTCGCGATCGACGCCACGTCGACGAACCGCCCGCCGAAGGTGCTCACGCCCGCGATCTCGGGCCGGATCGAGGGCGAGATCTACCCGCTCGCGTTCTCGAACCGCCGGGGCGCGGGCGCCGGGCTCGCGCTGTTCGGCGAGTACGCCAAGACGCTCGGCCTGTCGATCACCATCCCGAACGGCATGGGCAAGGCGGCGTCGATCAACCAGGCGCACTACATGCTGGGCGCCGGCTACCGGCTCGCGCTCGGCAAGGCGG
>Ga0247790_10000412_pt1 | contig 12868 bp, 7 predicted proteins | sample UWRJS171409R4_FD_179913 | JGI IMG/M metagenome (GOLD analysis project Ga0247790, IMG submission 179913) | Soil microbial communities from Arlington Agricultural Research Station in Wisconsin, United States - UWRJ-S171-409R-4 | ecosystem: Environmental > Terrestrial > Soil > Agricultural land... | reverse complement strand
CGTGGCGCCCGACCTCGTTCGAGCAGATCGCGCTCGAGAATACGGCCGGCACCCTCGGCATCACCTCGATCGCGCTGTCGCCGGAGATCGGCATGGGCGGCGCTGGCTCGATGTTCGACGACGATGGCTCGGGCGGCTTCTTCCAGTTCGTGTACGCCGCCGCCACCGACGGCACGGTCCGCGTGGCGGACGTCCTCGACGTCAACCGCGAGTGCGAGACGCAGGTCGACGCCCGCTTCGCGCGCGAGATCTCGAGCGTGTTTCAGCTGTCGTGCCTGCCGATCGGCACGATCTCGACGCCGCGCCGGTCCGGCGCGCGCAGCCCCGGCATCCACCTGCCGGGCGACGCGATCCCGCTCTCCGTCAACATCTTCCGCGCGAGCGAGCCGCTGGGCTCGCGCTCGCAGGACAAGCCGGCCACGCTCCTCGGCTACTTTGCCGTGATCTCGGCCTCCAACGGCTCGGTGTTCGTCGCCAACGTCGACGACGACGACTTCGCCGACGTGTTCAGCCCCGCCTCGCCGCTCGCCACGCAGGTGCAGCTCGCGATGGCGCACCAGCTCCGCGACGCGGTCGGCGATCGCTTCAAGACCATCGACGATGAAGACGCGGTCTTCAACCCCGCTCCGGGGTCGAGCGAGACCGACAACTCCGCGGACGACAAGGACTGCGACTACCCCGGCGGGGTCGGCGGGCCGCGCGCCTCGGCCACGCCGGCGCGCGCGGTGCCGACCGGCTCGGTCGCAACGGCGAAGCTCACCCAGCTCCCCGGGTTCCGCCAGATCCTCTGCGATCGCACGGCGCGCCATGGCGACAAGCAGGAGGACACGGACAGGAAGGCGATCAGCGAGCTGATGTACGCCGCGCCGCCCGACGTGCGCTTCCGATCGTTCCCGGACTTCGAGGCGCTGCCCGAGGCGGAGACCTGGACGATGGTGTGGGAGGGCCCCTTGTCCCTGAACTCGGGCTTGTCCGACATCGACGGGCCGCAGGTCCGCGAGAGCATGCTCCGGGTCGACGCCCAGCGCCTGCACGTCCTCGATGACACGCGGCCGTTCTGCGAGGCGGGCGTCGAGCCGTTCGACATCCTCCAGCTCCGCGGCTGCGATCCATCGATCGGCGCGGCCGACTGCCCCTCGGGCTACATCTGCTTCGTCCACTCCAAGAGCAAGGTCCAGGGGCTGGGCGCGTGCATGCTCGAGTCCGAGGCCGATCGCCTGGCGAACGGGCCCGACGAGACGACGAAGGGCGCGTGCGAGGACTTCCTGACGTCGCTCCGCCGCTACACGATCGCCACCACGGCGAGCGGCGAGCTGACCGCGCTCCCGCGCCGCGTCGAGCTCCGCACGACGCCGCTCGACGGCTGCATCAGCAACGAGCAGTGCCAGTCGCTCGCCGACTACGCCGCGAAGGCGCCAAGCACGCAACAGCCGGGCAAGGACACCACGGTGGATCCGCACACGTGGGCCTGCGTGGCCGATCCGCTGCGCGCGCCCAAGGGCGGCACGGGCATGCGCTGTGAGCTCCGCTGCAACGAGTCGAAGGATTGCCTCGCGGGGACGGTGTGCGAGGGCGCGGTCCCCGGCCAGGAGATGTCCGGGTTCTGCATGGAGAGCGTGCTTCCGCCGCAGGAGTGCGTCAACGCGTCGCAGCGCTACGAGCTGCGCGCCGGCGAGGCGTTCGCGGTGATCGGCTCGGTGAATGGCTTCGTCCACCCGATCATCGAGAACACGGCGGGCCAGTGCGTCCGCGATCCGATGGCGAGCCCGCTCGCGGTCGGTCGTCTGCCGCTCATGCCGCACGATCCGCTCGCGCCGAGCACGGTGAACATGTGTGATCCGACGGCGGATCCGATCACCGGGAAGACGGCGGGCGGCACGCTCGAGCCGAACCCGTGCTTCACGACGGTCAAGCACACCGAGGTGAAGGTCAACTTCAAGTCTACTGATCCCAACGATCAGAATTTCTGCCAGATCGGCAGCTCCGAGCTGGTCGATCGCGATGCGCCCGCGGTGCGGTTCCGGAACCGCCAGATGACGGTCACGATCGTCGATCCGTACTATCCGGGCGACAAAGATTGCATCACGGATCGGGCCATGGACCGCGGCCAGATTCCGCACGTGGTGCCGGGGCTGACCCTGTCGTTCCGGCAGACCTCCGGCTTCGTGCCGCTGCGGCTGTTCACCGAAGCGGGCCAGTCGGGCGTGCCGAGCTTCCCCGTGAAGGTCGTGCGGGGGCCGACCGACAGCATCTGGGTCGTCGACGAGGGCGACTTCCTGTCGACGTCTGTCCAGTTCCCGTCGACGCGCGGCAAGGTGCTGCGCGTTCACTCCGCGTCGCTGGCCGGGATCAACATCCTCAGGTAGGGCCGGGCCGGGCCGAGCGGAGCGGCGAGGCGAGGCGGCGAGGCGGCGGGGTGGCGGGGCGGCGGGGCGGCGGGGCGGCGACCCGCGGGCGGCCAAAATCTTGCCCGGCCGCGGCGCCGACGGGACCCTCGGGCCCATGCACGCTCGGGATCCCGCGGAGCTATACAAGGACAAGATCGAGGTCAGCCTCGACGGACGCCAGATCTTCTATCTGTTCTTCGGCGGCGCTGTCGTCGTCGGCATGGTGTTCGTGCTCGGCGTGATGGTGGGCCGGCGCGTCGAGGCGCGCGGGCACGTGGATCCGGCGCGGACGGCGTCGGCGGATCCGCTCGCGGTGCTGGATCGGCTGGAAGGGCCGGCCGGCAGCCTGTCGTTCAAGGGGACGCTCTTGGGGGCGCAGGCGCCGACGGAGGTCGAGCGGACGATCGACGAGCTGGAGAAGGCGGGCGTGGTGAAGCCGGCGCCGGGGGCGGTGATCCCGCCGAAGGTCGAGAAGAAGGCGGAGCCGAAGGCGGAGAAGGTGGAGAAGGCGGAGCCGAAGGCGGAGAAGGCAGAGAAGGCGGAGAAGGCCGAGCCGAAGGCGGAGAAGGCGGAGCCGAAGGCGGAGAAGTCCGAGCCGAAGGCGGAGAAGGCCGAGCCGAAGGCGGAGAAGGCCGAGAAGCTTGAAAAAGCCGAGAAGGCCGAGAAGCTCGACAAGAAGGACCGGGAGCTCAGGGACCGGGAGAAGGAGCGGGACCGGGACAAGGACCGAGACAAGGACCGGGACCGAGACAAGGACCGGGACGGCAAGAAGAAGAAGCGCGCCGACAATGACGCGGCCGACGCCGGCAGCGCGCGGTTCACGCTACAGCTCTCCGCGTTCCAGGATCGGCAAGAAGCCGACGCGTTCATGTCGACGCTCAAGGCCGCCGGGTTCCAGGCGCACCTCTCCGAGACCGACGTGGGCAGCAAGGGCACGTTCTACCGGGTGCGGATCGGCTCCTATCGCACCGCCGACGCTGCCAACGACGCGAAGGCCGAGCTCGAGCGCGTCACGAAGAAGAATGCGTCCGTGATGCGGCTCTAAACGGAGCCGCGTCGCCCCGCGCGCCGCCCCGCGTGCGCGCTCGGGGCTCAGATGCGGCGCTAAACGGAGCCGCGTCGCCCCCGCGCGTCGCCCCGCTTGCGCGCGCGGGGCTCAGATGCGGCGCTGGAGGGAGCCGCGTCGCCCCGCGCTTGGCCTCCTTGCGCGTTCGGGGCTCAGATGCGGCGCTGGACGGAGCCGCGTCGCCCCCGCGCGTTGCCCCACGCGCGCGCTCGGGGCGCAGATGCGGCGCTGGAGGGAGCCGCGTCGCCCCGGCGCGTCGCCCCGCGTGCGCGCTCGGGGCTTAGTACAAGTCCCAAGAAGACAGGGACCGGGGCGGTCCGGCTGAAAAGACTAGCATTCCTGCGTGGCTGGCCGTCTTATGACCCGGTCCACTTCTTCTGGGGCGATGTACTCAGTCCGCCAGCGCGGGCAGGTCTGCGACCCACGAGGTCGGGCTGCCGTAGAGCACGAGGACGAGCGTCGCGTCGCGCGGCCACGGCCGCGGCCGGTGAGCCGGCGGCTGGAACGCGACGGCCGCGGCGGCGTGGAGGCGCGCCTCGAGGACGCCGCGGTCGGCGTCGCCCTCGATGACGGCGATCCGGCCGAGCCGGCTGGCGAGCTCGGCCTCGAGCTCGGCGTCGCTCTTGCCGTCGCGCGCGAGGCGGAAGGCGCCGGGGCGCGGCGCCTCGTCGCGCGGCGCGGGCCGGGGATCGCCGATCAGCCGCACGTGGCGCGGCGCGGCGCCATCGAGCACGTCGGCCACCGCGCGGCGCAGCGAGACGCGGCCGTCGCGCCGCCGCAGCATCGCGAGCGCGGCGAGGTCGCCCTGACCGAGCGGCTCGCCCCAGTCGGCGGTGAGCTTCGCGAGCCGCGCGATCGCGACGCGCGGCTCACCGGCCAGGTGCAGCGCGTAGAGCGCGATCAGCGCGCGCCGCGCGGCCGCCGACAGGTGCAGCCGGTACGCGAGCTCGCCGAGCTCGTTGTCGACGCCGATCACCGGCAGCTCCGCCTCGCCGCCCTTGGCGAGCTCCGCGCCGAGCGTGGCGAGCGGCTCGCGCCACGCGCGCGACCGCGGGTGCGGCGGCGCGGCTCCCGACGGCGCCGGCACCGTCACCGGCAGCGGCCCGCCCTGCGCCGCGGCGGGCGAGCGCGCCGATTCGATCCGCAGCGGCTGTGGCGCGGTGGCTGCCCCCGCGCCTGGCGGCTCGGCCGCTGGCTGCGGCGGCTCGGCCGCGCGCGGCGGCGCCGCCGGGTCGTTCGCCTCGGCTCCGAACGCTGGCGCGCCGGTGCCCGCGATCGGCGCGCGCCACGGCTCAGCGTCGTCCGGCGGGAGGCCGAGCAGCGCGATGTCGTCGCCGCTGACGAGCTGCGCGAGCTGCGTCCCCGGCGCCCACGGCACGTCGAGCGGCGCCAGCGAGTGCGCGAAGCAGTGCAGCCGCACGAGGCCGGCCTTCGTCACCAGCACGAGCAGCGGCGAGGCCGGGTGGCAGATCGCCGCCTCGATCGGCGAGCCGGCGTAGTGGTGGAACGGCCGGCCATCCGACAGCCGGTACACGAACACCTCGTCGGTGCCCGGTCGCGTCGCCCACAGGTGCCCCTGCGCCGCGCCGATCGTGCGCGGCAGCGGCGGCAGCTGGAGCTGCAGCCGGAGGAGCGGCCGGCCCGAGACGGCGTCCCACACCTCGAGCTTGCGCAGGAGGCCGAGCAGGAACTGGTTGCGCTCGAGCCCCACGACGAACTCGGCGGGGCTGCCCGCCTCGATCGTCTGCGACGACAGCGCGCGCCCGGCGACCCGCACGAACATGACCGGCTTGCCGCCCGTGCCGAGGAGCACGAACCGCGGCCCGGTGATCGCGGCGAGCCGCATCGGCTGCTCGAGATCGAGCCGCGCCACCGCGTCGAGGTACGGCAGCTGGTGCAACGTCACGCGCGGCGCGCCGTCGCGCGTGACCACGACGAGCACGTCTGGCGGTCCGACGAGCGCGAGCTCGATGTCATCGCCCTCGAGCTCGAGCACGCCGACCGGCGCGCCGGCGCCGCCCGCGAGCACGATGACCTCGCGGCCCCGGCGGACCGCCGCCCACTGGCCGTCGGCGGAGGTGACGATCACGCGGCGATCACTTTGTGGGCTTGGCGAACCCGCGGATGATCTTCACGAGCGCGTCGAGCATCGCGGGGTCGTCCTTGAGGCCGGGGTTCGGCGGCATCGAGTTGCTCTTGCCCACGGCCTGGCCGCCGCCGACGATGATCTGCTTGATCGCGTCGTCGGTGACGCTCGCCTGCCAGTCCGGGTCGGTGTAGTTGCGCGGCTTGGGGTTCAGCTGCGCGGCCATCGGGCCGTTGCCGCTGCCGTCCGTGCCGTGGCACAGCACGCAGGTCTGCGCGAAGTAGGCCTTCGCGGCGTCGAGGCTCGCCTGCTTCGACTTCGGGCCCGACTCCTGCTCGAGGTAGGCGTTCGACGGCGGCGGCGGCTTCTCGTTCTTGCCGCACGCGGCGCACAGGCACACGGCGAGCGCGATCCACAAACTGCGCATATCCAAGCGCTACCGGGGAAGCGCGCGGAAATCAATCGCGCCGCGCCGAAAGCCAACGTTGGCACCCGGCGGTGTCTGGTTACGGTAGGCTGGCCGCGTAGGCGAACGCGGCCAGCGCGGCGAGGTCCAGCCTCCATCGCCGGTGCGCGCCGATGCGTCCGGAGCTGCATCGACGTCACGATCGAGCGGCAGCACCGCCGATTCGTCGGACGCGAGGACGTGCTGGCGCAGCTCGGCGAGTGGCTGGTCGGGCCCGGCGAGTCCGGATGGGGCGTGGTCACCGGCGGGTCTGGGAGTGGGGCAGAGCGCCGTCCTGTCGGCGTGGCTCTCGCGGCGCGGGGCCGCGGGCGCCTCCGTGCCGCATCACTTCGTCCGCCGCCAGGTCGCCGACTGGGGGCAAGCCCGAGCGGATCGCCAGGGCGCTCGCGGCGCAGATCGAGGCGATGTTCCCGAAGCGGCGCGAGCCGGTGACGCGGCGCGAGGGGGGCTGCTCGAACTGCTCGGCGTGGGTGTCGAATTGGCTCGGTCCGTCGGGGACCTCGTGGTGCTGTGAGCCTGGACAACCTCGACGAGATCCGCGCGGACGATTGATCCGCGCGGATGACTGGACCACGTGGGACGACTGGTCGACTGGTCCACGTGGGACGACAGGTCCGCGCGGGACGACTGATCCACGTGGGACGACTGGTCCACGTGGGACGACTGACCCCACGTGGGACGACTGACCCCACGTGGGACGACTGGTCCACGTGGGACGACTGGTCCGCGTGGGACGACTGGTCCGCGTGGGACGACTGGTCCACGTGGGACGACTGATCCGCGTGGGACGACTGGTCCACGTGGGACGACTGGTCCACGTGGGACGACTGGTCCACGTGGGACGACTGGTCCACGTGGGACGACTGGTCCACGTGGGACGACTGGTCCACGTGGGACGAGTGGTCCACGTGGGACGACTGGTCCACGTGGGACGACTGGTCCGCACGGCCGCTGGGACATTTGGTCTGCATAGGACGGCTGGTCTGCATAGGACGACTGGTCTGCATAGGACGACTGGTCTGCATAAGACGACTGGGTCCACTGACCGACTGGCCCACGTGGGCCGACTGGTCCGCGCGGCCGCCCGGGTCCATTGACCGACTGGTCCACGTGGGACAACTGGCCCGCGCGGCCGACTGGGTCCACGTGAACGGCTGGTCCGCGTGGGACCGGCTGGTCCGCGTGGACGGCTAGTACCGCGTCTCAGAAGTTCTGACCGGTTGCCGAGCGCTCGAATCTCGACGGGTTTCGGGCCGGTACCCGATCGGTCAAAACTTCTGAGACGCGGTACTAGTCCGCGTGGACCGGCAGCTCCTCGAGGGCTCGTTTCAGCTCCGCGCATGCACCGGGGCACGGCCGTGCTCAGCGGGGCCCACCAGAGGGCGACCCAGGTGTGCTGGTCGGCACGTTCATGTCCGGTATTCGGACAATCCGGACAAGAAGAGTGGAGATTGTGATGGTTGGAGCTCCGCTGGAGCTTGACGGTTGTGGATGGTCACTCTATACAGTGCAGGAATCGAGGATGCTGTTTTGAAGTTTATGGCGCTCAATATGTTAGTTCGCCATTCGCGGGTGAATTCCTCGACAACGTCAAGATCGAACAAGTAGAGGGGCAGCTGGTGTCCAAGGGCTGCGCCGCGGAACGAATGACACTGAAGTGCGGACGAGGTGCAAATATGTCGGTTCAACAGACTTATGGCAGCGCTGAAGATCCCGGACAGGGTGGCGCTTATCGCGCGCCAAGGAGGCGAGGGGCCGACCCGTGGATGGACCACGTGATGGCAGCCGAGGCATGGGAGCGCCAGCACGAGGCGGAGTGGGTGAGGGTAGATCGGAAGTTACGCGTCATCGCTGCACGGCGGGCAGCGCTCGACGCCGAGGAGGCGCACCTGCTGCGCTACGCGGACGAGCTGAAGCTGTGGCGGGCATACGGCTTTGGATCGCTCGCAGAGTATATGGAGCGCGCGATGGGCTATGCGCCGCACACAGCGGCCGAGCGCATTCGCGTCGCGCGCGCGCTTGCCGAGCTGCCCCTGATCGCCGAGGCGCTGGAGCAGGGCGGGCTCGCGCATTCGGCCGTGCGCGAGCTCTCTCGGGTCGCCGTGCCCGACACCGAGGATGCGTGGCTCGAGGCGGCGCGGGGCAAGAACCTACGCGAGATCGAAGCGATGGTCTCGGGCCACAGGCCGGGTCACCTGCCCACCGACAAGACCGAGCCGCGTCTCCATCGCAAGAGGATCACGCTCGAGATCTCGCCCGAAACCTATGACCTGTGGCGCAAGATGCACGCGCTCGCCGCCGAGGAGCACGGCCAGCGACTGAGCGATGACGAGCTGATCGCTTCGATCTTTCGCAGGGCATACGGCGACGCCGGTGGGAGCGGCGGCAGCGCCGCCGGTGCTGCCGGTGGGAGCGGCGGCAGCGCCGCCGGTGCTGCCAGTGCCGGTGCTGGCCGTAGCGGCAAGGCCGCCGGCACGCCCGCCTACAAGATCGCGATCAAACAGTGTCCGGACTGCAAACGAGCGTGGCAGTTCAGCGGCGGCAGGGACATTGAGGTGGATCCACGCGTGGTCGAGTGTGCTGCCTGCGACGCCATCCACCTCGGCTCGCTCGATGCCACGACGCCGGAGCGGATCACCACGACCGTCACGGCGCGGAAGCGCGAGCATGTGCTCGCGAGAGATGGCTATAGCTGCACCGTGCCGGGATGTCGCCGGAACACCGGGCTCGATCTGCACCACATTGCGTACCAGAGCTGCGGCGGCGGACACGAGCTGAGCAACCTCACGACTATCTGCGATCTCCACCACCGGGCGGTCCACTTCGGAAAGATCGTGATTCGCGGTACTGCGCCTGACCACGTGATCTTCGAGTTCCGCAAGCCGCGAGATCGAAGGAACATCACCGACGACGACGTACCGACGCCTCCCAGCCCGCCCGCCTCGGACGCGGCCGCACTGAGCGCGGCCGCACCGAGCGCGGTCGCACCGAGCGCGGCCGCACCAAGCGCGGCCGCACCGAGCGCGGCTGCACCGGACGCGGCCGCACCGAGCGCGGCCGCACCGAGCGCGGCTGCACCGAACGCGGCCGCACCGAGCGCGGCCGCACCGGACGCGGCCGCACCGGACGCGGCTGCACCGAGCGCGGTCGCACCGAGCGCGGCCGCACCGAGCGCGGCCGCACCGAGCGAGGGTGACGGGCCTCCGTCCGCCCAGAGTGACGGCAGCGCGTCCGTCGGTCCCACGTGGACGACGGGAGCTCGGCGGCCTCACGGCGCTGTGGACCCGCCGACGCTCGGCATCACCGGCGAGTCCAGGCGGTCGTCTCGTCCGCGGCCCGCCGAGCGGCCCACGTGAGCCGTCGATTCCGGGCGATGCCACGTGGTCCGGGGCTTCGGGATTCGCCTGCCCGCGCCGAAGTCGAGAGCTGGGTTGGGCGTACGCATCTGCATCTGACTCTGATGAAGCTTGGTCCACAGGGGACGCAGCCGGGCCGGCGAGGTGGCGCAGCCGAGCACCGACGGGGAGCCCGCGCTTGTCCGGTGTGCCTGTGATGGGCCTGCGATGGGCCTGCGATGGGCCTGCGATGGGCCTGCGATGGCCGCTACCGGAGCGGCCGCGGGCACGGACCCCTGTTGGCCCGCGTGCCGCCTGTGGGCTGGATCCAACAGGAGATCGACTGCAGCCATGCCTCCACACGACGTAACTTCACGTGAGGCGTCGCTACCGAACGGCGTTCTCCTTGCACAGCCGCGGGCCGAAGCCTGGAGGGAACCCTTATGTCGAGGTCGAAGAGCTTGTTGGGACTAGGTATCGTGAGCGCCTTCGCGGTCGCGGCGAGCGCGCAGCCGGAACCGCCGCCGTCGCCGCCGCCGAGCCCGCCTGCGGACGAGACTCCGCCGCCGAGCCCGCCCCCAGCCGAGGGAGGCGAAGCGGCGCCCGCGCCGACACCGGCGCCTACGCCAGCGAGCCCGGCGCCAGCGAGCCCGGCGCCGCCGAACGATGCATCGGTGATGCGCACGGCGCCGGCGGCCACGACGGCGAAGCTCCGCGGCCGCGTGGTGAGCCGGCAGGGGGATCCGGTCCCGGGCGCGTTCGTGACCGTCGTCGGCACGACCTCGTCGGCGCTCGCTGATGGCGAGGGCAACTTCGAGCTCGAGGCGCCGGTCGGCGCGCGGACGCTCGAGGTCGAGGCGACGGGGTTCACGACGCTGCAGAGCCCGATCGCGGTCACGGCTGGCGCGATGGCGCCGGTCGAGCTCCGCCTCGTCGAGGGCGGGCTGCCGGGCGAGGAGATCGTCGTCGTCGGCAGCCGGCTCCCGGAGAAGCGACTCGACGCGCCGGTGACGATCGAGATCGTCACCGAGCGGGACCTCCAGACGGCGGCGGGCGGCTCGTATCTGTCGGCGCTGTCGCGCGTGAAGGGGATCGACTTCTCCGACGCGGGCATCGGCGATCAGCGCATCTCGGCGCGCGGCTTCGCGACGCAGTTCAACTCGCGCATGCTGACGATGGTCGACGGCCGGCTGGCGCAGCTGCCGGGCAGCGGGCTGCCACAGGGCAACCTCCTGCCGGTGGGGCAGCTCGACATGAAGGCGGTCGAGGTCGTGGTCGGTCCGGCCTCGGCGCTCTACGGCCCGAACGCGCACACGGGCGTGGTCAACATCGCGACGAAGACGCCGTGGGATGACTCGGGCGCGACGGTCTCGCTCCGGGGCGGTACGCACTCGATGGTGGCGGGCGCGGCCCGCGTGGCCGGCACGGTCATGAAAAAGATCGGCTGGAAGGTCAACGGCGAGTACCTGCAGGCCGAGGACTTCCAGCCGAACCGCCGGTCGGGCACCCACGACTACGGCACCTCGGTGTTCGAGGGCGACGTGCTCTCGGACTACGACATGCACTCGGCGAAGATCGACGGCACCGGCTACTTCCGCCAGGGCGACTGGCTCGCGAGCGCCAGCGGCGGCCTCTCCGACTCGACGGGGATGTCGATCACGAACGCCGGTCGCAACCACCTGCGCGGCTGGCAGGTGAACTACCAGACGGCGCAGCTCTCCGGCCCGCACGTCTACGCGCAGGTCACGCGCACGGCGACTGACGCCGGCAAGACCTACCAGGTCGAGCGGTTGGTCCGCTCCGTCGCAGCGATGGGCGGCGCGCCGGCGGATCCGCACGAGCTCGACGCGATGCGCGACGCGAACGCGTTCGTCGACAAGAGCTCGATGCTCGACTCCGAGCTCCAGCTCCGCTACAAGTACGCGGGCATCAAGGCCACCGTGGGCGGACAGGTTCGGCGCTACACGCCGAGCTCCGCCGGCACGTATCTCGACGACAAGGACCGCTCGATCGGCGTCACCGAGGCGGGCAGCTACATCCAGCTCGACACCACGCTGATGGATCGTCTGCGGCTCGCCGGCGCGGCGCGCGTCGACACGCACTCGCTCTACGATGCGCAGCTGAGCCCCAAGCTCGCGGTGCAGTACGAAGTGGCGCCGTCCCACAACGTCCGCGTCGGCTACAACCGCGCGTTCAAGAGCCCGACCATCCTCGAGAACTTCCTGCGCATCAACGAGGTCCTGCTCGGCAACCGCACGGGCTTCGTGATCCGCGACGCGCCCGGCGGGGAGGGCAACGTGGTCGCCGAGCTCGAGCCGCTGCGGCCGGAGCAGGTCGACGCGCTCGAGGTCGGCTACAAGGGCGCGGTCGGCGATCAGGTCTACGTCGACGTCGTGGCCTATCAGTCGTGGTACCGCGACTTCATCAGCCCGCTCACCTCGATCGCGAGCCCGACGGCTGCCATGCCGACGTACGCGTACTACCCCGACGGGACACCCACGGCGGCGGGCACGATGGCCGAGGGCACGCTGTCGACGTACCTGAACTTCGGCAGCGCCGTGATCCGCGGCGCCGACGTGGGCGTCGACGTCCGGCCGATCCCGCAGGTCACGCTGTCGGGGAGCGCCTCGATCATCCAGCTCGTCAAGTTCGACAACGACAACGCGCTGCAGAAGGATTTGCTCCTCAACGCGGCGACGTTCAAGCTCCGCGGCTCGGCGCAGGCGGAGGACCTGCCGATCAAGAACACGTTCGCGCGCCTCGACGGCCGCTATCGCAACCGGTACGCGTTCGAGTCGGGCTACTGGAACAGCGAGACCCTGCTCGGGCGCAAGATCTCGGCGCGCGTCGTCGTCGACGTCACGCTCGGGTACAAGCTGCCGAAGCAGGGACTCACGATCAGCGGCACGGTCTCGAACCTGTTCGATGATCCGGTGCCGGACGTCCTCGGCGCGCCCGAGCCGGGGCGCCTCGCGTGGCTACAGGTCGTGTACGACTACAATGGCCTCAAGTTCTGAGCGCCGGATCTGGCGCGCGACTCGAGCACCGGCTGGCTGACCATCCGTGCAGCGCGGCGATCGTGCGCGCTGCCGTGCGGTGAGCCACAGCCCCGACTGCGCTCGGTGGGCGAGGAGCGCGTGCGTGATAGATTGCGAGCCGGTGAAGGGCGCTGGATCGCATTCGATGCTGTCGCGCCTTCCGGTTGCGGAGGCGAGGTCTGCGCGGCCGCTGCGCACGTGCGGTGACGTTTCGCCGCAGCGCGTGGCGTCACTCGCGTGGGTCGCGCAGCTCGAGACGCTCGAGGACGTGCTCCACCGCGAGCTCTCGATCGCCGACGTCATCGTGCAAGACGAGTACACGCACGATGTCATCGTGCACGCGGGCGAGCTCTATCTCGTCTTCGACTCGACTTGACTGGGCGGTATCACCGCGGTCTCCGTGTGGGACCATCGCCCAACCCCCGACGAGCTGCTTGACGAGCGGGTCCAGCGCGGCTGGAGCCCGACGCCGACGGGCACCGTCGACGGC
>Ga0247790_10000405_pt1 | contig 13245 bp, 11 predicted proteins | sample UWRJS171409R4_FD_179913 | JGI IMG/M metagenome (GOLD analysis project Ga0247790, IMG submission 179913) | Soil microbial communities from Arlington Agricultural Research Station in Wisconsin, United States - UWRJ-S171-409R-4 | ecosystem: Environmental > Terrestrial > Soil > Agricultural land... | reverse complement strand
TCACTGGTCGCACGGGTACCTGGGCCTCCGCCTCGGGGAGACCACGGGCCTCTGACCGGCCAGCTACGCCGTCGCGATGGGGCGATCTAATTGTCGTCGCTGGGGAGATCTAATTGTCGCTCGCCATCGGAGAGCTCGCCCGGCGTCACGAGGCCGCGGCGCAGCGCCTGCTGGGTGGCGGCGCGCAAGAGCTCGGGAGACAGCCCGTTGCGGGCGCAGTCGTTCAGCGAGCGTCGCGGGCTCGTCATCGGAATGGCTCCGAACCAGGCGCGATCGCGAGGAGGGACGTCCGCGTGGTGGAGCACCACGTCGGGCGGCGTCCGGAAGCGCCGCCGACGCCAGTCGCTCGGCAGCGTGAGGTGCACGCGCGCGGGCAGGACGTCCGAGAGGCCGTGGAGCGAGAGCGCCGTCTGGTGCGAGAGGACGCCGGCGCGCTCGGACCAGAGCCAGGCGACGACCAGATCTTCGTGCTGCTCGGCCGGGAAGTGGACCAGCCGGTAGATGCCGCGGCGGGTGCGGACCACGCGACCGGCGCGGACGTGATGGACGAGGAGCTGCGGCGAGTAGCCGGCGTCCGCCGCCTGCTGCGTCGTGAAGTGGCCGGCCTGGCCGGCCGCCGTCTCGAAGAGGCGGTTCCAATCCGGATTGGTGGGATGCGACGCGTTCATGCACAAAACTAAAGCGAGACTTTAGTTTTGTGAACCGCGGTCTTCAAGCGAGCAAACGCTAACTAACTGAAATCGCTATGACGCGGTGCGCCCACATTATATAGGAGGAGGCCGGGCAGGCCGCCTGGGCAGCGGGATTGGTCGGAAGGACGGTCAGGCGGGCGGGGCGCCGATCTCGCGGACGACGGCGTCGAGGACGTCGACGCCCCAGGCGAGGCCGGCGATGGGGATGCGCTCGTCGTGGCCGTGGAACATGTCCGCGAAGCGGATGCCAGAGCCGCGCTCGAGCTTGACGGGCGAGAAGCCGTACCAGCGCGCGCCGGTCTGCGAGAAGTACTTGGCGTCGGTGAAGCCGGGGATCAGGTAGGGGACCACGACGGCGCCAGGCTCGCGCTGCTCGATCTGGCGCACGATCGCGTCGAAGAGCGGGGACGCGACGGGCTCGGTGACGACCGGCGGCGCGGACTTCATGATCTCGAGCTCGACGTCGGGGCCGAGCACGGCGCGCAGCTCGCGGAGGAGATCGTCGTCGGTCTGGCCGGGGAGCGTGCGGCCGTCGATCTCGAACTCGGCGACGCCGGGAATGACGTTGGTCTTGGCACCGGCGCGCACGACGGTGGCGGCGGCGGTGTTGCTGAGGAGCGCCGAGAAGCTCCGCGCCACGGACGCGTTCGGGACGAGGCGCGTGAGCCGCGCGAGGAGCTGCGGGCGCGCGACGAGCCGGACGAGCGGCTGGATCAGCGCGGGCTGGCGCGCGCGCAAGGCGTCGAGGAACTCGGTGACGTGGCGCGTGGCGTGCACGGGCAAGCGCGCGCGGCCGAGCGCGGCGAGCGCCTCGCCGAGACGGGTGACGGCGCTGTTTGCGCGCGGCATCGAGCCGTGGCCGGGCTCGCCGGTGATCCGGGCGCGGACCCAGCAGAAGCCCTTCTCGGCGACCTGCACGGGATAGAACGTCGTGTCGCCGAGGTGCAGCGAGAAGCCGCCGCTCTCGCCGAGCGCGTACTCGGCCTCGACGAGCGAGCGGTGCTCCTCGACGAGGAAGCGCGAGCCGAGGTCGCAGCCGGCCTCCTCGTCGGCGACGGCGGCGAAGATGACGTCGCGCGCGAGCGGCGCGCGCGCCCGCGCGAGCCGCCGCATGATCGCGGTGCACATCGCGGCCATGTTCTTCATGTCGATCGCGCCGCGGCCCCAGAGGCAGCCCTCGTGCTCGTCGCCCGAGAACGGCGGGCGGCGCCACTTCGACGGATCGGCCTCGACGACGTCGAGGTGCGCCGTGAGCAGGAGCGGCGGCAGGGCGCCGGTGCCGCGGTGTCGCACGACGAGGTTCGTGCGGCCGGGCCGCGCCTCGAGGAGCTGCGGCTCGTAGCCGACCTCCGCGAGCTCCCGGGCGAGGTACTCGGCGCAGATGCGCTCGTTGCCGGGCGGGTTCGTCGTGTCCATGCGGAGCAGCGCCTGGCACACGCGGCGCGCGTCTTCAGCGAGCGCGAGCGAAGACGCGGACGACGGCGCGGACGACGGCGCGGACGACGGCGCGGACGACGGCGCGGACGAAGACGCGGACGACGGCGCGGACGACGGCCGGGCAGCGGCGGGCGGCGGGGAGGTCATTGGCGGGACTGTATCGAGGATGCGCGGGCGCGACGGGCCGCGTGGGCCGAAACGCCGCGCCGGCGGCGCGAGCGAGCGAGCGAGACGGCGGGCTCGCGCCGCCGGCGCGACGGTCCGATGGGGATCGAACCGCGCGCGCCAGCGTGGGCGGCCGGCGTCAGTTCTTCACGGCGAGCGTGGTCTCGCCGGTGATGTCGAGGTACGGCTCCAGGCGCTTGAACGTCTTGTAGCCGAAGCCCTTCACGCGCCGCAGATCGGCGGTGCGCTTGAAGCCGCCGTTCTTCTTGCGCCACGTGACGATCCGCTCGGCCTTCGACGGCCCGACGGTCGGCAGCAGCATGAGCTGCTCCTCGGTGGCCGTGTTGAGGTTGAGCTTGCCGGTGAGCTCCTTGCGCGACGACCGGGCGCCGCGGCGCTTGCCGGAGGGCGCGTCCTCGGCGGGCTCGTCAGCGGCCGACGCGCTGGACGCCGGCTCGGACGCGGCCGAGGACGCAGCCGCAGCCGAGGACGGCCGGCTCGCGCGGCTCGCGCGGGCCGAGTTCGCGGCCGGATCGGCGGTGCCACCGGAGGCCACGGCGGCGGCCGCCCGCGCGGGCTTGGCGGTCGGCTCCGCGGTGGCCCACGTGCCGCCCATCGCGAGGACGAGGGCGCCGAGCGCGAAGATGGGGGCGATGCGGCGGAGCAGGGTCGAGATCGAGAGGGACATGGTCATTTCTCCTTGGGTCTAAAGATCGAGTGACAGGTTGAGTGATTGAGTGAAAATCGAGTGAGAGATTGAGTGAGGTGATCAGTAGAGTTGGTTAGTCGAGTGAGTCATGAGGGCGGCGCTAGAACGGCAGGCCGGCGTCGGGCGAGCCGCTGGAGGGCTGCGCGGCCGCCGCGGCGACCGCGGCCGCCGCGAGGCCGCTGTCGCCGGAGCCGAGGCGCTGCGGATCGCGCCGCCGCAGATCCTCCTCGTCCAGCTCGCGGAGCTGGAGCTGGAAGTTCTTCGGGATCACGTCGAGGTAGATGTTCACGGAGTTGTCTCGGTTCGTGAACCCGGAGCCGACGCGCATCCAGAACGTGCCGCCGTCTCGTTTTTCGATCGCGGTCAGGACCTTGAACATCTTCTTCTGCAACACGGGGAGCTCTCTTTCCGACGCCGATGCGTCGGACGGACCCAAGAGCAACAGCGATGCCACGCGCAAGCTCGCGAATCCTGGTGACGGATCATGCGTTTTGTCCGAATGGCGGACAGCACGTCCGTAGCTCGGACAAAACCCGGACGAGCGCGGTTCAGTCTGGGCGCGGCGAGCGCCCGCAGTGCAGGGGCAGTGCCGGACAGCCGGACAGCCAGTGCAGCTGAAAGCGACTATCGGCGGTGCACGGGCAGTGCCGGACAGCCGGACAGCCTATGCAGCTGAAGGCGACTGCCCGCAGTGCAGAGGCAGTGCCGGACAGCCGGACAGCCCATGCAGCTAAAAGGCGCCTATCGGCGGTGCACGGGCAGTGCCGGACAGCCGGACAGCCAGTGCAGCTGAAAGCGACTGCCCGCCGCGCAGAGGCAGTGCCGGACAGCCGGACAGCCGGACAGCCGCTCGCGCTAACGGGACGGCACGGGCGTAGGCACGGCCGCGGGCCCGGCCCCGGCCCCGGCCGCGGCCCCAGCCCCGGCCGCGGGCGCGCCGCCGAGCACGACGTCGAGCCGCGCCGCCCGCGTAGCCTCGACGCGGACGGTCCGCTTCGCGACGAGCGGCGGCCCGTACGCCAGCGCGCCGCTGGCGACCGCGGGCACCGGCGGCTGCCAGATCGTCACTTCGTACGTCCCGGCCGCGAGCTCATCGAGCCGGAACCGGCCGCGATCGTCGGTGAGCGCGTAGTACGGCGTATCGAGCCCGATGACCCAGGCGCTCCCGAACGTGCCGTCCGCGGCATCGATCCGCGTCACCCCGGCCGCGATCTGCAGGCCGATCCGCCCGGCCGCGAGGAGCTCGTACGACTTCGCCGGCCCGGCCGGCGGCGTCACGCGGAGCTGCGCGCGCGCGCCATCGCCGTGGACGACCAGCGGCGACGGCAGCGGCGTCGCCACCTGCACGGCGGGCAGGAGCGCGCAGCCGCGCTTGACGACGAGCCCGCCGACGCTGAGCGGCTTGCCGTCGGCGAGGAGCGCGCGGCCCGCCGACACCTTCTCGATGTAGACGAGCGCGCCGGCCAGCGCGCGATCGGCGCCGACCGCGAGCGGCTCGAGCGCGCCGCACGACGTCGTCAGCGTGCCGGGCAGCGCGCCGCGCCAGCTCACGACGCCCTCGATCGCGCCGGACAGGCCGGCGGTCTGCCGGTACTTCGGCTTGCGCTCGGAGCTCGTCGGGTGCCAGGTCGGCACCACGTAGCCCGCGTACGTCGCGCCGCCGTAGGTGTCGCCGCCGAGGCCGCCGCCCGCGTCGAGCGAATCCTCGAGGTTGTCCCAGTCGGGTTCGTCCGGAGACTGGCGCTGCGCCGGGCGCTCCTCCTCCGGCGTCAGGAGCATCATCGAGGCGCGCGCGAGCTCGCCGTGGCCGTCGTCGTACGCCGTGCCGGCCGCAAACAACGGCGGCGCCGGCTGGCCGCAGGCGAGGGCGCCGCCGAGCAGAGCCGTGGCCGCGAGCGCGCGCATGGCGAGAGCATGCAACGGCGCCGCGGCGCGTTCAAACGCCGCGCGCGCCGACGCGCTCCGGCCACAGCGGCGCCACGCGGCGGCGCGGCGTCACGGCGGCATCCGGGCCGCGAAGTACGCGTCGAGCTGCTGCGCGGCGACGGCCATGATGGCCCGCATGTCGGCGATCGAGATCGACGTCGCGTACGACACGCGCGCGCCGCTCCGCGCGAACGACAGGTTCGCGATCACGCGCGCGGCCGGCTTGCCGACGATCGACTGCAGGATCCGGCTGCCGCTGACGCGCTGGCGCACAGCCTCCGCCGCCTTCACGAACTCGGCGGCCGCGGCCTCGCCCCCGAACAAGATGTTCCCGCGCACGAGCCAGCCCTGCGTCACGACCTCCGCCGCGAGCGAGATCCGATCGGGCACCGGGAACGACTTCACGCCGAGGCCGAAGTCGTTCTCGCCGAGCTCCACGCGCTTGCTGGTGGTGCCGGTCCCGGTGAGCTGCGCCAGCGCGAGCGTCATCACGAGCGCCGGCCCGCGCCCCTCGCCGGACTCGGCCTCGATCGAGCGCACCCCGGTGAGCCACGGCGGCAGCTTGCCGCTGGCCTCGATCTGATCGAGATCGCCCCGCGCCGGGGCGAGCAGGCCCGCCAGATCGCCCGGCTGCGTGAGCAAGAACCAGCCCTTGAACGGCGAGAGGAACACGCGCCGGTCCTGCGGGAACAGCGGGCTGCTGCGGCGGCCGAGCAGCCCGCCCTTGGTCGGCGACCACGTCACCGGGCTCACGGCGCCGAGGAAGCCGCGCAGGGCGCCGCGCGAAAGCCGGGTCCGCCCGACGAGCGTCGTCGCGGCCGCGTTGCTCGGCTGCGGCGTCGAGATGATGATCGTCTCGAGCTTCTCGGCGATCTTGGCGTCGCTCCCGCCAAACAGCACGCGGTAGTCAGGCATCGGCCGTAGCAGGCGCTCGGTGGGCTGCGCCCACTCGGTGCCGCGCAGCCGATCGAAGCGGATGAGGAGCGTCGTGATGTGCCCCTGCGGGAAGTACGTCAGGAGGTTGGCGGCCGTGCCGGCGGTCGTCGGCGCGCCCTCGACGGCGGGCGCGTTGACCATGCCGGCGGAGCCGGAGCCAGAGCCAGCGCCTTCCCCGGAGCCGGTGCCGGATCCGGAGCCAGCGCCTGCCCCCGCGCCCGCGCCAGCTGCCGAGCCCTCGGCGCCGGAGCCTTGCGAGCCCGCGCCGGGCTCGATCATCGCGACCTGCGCCGCGTCATCGGGGGCGGCAGCCGCGTCGACGACGCCCGCGTCCGCGAGCGCCAGGAGCGGCGCGTCCGCGCCGGCCCCTCCGTCGAGATCCGCGTCGACCGGCGCGGCGATCCCCGCATCGATCCCCGCGTCGATCCCCGCGTCCGCCACCGGCCGCGCAGGCGCAGCATCAGGCGCAGCATCAGGCGCAGCATCAGGCGGCGCATCGATCGGCGCGTCGATGCCCGCGTCGACCGCCAGCTCGCCGCCCGGCTCCGGCGGCGCCGACGCCTCTGGCTCGTCCGCGGGCGGCGCGGGCTGTGTCTGCGCTCTCACGATCTCCTCCGGCAACGCCTCGACGGGCGGCGGCGGCGGCGCGACCTCGATGTCGACGAGCTCCACCTGCTCGCGCGGGCCCGGCTCGTACACCCACCAGCCGACGATCAGCGCCACGGCGTGGGCGAGCATCGACACGGCGATCGCGCGCCGGATCGGTGCGCTTTGAATCACGTGGGGTTGCACGATTCTCGACGGGCGACCTCCCTGGCAGTAGCATCCCCCCATGGCCGAGTCCAGCGAGCAGGAGCTGCCGCCAGACGAGGCCGCGCACGTCGCCGCCGCGCGGAAGTGGGCCGCGCCGGGCGGCCGCGCATGCCGCGCATGCCGCGCACGCGCATGAGAGGAGCGACCCGGAGATGAAGCTGACCAAGGAGCAGGTCGCCGCGGTGGTCACCGAGGCGTCGCAAAGGATGTCGGACCCGAACTACTCGTCCGAGATGGTCGGCGGGTTCGTGCAGCGCCAGACCCCGATCGCGCACTTCATCAGCGCCCACGAGCGCGAGCTCGGCGGCGCCGAGTCGATCATCAACGTGATCTTCCATTGCGCGCTCGTGGCGCAGTGCTTCCTGCGGAACGGCGGCCGGAGCCGCACCTTAACCTACGAGGATCTCGACGCGGCCGCGCGCGGCGAGCCCTTGGTCCGCCTCGCCGAGGCGCAGCCCCCGCTCCACGAGTTCATCCAGGCAAACATCGAGAACGTGGAAGCGCAGAAGCTCGTCGCGATGATCGCGCTCGCGATCCACGGCACCTCGTAGCCGCACCTCGTAGCCGCACCTCGTAGCGGCACCTCGTAGCCGCCCGCCGCGGCGGCGTGATACCACTCCGCCATGGCCAATCCGATCGCGACGTTCGAGACCTCGCTCGGTACGTTCACTGCTGAGATCTTTCAAGACAAGATGCCGATCACCGCCGGCAACTTCATCAAGCTGGTGCAGAAGGGCTTCTACGATGGGCTCCACTTCCACCGGGTCATCAAGAACTTCATGATCCAGTTCGGGTGCGAGCACTCGAAGGATCCGAACAGCCCGCGCTGCGGCACCGGTGACTCGCCGTTCGGCAAGATCCAGGACGAGCACCCGGCGGAGCACAAGCTGTCGAACGAGCCGGGCACGCTGTCGATGGCGAACACCGGCCGCCCGAACTCGGGCGGCGCGCAGTTCTTCATCAACACCGTCCACAACGCCTACCTCGACTGGTTCACGCCGGGGCAGTCGAAGCACCCGGTGTTCGGCCGCATCGTCTCCGGGATGGACATCGTGAAGAACATCGAGAACACCCCGACGGCCAGCGGGGACCGGCCGAAGACGCCGGTCAAGATGATCAAGGTGACGGTCCAGCCGCAGTAGCGGCCCGCCCGCGCCAGCGGCACGCCCGCCGCGCCACCGCCCACCGATGCCGCGCTAGGCGGCGCCGATCCGACCCTGCTTCCGCAGCTCGTCGAGCTGGTTCTTCAGCTGCAGCTCCTCGAGGTGCTCGCGGAGGCCCGGGCGCGCGTCGATGAACGCGGACCAGGCTCCCTTCATGAAGGCGTCGGCGTCGACGCCGTGACGCGCCCCCAGCTCCGCGGCCTGGGTGAGCAGCTCCTCGAGCTGCGCCGTCCAGGGCTTGGACGGCTCGGCGCGGTAGACCGTTGGCACGGAAAACGTCTCGGTGGTCTTCTGCGGCACGGTTTGCTCCTGCCCGATATCCAAAAGCATCGATCGTGCCGCCCGCAACGCCCGATCGGGCAGGGCGTGGGGGCAGCCTGCGACTTACGAAGTTTCGGCACCTGCAGCCTCGACGCTCAGCAGGCAGCGCAGAAGCTCCGCGACGCCCCACGCCTGTGCGACGCAGCCGCCCGGTGTGAATGGCTCCTCGGCATCGAAGACCTCGCCCACGGATCCGATGCAGCCTTCGCCCAGGTGCGCGATCAGACCGTCGAGCGCTCGCCGTGCGCCGGCGATGTCGTCCGGGCGCACCCGGAGGAGGGCATCGATGTAAGGCCCGATCAGCCAGCTCCACACCGTGCCCTGGTGATATGCGGCATCTCTCGTCAGGAGGTCGCCGTGGTAGTTGCGCTTGTACTCGGGGTGCGAGCGGGACAGCGAGCGCAGCCCGACGGGCGTGAGCAGCTCGCGCTCGACGACCTCGAGCACGGACGCCCAATGCTCGGACGCGAGGACCGGGTGCGGGAGCGAGATCGCGAAGATCTGGTTCGGGCGGCACGCCGGATCGTCGCCCGCCTCGCCGTCGACGACGTCGAACAGCCCGCCGGTGGCCGGGTTCCAGAACCGGCGCTGGAACGCCGCGTACGCGCGATCCGCGGCCGCCGTCATCTCGGCGGCGCCCGGCTCGCCGAGCTGGTCGAGCCAGCGCTCCATGAGCCGCAGCGCGTTGTACCAGAGCGCGTTGATCTCGACGGCCTTGCCCCGCCGCGGCGTGACGACCCAGTCTCCCGCCTTGGCGTCCATCCACGTGAGCTGGTAGCCCTCGGCGCCCTGGCGGAGCAGGCCGTCCGCCGGATCGACGCCGATCCCGAACCGCGTGCCGCGCTGGTGGTGCTCGATGATCGATCGCAGCACCGGGATGAGCTGCGCGAGCGTGTGCTCGTCGTGGCTCGCGCGCACGTAGCGATCGATCGCGTGGAAGAACCACAGCGTGGCGTCCGCCGTGTGGTACAGGCCCTCGTTGGCGCCCTCGGGGAACAGGTTCGGGACGAGGCCATCGCGGACGTGGTGCGCGAACATGCGCAGGATCGAGCCCGCCTCGGCGAGGCGGCCCGTGCACAGCGTGAGCCCCTGGAGCGAGATCATCGAGTCGCGGCCCCAGTCGGTGAACCAGTGGTAGCCCGCGACCACCGTCCACGCCTCGTCGCCAGCGACGCGCGCGCGCACGTGATCCTCGTGGCGGCCCGCGGGGCGGACCACGAACGCGTCGGCCGCGAGCACGAGCTCGGCGCACGCCGCGTGGCCGCGCGTCTGCGGAGCCGCGTGCTCGAGCAGCCGCTGCCGGCGGTCGCGCTCGGCGGCGATCGTCTCGGCCGCCGTCATCGTCATCACCGTCTCCCACGGCTCGGTCGACGCCACGAACGCCACCGTGCCGCCGGGGAGCAGATCGGCGCGGAACCGGCCCGGGCTGTAGAGCTGGCCGCGCGACGCGTAGCCGCGGTGCTCCTCGACGACGTACGCGATGTCGGGCACCGCGCGCGGCTCGATCACGAACGACGGCCGCGCGCCCGCGAGGTGGAGCCGCAGCCCCGGCAGCGGCTCCGGCGCGGCGATCTCGATCCGCGAGCCGACCGCGTGGAGCGGGTACGCCGCCGGAACGGCCTTCGAGACCGGCTCGTCGTGGCCGCGGAACTGCAGCGCCGGCCTGATCTCGAGGCGCACCGGACCGCCCTCGAGCAGGCGGTACGTCACGACCGTCGTATTGTGGCCGTACGCCATCGCGACGCGGCGCTCGATCGCCACGCCGTCGCCGCGGAACCGCCACACCGGCAGCCCCAGCTCGAGCTCGAGCTCGACCAGCTCGAGGCACCGGCCCGCGCTGAACGTGGACTCGACCCAGCCAAGGTCGCGGCGCGAGTGATCCGGCAGCCGGATCACCTCAGCCAGCCCGTTCAGCATCATCACGCGGCCCGCCGGGTTCGGCAGCGACGCGATGAGCAAGCCGTGGTAGCGCCGCGTCGGGCAGCCGCCGATCGTGCCCGAGGCGTAGCCGCCGAGGCCGTTGCCGACGAGCCACTCACGGGAGTGCTGGCGCTGCGGGTCGCCGCCTACCGCTACCGAGCGGCGCGGAACGGGGAGCGAGATCATCGGGCCTCCGGGAAGAGCACGATCACCGATCGCGCCGGGATGTAGTGTCGCTCGCGGGTGAACGGCTCCGGCGTGCCGTGGCCGCCGTACGCCGGATCTTCGCTCGACCAGCGCAGGCGCCAGGCCGCGCCGCGCGGCGGCGCGATCAGCGGCTCGGGCACGACCTCCTGGATGAACGTCGGCCCGAGGTTGACGAGCAGGAGCCGGTCGCGCATCGGATCCGGCTGGGAGAAGCGCAGCACGAGCGCGTGCGGGCCGAGCACCGCACCGTCGAGCGCGTCGGGCCGCGGATCGGTGAACGCCGGATCCTCGCGGCGCAGGCGCAGGAGGTCTCTGTGCAGCCGCACCGCCGGGCTATCGAGTGTGCGCGCCGCCGGATCGAGGATGCACGCGCGGAACGTCGCCTCGGCGCACGGATCTGACAGCGCCGCCTGCGCCTCCGCCGTCGCCAGCCGCGCGAACTGCGTGACGAACTCGGCGCGGCCTTTGCGCACCGGCTGGCGCAGATCTTCGCAATGATCGACGAAGAAGAACCACGGGCGCGTCGAGCCCGCCTCCTGGCCCTGGAACAGCATCGGCAGCGCCGGCGTGAGCAGGGTCAGCGCCGTCGCCGCGCGCACCATCGCCGGATCGGCGAGCCCGGCGAGCCGCTCGCCGAAGCCCAGGTTCGCGACCTGATCGTGGTTCTCGAGGAAGTGCACGAACTGGTGGCGCCGGAGGCCGCGGGTCGGCGCGCCGCGCGGCTGCTTCTGCCACGGGTAGAGCTGGCCCTGGTAGAGGAAGCCGTGCTTGGCCGCCGAGATCAGCTCCTGCGGCGTGCCGCGGTAGTCGTGGAGGTAGCCGTCGACGACGCCCGTCATCGCGACGCGCGCCGTGTGGTGGTAGTCGTCGTTCCACAGCGCGTCGAGCCCGATCGGCGGCGCGAGCAGCGCGCTGTCCTGCGGCTCGTTCTCGCCGACCAGGAAGATGTGGCGGCCGCCGCCCGCCTCGCGCGCGCGCCGGACGATCGCGCCGATCACGTGCTCCGGGGAGCGGTCGTGGATCGCCTGCGTCGCGTCGATGCGCAGGCCGTCCATGTGGAACTCGTCGATCCAGTAGCCGGCGTTCGCGATGAAGTACTCGCGCACGCCGGCGCTGCGCGGGCCGTCGAAGTCGATCGCCTCGCCCCAGTCGGTGCTCGTGGCGCTCCTGTAGTGCGGGCACCACTCGAACATCGAGTTGCCCGCCGGGCCGAAGTGGTTGTAGACGACGTCGAGGATCACGGCGAGCCCCGCGGCGTGCGCGCGATCGACGAACCGGCGCAGCTCGTCCGGCGTGCCGTAGTGGTGGAACGGCGCGAACAGGTTCACGCCGTCGTAGCCCCAGCCGACGCGGCCGTCGAACTCGTGGACCGGCATCAGCTCGATCGTCGTGATGCCCACGTCGGCGAGGTACGGCAGCCACGCCGCGGCGGCGTCCCACGTGCCCTCCGGCGTGAACGTGCCGGCGTGCAGCTCATAGAGGACGTGGCGGCGCGGCTCGATCCCGCGCCACGCCTGGTCGGTCCACGGAAAGCGCGCCGGATCCACGACCTCGGACGGGCCGAACGGCCCCTCCGGCTGGAACCGCGACGCCGGATCTGCGTGCAGCCGCGGATCGTCGCCCAGCCGGAACCGGTAGCGCGCGCCCGGGCCAACGCCCGGGACCGCGGCGGCGTGGTAGCCGTCCCGGTCCTTGCGGAGCACGACCTCGCGGGGCCCGTGCTTGCCGTGCGCCTGCCCGCCGTGCGCCTGCCCGCCGGAGCCCTCGAGGACGAACGTCACCTTCTCGTGAGTCGGCGCCCAGACCCGGACGTGGATCCCCTCCGCTGCATGCAGCTCGGTGCCGATCGGTAGTCTGCGCGGCACACGGGCCGGACTTGCAGCCGATATGCCGGCGATCTCGTCGCGCGCTGCGCAGATCGCACAGACCTGCGCCGCCGGGAGCGCGCGTTCCGGCTCGCTGTGCGCGAGCGCCCGGTCGGTCGGGGGCCCGCGGGAGATCGACGTGCTAGCGTCCCGCAATGCGGATCGCTTCGTTCGCTCTGATCGCCGCGCTCGTCGCGTGCGGTGGCAAGTCCAAGCCCGCGCAATACGCGCCGCTGCCCGATGACAAGCCGGCGACCCCCGCGGCGCCCGCGGCGCCGGCTCCGGATGCGGCGGCCAAGGCGCCCGAGGTTCCGCCGCCGCCGCCCGAGCCGGCGGGCCCGCTCGAGGTCAAGATCCCGGCGCAGCAGACCGCCGTGAAGCTGGTCGGCAAGGGCACGGGCAAGCTCGCGCCCGTCCGCTACAGCGGCAAGGCTGGCGGCAAGCAGCAGGTCGAGCTCGCGCTCGACTTCGCGACGACCCAGACCTTGGGCGCCGACACGCAAGACACGGTGCTCCCGACGATCGTGCTCGTCGGCGAGGCCGAGACCAAGGCCGTCGACAAGGACGGCCGCGCCGACTACGCGATCACCGTCCGCGGCACGGACGCGCGCGCCGTCCCGAGCTCGCGGCTCAAGCCCGAGGAGCTGAAGGAGATGCTCGGCTCGATCGCCGGCCTCGTGATCGGCGGCAGCGTCGCCGCGAACGGCGCCGCGGGCGACCTCACGCTGCGCCTCGAGAAGCCCGATCGCATGTCGGGTGGTGCGATCGAGATGATCCGCCTGACCCTGCCCGTGCTCCCGGTCTTGCCCGCCGAGCCCATCGGCGTCGGCGCCAAGTGGCAGACGACGACGACGACGACGCTCGCCGAGAAGATCGCCGTCACGCACGTCACCGACTACGAGCTCGTGGCCACCAAGGGCAACACCTGGTCGATCAAGGGCAAGACCACGGTGACCGGCGCCGATCAGGAGCTCGGCGGCGGCAAGATCTCGAAGATCCAGGGCACCGGCACGAGCGAGCTGACGCTCGCCACCGGCGCCCTCTACCCCACGTACAAGTCGTCGCTCGAGACGAAGTTCACGGCCAGCGAG